>Ga0187863_10000078_pt1 | contig 83363 bp, 74 predicted proteins | sample June2016WEW_11_1_FD_132975 | JGI IMG/M metagenome (GOLD analysis project Ga0187863, IMG submission 132975) | Peatland microbial communities from SPRUCE experiment site at the Marcell Experimental Forest, Minnesota, USA - June2016WEW_11_10 | ecosystem: Environmental > Terrestrial > Soil >...
ACAGGCGGCTTCCGGCGGGTTAAACGACCTGCCGGACATACGAAAATGCGCTGATTTCATGCCCTTGCAGAAAAATACCGGCGACGGACTCTTCTAACTCGGCGCTTTTCAGAGGTTCCCTAGCGCGCACCACGGGTCTTTCTTCGTTGCCATAAGTCCCTCCAATCGACACACCGGCCCGACCTGGAGGATCAAGGTCCCGGCGCGGTGAGCTGTAGAGCGGCTATCATGCCGGGGCCATCTGGGGAGACTACGGCCGCGGATCGTAATCGAGGCTGATAGCGCTCCCTCGTACACCGGCCCGAACCATCGCTGCTAGTTCCGGCTCATCTGTGTCGATTCCAACCGCATGGGCGCGTCGTATCCGTTGCCCGTTTGCGAACCAAACCGCGACCTTGGCGCGACAATCGCTGCAACGGGCACTGTCGTATCCTTGGAGGGGTAACAGATCACTGGGCAACGCGGGCTGGCCGCTGCCAATACATTGCGGATTGGCAATTGTCGATTCACTCATGATAGTTTTTCCTTTTCCGAGCGGGCAGGCCGCCGGCCGCCGCCCTATTAGCAGATCAGTAACTAGTGTAGCGACGATTTTACGGATAAGTCAACAGTAGGTCCTTTGAGATACTCCACCCTATCCGACCCGGACCTGCCGCCGATGTCCCCACGGGGCCTGCTGGCCGGGTGGGGTGGGTTTCCCTGCACTTCAATAATGCCGGATCAGCAGTAGCTCCGCACCCACTCCAGGATCGAGCGCACGGCGACCCCGCTCGGCCCCTTGGCAATGTAGGGCTTCGCGTCTTCGACCCAGGCCATGCCGGCGATGTCCAGGTGAATCCACGGAGTATCTTCCACAAAGACTTTCAGGAACTCGGCTGCCGTACTCGCGCCGCCCCAGCGTCCGCCGGTGTTCTTGATGTCGCCGATGTCGCTCTTGATCTGTTCGGCATACTCTTCGCCGAGGGGCATCCGCCAGAACTTCTCGCCGGACGTGGCAAGGGCCGCGTCGAACTTCGCCCAGGCAGCGTCGTCGTTCGAGAATGCGCCGGAGTTCACATGGCCGAGCGCGATCACGCAGGCGCCGGTGAGGGTTGCCGCGTCGATGAGGTGAGTCGCGCCCAGTTGCTTCGCGTAGGTAAGGCCGTCGGCCAGAACCAGGCGGCCTTCGGCGTCGGTGTTGACGATCTCGATGGTCTTGCCGGGCCGGTCCGGAGCCAGGGGCATCGCGGTCTGCACGTCGCCGGGCTTCTGCGCCTTGCCATCGGGCATGTTCTCGGCGGCACAGACGATGGCGATGACGCGCACGCGGGGCTTGAGCAGGGCTATGGCGCGCATGACCCCGATCATGGCCGCGCCGCCGGCCATATCGTACTTCATCTTCTCCATATTCTCCGCGGGCTTGATGGAGACGCCGCCGCTGTCGAAGGTAATGCCCTTGCCCACCAGCCCGAGGACCGGGCCATCGGTCACGCCTTCCGGCTCATAGCGCAGAACGATCAGGGCGGGCGGTTCAGCCGAGCCCTGCGAGACGCTCCAGAATGCGCCCATCTTCAGTTCGTGGAGCTTCTCGGTGGAGTGGAGCTCCCAGCCCAGCCCAACTTCGGCGGCCATCAGCACGGCGCGCTGGCCGAGGATGGTAGGCGTCATCTTGTTGCCCGGCTCGTTGACCAAGGAACGGGTGAAGTTCTGGCTCTCGCCCACGATGACGCCCTCGGCGAATGCGGCTTCGAGCGCGACCCGGTCTGAACTGGCGGAGGCTGCGACGGTGAAGGATTGGATGCTCTGATCCTTGCGGTCGCTGCGATAGGTGTCGGGGTCGAAGTCGCCCACAAATGCGCCCTCGACCGCGGCGCGGGTGCACGAGGCGGGAGGCAGAAGGTCCGAATCGGGCAGCGCAAAGACCAGCTCGCGGATGCCGCGTGGCTTGGCAAAGCGGACAGCCGCGCCCGCGGCATTGCGGAGCTTATCGACCGTGGCTTTGGCGTGCTTGCCCAGTCCGACGATAAGCAGGCGCTTGGCCTGGAGGCCGGCCGGCGCGTGGAGCAGCAGCGTTTCATTGGCGCCGGCCTTGTATTCGCCGCTTGAGAGCACGGCGGCCGCGGCGGCCTTCGCCGCTTCGTCCGCGGTCAACAGCACCGGCTCGGGCTTGGCGTCGGGGGCTTTCGAGGTTTGGGCGTCGGCGGCCAGGACGGCCAGCAGTTCGGTTTCGATTCCGGCAAGATTCGCTTGAGACAGTTCAGTGCGCATGTTTCTCATTATTCCACTGCCGCGGGCAAAGCGAGAGATCGGAGATCGAGTGACCAGATCTGAATCCCGCCGAACACCCAGGGGAGCAGATTCGGGAGAATGACAAGCGCGATCGAATCCTCACCGATCCCGACGAGGCGATGGATACTTTCGAGACAAGCCTGCGCCGTTTGCTACTCTGGCGGCGGATAGAAGGGCAGCTTCTCGTTCTTCTCGTTGGCGCGGCGGATGGTCACGTCATCCACCAGCAGCGCCGGCGCCAGCACCGTCTGCGGCGGGTCGCCGAAGTAGTTGGCCACAAAGAGGTCTTTGCCCGCGGCCTCGACGTTCGAGCGCAGAGCACGCTGGTCCAGATCGCTCAGTTTAGCTCCGCGCACCAGTTCGCGCTTGCCGGCGGGAGTGCCGTCGGGGCTCACGCGGTAGAGCAACCGCGGCGTCGATGCACCGCCCAGCGTCTCGACAAAGTAGACACTCTTCAGTCCCCGGTCCTTGGCCAGGTCCAGGAGCTTGCGATTCAGTTCCTCGCCCGGCAGGCCGTCCTTCGCCGTCACCTTCAGCACGCCGATCGCCGGCCTAGGCGCCCCGATGATTCCGGCGCGTCCGTGGCCGTTCGACTGGGGAAAGTCGCGCACCGGCTCGCGGCCGATCAGATAGTTCTCCAGCCGCCCCTCGCTGACCAGCTTTACCGCCTGCGCCGGCACGCCCTCGTCGTCCACGTCGTAGGCGCCCACAAGTCCCTTGCCGTTCAGGCTCTTCAAACCGGGGTCGTCCACTACATCCATAAACTCCGGCAGCACGCGCGCATGATAGCTGGAGGCAAACGGCCCGTTGGTGCGGGCCTCGGTGCCCAGCTTGGGGCGCGTAGCCGTGACCCCGCCGGCCAAAAGCGCCCGCAGCGTATCGGCGGCGGCATCGGAGCTGAGCAGCAGCGGCCCGTGATACTCCTCTTCGACCAGCGGCGCCTGGCGCAGATCGGTGAGCGAGGCAATCAACCCAACCGCATGTTTTTCGAAGGCGTCCGGTGCGTCGAGGTCGGTGAGCGAAACGCCGGCTGAAGTGTAGGAGCGGTCGAGCCTCATCCCATCGGCTGCCTGGGCGCCCACCGCTACGACCTCCTGGTATTCAGCCGCCGGCTTGCGCACGATGGTCCCCTCGCTGGTGACCAGCCAGGTGGTCGTCACCCGCGCCTGAAACTCCGCCATGGAATACTCGACGTCGTGCTGGCTGGCCTTGACGGATGCATCCGTCCGGTAAAGCCCGCTGGCCCGCGCCACACGCTCCGCCCAGGCAGCCTCGTCGAGCTTCAACTGGAGAGGCTCGGCGAGCGAAACGACCGGCTTTTCCTGGCTGAAGTCGTCAGCCTGCGGCGGGGTCTGCACCTCTTTGAGTGCGGCCTGCTTCTGCGCATAGGCTGAGAGCGCGTTCTTGTAGGCCTGGTCTGTAGCCGACCACAGCGCCGACCGCACCGCAATGGGATCGTCGTCGAGCGCCGCCAGTTGCAGCTCAACGTCGCGGCGTCCGCCGGAAACCGAGCTGTCGGTCTTGTAGTCGCCCACCCGCACCGTTACCCGGATCACGCGCTCGTGGCTGCGCTGCGAGCCTTCGCTGGCGCCATACTCCGCCTTGGTCTCGAAGTTGTCCACATCCTCGATGCGGTACTGAATGAAGAACGGCTTTTCGAAGTCCTTCAACTGCAACTCGTTCTTGCTCCGGTCCAGCTCTTCGAGCATGGCCTTGAGGATGGGGTCTTTCTCAGCGTCGGCGCGGGTTTGCTGGGCGGCGGCAAGAGGCGGGGCAAACAGACAGGCAGCGAGCAGCACTGCTCCGGCAAGGAATGCAACAGGACGAATCGGTTTCATTGCGCCTCCTTCTTTTCGGCTGCGGGCTTTGCCGGCTCCACGTTCTCCGCCCCCGGAATGGGCAGAATCGGCGGCCTCGCAGTTCCCTGCTGCACACGCTGCGTTTCCAGCTCGCTCAGGAGCATGGCGGGAGCAACAGCGCTCACGGGAATCGTCCCCGACTCCGCGCCGCACTCGCCGTTGAAGACCTCGCTTTTGTCGCCGGTGACCAGAATCTTCTTCATCGCGGCCAGCGGGGTGCCCACAATGCTCACGCCACGCATCAGCTCATCCGGCCGCCCGTCCACATAAACCCGCCAAACCACCAGCGGAACCACGGAAAAAGCTTGCGGCGAACTGCGCGAGGTGACGGCAAAGCCGGAAGAAATGTCCTCAAAGTACAGCCCGTACGGCTTGCCCTGCTTCTTGGCTTCCTCGATCAACTGCTTGCGCAGCTCAGCCTCGGGAACGGTCTTGGTCGAGGTCACGATCAGGTTGCCCTGGCGTCCGGTGGGCACCTTGCCCGTCTGCGCGCGCCCGTGGCCGTTCGAGTTGCTGAAGCTGGCAATGGGCAGCCGCGACATCAGGAAGGTCTTCAGCACTCCATTGTCGATCAGCTCCACGCGCTGCGCCTTCCGGCCCTCGTCGTCGAATTCATAGCTGCCGCTCAGCCAGGTCGTGCCGTACTTGGTCGCGGTCGGATCGTCGGCCACAGAAAGGAAGGTTGGCAAGACCTCCTTGCCCACTTCCTTGGTAAAGGTCTGGCCCTCCTCGTCGCCGCGCTGGCGCTGGCCTTCGAGCCGGTGGCCGAGCACCTCGTGGAAGAAGACCGCCGCGGCGCGCCCGGAGAGAATCGCCGGCCCGTCGAAGGGCTCGGTCAGCGGGGCCTTGCGCAGCGCCTCCAGGCTTTTGCCCATCTCTCGGACTGCCGCTTCCATCTCCGCCTGCGCGGGCAAACCTTCCACCGTCTCGGCCTCAAAGGTCCGCGCCCGGTAGAGGTCCATCCCATCGTCGGCTCGCGTTACGCCGAGGATCAGGACGCGCGCCTGCAGGTGCGGCGTCACCACTTGCGAACCCTCCGACGAGGCAAAGTAGTCGGTCTCGTTCTGCGCCGTCAGCATCACCACGTTCTGGTACACGCCGGGGTACTCGCGGAATATCTTCGACAGCGCCCCCACCCGGTGCTCCCAGGCTGCCTTGTCCACCACCACTGGCGGAGCCGGCTTGCCGATGTAGGTCTGCGGCGCCTCCTGGCTGAAGTCCGGCGAGGTATCTTCTTCCTTGGCCCGCACCTCGGCCTCGGTCTTTACGCGCAGGTAGTTGTCCAGCGCCGTACCGTAGCCGGTGTTGGTGGCCAGCCACAGCGAACGCCCGAGAGCCTCACGGTCGTCGGTCAGCGGCAGTTGCTGACTGTATACCGCCGAGGCGCGATGCTTGCCGTGGGTATTGTCTAGCTTGGGCTCGCCAAGGCGCACCTGCACGTCGGCCTGGCGTACATGGTTGGCCGAGCTATCCACCAGCGCTCCATACTGCGCCCGAATCGCCACCGCACTGGCGTCGGCCACCGCGTAGCTCAGGAAGTACGGTGGTAATTGCTTGTCGTCACCCTGTTTGCCGAGCGATGTGAACGCGCGGTGCAGTTCGGTGGTCATGGCGTCCAGCAGCACCGGGGTTCCGGCAGACTGGTTCTCCTTCGCGGGATGGGGCGCGGGCGCGGGTTTCTTCTGCGCGAGCGCCGTCGCAGGCAAGGCTAAAAAAAGGGCGGCAATGGCAAAGACCATAAGATTCGAGCGCCCGGAGGAGGGCCTGGGGGCAGGATTGGAAGCGGGCCGCCCGCTGGCGGCAAAAGAGATCACTGTCATAGGCTGGAAAACTCAGTTGAAAAATCTTCTTCTCACTGGATTGTCTCAGAGTAGGCTACTGGGAAGGGAATTTCTCATGAGTTTCGCCCGCGGCGCGCTGCTCGCCTGCCTTGTTGTCCTCTCGCTTAGCGCCGTGGCTCCGCGCCTTGGCCCCGGCCCGCGCGCCCAGACAAACCGGGCCGTCCAGACCGCGACGGCCTCATCCGCGGCCCAGCAGCCGGAAGCAGCCCAGCCCGCCCCGCAAGCCTATTCCTTGCCGCCCGATAAGCTGGCCAAGGCCATCGCCCTCGGCCGCATTCGCAACATTATGGAATTTGCCGGCGCGCTCTGGGGCCTGGCCGTCCTCTGGCTTCTGCTGGCCACCCGCGCCGCGGCCGACCTGGAGGCCTGGGCGCAGCGGATCTGTGCCCGCCGCTGGCTGCAGGGGCTGCTCTTCTTTGCCGCCCTCCTGGTCATCACGTTCCTGGCCGGGCTGCCCCTCGACGCCTATGCCCACCACGTCAGCCGGAGCTACGGCATCAGCGTGCAGGGCTGGGGCGGTTGGTTCGGCGACCAGGCCAAGGCGCTGGGGCTTTCGGTGCCGATTGGCGCGCCGGTCCTGCTGCACTTCAACTGGATCGTCCGCCGCTGGCCGCGCCGCTACTGGCTGGGCGCATGGGTCGTCACTCTCCCGCTCCTCGTGCTCTCCGCCTTCGCGTCGCCGCTGCTCGAACCTATCTTCAACAAATACGAACCGCTCGCCTCACACCATGCCGCCCTGGCAGCCGAACTGGAGAAGGTCGCCGCCCGCACTGGAACCGAGATTCCGCCCAACCGCATGTTCCTGATGAAGGCCAGCCTGAAGACCAACGGCCTCAATGCCTACGTCAGCGGACTCGGCGCCACCAAGCGCATCGTCGTGTGGGACACCACTGCCGGCCGCATTCCCGACGACGAAATCCTCTTCATCTTCGGCCACGAGAGCGGCCACTACGTCCTCCATCACATTCCCCAGGGGCTGGCCCTCACGGCCATCGCCCTGTTCTTCGTCTACTGGGCATGCGCCAGGTTTGCCGTCCGGCTGGCGGACCGCTTTGGCGTGCGCTGGGGACTTTTCAGACCGGAACAGTTTGCGGAGCCGCAGCCTCCGCTCGCCACCCGTGCCGGCTTCGTCGTGCTGCTCTTCGTCCTCTCGGTCGCGGGTTTCGCGCTGGAGCCGGTAAGCAACACCATCAGCCGCTACTATGAGCACCAGGCCGACGTTTACGGACAGGAGGCTATCCACGGGCTCGTCGCCGATCCGCAAAAGACTGCCGTCGCCGGCTTCAACGCCCTCGGCGAAGCCTGGCTGGAAGACCCGAATCCGAGCCCTTTCATCGAGTTCTGGACCTACAGCCACCCCTCCACACAGACCCGCGCCAACTTCGCCGCCCACTACGACCCTTGGGCCAACGGCGGCCATGGCAGGTTCTTTGACAGGTAGTGGGGCGGCGGCCGAGATCAGGTCGGCGTTCTGAGCAGCAGATAGCCGCCGACCAGCCCGAAGAGGATATCGGAGGAACAGGCGGCGAGGGCGGCGGGCAGGTAATTCACGTTGCCCAGGGCGCCAAAGAGCCCGTCGACCACAAAATAGGCAAGCGCCACGGCGATGGCGACGGCGATGCCCTCGAGCGAGCCGCGCCGGCCCATGGAGAGCGCGAAGGGAATGGCGAGCACCGCCATGACCACGGCGATGAACGGGTAGGCGAGCTTGTGCCACAGCTCGACGCGCAGGCGCATGGTGTCAAAGCCGCTTTGGCGCAGGTCGCCGATGTAGCGACTGAGCTGGCCGAAGTTCATCTCCTGCGATTGCAGGCTCTCCTTCTCGAAATATCCGGGATCTTCATGAATCTCGGAGAAGGAGGTTTGCGCGAACTCGCGATAATCGGTGACGCTGCTGCCTTCGATGTCGCGCTGCCAGCCGTTCTGGAAGCGCCAGGAGCCGGTTGCCTGATCCCAGAAGACGCGCGAGGCAAAGATGCGGCGGGAGAGCGCGAAGGTGGAGGGATCGAACTCGAAGATGGAGAGATTGGCGAACTCGTTGCGGTCGTGATCGAAGAACTGGTAGTAGAAGATGCGGTCGGGTTCACCGGGATGGGGCTGGCCGAAGATCCACTTCTGCTCGGGGTTGAGGAAGGTCTGCGGCGGGCGGCCCTTGATGATGTTGCGCAGCGCCTCCTGCCTTTGGTTAGCCTGGGGCAGATAGAACTCATCGAAGAGGAAGAGGCTGACGGCCATGATCGCGGAGATGGCGACGATGGGAATCACCAGGCGGTAAAGGCTGATTCCGGTGGCCTTCATGGCGACGATTTCGGAGTTGCGGTTGAGCACGCCAAAGGTAACCAGCACGGCGATCAGCACGGCCAGGGGCGCGATCAGGTAGATCATGCTGGGTGTGAGGTTGATCAGATATTCACCGACCGTGGACCAGGCAATGTTGTGGCGCAGGATGTCGCCCAGCAGCTCGAAGACGGTAAAGATGAGCATGAGCAGGACGAAGGCCAAAAGAACCAGGAAGAACATGTCGAGGAACTCGCGCACCACGTACTCGTCGAGGATGCGGGGAAAGACGCTGCGGGCCTTGCCGCGCTGGGTACGCGATTGAAGCGCGCTCCGCAGGCCGCCCAAAGGCGCGCCGGCGAAGCTGGGTTTGGGGGAACGAGAAGTCCAGGCCGCGATCGCATTCAGGAGACGGCCGCCGCTGGCCATCTGCCAGAGCAGGCAGATGCCGCCCGCGGCGAAGATCAGGTTGGCCGACCAAACGGCGAAGAACGCGGGAATCCTGTTTTGCTGGCCCAGGGCGACGCCGAAGGTGGAAACCAGGTAATAGAGGGAGACCAGCAGAATGGTAAAGACCCACGCCGAGCTTTTGCCGCCGCGCCGCGAGGTGACGCCCAGCGGAACTCCCACCAGCATGAGAACCAGGCAGGCCGCGGGATAAGAGAAGCGGGTATACATCTCGATCAGGTAGCGTCGGCCGTCCGGGGCGCGGAAATGCTCCCGGAGTTCGCTCATGGGCATGGCGTAGATGGGCGTGTCCAGACGTCCCAGGTGGCCTTCGTTCTGCTGGCCGGCGGCGAAGGGCAGATCGTTGGTTTCAAAGGTGGAGACGTTGTACTGTTGCGGCTGGCCGGCGACAGTTTCGTGCAGCGTTCCGTTGCGCAGCCGCATTAGCAGCCCCTGGTTCGAGTCGCTGACCACGGTAGCCGCAGCGGCGGTGGTAATCTTCGGCGCAGCGGGGTCGGTGACGTCGGCGAGGAAGACCTGGCGCCAGTTGGCCGCGCCGGTTCCCGCCCGCACGTCCTGCACATAGAGGACGTAGTTGCGAAAATCCTCGTCGAAGACGCGGGGCTGAATCTCGTAGGACGCCTGCGAGGCAAGAGTCTTTTCCAATGCCATCAGGGCCTGGTTGGCCCGCGGCTCCGCATACATCGAGTTGAGCAGCCCCAGCAGTGTGCCGCCCACAGCCACGATGGAAGCGACGCGGACAAAGTAGCCGATGCCCAGGCCGGAGGCGCGCATGGCGATGATTTCGCTGTCGGCGGCCAGGCGGCTGAACCCCAGCAGCACGCCCACCAGCACGGCCATGGGAATGGTGACCTTGAAAAAGTTGGGCATCATGAAGAGGATGACTTCCACCAGGCTGGTGAAGGTGGAGCTGTTGTGGACCATCATCTCGAGGATCTTGGGCAACTCCTTCATGAAGAGAATGAAGGTGAAGATCACGCCCCCGATGAGCGCGTGGGAGAGAATCTCGCCGAGAATGTAACGGGTCAAAATGCGCACAGACAGGCTCTGCGGTTAGTTTACCGTGCTTGAACGGCCGGTGCGGGCCTTCGCCAGCGTCGCAGGCGAAGGCTGTTCCCCAGCACGCAGACCGAACTGAGGGCCATGGCGGCAGCAGCCAGCCAGGGGGTAAGCAGGAGGTGGAAGCGGGGGTAAAGCGCGCCCGCGGCCAGCGGAATGCCCAGCAGGTTGTAGCCGGCGGCCCAGGCCAGGTTCTGGCGCATGACGCGCAGGGTGGAGCGGGCCAGACTGAGCGCGGCGGGAATGGCCGACGGTTGGGCGCGCAAGAGCAGCACGTCGCCAGCCTCCTGGGCCAGGTCCGCCCCCGAACCCATGGCGATGCCGGCGTCGGCCTGGGCCAGCGCGGCGGCGTCGTTGATGCCGTCGCCGACCATGGCCACGCGCAGGCCAGCCTGTTGTAGCGCACGAATGCGGGCCAGCTTGCCGGCTGGGTCCAGGCCGGCTTCCACCTCGGCGATACCGGCTTGCCGGGCGATGGGCGCGGCCGCGGCGGCCGAGTCGCCGGTGAGCATGAGTACCCGGAGGCCTAAGGAGCGCAGCGCGGCGATAGCTTCCTTGGCGTCGGGACGCAGCGCGTCGCGGGCATCTAAGCAACCGGTAGGCACGCTGTCGAGAGCCATCCACAGGCGCGTGACGCCCGGCTCCGGTGGAGCGATGGACTCCGGAAGCGGAATCGCGAACTCCTGGAAGAGCGCTTCATTGCCGAGCAGGCAATCGCGGCCTTCGACTTTTGCGGTCAGGCCGCGGCCGGGCAGGATTTGCACGTCTTCCGCGGGCTGCCAAACAAGGCCACGGGCCCGCGCGGCATCCACAACAGCGTGGGCCAGCGGATGGTTCGATCGCTCCTCGGCCGCGGCGGCCATGCGCAGCAGATCGTTCTCTGTGCGGCTGGCGAGCGTACGCACCGCTTCCAGCACGGGACGGCCCACCGTTAGCGTTCCGGTCTTGTCCAGGACGATTGCGTCCAGGCGGCCCAAGCGTTCAAGAGCTTCTCCGCCTTTGAAGAGGATTCCAAGCTGCGCGCCGCGGCCCACGGCCACGGTGAGGGCTGCGGGCACGGCCAGCCCCATGGCGCAGGGGCAGGCAACGACAAGGACGGCGACGGTGTTGGCCAGCGCCAGGGAGAGCGAGTGCGCGGCGAGGAGCCAGACGGACAACGTGATCGCTGCCAGAGCCAGCACGATGGGGACAAAGATGGAACTGGCGCGGTCGGCCAGCCGCTCCATGGGCGCGCGCGAGGACTGCGCCTGCTGGACCATGCGGGTGATCTGCGCGAGGACGGTGGCCTCGCCCAGCGACTCAGCCCGGCAAGTAACGGCGCCGTCGTAGTTGAGCGAGCCGGCCAGCACGCGACCGCCGGGCTCGCGCGGTAGAGGCGTCGGTTCGCCAGTGAGCATCGACTCATCCACGGTGGTGCGGCCTTCCAGAACCGTTGCGTCCACCGGGAAGCGTTCGCCAGGCAGAATCAGAACGCTGTCGCCGGGTTGAATCTCTTCAAGCGGCACCACGGCCTGAACGCCATCGCGGATGCGGCGGGCGGTGGCGGGGCGCAGCCGGGAGAGCGAGTCGAGCGCGGCCAGGGCGCGGCGCTTGGCGCGGCCTTCCAGGCTCTTGCCCAGGAGAAGAAATCCGAGGATGAGCAGCACCGCGTCAAAGTAGACTTCGCGTCCGATTGCGGGCCGGATGGTGGCGAAGGCGGAGTAGGCGAAGGCCACGCCCGTTCCCAAGCTCACCAGCGTGTTCATGTTGGTAGCGCCGTGGCGCAGGGCGCGGAAGGCGCTCGAATAGATGCCGCGCCCGGCCCAGCCCATGATCGCCGCCGTCAGAACAAGGAGAAACCAGCGCAGCGGGTCCGGCGGAAGCGCATAAAGCCAGGGCAAAAGGCGCATAAGGGCGTGATCCAAGCTGCCCATCTCCGTGCCCAGCGGCATGGAAAGCAGCATGGCGGCCGCGCCGGCGGCGAGCGTTGCCCATGCCTTGCGCTCAGCCCCAGCCGCAAGCTCGTCCGATGGAGTTGCGGAAGAGGCATCGGAGCGGGGAAGCACAACGTCGTAGCCGGCCGAGCGAATGGCCTCAATCAGCGTGGCGGGCGCGGCGACGGCCGGATCGAAGACCACGGTGGCGCGATGGGCCATGAGATCGACGCGCGCGGATTCGACTCCGGGGGTCGAGCGCAGAGCTTCTTCCACGTGATGCTGGCAGGACGCGCAAGTCATGCCCAGCACGGGCAGCGTGAGCGATTCCGTTGCGGGCATGGCCATAGCCCGGAAGATTCTCGGTGCCCCATCCTTGCCATCCGCCGCGGCGGATTCTTGTGGCAAGGGTGGGATACCGCGCTCACTGCTCAAGATGTGCCCCATAGCCGGCCTTGGCCAGAGCGGCAATGGCAAGATCGACGGGCACGGAATCCTTGCTGGTGCTCAGCCGCGCCGCACCCACGCGCACCTCGTCGACCGCGACTCCCTCGACCGAGGCCAGGGTCTGGCTGACGCGGCGAACGCACCCGCCGCAGTGCATGTTATCGATTCGCAGCGTGAATTCCGGCATGGCCTTCTCCTGTCGTATTCGATGATAGCCCGAGGCGAAAGATGCGCGGTCGAGAACGATCCCGATTTCGCTCAGAGTCGCCCGGTTGCGCGAATTGCCGCCGAGGGTTCTATCGTAAAGGAGAGCGGAATTCGGAGAGATCATGCAGAGAGAATTTCCATCGGCGCCGCTGATTGGAGTGGGCGCGGTGGTGGTGGACGAGGGGCGGGTGCTTCTTGTCCGGCGCGGAACCGAGCCGATGAAGGGGCATTGGACGTTGCCGGGCGGCCTGGTCGAGCTGGGCGAGCCGCTTGAGGCTGCCGTCGTGCGCGAGGTGCGGGAAGAGACTGGACTGGCGGTCGAGCCCCTGGGGCTGATCGAGCTGCTGGATCGCATTCATCGCGAGGGCGAGCGAGTTCGCTTCCATTATGTGATTGCGGATTACCTCTGCCGCGTGGCGGGCGGCGAACTGCGGGCGGCCTCGGATGCCGATGAAGTGAGATGGGTGGAGCGGGCGGAGTGGAACAGCCACAGTGCGCTGAAGATCGATCCGGTGACCGCGCGCGTTATCGAGGCCGGCTGGCAGCGGGCGCTGGCATTGAAAGGGCGAGAGGAACGATGAGCTGGAAGAGACGGGTTCTTTGGGCTGCGGTTGCCGCCGGGGTGCTGGCTCTGGCCGGCGGGGTGGGATTCTGGATGCGGCCGGTCAGTTGCTTCGACGCGGCAAATGAGTTGCGGATGGGCGTTTCGGGCGCGGAAAACCATTCGGTCGAGGTTGCGGGCCATCGCGTCCACTACGTAGTGGAAGGACCGGCCGCTGGGCGGGCGATGGTGCTGGTGCATGGGCTGGGCGGGCGGGCCGAGGACTGGCGCAACCTGGCGCCCTGGCTGACTCAGGCCGGTTTCCGCGTCTATATGCCGGATCTGCTCGGCTTTGGGCGCAGCGAGAAACCGGCGGACTTCTCCTATTCGGTGCCCGATGAGGCAGCGGTGGTGCTGGGCTTTCTGGATGCGCTGGGCCTGAAGCAGGTGGACCTGGCGGGCTGGTCGATGGGCGGCGGAATCGTGCAGCATCTCGCCTTCCAGCATCCTGAACGGGTGCGGCGGCTGATCCTCATCGATGCGATCGGCATCAACGAAAAGCCGGCCTGGGATACGCGCCTGTTTACGCCCACCACTCCGGCGGAACTGGATCAGTTGGATGCCCTTCTGATGCCAAATCCGCCCCAGGTTCCGTCCTTCGTCGCGCGGGATATTCTGCGCGTCTCAAACCAGCGCGCGTGGATTATTCAGCGCGCGATGGCAACCATGCTCACCGGCCGGGACGCCACAGATGGCCTGCTGCCGCAGTTGAAGATGCCGGTGCTCATTGTGTGGGGCGCGGAGGATCGCGCGATCCCGCTGAGCCAGGGCGAAAAGATGCACAGTCTCGTTCCGCAGTCGCAACTGGCCGTCATTCCCGGCTGCGGCCATCTTGCCCCTGTCCAATGCGCCGGGCAGGTGGGGCCGGCGATGGTGGCGTTTGAGAGGCGCTGACTCGTGCTCGGCAAATAGCTAAGAACTAAAAGCTAAAGGCTGCTCTTACACGTCGATGACGGCGCAGAGTTCCTTGACGGCGGCGGCGCTCTTTTTCAGGGCGGCGTCTTCTTCCTCGGTCAGCTTGATCTCGACGATCTTCTCCAGGCCCGCCGCACCCAGCTTGCAGGGCACGCCGATGAAGTAGCCCTGGATGCCGTACTCGCCGTCGAGGTAAGCCGCGCAGGGAAGAATCTTCTTCTTGTCCTTGAGGATGGCCTCGACCATCTCCACGGCTGCCGCCGAGGGAGCGTAGTAGGCGCTGCCGGTCTTGAGATGCTTGACGATCTCCGCGCCGCCGTCGCGGGTGCGCTGGACGAGGGCCGCGAGCCGGTCGGGGGCGATGAGTTCGGTGATGGGAATGCCGGCGACCGTGGAGTAGCGCGGCAGCGGCACCATGGTGTCGCCGTGGCCACCCAGGACGAAGGCGGTGACGTTCTCGACGCTCACATCCAGCTCGGCGGCGATGAAGGCGCGGAAGCGGGCCGAGTCGAGAATTCCGGCCATGCCGATGACCCGTTCGCGGTTGAAGCCGGCCTGGCGATAGGCGGCCTGGGCCATGGCGTCGAGCGGGTTGGAGACGACGATGAGAATCGACTCCGGCGACTGCGCGACGACCTTCGCGACCACGTCGGACATGATCTTGAAGTTAGTGTGCAGCAGGTCGTCGCGGCTCATGCCGGGCTTGCGGGGAATGCCCGCGGTGATGACGACGATGTCGGAGTTAGCCGTGGCCGCATAGTCGTTGGAGCCGGTGACGCTCACGTCGCGCTTCTCGATGGGCATGGCTTCAAGCAGGTCGAGCGCCTTGCCCTGCGGCACGCCTTCGACCACGTCGATCAGGACCACATCGGCCAGTTCCTTGGCCGCAATCCAGTGCGCGGCGGTTGCGCCCACGTTGCCCGCGCCGATGATGCTTACTTTGTTGCGCATGACTTTCATGTTCTCCTTTTGAGCAATTAGAACTTCATTGTTTCAAATGCGTATCGGTGGTAGCTGCTTCGCCGTTGCCTGTCCCTAGGTCGACGAGCGAAACTGGGAGATCTAATTGGAAAGTTGTGTCGCAAGACCCAATATTAATTAGTCCAATATTGACCCTGAGCTTCGCCCCCTCAGCGCTCTCGACGTAACCGGTCAGACCGACCAACGATCCATCATCTCCTGAAAAATTAGCCACCAGAGTGCTGCCCTCAATTGAGATCTCCACCCTTTTTTCCGTTGGCTTCCCGCAGATACTCCCCTCAATAACCAAAGTAGCGCGTTCCTTTCTTCCAATTAGCCTTCCGCTCCCGTCCAAAGCAATATCGTCTTGTCCATTACCTTCAAGCCAAAGTATGGCTCGAACTTTTGCAGTGGAGATCGGACTGGGATGTGCCTTGCGGTCCGGAGTGTAAATAGAAGCTGTTCCCCTTCCCTCATATCTTCCTGGTTTGAGAATGATCGGAGTGGCCTGAAACGGCCCTGAAACCGTCCTACAGCCGTTTTGCCCCGCAGCGTCGAGAGAGTAACTCCCACTCCAACTCAACTCACCCGGGTTGGGGACCTTCCCCGTCAGCGTCACGGACATGGGAGGTGTGTACCCGTTCTCCGATCGGTTACGAAGCTCGAGATTCCCATCGGGATCAATTGTCCCCGTAATATCCTGAATATGGCCTCCAGTGAATCCTGTACCACACGGCCAAAGCATTGAGATGACAGCTACTACCTTTTTTCCGTCGACTGTGAAGGTTGCCGCCAAGGCAACGTCGTTGGAGTCGAGCTTTCGGTCAGCGCGCGCACTGGAAGATCCGCCCCAGCCTGTAGGTGGCGAACCGGTCAAGAGCCAGCTCCCAGCGAGTGGGCTCGACAGTGATGAAATGGTTGGCTGTGCTGCCGATGATACGGGCAAGCAGCCAATGAACGTCGCGGCGAGAACCCCCGTCACTAGTGAACGAAAGATGAACAGCAGACGCTTCATACAATGGATCATCGCAACCTCTTTCGTTTCCTTCAGGGGTTAAATCCCAGCCTCTTATTCTGCAAAAAAGCGGCGCGGCTGAAGTCGTGCCCTTTCAAAACCGACCCCTAGTCCCTCAGTCCCTAGTCCCTGTCTCTACATATTGCCAATGATGCGCGTGGCAAACTCGCTCGTCCCCACCTTGGTTGCGTCCGCTGTCTGGCGCTCGAAGTCGTAGGTTACGAACTTCTGCAAGATGGTCTTCTCCATCGACTCTTCGATGAGTTTGGCCGCTTCTTTCCAGCCGATGAACTCCAGCAGCATGACGCCAGACAGAATCACCGAGCCGGGATTGATCACGTCCTTGTCGGCGTATTTGGGCGCGGTGCCGTGCGTGGCCTCGAAGACAGCGTAGCCATCGCCGATGTTTGCGCCGGGAGCGATGCCGAGGCCGCCCACCTGGGCCGCGGCGGCGTCGGAGATGTAGTCGCCGTTGAGGTTGGTAGTGGCCAGCACGCTGTAGTCCTCGGGGCGCAGGATGATCTGCTGGAAGATGGAGTCGGCGATGCGGTCGTTAATGAGCAGCTTCGACTTCCACGCGCCATTGCCGTGGCTCGGTCCGATGGAGTCGAGCACCTGCCTGACCTCAGCGTAAACCGAATCACGATAGCTCTGCGAGGCCATGTCGAGGCCGGGCTCGATCAACGCGGCATTCTCTTCGATGGTGAGGCCGGGGTTGGCGTCGGCGTTGGCCAGAATCCAGCTTTCGCGCTCGGTGACGGTCTCGGCGCGGAACTCCTCGACGGCTACCTCATAGCCCCACTCGCGGAATGCGCCCTCGGTGAACTTCTGGATATTGCCTTTGTGAACCAGCGTGACGGTCTTGCGGCCGGATTCGAGGGCGTGGCGGATGGCGTAGCGAACCAGGCGCTTGCTCCCGAAGACTGAGATGGGCTTGATGCCCAGGCCGGAGTCCTCGCGCACCTTCTTCTGGCCGCCTTTGAGCAGGTCGTTGTTGAGGAAGTCGATGAGGCGGGCGGCGTCGGCGCTGCCCTGCTTGAACTCGATGCCCGCGTAAACGTCCTCGGTGTTTTCGCGGAAGATGACGATATCCAGCTTCTCGGGATGCTTCACGGGACTGGGCACGCCCTGGTAATACTTGACCGGCCGCACGCAGGCGTACAGGTCGAGTGTCTGGCGCAGGGCCACGTTGAGCGAGCGGATGCCGCCGCCGACCGGCGTGGTGAGCGGACCCTTGATGGAGACGCGCAGATCGCGGGCGGCGGCGACGGTGTCGTCGGGCAGCCAGGCGCCGAACCGGCGGAAGGCCTTTTCGCCGGCGAAGATCTCAAACCAGCGGATGGCGCGCCGGCCGCCGTAAGCCTTCTCGACCGCGGCATCGAAGACGCGGCGCGAGGCCTTCCAGATGTCGCGGCCGGTGCCGTCGCCCTCGATGAACGGGATGATGGGATGATCGGGCACCTCGAACTGCCCGTTCGTATAGCCGATGGGCTGGCCGTCCTGGGGCAGCTCCAGCCCGTTGTAGGTGGTTTGCATGGGTTTCAAGGGTCCTTTTCCGCGCGGGGTCAAGGATGAGGCTACCACCTGCAAATCGGAGTGGCAATGGCCGCGGCGATTCGATCGATGCTCAAGCCCGGCGCTCTTACTACATGGCCTCCGGGCTCTCAATGCCCATCCAGCTCAGGAGTTCGATGAGTTCGCGGAGCGCGACAGCGGCAGTCGCCAGCAGAAACGTCTTGCGCGCCGGGTCTTCTTCGGTGAGGATGTGGTGACGGTGGTAGAAGTTATTGAACTCCTGGGCTAACTGGAAGGCGTGCTTGGCCAGATAGGCGGGCTCGGAGGTGGCAATGCACTGCTCCAGGACCAGCGTGCGGCGGGCGGCACGCAGCCACAGCGCCCAGATGTCTTGAACGGACTCGCCTTCGAGATAGGGGGCGGGATCGATGCCGTCGAATTCGGCCAGCACAGCCTCGGGCGTTGTTCCGCCCTTGCGGAAGATATTGCGCGCGCGGACCACGGCGTACTGAATGTAGGGACCGGTCTCGCCCTCGAAGCTCAGGGCATCCTTGAAGTCGAACGCGATGACAGAATTGCGCGTGAACTTGAGCATGAAGTAGCGGAGCGCGCCGATGGCGATCTGCTCCGCCATGCGCTGGCGGCCGGCCTCGGCGTCCGCGCCTCCGGTCTGGCGGGCGTCGACCTCGGCGCGGGTGGCGGCGATCAGTTTGTCGATCAGGTCGTCGGCTTTGACGCCGAAGCCCTTGCGGCCGCTAACTTCAATGTAAGGCCGGGCCATGTCCTCGCCGGATATGTTATAGCCAAGCTCGACGGCGCAGCGCGGCGTCAGCGCGACCATCTCGTAACTGAAGTGCGTATAGTGTTCAGCCTGTTCGGCATATCCCATGCCGCGCAGGGCCTGAATAACATTGGCTTGCGGATCGGACTGGCGCGAGTCGATAACATTGTAGATGGCCTGCGCTCCGCCAAAGTGCGGATGGGGCTCGATGCCATGCTCGGTTGAAATCCAGCACTCATGGTTCGGATAAGTGAAGAAAGGCTTATAACCGAAGTCCTTGCCGAGCAGGCCGAACTTCCACAGGTGATAGGCAATATCCTTGCCCACATAAGTTATCGTTCCGTTGGAGCGGACGATGACTTTGGCACCTTCGTCCGTCTCGCTCTCCGGTGTCTCCGCGCCGGGGCGCGTCATCACCCAGCAGCCAGCGTTCTTGCCTTCGGTCTCGAAGTAAAGCACGCCGGTCTGTTTAAGCTGCTCGAAGGCGGCATCCCAGAACTTGAGGCGCAGAATCTCGCTCTCGCGGGGCAGGAAGTCGTATTCGATGCCGAGGCGCAGCATGGTTTCCAAGTGCCGCCGCAGCACCGCGGTCGAGATTAGCTCGGCTACTTCGGCAGTCTCGTTGCCGCCACGCTCGATCTCGTGCAGTGTGGCGTAGCGCAGGCGCTTGCGTGCTTCTTTCTCCTCCGCTGTTCCCTGCTCGTACCACTGCGAGGTGCGGGCATAGAGATCCCAGCAGTAGTAGTCGATGCGCTCGGCACTGCCCTCAGGGGCTAAAGCCCTGGATTCATTCGGCGGCGGGTTCGGCACGACTGAAGTCGTGCCCTGATACAAAGCGCCTGCGGCAACACTGCCCTCGCCCTCGGAGCGCTTCCGGCAATTCGCGATCAATGCACGAACATCCTCGACCGATTTGGCTTCAAGATGCTGGAGGCCCACCACCACGTCGGCCACCTGGACGCCGGTGTTGTCGATGTAGTTCTGCACGTCCACCGGAAGGCTAGCGGCGCGCAAAAGGCGGACGAAGGTGTCGCCAAGGATGGCGTTGCGCAAGTGCCCGACGTGCGCGGCCTTGTTTGGATTTATGCTGGTGTGCTCCACTAACGCATGAATCCCGCTGGACTTCAACTCAAGACCAAAGCCACTCGCAACTAGGCGTGCGCCATTCGCGCGGTCGAGACGAGCATTGATAAAACCAGCGCCTGCAACCTCAAAGCCCGTGAAGCCCGCGAGAGCGCCGAGCGCCGCCACGATCTCCTGCGCAATCACCCTAGGCGCCCTGCGGAGTCTGCGGGCCAACTCGTAGGCGATAGGCGTAGAAAGTTCGCCAAACTTCAGGTCGGGCGGAATCTCGATGTAGAGGTTTTGAATATCGAGATCGTATTTTGACTTGAGAACACCACGAAGATGTTCGGCGAAGCGGTTTTGCAGTTCCAGATACACGTCGGGAAGGCCTCAGAAATCCTTGATTTTCAAGGTAATTTTAACAGACTGACTGCGGTTGCGAAGCCGTGAGACTGCGGGATATCGCCTAAGCGGGGTTCGTGGTTTCCCACCCTTTCGCCAGAAGAAAGGCGAAAGGATGGGGCACGGGGTGTTCATTGGAAGGCCGGCATAAAGTCAATCTGAATGCCGTAAGATAGAGAGAAGATCGCACCAATATTTCCGCTGGCGTCAGCGGGGAGTTGAACGCGAAGTCCCGCCCATGAGCGATTCCACACAGAACCCAGCCCGTTTTTACCTGACCACGCCCATCTACTACGTGAATGCGCGGCCCCACCTGGGCCATGCCTACTCGACCATCGTCTGCGATGCGATTGCGCGGCGCAAACGGGCGCTGGGCATCGAGACGCGCTTCCTCACCGGCACGGACGAGCACGGGCAGAAGATCGAGCGATCGGCCGAGCTGGCCGGGCGCACGCCCATGGAGTTCGCCACCGCCATATCGGGCGAGTTTCGCGGCCTGTGGGACCGGCTGGGGCTGACCTACGACGACTTCATTCGCACCACGGAGGAGCGGCACATCCGCGGCGTGCAACACCTCTTCGCCACGCTGCGCGACCGGGGCTTCATCTACAAGGGCTCGTATACCGGCCAGTACTGCGTCTCCGATGAGGCTTATGTGGACGGCCCTCCCGGCACGGTCTGCCCTGATTGCGGACGCACGACGGAGACGGTGAGCGAGGAGAACTACTTCTTCAAGCTGTCGGCGTTCGAGCGCAAGCTGCTGGAGTTTTACGAGGCCAACCCCGGCTTCATGGGGCCGGAGTCCACGCGGCGCGAGGTCGTCTCGTTTGTGCGCGGCGGGCTGAAAGACCTGTCGGTGAGCCGGACCAGCTTTTCCTGGGGCATTCCCGTTCCCGGCGACGAGAAGCATGTGATTTACGTGTGGCTGGACGCGCTGGCCAACTACATCACCGCGCTGGGCTACGGGTCGGACGATCCTGCGGACCAGGCGCGCTTCGAGAAGTTCTGGCCGGCGGACCTGCACCTGATCGGCAAGGAGATCAGCCGCTTCCACTGCGTCTATTGGCCGGCGTTCCTGATGGCGGCGGGGATCGCGCCGCCGCAGTCGGTGAAGGCCAACGGCTGGCTGCTCTTCGACCAGGGCAAAATGTCGAAGTCGAAGGGCAACATTGTGCGCACGGAGACGGTGCTGGAGGTGCTGGGGGCCGATGCTCTGCGGTATTTCCTGCTGCGGGAGATTCCTTTCGGCCAGGACGGCGGCTTCAGCTTCGAGGCGCTGGTCCAGCGCTACAACGGCGACCTGGCCAACGGCTACGGCAACCTGGTGAGCCGCGTGGTGAACATGGTGCACAAATACTTCGGCGGGGTTCTGCCCGAGGCCGGCGCGGAGACCGCTGCCGAGGCCGCCTTGCGCGAGTGCGCCGTGCGAACCATTGCCGCGTTCGGCCCGGAGTTCGACGAATTGAACTTCTCTGAAGCGCTCAAGGCTCTTTGGATTTTGGTGGCGGAGACCGACGGCTACCTGACCGCCAACGAGCCGTGGAAGCACCCGGCGGACCGCCCGGAGGCGGAGCACGTTGCGTTGCAAGCCCGCGTGCTGGCCACGGCGGCCGAGGCCATCCGCATTGTGACCGCGCTGGTTTATCCCATCCTGCCCGACTCGGCCGCCAAGGTCTGGCGGCAGCTTGGGCTGGGCGAGATTCAGGACGCGGCGAAGCAGGCATTCTTGACGGAACTCCATTGGGGCGGATTGCGCCCAGGGACGCGCTTTGGCGAGCCCGCGCCGCTGTTTCCCCGCGCTGAAAAGGACGCAGTCGAGCGTATGCAGAAGATCGAGGATCGGAACAATTTGAACGTGGTGCAAGCAGCCAGCGTTGGCGGCGCAGGCATTATCCATTCCAAAACAACTGACGCTCAACCTTCGGTTCCCGAAGAAACGACTCCACCAACCACGCCAAATGCATCGCAAGTACCCGCATCGCGTCAGGGCACGACTTCAGTCGTGCCGCAAGAGCAGCAAAATTTGGCCGGGGCTTTAGCCCCTGAGGGACTCCTTTTGGAAAATGCATCTTCGATTCCTGCTTCACCTGTCGCTGCGCCACTTCCCAATACCACTGCCCCAGCCGTTTCTTTTCCGAACGCCAATATGGCGGCGGAGCCGCAGTCCGCCTCACCGCAGGTGATCGCCATCGACGACTTCGCCAAAGTGGATTTGCGCGTGGCGCAGATTTTGGTGGCCGAGCGCGTGCCCAAGGCCGATAAGCTGTTGCGCCTGGAGGTCGATCTGGGCTACGAAAAGCGGCAGATTCTGGCCGGAATCGCGCAGCATTACGAGCCGGAGAAGCTCATCGGGCGCAAGATTATCATTGTCGCCAACCTGGCTCCGCGCAAGATGCGCGGGCTGGAGTCGAACGGAATGCTGCTGGCCGCCTCGCTCGAAGGCGGCGCGCCGGTGCTGGCAGGATTTTTGGAAGAGGTTCCGCTGGGCGCGCGGTTGAAGTAGGCGCTGACAAGAGGCTCTCTCAGCGGGCGCTCATCGCTCAATCCACAAGGGGTCGCTGTCGAAAGCGATCTCTTTTCTTTTGCGAGTCGCTGTGTATTTGCGATTGCAATGAGCAAGATGCAGGTCTAGAATGGGCGGGAATTCTCTGGGGCCTCCGGTAAGCACCCAAGATTTGTTCCAGGAGTCGCAAGATGAAACGATCGCTCGCGTTGTTTTTCCTGATTCTGCTATGCAGCCAGCCTGTATTGGCGAATGAACTGGGACAGTTTTATGATGGCGAGGCAAAACCCCGCGCGGAGGTTGCATGGGTATGGATAGCAGGTTCTGGGCTAGATTCCGGTCTGCGCGTTAGTCGGATTGATCGCTCTCTTGTCGTAAACTCCAAGCTTTCAAGTCCTGATATGCCGGTTGTGGAAGTCCTACCGGGGAAGCACGTCTTCGATGTGTCTTACCTTTCTCCGACTTTTCATGCTTGGTCCAAGGAAACCCAGGCAGTGGAGATCGATGCAAGGGCAGGTGAAAACTACTCTCTCAATAGCGATATAAAGGAGAATCGTCTGTACGTAAAAACTGGCACTTTCAGTCCCAAGGCAAAAGAAATGAAATGGCTAGAAAAGCTAGGGAGGGAGGTTTTAGTACGTTCGGTCAGCGTGGATGGAGTCGTTCAAAGTGTTGAGGCCAATAAGCACGGGAACATAGAATACCTCATTCTCGCAGTGCCCGGAGAGACTCAGCCGAGGAAGTTTATTTGGCATTGGGATATCGCTATCAATGCTATCAATGTGGGACAGAAGATAAGGGTGGATTATTTCCCGTCGAGACCAGACAGTGCAGCCGCTTTCAGCAAGGTCGAATAGAAGGCATCTGCTGCAGCATTCTCGGCCATCGGCTTAAACTAAGCTTGGACTGTGATCCGAGAGCACATCGCACTGAGGCCGCAATGCTGATCGACTCCCACGCTCACCTGGACAGCGAACGCTACGCGGACGACCGCGAGGCCATGCTGCGCCGCGCGTGGGAGGCGGGGGTGGGCGCGGTGCTGGCGATCGGCATCGGCGAGCACGCCGAAGGAATGGACCGGGCCCTCGGAATCTGCCGACAATTCAACGGGCAGCCCGGCGTTCCGAAGCTCTATGCCAGCGCCGGCGTCTATCCGCACAACACGCCGGAGATCGACGACGCCATCCTCGCCAAACTGGACAGCCTGCTGGCCGAGCCGGAGGCGATCGCCTGCGGAGAGATCGGCCTGGACTACTACCATGAGGGCGCGCCGTATTCCGCGCAGCGCGAGGGGCTGATTCGCCAACTGGAGATTGCGGCGGCGCGCAAGCGGCCCATTCTGATCCATTGCCGGGCGAAAGATGGGACGACAGACGCCTGGGACGATCTGCTCGATATTCTGGAAGCCCACTGGCGGCACACCGGCCTGGGCGGCGTGATGCACTGCTTCGGCGGCGGCTGGGAGCAGGCGCGGCGGTCGCTCGATCTGGGCTTTCTGGTCTCCTTCGCCGGAAATCTGACCTACCCTAAAGCCCAGCCCCTGCGCGACGTTGCCGCCCGGCTGCCCCTGGACGGGATACTGGTGGAGACCGATGCTCCCTGGCTCGCTCCTGCGCCCCATCGCGGCCAGCGCAATGAGCCCGCCTGGGTCTTGCAGACGGCGCTGGTTTTGGCCGAGGTTTTGCGGGTTGACAAGGAAGAAATCGCCTCCGCAACCACGAAAAACTTCTTGCGGCTGTTTCGCCTCCGGCCGGACGTGGGAAACTGATAGAGGCACTGCGTGCGGCAGCCTTTTGGTTTGGGTTTTTGAGGACAGGAAAAATGGCCCAGGAGAATTCGTTCGACGTTGTGAGCAAGGTAGACATTCAGGAGGTCCGCAACGCCATCGACCAGGCGCTGAAGGAGGTTCGCCAGCGCTTCGACCTGAAGGATACCCACTCGGAGATCGTGCTGGAGGGCAGCGAAGCGATCCAGTTGGCCTCGTCGGGCGAGTACAAGCTGGAGGCGGTCAAGGAGATTCTGGGGCAGAAGCTGGTCAAGCGCGGCGTCTCGCTGAAGAATCTGACCTACGAAAAGATGGAGGAGGCCTCGGGCAAGCGCATGCGGCAAAAGATCAAGCTGCAACAAGGCATCCCCATCGAAAAGGCCAAGGAGATCGTTCGCCTCGTCAAGGACGCGAAGAAGAAGGCGCAAGCCAGCATCCAGGGCGATACCGTCAGAATTTCGAGCAAGGACCGCGACGAGTTGCAGGCTATCATCGCCCTGCTGCGCGGCAAGGATCTGGGTTTGGAGCTGCAGTTTACCAACTACCGCACCAACTAGGAGGGGACAGACAAAATGGGCCTTGAGGAGATCATGCGCGAGCACGCCAATCAACGTGCGTTATGCGCTGGAAAATCCGTCGACGAATTGCTTGCTATCGCGAATGGCAACGAGATCGAGTTTATTCAAGCTCTAGAGATGGCGATCCAGCAGAAATCCGAACGAGATGGCGTCGATGACATGACTGAAGAAGAGATTATCGTTCTTGCTATTGAAGCACTGGAACGCGAGGTGAACAACGGCGGATATAGCCAGTTCTTTGTAAACTCATCTCGCGAATTTACACCGATCATTGTGCATGCCTTGATTCGTATCGGCTGTCCGAAGACGGCTGAGATTACGAAGAGAGCGATCGAAGCGGCTGGTTTCCAAGGACTGGCTCCGATGGCCTTGGCGGAAGCATTGGACGCTTATAACGGTGCTGACGATCAGGCGCTCGACGAATGCGATCAGCTATATTACAGAGCAGGCGAAAACATTGGCGGTAGAATAATTGCTTTCGCGATAGCCAACAAGAACACAATTCAACCCTGAACAGCACGGTCCGGAGCACTTTGAGCACATTCGCAATACCGACGGCGAGAGAGGTCTTCGATCTGCTCAGGGACGACCTGGTGGCGATCGAGCAGGAGTTGGGCCGCGACGCCGCCTCGGGCGTAAGCACCATCACGGAGATTGCCGAATACCTGCGCGGGGGAGGCGGCAAGCGCATCCGTCCCACGCTGCTGCTGCTCTCCGCGCGCCTGCTCGGCTACTCAGGCCAGGGGGCCATCCGCCTGGGCGCTGTGGTGGAGATGGTGCATACCGCGACGCTGGTTCACGACGACATCATCGACGGCGCCGACACGCGCCGCGGGCGTCCTTCGGCCAATACCACCTGGGGCAATGAAAAGTGCGTGCTGGCAGGCGACTGGCTCTACATGCAGGCGTTCAACGTGGCGCTCAAAGAGCGGAACCTGCGAGTTCTCGACCTGCTTATCGGCCTCACGCAGCAGATGGTCGAGGGCGAGCTGTTGCAGATTCAGAAACTGGGGCGCGCCGTCAGCGAGGCCGAATACTACGACCTGATTTTCCGCAAGACCGCCTGCCTGTTCTCGGTTTCCATGCGGCTGGGCGCGGTGCTGGCCGGCGCCACGGAGGCCGAGGAGACCAGCCTGGCCACCTATGGGCGCGCCGTGGGTCTGGCCTTCCAGATCGTGGACGACGTACTCGACCTGACGGCCACCGAAGAGGTTCTGGGCAAGCCCGTGGCCAGCGACCTGCGCGAGGGCAAGGCCACCCTGGCGGTGATCCACTCCATCGACCACGGCACAGCAGCGGAGCGCAGGACGATTCAGCGGGTTATGGACGACCGCAGCTTCGAGAACGTGAGCCGCGAAAGGATTCGGGATATTCTGACGCGGAATGGTTCGGTGGAGTACGCGATGGGCGTGGCCGACCGCTACGCCGAGCAGAGCCGCCAGGCGCTGGCTCGTTTTGCCGACTCCGAGTTCAAGCGCGCCCTGCTCTGGGCGCCGGATTTTGTGGTGGCGCGGGACAAGTAGGGCTCTGCCGCCCGGCAGCGCTCCTCAAGCATCCTGCACGATGGTTCCCTGATGGTAGACAATCTTCCAGCCGGCGGGAGTCTTCCGCCAGATGGTAGTCCGCCGGGTGAGGCGCTGGTGGTCCTGGAGCAGCGTGTAGGTCAGCAGGTAAGTATCCTCCGACAATTTGTGGCAATGGAAGCCGCTCGTCTCCCAGACGTCGGCGTGGGGGACGGAGAAGCGCTCCTCCAGGCCGTCCCAGCACGGACTGCCGTGAGTAGCGGCGTCCGGAGGCCCCGGTCTCCCAGTAATCCTCCGCCGTCATGCGCTCGAAATCGGCCCGCGAGGTTCCGAACTCAGGGCGATGAAAGATGGGTTCGCGGCGGGAAAGATCCGCGAGCATGCCTTCGAGCTCGGACGGGGTGGCGAGCGCGGGTTCCAGCTCCCGCAGCCACGCTTCGGGCGCGGTTTCGCTGACCGGTTCGCCGGTGCGGGCCGCAACCAACTCATCCTTCACCAGATGCAGCCGGATGAGATCCGGCCGCGCGGGCGCATCCTTGAAGTGCAGGCTGGCCGCCGCCACCGCCTTTTCGCGCAGCGCTGCCCAGCTATCGGCCTCGGTTCCGATCGAGTGGCCCGGCGCACGCGCCACGTAGCCGCCCGCCTCCTTCTCGCGCACCGCGAAGATCAGTTCCATGGCAAACAGGATAACGCGGTCTGCCAACCCATCTTCGAAGCCGAGTGGGAAGCGCTGGGGAGAGGGCTACTAGGCGACCGGCGGGGGGCGGCTTACCGGTTCATTCCGGGCTATTCATTTTAATATATGGGATTTCGTCCCCGCCCTGTGCTTTGCATCACAGCCGCGCCACCCCCCTCAGCGGCGACACTTTTCTAGCGGTTGTGTCGTGTCCGGCTGCTATGAGGCAAAGCGAATGAGTGAACAGAAGATGGTTATTTTGGATGGGAACGAGGCAGCCGCCTCGGTAGCCTATCGTCTCTCCGAAGTGGTCGCAATTTACCCCATTACCCCGTCGTCGCCGATGGCCGAATGGGCGGATCAGTGGCGCTCGGAGGGGAAGAAGAATATTTGGGGCGCATTGCCCGTGGTGGAAGAGCTTCAGAGCGAAGGCGGCGCGGCCGGCGCGCTGCACGGCGCGTTGCAGGCGGGGGCCTTCGCAACCACCTTTACGGCCTCGCAGGGCCTGCTGCTGATGATTCCCAATATGTTCAAGATTGCCGGCGAGCTGACCCCGGCGACGATGCATGTGACGGCCCGCACCCTGGCTACCCATGCGCTGTCGATCTTCGGCGACCACTCCGACGTGATGGCCTGCCGGGCGACGGGCTGGGCGATGCTGGCCTCGAACTCGGTGCAGGAGGTTCACGACCTGGCGCTGGTGGCGCAGATCGCCACCCTGGAATCCCGCATTCCCTTCATTCATTTCTTCGACGGCTTCCGCACCTCGCACGAGGTGGGCAAGATTCTGCCTATCGGCGACGAGACCCTGCGCGCGATGCTAGACGACAAGTACATCATTCAATTCCGGCAAAATGCCCTGTGCCCCGACCGGCCTCGAATCCGCGGCTCGGCGCAGAATCCCGACGTGTTCTTCCAGGCGCGCGAGGCTTGCACGCCGTTCCACGCCGCGGTTCCGGGCATCGTGCAGTCGGTGATGGACCGCTTTGCCGCGCTCACCGGCCGCGCCTATCACCTCTTCGATTACTACGGGGCGCCGGATGCGGAGCGCGTAATCGCGCTGATGGGCTCGGGCGCAGAAGCTGCCGAAGAGGCCGTGGATGCGCTGAACAATTTGAACAAGCAGGGCGAGAAGCTGGGGCTGCTGAAGGTCCGGCTTTACCGGCCGTTCGACGCCGCGGCGTTCCTGGCCGCACTGCCCGCCACCGTGAAGTCGATTGCCGTTCTCGACCGCTGCAAGGAGCCGGGCGGCGCCGGCGAGCCGCTCTACCAGGAGATCGTGACCGTGCTGGCCGAGAACTCCGCCAAGCTACCCTTCGCCAAGCCCACGGTGGTCGGCGGGCGCTACGGGCTTTCTTCAAAGGAATTCACCCCGGCCATGGTGAAGGGCATCTTCGACGAGCTGGCCAAGCCGGCGCCGAAGAATCACTTTACGATCGGCATCGACGACGACGTAAGCCATACAAGCCTCACTTACGATCCCGCGTTCTCGACCGAGGATCCGAAGACCGTCCGGGCGCTGTTTTACGGCCTGGGCTCCGACGGCACGGTGGGCGCCAACAAGAACTCGATCAAGATCATCGGCGACAACACGCCGAACTACGCGCAGGGCTACTTCGTTTACGACTCGAAGAAGTCGGGGTCGATGACCACCTCGCATCTGCGCTTCGGGCCGAACCCCATCCGCTCCAGCTATCTGATTACGCGGGCCAGCTTTGTGGCCTGCCACAACTTCAGCTTCCTGGAGAAGATGAACGTGGTGGAGGCGGCCATGCCGGGCGCGGTCTTCCTGCTCAACTCGCCCTACCCGGCGGCTGAGGTCTGGGATCATCTGCCCAAGACCACGCAGGACGAGATGCTGCGCAAGAAGATCGAGTTTTACGTGATCGACGGCAACAAGGTGGCGCGCGACGCCGGCATGGGCACGCGCATCAACACCATCATGCAAGCCTGCTTCTTCGCCATCAGCGGCGTGCTGCCGCGCGAGGAGGCGATCGCGCAGATCAAGAAGGCCATCTACAAGACCTACGGCAAGCGCGGCGAGGCGGTGGTGCAGAAGAACTATGCCGCCGTGGATCATGCGCTGGCGCACCTGGAAAAGGTCGAGCTGCCTGCCGCCGTCTCGTCCGATTTCGATCTGATCCCCTCCATCAGCGGCAAGGCGCCGGAGTTTGTGCGCAACGTGCTGGGCCAGATCGCAGGGGGACACGGCGATCTGCTGCCGGTGAGCGCAATCCCGGCCGGCGGGGCGTTCCCGACGGGAACCGCGCAGTGGGAGAAGCGCAACATCGCGCAGTTCATCCCGGTGTGGGACAAGGAACTATGCATCCAGTGCGGCAAGTGCGTCATGGTCTGCCCCCATGCCGTGATTCGCGCCAAGGTGTACTCGCCGGAGCTTGCGGATAAGGCGCCCGCGACCTTCCAGTGGGCCAAGCCTAAGTGGAAGGGCATGGAGCAGGAGCGCTATACGCTGCAGGTGGCTCCCGAGGACTGCACCGGCTGCGCGGTCTGCGTGGAAGTGTGCCCGGTGAAGAGCAAGAGCGACGCCAGCCACAAGGCCATTAACATGGTTCCCCAGGCGGCGCTTCGTGAGGCCGAGCGCGACAACTGGGAGTTCTTTGCGGAGCTGCCCGAGGTGGACCGCTCCAAGCTGTCGCACACCCAGGTGAAGGACATACAACTGTTGCAGCCGCTCTTCGAGTTCTCCGGCGCCTGCGCGGGATGCGGCGAGACGGCGTACATCAAGCTGCTTACCCAGCTCTTCGGCGACCGGCTGTATATCGCCAACGCCACCGGCTGCTCGTCGATCTACGGCGGCAACCTGCCCACCACTCCCTATACCAGCAACCCCCAGGGCCGCGGGCCGACGTGGGCCAATTCGCTGTTTGAAGACAACGCCGAGTTCGGCTTCGGCATGAGGATCGCCCTCGACCAGCAGAAGATCTTTGCCGAGACGCTGTTGACGCGGCTGGCGCCTGCTGTTGGCAATGAGCTGGTTGCGGCGCTGCTGGGAGCCTCGCAAAAGACCGAGACGGAGATCGACCAGCAGCGGGCGCGCGTGCTGGCGCTGCGCGAGAAGCTGGCCGGCAATGGCAGCTCCGATGCGTGGAATCTGCTGGCCATTGTGGATTCGCTGGTTCGCAAGAGCGTCTGGATTCTGGGCGGCGACGGCTGGGCTTACGACATCGGCTTCGGCGGCCTGGACCACGTGCTCGGCTCGGGCAAGAACGTGAATGTGCTGGTGCTGGATACCGAGGTCTACTCGAATACCGGCGGCCAGATGTCCAAGGCCACGCCGCGCGGCGCGGTGGCCAAGTTCGCCGCCAGCGGCAAAAGCAACAGCAAGAAGGACCTGGCCATGGAGGCGGTAAGCTACGGCTCGGTCTACGTGGCCAGGGTGGCGCTGGGCGGCAACGACATGCACGTGGTGAAGGCCTTCCAGGAGGCCGAAGCCCACGACGGTCCGTCGCTTATCATCGCTTACTCAAGCTGCATCGCCCACGGCTACGATCTGGTGCATGGCCTGGAGCAGCAGAAGCTGGCCGTGCAATCGGGATACTGGCCGCTGATGCGCTACAATCCCATCCTGCGCGAATCGGGCAAGAACCCGTTCCAACTGGACTCCAAGGCTCCGGCGATTCGCCTCAAGGAGTACAGCTACCGCGAGGCGCGTTACACTATGTTGGCGCGCAGCAATCCGGCGCTGGCCGCCAAACTGCTGGAGGAAGCGCAGGACGACGTAGAGCGCCAGTGGCGGGTCTACTCGGCGCGGGCCTCTATGCCGGGCCGTGGCGAGACGCCGCACATTGCGCCGGAAGAGAAGCCTGAGGATAAAGTGGTAGCTGTGGCTGACGGAGGTGCCGAATGATCGATTTTTCAACGCAATATCTTGGTTTGAAGCTGAGTGGCCCCATTGTGGTCTCGTCCACTCCGCTGTCGGAGTCGCTGGACAACATTCGCCGCATGGAGGACGCGGGCGCCGCGGCGATTGTGCTCATGTCGCTTTTCGAGGAACAGTTGGAGCTTGAATCGAAGGCCCTGGACGAGGACCTCTCGCGAGGCACCGAGTCCTTTGCCGAGTCGCTCGGCTACCTGCCGGATCTGGACGACTACCGCATGACGCAAGAGGTCTACCTCGAGCACTTGCGGCGCGCCAAGGAAGCGGTCAAGATCCCCATCCTGGCCAGCCTGAACGGCGCTACGACCGGCGGCTGGGTTCGCTTTGCCAAGGCCATGGAGCAGGCCGGCGCCGACGCCATCGAGTTGAATACCTACGCGCTGGCGACGGATCGCAGCCAGACTTCGGCCGAGCTTGAGCTGCAACTGCTCGACCTGGTGGCCGCGGTCACCAAGGCGGTCAAGGTTCCGGTGGCCGTGAAGCTTTCGCCGACGTTTACCAGCCTGCCCCACTTGGTGGCGCGGTTGGAGGACGTGGGAGCGCGCGGCGTGGTGCTCTTTAACCGCTTTTACCAGCCGGACTTCGACATCGAAGCCCTTGAGGTGCGCCCGACGCTGCACTTCTCCACGCCTTCGGAACTGCTGCCGCGGCTGCACTGGGCGGCGATTCTCTACGGCAACGTCAAGATCGACATCGCGATTACCGGCGGCGTGCATTCGGCCGAAGACGTGCTCAAGAGCATCATGGCCGGCGCCGGCATCACCATGATGGCATCGGCCTTGCACATTCATGGCATCGATCACATCGGCCGCGTGCTGACCGACCTTCGCTACTGGCTGGAGAAGCATGAGTACGCATCGCTGTGGGAGACGCGCGGCTGCCTCAGCCGGCGCTCCGTCCCCGATACCTCGCCCTTCGATCGCGGCAACTACATCAAGACGCTCAGCTCCTATAGCCTGCGCCAGACGATGGGAGCGTTCTGAGGCGGGTTTGCGGGCATCGACAGTTTTCATGGGGGCTAACGGCGATCGCGCTTCGGTGTGGTCGCCGTTGGTTTTTTTGCGTCGAATTGGGAAGCGTCTTGCGCAAGCCAGATACGGGCGGAAGATCGCATCCCTTTTTGGGTCCAGACCCGTTGGCTGTGTGTTTTAACCGCTATTGCACGTTGCTCCGCTCCCCGGTTTGCTAGAATCCAGAGGGTAGAAGCCCACACTTAAGCGCTGGACGGAGAGGAGATTCGGAACGTGCGGGAGCTTCTGGAAACGATACGAAGCGCCGCCGGAGAGACTCTTGCCGTGGATCGCCGTCCCCAACTGAATGACCGGCTGCAGCACCGCATTGCGAGGACCGATATGACTGAGATCGTTGCCATTCGCGCCCGCGAGGTTTTGGACTCGCGCGGCAATCCAACCGTGGAAGCGGATGTGATTCTGGAGAGCGGCGCTTTGGGCCGCGCCATCGTGCCTTCGGGCGCATCCACCGGCGAGCATGAGGCCGTGGAGCTGCGCGACGGCGATAAGAGCCACTTTCTTGGCAAGGGCGTTCTGCAGGCCGTGGCCAACGTGGAAACCGTGATCGGGCCCGAGCTGGAGGGCATGGACGCGGCCAACCAGCGGCTGATCGACCAGACGATGATCGCGCTGGACGGCACGCCCAACAAGGCCAAGCTGGGCGCCAACGCCATTCTCGCCGTCTCCATGGCCGCCAGCCGCGCCGTGGCCCAGACGCTGGAGCTTCCGCTCTATCGTTATCTGGGCGGCGTGAACGCCAGCATCCTGCCCACCCCCATGCTGAACGTCCTGAATGGCGGAGCGCACGCCGACAACAATGTGGACTTTCAGGAGTTCATGATCATGCCGGTGGGCGCGGAGCGCTTCAGCGAGGCGCTGCGCTGGGCCGCCGAGACCTTTCACACCCTCAAGGGCGTGCTCAAGAAGAAGGGCTACAACACGGCGGTCGGCGACGAGGGCGGCTTCGCTCCCTCGCTCAAGTCCAACACCGAGGCCATCGAGGTGATCCTCGAAGCCATCGAGCAGGCCGGCTACAAGCCCGGCGAGCAGATCGCCATCGCCCTCGATCCCGCCTCGAGCGAGTTCTATAACAAGGAGACCGGCAAATACGTCTTCAAGAAGAGCGACAAGCGAGAGCTGTCGAGCGAAGAGATGGTCAGCTTCTACGACAACTGGACCCGCCAGTATCCCATCGTCTCGCTCGAAGACGGCCTGGCCGAGGACGACTGGGCGGGATGGCGCATCCTGACCGAGAAGCTTGGCAGCCGCATTCAGTTGGTCGGCGACGACATCTTCGTCACCAACCTCAAGCGGTTGCAGCGCGGCATCGACGAGGGCATCGCCAACTCGATTCTCATCAAGCTCAACCAGATCGGCACGGTCACCGAGACCCTGGAGGCGATCGACCTGGGCCGCCGCTACGGCTACACCTCGGTCATCTCGCACCGCTCGGGCGAAACCGAGGACACCTATATCGCCGACCTGGCCGTGGCCACCGGCGTGGGCCAGATCAAGACCGGCTCCGTCAGCCGCACCGACCGCATCGCCAAGTACAACCAGTTGCTGCGCATCGAAGAAGAGCTGGGATCGGGCGCGGTGTTCCTGGGCCTGGAAGGGTTGAACTACAACGACTAGCCACCTGCTTGTCTGAATCGAGCAGGGCATCTCATAAGGCGGGGTGCCCTGCGCGATTGAGCGAACGCGGATTCCGCCCGGCCCTTATGCGTCCACTTTTCTTCTTCCACAAATCCTGCACCCAAGAAAGAGAGTATTGAGATGTACAAAGTCGTGCTGCTTCGCCATGGAGAGAGCATCTGGAATAAAGAAAACCTGTTTACCGGTTGGACGGATGTCGACCTATCGGAGAAGGGCAGAGAAGAAGCCACGCAGGCCGGCGTGATGCTGAAGGAACAGGGATATTCCTTCGACCTCGCCTTCACTTCGGTGCTGAAGCGCGCGATACGCACTCTGTGGATCGCGCTGGACCAGATGGACCAGATGTGGATTCCCGTCGAGCGTGACTGGCGGCTGAACGAACGGCATTATGGCGCGCTGCAAGGCCTCAACAAAGCGGAGACGGCAGCCAAGTATGGGGCGGAACAGGTGAAACTCTGGCGCCGCAGTTACGACATTCGCCCGCCGGCGCTGGACGAGGCAGATCCGCGTTATCCGGGGAAGGACCCTCGCTATCGCAACCTTCCGAAAGAACAACTTCCCCTCAGCGAATGCCTCAAGGACACGGTGGACCGCTTTCTGCCCTGCTGGCACGAAGCGATCGCTCCCAGCATACGGTCGGGCAAGCAGGTGTTGATCGCGGCCCATGGCAACAGCCTGCGGGCGCTGGTCAAGTATCTGGAAGACGTGCCGGAGCAGCAGATTGTCGATCTCAACATTCCTACCGGCGTGCCGCTGGTTGAAGAACTCGACGATGACCTGAAATCCGTTCGTCATTACTATCTGGGAGACCCCGCGCAAATCGCGCAGGCGGTAAATAAGGCTGCAAGTACAGGCGGAGTCAGTCGTTGATGGGCCAATAGAACGCGTGTTCTTCACCATATGCGCAACCTGCGCGAGCCGCTGGCGAAGTAGGGCCGGGCGGTTCGCTGAGAAGCCGCGGTCCACACGCAAAGGAGCCTCCCGCGGGGGAGGCTCTTTGAGCTTGGTGCGCCGAAGTTGTTTACCGCGGGCGCAGCGACTTGATCGCCTCGGGCAGCCGCTCTTCGATGAGCTTGGCGCGCTCGACGGCGATGCCGCCCAGATACGACGGCGCCGGCGTGGCCGTGAGCACCAGCAGCAAGGCGATCACCGAGAAGCAAAGACCCGCAAAGCCAGCCGAAACCAGCATGTGGTAGGTGTCGGCGACATCCAGGCCGAAGACGTTGAAGGCCATGTGCTCTACCGGCCTGATGTGCTTGAGGACCGCCAGCGCGAAGAGGAAGAAGAAGACCGCCAGCGAAGTCAAAACGGCGAGCGTCGCATCCAGGCTGCGGTGGAACTGCTGGCGGGCACGACAGTGGGGGCACTCGGCAAAATGCTGCTCGTAGTCCTTGCGCATCTCCGGCGAGATCCCCGAGATGTCATATCGCCAGCTTGCCAGGATGGCGCCTACGACTCTGTCTGTGCACTGCGTTCTTGCCATAAGCGTATAAGCTCACTTTGCATAGCATGTGTTTGACCGCAAATGTTCCGCGCGGCTCACGAGGCAACGAAAGGTCAAAACGATTGTACGGCCTACAAGCCGAGACGGTTCAGTGTCGTTTCTGTCCGCTTCGCTTTGACGTGGCCAAAGCCCCAAGGCGCTTCCCTTGCAAATCTAACCGTTACAGAGCAATATCCACCTCTTACCATTGTAATCTAATTGACTCAAAAGTATATAGGCAGAAGCGGTTCATGCTGCGCGGCCAGCAACAGCCGATTGGCCAGCAGGCTCGCCCGGCCGTTCAGCGCACGCTCGGCCGTGACCCTGGCCAGTTCGGGAAGGTTATTGCTTTCAGATAGATGCGCAAGAATCACGTAGGCTGCCTGGCCATCGTAGCCGTTCTCAAGGAATTGAGCCGCTGCCTCATTTGAAAGGTGACCAACGCGCGAAAGTACCCTCTGCTTCACCTGCCAGGGATAGGGACCGTCGCGCAGCATCTCCAGGTCGTGGTTGGATTCGAGCAGCAGCAGATCCACGCCGTTGAGCTGCGCCTTCACGTTGGGCGGGATGTAGCCGAGGTCGGTGGCGAAGGCGATCCGCACTCCCTCGGCCCTGAAGACGAAACCCACGGGGTCGGCGGCGTCGTGGGGGATGGTGAAGGGGCTGACGGCAATATCGCCGATCTCGAAGGGCTGGCCAGCCTGGAAATACTCGACCGACGGCAGCCAGGTGGGATCTTCTTTTCGGGATGGCGGCTGGTCGGAAAAAGCCGCTTGAACGGCAGGCTCGAGCTGGCAGGCCGGAACCGGTTCGGCCTCCGGATCGTCCGGATCGCCCTCCGCGGCAGTTGTTTCGGCCTCCGCCTGCCGCTCCGCGGCCTGCTTCCGGCACCGTTCCAGCCACTGGGCATAGGTCATCTGCCGCCGCGGGCTGAGCCAGCGCATCCAGGCGCGATGCGTGCCCTCGGTAAAGTACACCGGAATACCCAGCTTGCGCGCCGTGACCGCCAGCCCGCCGACGTGGTCCTGATGCTCGTGGGTGACGACGATGGCGTCCAGTGTCTCCGGCTCTTCGTCGGCCAGCCTCATGCGCCGGAACAGTTCCCGGCAGCTCAGTCCGGCATCCACCAGGATGCGTGTGCGGCCCCCGGTGACAACTGTGCAGTTGCCCTTCGACCCCGAAGCCAGCACCGTAAAGCGCACCATCCTCTGAGCATACAGCCCATGGCCTATACTGTTAACTCGGAGCGAACGAATGCGGGATGTCCTATTGGTTACGGGCGGAGCGGGGTTCATCGGCTCGAATTTCATTTTGAGCTGGATGGAAGACGCGGGCTCGCCGGTCGTCAATCTGGATCTGCTGACTTATGCGGGGAATCCGGCCAACCTGTCTTCGCTGGAGAACGACCCGCGTTATCTGCTGGCGCGCGGCGACATTTGCGACGCGGAGCTCGTGGGATCACTGCTCCGTGAGCATCGGCCTCGGGCCGTCGTTCACTTTGCCGCGGAGAGCCATGTGGATCGCTCCATTGCTTCTCCAGGCGCGTTTATACGGACGAACGTTCAGGGGACGTTCGTTCTTCTTGAGCAGGCAAAGGCTTACTGGTCGGATCTCAGTGAAGCCGATCGGAGCGCATTCCGGTTCCTGCACATCTCCACCGACGAAGTTTACGGCTCGCTGGGGGCGCAGGATCCGGCCTTCACCGAGACCACGGCCTACGCTCCAAACAGTCCCTATGCGGCATCGAAGGCAGCTTCAGATCATCTGGCAAGGGCATATTTCCACACCTGGGGCCTTCCCGTGCTTACCACGAACTGCTCCAACAATTACGGCCCATTTCAATTTCCCGAGAAGTTCATTCCACTTATGATCCTGAATGCGCTGGAGGCCAGGCCGCTGCCTGTTTACGGCGATGGAATGAATGTGCGCGACTGGCTCTTTGTTGAAGACCACTGCGATGCGCTGCGCGCCGTCTTGCGGGATGGCCGAATCGGGGAGACTTACAACATCGGCGGGAACAGCGAGCGCAGGAATATCGATGTGGCCAACACGATCTGCGACCTTGTGGATGAGATGCGTCCGCGCACCGGCGCCGGCCCGCGGAGGAATCTGATAACTTTCGTCAAGGATCGGCCCGGCCACGACCGGCGCTATGCCATCGATGCTTCAAAACTCTCTGGCGAACTGGGCTGGCAGCCCGCGGAGCGGTTTGAAAGCGGACTTCGCAAGACCGTTCGCTGGTATCTCGACCATTCCTCGTGGGTTGAGAATGTGCGCACCGGCGCTTACCTCGAATGGATCGCGCAGAACTACACGGAGCGGCTTACGAAATGAAAGGCATCATTCTGGCGGGAGGATCGGGCACGCGTCTCTATCCCGTGACTCATGTTGTATCCAAGCAGCTTCTTCCGGTCTATAACAAGCCGATGATCTATTATCCGCTCAGCACGCTGATGCTGGCCGGCTTGCGCGACGTTCTGATCATCTCCACTCCGCAGGATACGGGCCGCTTTGCCGAACTGCTGGGCGACGGCGATAACTGGGGCATCAATATAAGCTATGCCGTGCAACCCAGCCCCGACGGCCTTGCCCAGGCCTTCCTGATAGGCAGGGAGTTTATCGGGGACGAACCCTGCTCCCTGATCCTGGGAGATAACATCTTTTACGGCCAAGGGTTCTCCAGCCAGCTTCAGTCGGCGGCGGAACTCCAGCGGGGCGCAATCGTGTTTGCCTATCCCGTCGAGGATCCCCAGCGTTATGGAGTGGTGGAATTCGACAGCCTGGGCCGCGCGATCAGCCTTGAGGAGAAGCCCGAGAAGCCCAAGTCGCGCTATGCGGTGACCGGCTTGTATTTCTACGACAACGACGTCGTGAGGTTCGCTTCTTCGTTGAAGCCGTCGGCTCGCGGAGAACTGGAGATTACGGACCTGAACCGACGCTACCTGGAAGCCGGAAGCCTGAACGTGCAGATCATGAGCCGCGGCATGGCCTGGCTGGACACGGGCACGCACGATTCTCTGATGGAAGCGGGACTTTTCGTCCACACCATCGAACGGCGTCAGGGCCTGAACATAGCTTGCCCGGAAGAGATAGCCTATCGCCAGGGTTTCATCACCGCGGAGCAGTTGGAGCGCCTGGCTCAGCCAATAAGCAAGAGCAGCTATGGGCAATACTTGCTTGCTTTGCTCAGCGAGCCGCATTTCGCGGCCAAGGTTATGCGGCCATGAAGATTGCAGAGACATCACTGCCCGGAGTTCTAGTGCTGACTCCGGCGATTTACCGCGACAGCCGCGGCGCATTCTGGGAGACCTGCAACCGCCGCGCCATGGCGGAGGCCGGCTTGCCTGAGTCCTGGGCGCAGGATAACTTCTCGCTCTCGAAGAAGAATGTGCTGCGCGGCATTCATTATCAGATCTCGCAGCCGCAAGGCAAACTGGTAAGGGTAACTCATGGCGCGGTGCTCGATGTGGCCGTGGATTTGCGCCAAAGCTCCCCGACTTTTGCAAAATATGTGGCCGTGGAACTTAGCGGCGACAACGGCGCAATGTTGTGGATTCCTGAGGGCTTCGGCCACGCGTTTCTTGTGCTTACCGAGGTTGCCGGCTTCGCCTACAAGGTCACGGACTATTACTCTCCGGCGGGTGAACGGACCATCGTGTGGAACGATCCCGATCTGGCCATTCCCTGGCCGGTTGCCGCAGAGGATGCAATCGTCTCCGACAAGGATCGCAGCGGCCGAGCGCTACGAGATACGGAGTTATTCCCGTAGGCTGGGAACTGGCCTTTGCGGTTTCCCACCCTCTCGCAACAAACCGACCGCAGGTCCTTCGACTCCCTTCCCCTTCGCACTGCTCAGGGTCCGGTCGCTCTGGATGACAAGGGCGGTAGGGCAAACCCTGAGACAGGGCAAACTGGATTGTGCGCCGGCAGGCGAAGCTACAGTCTTGCTCAGTGATGGAAGCCAGCTCCGTCCAGCGACGGCTTGAAGCCGGGCTGGGCGGCGAACCAGTCGAGATGGCGCTTTATGTCGCGGAGCAACATGCCGGCCAGATCGTGGGTGAATCCGTTGCGGACGACGACGCGCTGCACGACCGTATCCTGCCGGTTGGCCGGCATCCTGTAGGTTGGCACCTGCCAGCCTCGATCGCGCAACCTGTCTGACAAGTCGTAGAGCGACCAGTTGGTTTGCTCATTCAGGGTCCAGGCGAGGACGGGCAGATCGCGCCCGGTGGAAAGCATCCGGAAGGGGCCGAGTTCGGCGATCTGGCCGGCGAGCTCGACAGCTACCTCCTGGCAAGCCTCGTGGATGGCGCGATACCCGGCCTTGCCGAGCCGGATGAGGTTGTAATACTGGGCCACGATCTGGCTTGCCGGGCGGGAGAAGTTGATGGCCAGCGTGGGCATTGCGCCACCGAGGTAATCGACGTTGAATATCAGCTCGGGATCGAGATCCTCAAGCTCGCGCCAGACGATCCAGCCCACACCCGGATAGACCAGGCCGTATTTGTGGCCCGAGGTGTTGATGGATTTGACGCGGGGCAGGCGAAAGTCCCAGAGCAGGTCAGGCTGGAGGAAAGGCGCGACGAACCCGCCGCTGGCGCCATCGACGTGGATGGGAATGTCGAGGCCGGTTTGCTCCTGGAGGCGGTCGAGAGCGGCACTCAGCGCGAGGACGTTTTCGTAGTCGCCCGTAAAGGTGCTGCCAAGCACGGCGACCACCCCGATGGTGTTCTCGTCGCAGGCCCGGGCGGCGCGCTCCGGATCGGTGACCACTTCGCTGCCTTCAAGCGCAACCTCGCGCGGCTCCACGTCCCAATAGCGGGCGAACTTGTGCCAGCAGACTTGCGTGTTTGAGCCCATCACGAGGTTCGGCTGGCCGGCTGCTTTGCCCAGTTTCCGCATCATCTTGCGCCAGAGCCATTTGAGGGCCAGGCCGCCCAACATGCAGGCCTCGCTGGAGCCGATGGTCGAAGTGCCGATGGTGCGCTCGGGGCCGGGCGAGTTCCACAGCTCGGCCAGCATGTGCACGCAGCGCATCTCCAACTCGGCCGTCTGCGGGTACTCGTCCTTGTCGATCATGTTCTTGTCGAAGGTTTCCGACATGAGCTTGTGGGCTTCGGGCTCCATCCAGGTGCTGCAGAAGGTGGCGAGGTTGAAGCGGGAGCTGCCGTCGAGGATCAACTCGTCGTGGATCAGGTTGTATGCGGTGCCCGGCGACATGCCTTGCTCGGGGATGGAGTGACGCGGGGTCGGCCCCAGCAGCGAGTGGCGCGCATACATGGGGCGAATCTGGTCCGGACTGAAATGTTTCCGCGGGCGTTCCTGGCTGGCGGCGTCGTTTTCCATTGGGGGTGGCATCCTCCGAAGTCCCCATGGTAAACGCAGTCGTCGCGATTCGCATATTGACAGCCGCGAATCGCTCGCATACCGGAGCCTTGGCACGCCCGCAGGTGGGTGGTCCGCTTCTCATCGCACCAAAGCGCAGCGAACCCCCAACAGCGGTTGGGGGGCCGGAGATTGAGCGGATTAAGGCGGCGTCAGGCGATGCGCTCGATAACTACCGATTCGAGGACGACCGGCTTGTGCGGCTTGTCCTGGCCGCCGCGCGGGACGAGGGATATCTTGGTGACGATCTCGTGGCCTTCCACGACTTCGCCGAAGATGGTGTGCTTACCGGTGAGCCAGAGAGTGGGGGCGACGGTGATGAAGAACTGGCTGCCGTTGGTGTTGGGGCCGCTGTTGGCCATGGCCAGCTTGCCGGGCTTGTCGAACTGGTGCGGCGAGCCTTTGGTTTCGTCCTGAAAGCGGTAGCCGGGGCCGCCCATGCCGGTGCCGGCGGGGTCGCCGCCCTGAATCATGAAATCGGGAATGACGCGGTGGAAGATGGTGCCGTCGTAGAGCCGGGCGGTGGATTTCGCGCGGGTGACGGGGTGCGTCCACTCCTTGGCGCCTTCGGCCAGCTCGATGAAGTTCTTGACGGTGATGGGCGCATCGGTCTCGAAGAGACGGACGGTGATCTTGCCTTCGGTAGTGGTGAAGACGGCGTAGGTTCCTGCTGCAAGGGACATAATCTTTTCCTTTTTCGATAGATTGACCAGACGATTAACGGGGCAAAGCGAAGGTGACGTTGATCTGAGTGCGAACTTCGACAGGCTGGCCGTTTAGCAGATAAGGCCGGAAGCGCCATTCTCTGACGGCATCGAGCGCGGCCTGCTGCAAGAGATCCGGGCCACTAACAACGTGAAGCTCTTTCACCTTGCCGTCGGTATCAATGGTTGCGGCGAGCACAACTGTGCCGGAGACGCCGGCATTCTTTGCAGCGATTGGGTATGCCGGCGCTGTCTTGGAGACGAGCATACCCACTGCTACTCCGCCGGAGATATTCACAAACTTGGGTAGGGCACCCGGATGAGGAGCCTCACCGGGCGAGGGCGGCAAGGGTTGGCCTTCGCGGACGATGGTGACCTTCTTGAGCACCACGGGCGTGAGCGGTTTGTCCCGGCCGTCGCGCTGGACGCGGGCGATGGTTTTGACGACCAGCACACTCGGCTCGTCGCACTGGCCGAAGATCACGTAGGTCTGGTTGCCAGATTCAAAGGGCAGCTCGGTGATAAAGAACTGGCTGCCGTTGGTGTTGGGTCCGGAGTTGGCCATGGCCAGCTTTCCCGGCTGATCAAAGTTCAGGTTGGGGTCGAACTCGTCGTTGAAGCTGTACCCTGGGTTGCCCATGCCGGTGCCGGTGGGATCGCCGCCTTGGATCATGAACTCGGGAATGACCCGATGGAAGATGGTGCCGTCGTAATACGGCCTGTTGTGCTGCTTCTTCTGGGTGGCCGGGTCGATCCAGTCGATGGATCCCTCGGCCAGGCCGATGAAGTTGGCGACCGCCTTGGGGGCCTGCCGCTGATAGAACTGGCAGGTGATTCGGCCCATGGAGGTATCCATGACCACGGTAGGCCCGTTGGGATGGACGAACGCGGCGGCGGTGGCTTGGGGCGCGTCAGGCAGGTCTTCGGCAGGCTTGGCGGACTGCTGAGCCAGGGCCGGGAAAACGGTCGAAGCGGCAAATGCCGCGGCCAGAGCGGGAATGAGAAGCGGATGCGTGAGTTTCATGGCGTATTTGAGGTTAAACCATGGGACGGGGGCTCGGCCAGTGGGTGGGCCGGATGGAGATTCGCCGCCAGACCGGCAAGCGCGCCCCCACCGCTGCGACTCCCGTCCATGCGTCTACTGGCTAAGGGTCGCCCTCAGTGGTTCAGAACACCCAAAGGCTAGCCAGCAATAGCAGGATGGCGGCAACGGTCACGGCCTGATAGGCCAAGTCGTCAGCCCTCCGGGGCTGTGATGCGCCTCCGCCGGGCGCCGGCAGAGATGCGGATGCGGTTTGCGGGGAAGAGAGCATCGTGGGCCTGCCTTTCAAAGCCTTTCGGCAAAGGGTACGTAGGATGGGCGGTCGCGGTTCCGGCCGAGCGCGGTCCGATTCTTTAGACGCCGTACACACGCCGGGGACACTAAACACTCCGGCAACTGTCAACTGACGGATCTTCCGAGTGCTGGCAGAATTCTTGCGCTGCACAGCAGATCGGCCAAGGCCGAAAAACATTCGCCCATTTACAAGAACGAGGGATGCCGGAGTATTCCTTCGGTAACAGGTGTAAAATCTCGCTCGTGAGCACTGGTTCCGATTTCAACCCTGTTTCCACCGCCGAAACGCGGGAGCGCAACTGGCTGCCGCCGGTGATCGCCGCCGCGGTCGTCCTGATCGTGACTGTCGTCGCGGTGCTGGTCCTCGGACACGGAGGACCGTCAAACAAGACCACGCCCATCTCCGCCGCGCCGGACCCCTACTCGGCCAGCCTGCGAATTACCGGCCTGGCCATGAGCGAGGCGGGCAACCTGGCCGGCGGCAAGATCACTTACCTCGACGGGCACATCGCCAACACAGGCTCCCGCACCGTTACCGGCGTCACTGTGCAGGTTCTCTTCCGCACCTTTGCCCACGAGGTGACGCAGAACGAAACCCAGCCGCTCAAGCTGATCCGCACCCGAGATCCCTATGTTGATGTGGAGCCGGTCTCCGCCGCGCCGCTCAAGCCCGGCGGCGAGCAGGACTTCCGCCTGATCTTCGATGGGGTCTCACCGGACTGGGACGGCGCTTACCCTGAGGTTCGCTTCCTCCGCGTGGAGACGAAATAGCCTGCGCCGCCCTCGAAAGGACGGCCCGAACAATGGTCCATCATGCCAAGGCGCGCGCATCGGAAATTTTCATTTCCTTCGTTGCAATTCCCTTGCCCGCATTTCCCCATAGCGGTGTCTAAAGGAACGAGGAAGCACTCTTTGGGGGAGGCAGAGGTGGAAGAAGAACGGGCGAGGTTCGCGGGAACACGGGGTTTCGCTCTCTTCATAATCTGTCTGGTGCTGCTTGCGCTTTCGGCCGCGCGGACGGCGTAGGCTACGCCCTCGGCGTGGTTGCCGCTGGAATATGCGATGACGCCGAGCGCGATCTCCGCGGGGGTGAGTTGCAGAATCTTGTTGGCCGTGCCGCGAATCTTGAAGGCCCCGACGGGCTAGAGGCTTTCGGCTTTGAGGTAGATCTCCTTGCCGGTTCCGTGGCCGGAGATTCTCGGGAAGGGGGCGCGGACGAGCGGGGCCTTGACGGCGATGCCGGCGATGCGGACGGCGGCGGCGCGGATGGCTTCGAGGGTGACCAGTTGTTCTGCCATGGTGTGATCATCCGCCACGAACGGCCCTCGTAGAAACTGGCTCGTTCAGAGCTACACAAATCAGTTCGTGTTAAGCAATTGGGTCAGAGGGCATCGCGAGAATGGCCTTTGTCATCTTGTCGCCTTGGGGGAATTGTCTGTTTAATATCTCCCTGCAAGCCAGCTCAAAGTCGTCATAGAACTCCTCGACCACAAGAATGAGATTGCCGTTATGTTCGCCAAGATTGTGCGTGCCGTATTGGACGCTTTCATCCCGATGTGTAAGTCCAATATCAGTGCCGGGGAGCAGTCCATGAGCAAATCCGCTCCGTAATTGTTTATAAAGCTTTGAGGAGCAAGCACTGTATTTTGGCATGAGTTCATTTATTGCATTTTCAAAATGCTCTTTCGACCGTCCTTTGTCATGCCATCCATTTGGCTGGTCAAGGCATTTTCCAAGAAACTCAATGCCAATGCAGATCAGCGCAAAACTAATGTAATGAAATTTGTGAGCGTACACGATTTCCCTATACTGCTCAAGAAAGGTAATCTTGATGAAGTCCTTGGGATAAAGCATTTGTTCGGTCTCCCTCCTATTTCGATTGACATTCCTGATGCCTTTCGAACTCCTCTCTTAGATCATGCATCTCAAATTCGGCTGTAAAAACACCGTTCCACTCGTAGGGCTGAAACTCCACTAATACCCGCTGCGCCGAAAACATATCCTTTAGGAATCGGTTCGGTGGATAAAGGCTCATACCCGCTTCACCCATCCCCACATATTCGTAAGTCATCCCGTCTGTCAGTTGACGCCAGGGGTGCCATCGGGGTTTGTCTGCGTCTACCTTCGTTCGAAGTAGTCTTTCACCGGAGGACTCCAGCAAACCTGTTTGAAGCAGAATGCCGAATGATCGCTTCTTTGCCTGTTTGATTGCATTCGACGCCAATAGTTGGAGCGATGGTCTGGCCGAACGAAGTCGAGTATGGTCGCGACACGTTGATTTCCATCCTGACCCAAGATTGCCCATCCATTGGGTTGTTGCCGCTTGAAACTTTAGTGTTCTGGGAAAACACGCAGGCTGCTGACGCGAAGAGCAACGCAGCTTGCACCGTTCCCCTGATCGTATTCAACGACCCCACCCATCGACCAGACGTGCGTTCCCTAGACCGAACAATTATGACGTATATCCAGCTCTAAGGTTGCCATTATCTCAAATTTCCAGGATCACCGGCATGATCATTGGCCTTCGTCCGGTGGTTTTCTGGATCAGGCGCTTCAACTCCGCGCGGACCTTTTCCTTGACCAGACCGTAGTCGGCCTTCTGCTCGGTGCTCAGGCCGTCGAGGGTCTTGAGGACCAGTTCGCGAGCCTGGTCGGTGATGTCCGCGCCGCCGAAGCCGCGCATCACCACCTCGGGCGACTGCTCCACCTTGCCGGTACGCTTGTTGATGGCCAGAACCGCCAGCACGATGCCGTCCTCCGAAAGAATGCGGCGGTCCTTGATGACCAGTTCTTCAACCACATCGATCGAGGAGCCGGAATCGATGAGGATGCGGCCGGCGGTCACCTTGTCGCGTTTGCGGGCGTCGTCCTTGTCCAGTTCCAGCACGTCGCCGTCTTCGATGACCATGGCGTGCTCCACCGCGCCGGTCTCCATCGCCACGCGGGCGTGCTTCTGCAGGTTGCGATAGTCGCCGTGGATGGGGATGAAGAACTTGGGCCGGACCAGGCTGATGAGCAGGCGCTGCTCTTCCTGGCTGCCGTGGCCGCTGACGTGAATCAGTCCATGCGCGCCGTCGTCGAAGATAACGTTGGCGTCGCGGCGGCAAAGGTGGTCGATAACCCGGAAGATGCTCTTCTCGTTGCCCGGAATGATGCGCGAGCTGAGCACCACCGTGTCGCCGGGGTCGACGCGGGCGTGCTTGTGGTTGTCCACCGCGGCGCGGCTCAGGGCGCTCATCGGCTCGCCCTGGGTGCCGCTGATGAGGACCATCAATTGCTCGGGCGCGTAGTCGCGCAACTGGCTGGGATTGATGACCAGGCCCTGGGGAATGTCGATGTAGCCCAGATCCTGGGCAATCTCTGTGCTCTCCATCATGGAGCGGCCGACGATGGCCACCTTGCGGCCATGCTGGCGAGCCAGATCGAGCGCGATGCGGATGCGGTAGATAGAGGAGGAGAAGCAGCTGAAGAAGAGTTTCTTTTTGCTTTGCGAGAAGATCTCGTCGAGCCGTGGAATGACGGCGCGCTCGCTGGGAGTGTAGCCGGAGCGTTCCACGTTGGTCGAGTCCTGGAGCAGGGCGAGAACGCCGCGCTTGCCGTATTCGGCGAAGGTGTGCAGGTCGAAGGCGTGGCCGTCGAGGGGCGAAAGGTCGATCTTGAAGTCGCCGGTGTGGATGACGACGCCCACCGGGGTCTCAATGGCCAGGGCCACGCAATCCACCAGCGAGTGGGTAACGCGGATGGGCTCGATGGTGAAGGGGCCGATGGTGAACTTCTCTTTGGGCTTGATCTCGATAAGCGTGGTTTCGTCCAGCAGGTGGTTCTCTTCAAGGTTGCCTTCGACGTAGGCCAGGGTGAACTCGGTGGCGTAGACGGGAACCTTGAGTTCGGAGAGGAACCAGGGCAGGCCGCCGATGTGGTCCTGGTGGCCGTGGGTAAGGATAATGGCGCGCACATACGCTTTGTTTTCAATCAGGTAGGTAATGTCCGGGACGACGACATCCACGCCCAGCAGCTCCGACTCCGGAAACATCAGCCCGGCGTCGATCACGATCATGTCGTCTTCCCAGCGGAGGGCCAGGCAGTTCATGCCGAACTCGCCGAGACCACCCAGGGGAATAATCTTCAGTTTCTTCGCTTGCATTGGTCAGATTCGATGGTAGCACCGGCGGGGAGCGAGCGTAGCCTCGCAGGGGTCAGATGCGCCGATTCCGGCACCCGGCCCACGGCCCGCGAAGCAGACTGTCGGCTTGCCTTTGAAAGGCTGCACAAGGTGTATGATGCAGAATCATACCTGCATTTCAAGGAAGTTAGCGGGAGGAGACCATGCGGATCGCGCGCGTCCTGGTGCTGCTGACTGGGCTGGGCGCGAGCGTTGCCGGAGGACAGCAAACCGGCTCTCCCGCGCCAGCTCCGCCCGCGGACGCAACCTCATCGTCGGCAAAGGTTTATGACGTTGGCCCGGAGGTAACCGCCCCGGCGCTTCTTCCGACGGTGTGGGAGGTCATGGCGCCCGACGCCTGCAAGGAAGAAAAGGACGACACGGTTGCGCTCTCGCTGGTGGTCGACGCGGCGGGTGTTCCGCGAGACATCAACCCCGTGCATCCAGACGGCTCGACCGTGGAGAAGATGGCCCTGCGAATTGTCGACGCGGACCGCTTCAATCCCGGCGCCTTGAAAGGGGAGCCGGTCGCTGTCAGGTGGGCGGTAAGAGTCGGCATCCAAGGCTGCCTTGACAGCAAAAAGGACGATGCGGGAAGCACAAGTACTGTTTTCCGGCTCACCGCGCAGCCGGTGCAGACGTTTGGAACGCTTTTTTCGCCGGCGGAGGCGCTGGCGGAAGCTGGACTGAAGGCGGACACCGGCGCGACTGCATCGCAGAACGCTTCGGGGTTGGACCGCGTGGGGGGCAAAGTCTCCGCGCCCGTCCCGCTCAATCATGTTGAAGCGCGGTATACCGACGAAGCGAGGCGCAAGAAGATTCAAGGCGTTTGCCTGATCTCAGTGATTGTAGACACGAACGGCAAGCCACAGAATCCGCGGGTGATTAAGAGCCTGGACCCAGGGCTGGACCTCAAGGCGATCGAGGCTGTCAACAAATACCGCTTCAAACCGGCAATGAAAGACGGCGTGCCCGTCCCGGTGATGATCACCGTGCTGGTGAATTTCAGGCTTATCTACCAGTAAAATGCCTGGGCGGAGATCTTGCCGAGTGCGCCGCGAAATCGATCGCAGGGGCTTCGAGCGCGCATTGAATCCGGGGCAGTTCCGGCTGGACCCCGCTCCCGTTCTGTTTATCGCAGCAAATCTTCCAGCGCGGTGCTGAGGTCGGTCTTTTCGTCGCGGTACTTGACGATGACGGGGGCATAGAGCGAGAGGCCCCACTCCCGGCTCAGTTCATGGCCCTTGCCCTTGGCGATGGCGCGGGAGCCGGGGACCACGACGGCGTTCTGCGGAATGATGAGCGGCAGGTCTGCCGTGGCGCGGAGGATGGTGCCGTTGACGAGGTCGAAGACCGGCGTGCCCCTGGTAAGGATGGTTCCGGGGGCGAGCACCGCGCCGGCGCGGACGACGGTTCCCTCGTAGACGCCGCAGTTGCCGCCCACCAGCACGTCGTCTTCAATGACCACAGGGCTGGCGTTGACGGGCTCCAGGACCCCGCCGATCTGGGCCGCGGCGCTCAGGTGGACGCGCTTGCCGATCTGGGCGCAGGAGCCGACCAGGGCGTGGGAATCCACCATCGAGCCTTCGTCCACCCAGGCCCCGGCATTGATGTACATCGGGGGCATGCAGACCACGCCGCGGGCCACATAGGCTCCGGCGCGGACGGAGGAGCCGCCGGGCACGACGCGGATGCCGTCGGCGGTGGTGAAATGGCGGACGGGGTAGGTGTGCTTGTCGATGAACGAGAGCCTGCCGGCGGCCGACTCTTCCAGGTTGCCCAGGCGAAAGCCGAGCAGGATGCCCCGCTTGACCCAAGCGTTGACGCGCCAACCTGTGGGCGAGGCGGGATCGGGCGAGGCGGCGCGGAGTTCGCCGCTTTCAAGGGCGGCGCGGAGAGAAAAAAAGGCCGCCATGGCGGAAGGATCTCCGATGGCGGAGGGGCCGGCGGCAAAGTGCCGCTCGATCGTCGTTTGCAATTGGCTCAGATTCATTGCACTCCGAGTTTATCAAGACAGGGGCAGGGATCAGGGGCCAGGGGACAGCGGTCAGGGAACAGGAAAGAAGGCTGGCGGGACGGGGAGCGTCTCCCAGGTTCCAGAATCGGGATCTGGGGCAACCAGCACCCCGCAAACCGTTTCGCACGCCAGGCTCATTTGCCATTTTGCGCAATGGCGTATGAAATCTTAAGACATGAAGGTTTCGGGAATTCTCTTCTTGGTCCTCGCCTTGACGCCCCCCGCTCTGGGCCAGCGCGTCGCCGATCCCAAGGCCTCGGTGGTCGACGTTGCCGCCCGTCAGGCCGCGCTCAGGTCCACCACCGATCCGGTTGTGCGAGCGGCCATCAAGGGCCTGCAATCCTGCGTGGCCACGCCGCTGGTCGCCGCGCCGCCCGGACGCATGAACATTCCGCACCACTATCTATCCGGCTCGAATGGCCCCATCAACCCCGCCGAGGCTGCCGCCACGCAGGTTTATGCAATGTTCGAGAGACGGATTACCGCCGGCATGAACCAGTACCTGGCCACCGGGAATCATGCGGAATCCGCCTGCGCGCTGTCCCAGCTCGACGCCTGGGCCCAGGCCCGCGCCCTGCTCGACTACGACCGCGATGAGTCCTCACAGGCCTGGTATCAGGTGGAGTGGACGCTCAGTTCCGCCGGCATTACAGACTCCGTTCTGGTGAACGATTCGGCCCTGGATCCGGCGGAGCAGCAGCGCGTCACCGCCTGGCTGCGCACCGCCGCCCACAAAGACATTTCCTTCGAGAAGCCCGGGGATTCCAACAACAATCACCACTACTGGCGCGCGCTGGCCGCAACCGCCATCGGCGTCACCGCCTCCGACGACAAGCTCTACCACTTCGGCATCCAGGCTTACGTGGACGCCATCGCCGAGATCGATCCCAACGGCGCTTTCCCCAAGGAGATGGCCCGCCACGAAAACGCCATCCACTATCAGGTTTTCGCGCTCCAGCCGCTGGTGCTCATCGCGGAGTTCGTCACGCGCCAGGGCATTCCCTTATACGGTTACAAAGCCAACGGCCATACCGTCCGCGACGCCATCGTCTTCTTCGGCCGCGCCGTCGACGATCCCAGCCTGGTCCGGCACTACACCACCGACGCACAAACCGCCAGTTTCGGTTCCGGCGACTTCGCGCCGTTCGCCTTCTACGCAGCGCGATTCGGCGTCGAGGGTTTGCCCCCGGCAATCGCCAATGCGCTCCAGCATCCCGCCACGGCCACGCGCATCGGCGGCAGCGCCACCATCCTGGTCGGCTCGCCGCGGATGTGAAGGCAAATTGCCTCGGCTGCCTACGCCGAGGAGGCAATTCCGCAATCAGGCGATGACCGGGAGGGTGGGCATGGCGCCTTGCTCTTTGGCCTCGGCGACTACGGCGTCGAGGTGGGAGAGGACTTCGGGGACGGTCATGGTGTAAATCTCGCGGCGCGAGTCGCAGCCTTCCTCGACCAACTGCTTGAGGTAGCGGCCGGCGATCTGGGCGGCTAGCTGGTCGGTGACGACCTTGCCGGAGCGCTGCTTCTGCTCGACCCAGGCCTGCAACGGGAGGGCGATCCAGAGGGGGCGGCCGTTGACGTCGAAGCGGACATCGACGGCGTCGGCGTGGCGGGTGGCAATGGCCACCAGAGTGCCCTTCCAGCGGCAGTGGAGGTCTTCGCCGCTCCAGCGGTCGCTGACGTGGAAGTCTTCGTACATGGCTCTAGCGTATCCCTCCGGGTGGGCAACAGCAAGGGTCAGGCGCGGAGCGGCGGCGAGAGCCGGCGCCGGGCGCGGTCGATGGCGGTGGACGCACGACTCGGCGCGCTGATAGACTAATGGGGTTGCGGCGGCGGCGCTTCGGCCGAAGCGGACTCGTCTGCAAGTCAAATCAAGCAGAACAATTAGGACAATCGGCACAAGTCAGGACAAGAAGGAAAAGAAGAGACCGTGGATACTCGAACCCGTCACGCCCTCAAGCAGGATAGTTTTGCCAAGGCCACTGCCAGCAGCTTCAGTTGGGTCAGCGGTCATCGTTCCGGCGTTCTGCGCTGGGTCGTCAGCGTTGTTGCCGTTGTTGCGGTATGCGTTGGCGGGCTGGTGTATTGGAGCCTGCGCGCCTCCGCCGCCGACAGCGCCCTGGGCGCGGCTTTGGATACCTACGGCGCGCCGCTGGCGATGCCGGGAGCGCCCGCCGAGACCGGCGTTTATGCAAGCGCGAGCGAGCGCTCGAAGGCCGCCCACGAACAGTTTGAGGCGGTGGCCGCGAAGTACGGGTGGCTGCCCGAGGGCGCCAAAGCGCGCTACTTTGCCGCCGTCACCGACCAGGAACTGGGGCATACCGCAGCCGCCGAGGCGGAGCTGAAGCAAGTTGCCGGGGCGTGGAGTTGGGAGAACCGCGATCTTTCCAACCTGGCCAAGCTGGCGCTGGCGGGACTCTATCGCCAGACCGGACGGGACGCGCAGGCCATCGACCTCTATAACGAACTGGCCGCCAAGCCTTCGGAGACGGTTTCGACGAGTGCGGCGCAGCTCGACCTGGCCGACCTGTATGCGGCCAGGGGCAAGCAGGACCAGGCGCGCGCGCTGTGGGCGAAGGTGAAGGACGCCGACAAGGATGGCGCCGCCGGCATGATCGCCGCGCAAAAACTGGGCGGAAAGCAGTAAGACTGGCAGAGATTACTTCCCACCCTTCAAGCGTCCGCGGCGGACGGACTCTGGGGTACGCAGCCATCGGCCTGTTCGCGTTGCCAGAGTTCCGCAGCGATCTTGCTGTCCAGCTTGTTCGTATATCGAGTTCTTCACGACCGCTGCAAATTCCCGTCAAACGAGGCCAAGAAGGTGCCCTTTCTTGACCAAGAACCAGGGTTTTCCGGTGGTTCTTGCTTACCATTACGACAACAGAGCTGTTCCTGACCGCTGACGATAAGTGGTTATTTATAAATACTTTATGCCATTCCAATGGCCGGGAATGCGTCTGGGAAACGGGCATTATTGGGGGGAGGGGGGTGGGGGGTACGGACCGGGCACATGCCTGACGGATTGGAGATTGGCTTCGCACGCTCTTCCTCTATCTGCCAGTGTGCGCCAACGGAGGGTTATTTTCGGCAATGGATGGAGGGGCAGGGTAGTGGATTCCCAGGTCTTCCGCCGTGGCGGAAGAGAGATGGGGCACTCAATCATTGGGGCCAGTCCACGCTCGGGGCACCCGGCCCAAGAGGTATGCTTTTCCGGAATCTGCCCACCATTCCACTTTTCGTTCCGGTTGCCCGGACGCCCGAGCCGCTCAAACTGGATCGGCACCGAAGCGGTTGGGTCCTTTCGTTCCCTTGAAGAAGCCAAGGTAGACGAAGATGAAGGGTTGGGCGATTAAGGTGAAATTGAGGAGGAACATCCAGCCGGAGTGGCCAAGGTCGTGCCACCGCTTTGTTTGCGTGACCAGACTGAACAATACCGCCCATACCGCCAGAATAAAGGCCGGAATGCAGAGCAGCCAGGCGGTGATAACCGCATAGATTCCCGCGGACGCGACTGCGTGCCCGATTCGTCCGGCCACAAAACCGGCGGCGGCGCACAATACCTCGACCAGGATTGTCCTGCCCCAGAAGACTGCCCGGCCGATCCGTCCCTGGAAGGACCAGACGCTGGTCTCCGAAGCAGGGCGGAACTGGGGGATCTGCGTAAAGGCCCCGCCTCCGCCAGTGGACAGGCCCGCGCCCGGCGCTGCCGCGTCTGCCGTGCCGGCGCCAGCTCCGCTCGCGGCAGCCGCGCGAGCGGCTACCCTTGCGGCACAGTTGCCGCAAGCCAGATTGGGGCCAACGCGGTAACGCTTGCCGACGATCATGGCGCAGCAGTAGCAGCAAACCCTGGTGGCATTCTGATCCTCCTTGCTGGCGAGCGTAATCCGTGGAACGCCCGGCGGCGCAGGAGTGCCCGCGACTCGGGTGGTCGAATTGCATTCTTCGGGCATGTTTTGCCGGATTATAGCACCGGGCAAAGGTGAATTGGATGAGATTGCCCTGCCTATGGGGCGATCGACGAGCGCCGGATCGAACAGGGCGCTGGCGGTTGAGCATTTTTGAGTCCGCCTGCGTCTGGTGGTCTATGAGCGCCGGCCAGGCAGTATTCTCAGGTTGGATGGAGATTCCAGAGATCGCTGTGCGGGACGAAGCTGGGCGAAAGGCGGAAGAGGAGACGCTCGCGGCGCTGGTCAGCCAGTACGCCGGGACGCTCTACCGCGTGGCCTTCTCGGTGCTGCGCAACCCCGCCGATGCCGAAGACGCCGTGCAAGAGGCTTTTCTGCGCGTGTTGCGCCATCGCGAGACGCTCGATGAGGTGCGCGACCGGCGGGTGTGGCTGATCCGCATCGTGTGGAACGTCGTGCTGGACCGCAAGCGCCGCGCGAAGACCAGGCCGGAGACCGACGACGTGGCAGAGCTGGCGCGGGTGCTGCCGTCGAATGGATTGAGCGCCGAGGAGATGGCCGCAGCGGCCCAGCACCACGCACATGTGCTGGCGTGCGTGGAGAAGCTGCCCGCCAAGGAGCGCGAGGTGCTGATGCTTTCAGCCTTCGAGGAATTGAACAGCGTGGAGATCGCCTCGGTGCTGGAGATCAGCGAGTCCAGCGTCCGCTCGCGGCTGTTCAGGGCGCGGAACCTGATGGCGGAACTGCTGGAGCATACGAGGAGCTTGCGATGAATCGCAGGTCAGTTGTCAGTTGTCAGTAGTCAGTGGTCAGTTGCTTGACCAGGCAAGGAGTATGCGATGAACGATCCGGTTGAGAATGGTGAGTGGAAGGATGCGGCTACCTGTGACGGAGCGGGCGCGGCGGAAACTACGCTCCGGCTGATTGCCAGGCTTCCCGCGCCGGACGGGCTGGAAGACCGCGTTTGCGCCCGGCTGGCCACCGCGCCGCGCAGGGGCCGCATTCTGGCCTGGCCCGCGGCGCTCAGCCTGAACAGCGGATGGATGCGCTCGGCGGCCGCGGCGGCGATTGTGTTCGTGGTTGCCGGCGGCGGATGGGGAGTCTATTCGCGGGTCCAGCGGCCGCAGCCCGCAAGGGTCATCGTTCAGGCGCCGCGCGCGCCGGCGCAAGGCGGTTTTGCGAGCTCCGGGGCAATGCGCACGCCGCAGACCCTCAACGGACCGGTGGTGGCGCATCCGGCGGCGCAGCCGGTGCAGGGCAAGCTGCCCGCGAAGACCTCGCAGAAGCCGGTTCGTCGCGCACGGCCAACCGCCGCAGACAAGGCCGACAGTCAGGCCGCGGCAGCGCCTGCGAAATAGAGCGCAACTCGCCTCGGCAGCGGGGTCTAATCTTCCTTCGTGAACGCGCGGATCACAAGGGACAGCAGGGTGAGCACCGCCCCACCCCAGAACGCGGCAGCAAAGCCCTGCACCTGGAAGCCGTCGACGAGTTTCGCCGCCAACAGGATCATCATGGCATTGATGACCAGCAGAAACACCCCGAAGGTGAGGATGGCGAGGGGAAAGGTAATGATCTTCAAGAACAGGCCTAACGTTGCGTTCAGCAGGCCAATCACCAGCGCGGCGATCATAGCTGGCATGAATCCCCATACATAGAAGCCGGGCACGATTTCGGAAACAAGCAGAAGAGCGACCGTGGACAACAGCCAATGAATCAGAAGCTTGAACATGGGGGAGTACTCCTTCTCGCCCGATTGAGCCCGGTTGCCTACGGACAAGTACTGAGGGTTTGGATGCCATCTTACAACTTTCGTTGTAGCATGGTCGAGCAAATGGAGACTGGAGTCGATTCGTTCCAGGTTCCGCGACTTTTTCCGGCTCTCCTGGTCCAACTAGAGGCGCTCCTGCGCCGACGCACGACCGGATTCAAATCGTTCCCAAGGAATAGGCTTCATGGTTCTAGGACGCATTCTCCGGCTGGCCGGCCTGATGCTGATTCTGACGCCGACGCCGCTGGCAAAGGCCCAGCAGACCGCCGGGCAGGTTGGACAACCTGGGCAAGGCGGACAAGCCCTGCCGGAGATTCCCCAGCTGATACGCGAGGTGCGCGAGCACCAGAAGCAACTTGATAAGGCGCGAGAGAACTACACCTTCACCTCCGTGCAGACCACCGAGGATTTGGACTCCAGCGGGAAGGTGACGAAAACAGAGATCGCGGAGTATGAGGAGTTCTTCGTCAACGGCCACCAGATCGGACGCCTGGTGAAGAAAGACGGCAAGCCGCTCGACGACCAGGAGCAGCAGAAAGAGACCGAGCGCGTAACCAAATTCGTGGAGAAGGCGGAGAAGCCGGAGCCGGAGCAGCCGAAGGAAGGCCAGCAGATCAGCCTGAGCCACGTCCTGGAGGTTGCGGATGTGCGCAACCCCCGCCGCGAGAGTTATCGCGGCCGTCCCACCATCGTCTTCGACTTTGTGGGCCGCAAGGACTTGAAGGCCCACGGCATGAGCGAGGACATCTCCAAAAGGCTCCAGGGCACGGTTTGGATCGATGAGGCGGACCGCCAGGTCGCCCACCTTGAAGTAAGCTTCAACGACAACTTTCGTATTGCAGGCGGTCTGGCGGTCAGCGTCCAGAAGGGCTCCAGCTTCCGCTTCGATCAGGAACTGGTGAACGGCGAGGCCTGGCTTCCAACCGGGGGCGAGGGGACCATCCAGGCCCGCATCCTGCTGGTCAAGGGCATTCACCAGCGCGGCATCGAGCGCGATTACGACTACAAGCGCTTCCGCGTGGAGACGCAGCAGGGGAAGGACGCGAAGGTGGTGGCGGAACAGAAGCCGTGAGGGAGCCGCGGGCGCGGTCGCAAATCCATTAGAGTGAATGCATGTTTGCGCGCCGGCTTTCCATCCAGCGAATCGACTCCAGCGGCGCGGCGCACCCGTGCCCGATCGGCTGGATCGACAACTTCGCCATGCGCAACTTTACCAACGATGCGGTCTTCGACGACACGCTGCCCGCCGCCGACGGAGTGCTCGAAGCCGGGAATCGCGTTCCTATCGACCGGCTGCGTCCGGCCATGGAAGACTGGTTCCGGCGCAAAGGCTACCTGAAGCGGGATGAGCGGCTGGAGGTGGTGGAGATGGAAACATCATGAGGCTACGGTGTTAGACCAGCCGCTCGGTGCTCGGAGGCTCTGAAGAACTGTTTCTTGCGAAGCCGATATCCCCTCAGGGGCTAAAGCCCGCGTAGATTTTGCAGCACTTACGGCACGACTGAAGTCGTGCCCTGACACAGGGCGGGCTTGTGGAGGGCGTTCCTAGATGCAGACATTGCCCCAAAGCTGAAACTCGGCCTCGCGGCGAGCCTTCAGGCCCGCGTTCTCCTGCGATCCCACATGGTCCCAGCGCAGCAACTGTTCGCGGGCTGCGTCATACTGGCCGGCGTTCAGTTCCTTGAGCAGCGTGGATGAAGCCAGCTTGCCCGCGCCCAGATTGAAGGTGAAATCGGCCAGCGCGTCGAACTGGCCCTGGGTGAGCGTAACCTGCACCAGGCGCTGGACGGCCTGCTCGGCGCCCCACAGATCGCTGGAGAGAATCTTCTCGGCCTGCGCCTCCGTGATGCCGTTGGGAAAGGAATCATCGAACAGCAGCCGGTGGCCATAACCGATGGTCGCAATTCCCGCCGCATCCAGATACGTGTGACTGCGAAAACCCTCCGACCGCTTCAATAGATCGAGGCCCGCCGCGCTCATTTCCATCGCTTTCCCCCGCCCGTCAAGCCGCTCAGGCTCGCCAATTCCACGCTATCAGAGAGCGGGAATTAATCTGCAAATCGGGCTTGTCGATCAGGCTGAGCCGGGCGCTTTCATCTAACATCGAACCAGCCCCATGGCCGCCAAACCCAAGCTTGGACAGAACTTCCTCAGCGACGCGCAGGCCGCGGAGAGCATCGCCGCCTCTCTGGGCGACCTCTCCGGCCGAACAGTGGTTGAAATCGGCTCCGGCGCCGGGGCTATCACCGGATCCCTCGCCGCCCGCGCCGCCCACGTTCTGGCCGTGGAGCTGGACAGCGGCCTCGCCGCTTATCTCCGCGCCCAATTCCCTCCGGGCCGCGTCACCGTCGTCGAGCAGGACGTGCTCAACTTCGACTTCGCAACCGCCCTCGCCGGCTATGCGCCGGCCTCGGCCGCCGCCGGCCAGCGCCTACTCGTCTTCGGCAACCTGCCCTACGGCATCACGTCGCAGATTCTGCTCAAGCTCGCCGCCAGCCACGCCTGGCTGGACCGCGCCGTTCTTATGGTCCAGCGCGAAGTGGCCGATCGCATCGCAGCCCAGCCCGGCTCCCGCGACTACGGCCTGCTCTCGGTCACCGTGCAAATGTACGGTCCCGCGGAAAATCTCTTTACTCTTCCGCCGTCCGCGTTCTCGCCGCCGCCCGACGTGTACTCCACCGTCTTCCGTTGGCGCTTTGCTCCGCGCTTCACGGAACTTGGCGTCGATGAGGCCGGCTTCCTGCCCTTTGTCCGCACGGCCTTCGCCCAGAAGCGCAAGACCCTGCTGAACAATCTTCGCGCCGCCGGCATTCCCACCGCCGCTGGGGCCCTCGCACTGGCGCGCTCCGGAATCGACCCCTTGGCCCGCGCCGAAGCGCTGCCCATCGGGGCGTTCGCGGCTCTCTATCGAAACCTGCAAAGAGATTTCCCGGAGACAGAAAGGGCCGCTCCGCATAGCGAAGCAGCCCCTTCATCCTGAATCGTCTTCGGGTTAGCGGTGCGATCCTCCGCCCGCGCTGCCCCCACCGCCGCCGGTGCTGCCCCCACCACCGCCACCATGGGAGGCACCACCGCCGCCGCCGGAGTATCCGCCCCCACTGGAGGAATGGCCCGCGGAAGACCCGCCGCCGGAATAACCATGGCTGGCTGTTGACGCGGCGTGGCTGCTCCCGCCTGACGGCCAGGCCGCATAGGAGCTGGATGAACTGCCCACGGCGCCTGGGCGGCTGGTCCCAAAACCGGTCCCGGCCGGGCGCGCTTGGCCACTCGCCGTCCTCATTCCCGAATTCGCGCCCGAATAGACCGTCCGATTTGCGAACACCGAGGCCGAGTGGTCGTAGGCCGGGCGCGGGTTCAGCGGGCGAAGGGCCTGCACCGAGCGCCCCGCAATCACCACCGTGCCCGCGCGGTCGCGCATCGGCAACTCGCTGCCGGGAGTCGCGGGATGCCGGGTCACGGCAACCAGCGGGTAAGCCTCGGTCCGAGTTCCACGGGCGATAGGTGCATGAGGGTGCTGACGCGGGGGGAATGGGGGACGATAGCCACCATAAGCAAAGCCGATATTGGGGCCGAGGTAACCAGTGCCCCACCAGGGCATGCAGCCGCCCATCCCCGGCGCCCAACCCCACCCAAAGCTGTCGTAGTAGTTCCAGGCGCCGCATTGGAAGGGCAGATAGCCCCAGGAGTAGCCCGATACCCAGATATAGCCAAACCGCGGCGTCCACATCCAGTAGCCGCTGCCGTAGGGGTCAAATCCCGTGTTGGATGCGGCATACGGCGATCAGATGTTTCCCTGGCCCGGCACATTGTACCAGCTCCCATTCGCGTCCAGGTCGCTCCATGCGGGGTTGCCGCTGTCGGCATAGCTATTCGCCGCCCCGGTATTCGACGAGGCCTCGCCCGCCAGCACCTGGTCGCGGTCGGAGTTCCACGAATCCCACGAATCCGGTTCGATCGATTCAACCAGGTCGTAGCGGGCGACGTCGGCGCCGCTCAGGGCAACGCTTTCGCCCCCATGCAGGTCCGCCGCCAGGGCCGTGCCCCGCTCCAGGTGGGCATTGCCGGAGAAGACGGCCAACTCGCCCGGCGGGTTGTCCAGGTTGACGCGCAGCACCGTGAAGCCGCTCGCCGTCACCACGCTGCCGGCAAATCGAATGCGAATCGTCCCGGCCTGCCCTCCGCCCTGGATCTCAAAGTAGCCCAGGCCGCCGACAAGAGTGATCTCCGCTTCGCCGGACGCGCCCTGCCCGTGCAGGAGCGACAGCGTCAGGGCGCTGTTGGGCGAAAGCCGCGCCACGCTTCCGTCTTCCAACTGGATCTCGGCTCGGCCATCCTCCGCTGTCGCGACAGTGGTTCCCTCAAACAGCGGAGTATTGGCTACGGCCTGATCGGCAAGCGGCTCGCCGCCCTGCGAAAGGTGCACCTGGCCGTCCACGCTGCTGAGCCGAACCGCGCGCGCCGGCTGCCCCGCATCGCCGGCCCAGGCAGGCGACAGCAACCCCGCGCCCAGGGCAAGCGCCGCCAGCCCCAACAGACCAGACCCCAATCCGCGCGCAACCAACCCGAAGCGATTCCCCATGCGATTCATGGCGTTACCCCTCTCCGCAGCTCCCGCCGCGTGATGCAACCCGCCCTACCCGGCAGGCCGACACTCATAGGACACTTTCAAATTCCAAAAGTCTTGCCAAAATCCCGCTTGCAGAGAATTTGTTGCTCCCCATTCTCCGATTCCTAGTGTCCTGAGTCAGAAATTCATCCCAAAAGTGAAGAAACCAACCGCAGGTCCTTCGACTCCGTCCGCCGCGGCGGACTCCGCTCAGGATGACAGCACTATTCATTCATCGAACATTGGACTCGGGACACTAGTCCCTATTCACTAGTCCCTATTCACTAGTCCCTGGTCCCTGCGCTCCGACCCCGGCCTTTGTCAGCAGAACCCTGGCCCGCTTCCTGACCCGCTCCATCACCCCCGGATCGTCCGCCAACCGCTGCAGAATCTCCCGGATGGCTTCCATCTGCTGCGCGCGCCCATCTGCCTGGGCCTCGACCAGGAACTCCATCTCGCCGTCCAATCCCAACCGGTCGTGGCGCAGCAGCAGTTCCAATCGCGCGCCCTCGACGATGGTTCCCGCCACGGCCACCAGCGAGTCGCCCAGCGCTTGAATCTCTTTGTCTTGCGAGTAGTTGAACTCGCAGTTCCACTCGCCGCCGGACCCGGTCAAACTCAGCTTCTTCCATCCCTGGAAGGCCACCTTCAAGCGGCTTTCGCACGGTGAGCGGGACAACCTCTTGCGCTGCGCCGTCTGAAAGACGCGCGCCGCAAACTCCGCGCTCAACTGAATATCCCGATCCACGCCGGGAGTCTCGATTCCCTGCGAGCCCGCGCCGGCCCCGCTGCTCCGCTCGGAGCGGAAATGCCCGCTTCCATCCGGGCGAAGCGTCAGCGTCCAGTGGGCCGGGGAGAGCTTTGGATTGGAGAAGTCCACCTGAAACAAAGGCTCAGCCGCGCCGGCAACTTCGGCCCGCGTCGGTACCGCCAGCGCAGTCAAAACCAAAGCCAGCCAGGCCGCCTTCATCGTCCCACCCCCTGCAACCCAAGCGTCTCCGCGGTATGAATGTGGCAGATCGCAATCGCCAGCGCATCCGCGGCATCGGCCGGCTGCGGAAGCTCGGCCAACTCCAGCAGCCGCGCCACCATGAACTGCACCTGCTCCTTCTTTGCCAGCCCGTAGCCCACCACGCTGGACTTGATCTTGAGTGGCGCGTACTCGGCCACCGGGAGCCCGCGCATGGCCGCGGCCAGCAGCGCCACGCCCCGCACCTGGCCCAGTTTCAGCGCCGACTTGGCGTTCACCGAGTAGAAGACCTCCTCGATGGCCACCGCGTCGGGCTTCCAGCGCTCCAACTCGGCGGTCAGCTCGCGAAAGACCTGTTCCAGGCGCGCCGGCGTGGTCAGCGCCTTCTTCAGGCGGATCGCCCCCATCGCCTTGCAGACCAGCCGAGGCTGCCGCCCGGCGTCGCAGGACTCCACAACGCCGAAGCCGGTAACCTCCGTTCCGCAATCGATCCCAAAGACTCGCATTGGCTGCAAGTTTACCGCAGAGGGCGGTTTCCATACCTATTCCAGGGGGCTGCTTCTTCGCGGCGCCCGATTTTCCACTTGACAATAGAGTATATGTGCGTGATAACTTACCGTTAGTGGATGCTTACCTACAGGCCGGACTGGATGCCCTCGGCGATTCGACCCGCATGGCCATCTTCCAAAGGCTCTCCGGCGGCCCTTTGGCCGTCAATGAGCTGGCGCGAGGCCTGCCAGTCAGCCGTCCCGCGGTCTCCCAACACCTGCGCGTACTGAAAGATGCGGGACTGGTGACCGACAGCCGAGCCGGGACTCGCCGCCTCTACCAGTTGAATCCGGAAGGCATCGCCCGCCTGCGCGCTCATTTCGATCGGGTCTGGAGTCAAGCCATGAGCGCATTTCAAAGCTCTGTCGAACAAATCCCCAACGGAGAAAACCATGACACAAACCCTGGAAGAAGCCGTCGTCCGCAAACGCGTGCGCGTTCAAGCTCCCGTTGAGCGCGCCTTTTCAGTCTTTGTCGAGCAGATGGAGACGTGGTGGCCCGCACACCATCGCATCGGCGCCCAGCCCTTTCAATCTATCTTCGTCGAACCCCGCGCCGGAGGCCGCTGGTATGAGCGCGACGCACAAGGGAACCAATGCGACTGGGGAACCGTGCTTGCCTGGGAACCGCCGCACAAGGTATCTCTCTCATGGCATCTCGGCCCGATTGGAAGTTCAACGCCGATCTGGCCAAGGCGAGCGAAGTCGAGATCCGGTTCATCGCGGAAGGTTCCGCCACGCTCGTCGAACTGGAGCATCGCGGGCTTGAACGCCACGGCGAGGGATACGAGCAACTGCGCGCCACCCTGGACTCGCCCGACGCCTGGGCCGGCACACTCGCTGCCTTCGCCAATGTGATCGCCAACCCCAAACCTGCAATCGAGTAAGGAGTCTCGATGAAGCCCACACTGTTCCTTCGCATCGCATCCGTGCTGACGCTCATTCACGCGATCCTGCACACCATCGGCGACGTCTTTGGCAAACCTGGGCCGGGCGCCGCCGCGACCGCCTTCGCGGCCATGCAGTCCAACCAGTTTCTTCTCATGGGCAATCCCCGGTCCTACGCGGACTTTTACATGGGCCTCGGCCTTTTTGTAACCATCGCGCTGACCATTGAAGGCATCGTCTTCTGGCAACTGGGCTCCCTTGCAAAGACCGATGCCCTCAGGATTCGTCCCATCGTGGCCGCCTTTGCGGCCGCCTATCTCGCTCTTGCCGTCAACTCATGGATATATTTCTTCCTGGGGCCGGTCATCGCTGAGATTCTCATTGCCTTATGCCTGGGTCTGGCCATCTACACCGCCAAACCTCCTCTCTCAGCCTGAAATACAGAGCAAGCTTGAGTCGAACCCATGCAACCCACGTCCCTGGCAACTCGACTCTGCTTGCTCGCGCGTATCGCTCTCCCCCTGGGACCTGATCGTTGCCGCTTTCTCCATCGCCAACGCCATCGAATTAGCATCGACCCATCTACCGATAGGTCCCGCCGTTGCTTGTATCTTGGGTCCGCTCGGCTTCGGCTTGCACTGTCTCTCCCGCGCGAGACTTCCTCATCCATGAGTGCGCAAACCGCTCGGCGTACCGGATTTCTCCGCCCCTGATTTATCCGGCCCATTCAGCTTCGAGAGCAGTTCCTTGGGGGCCGGCCTGCACGTGCAGTTCCTTGCGTGCTCGATATGCCACTCGATCCGCTCTTTTTCGGTCGCCTTGTCCGGCATCTTGTTTTGCTTGTGCCATTCGCGGTTCATCGTTCCTCCCCGGCTTCGCCCCGGCTGCGGAAACTTTCGCTGTGGGAAGTATAGGCGACAGCCTTTGGGCGGCCCTATTCTCTCCCAAATGAGCCGTTCGGGGCGGCGGCCGATGGGGCATCGAGCCATTTCCATTGCGCTCTTCGGCTTGGGCTGGCACAATGGTGGCACCGCGGAATGCTCTATGGAAGCTGGGCGAACGAATGAAAAGCTGCCCGCAATGCGATACCGGATACCCCGACAGCCAGCTGGTATGCCCCAGCCATGGCGGCGTGCTTAACGAGATTCGCGACCTGAAGCCGGGGATGCTGATCCGCAATACTTACCGGATCGTCCGCAAGCTGGGCCAGGGCGGCATGGGATCGGTGTACCTTGCTCGGCACACTCTGATGGACGAGCCGATGGCGCTGAAGTTCCTCTCCAGCGAATTGAGCCAGGACGAGGCCTTTACCAACCGCTTTCTGCGCGAGGTGAAGACGCTGCGCCAGGTGCGCCACAGGAACGTGGTGGATGCGGGGAATCTGGAGCCCGCCGAGGACGGCACGCTCTTCTTTCCCATGGAGTTTGTCGACGGGCCTGACCTGCGGAAGCTTATGGACAACTCGCCCAAGCCCTTCGACGTGGGGTTGGCGCTCTCGATTGCGCGCGGCATTGCCGAAGGACTGGGAGCGGCCCACGCCAAAGGGATGGTTCACCGTGACATCAAGCCCGAGAACATTCTCATGGCGCGGGACGGAGAGAACTGGGTGCCGAAGATCGCCGACTTCGGCATCGTGGCCACACGGGAACTGAGCAAGTACACGCAGACCGGCTCGCTCCTGCTCACTCCGTTCTACGCCGCGCCGGAGCAGTGGTTGGGAATGCGCGCGGCCGAGCTCGACGGCCGCACCGACATCTACGCGCTGGGCGGGGTGCTCTTCGAGATGACCACCGGAGAGAAGGCCTTCAACGCGGAGAACTACCCCGGCTGGGCGCAGCAGCATTTGACTGCGCTGCCGCGCCAGCCCAGCAGCCTGCGCCCGGATCTGGCCAACTGGAAGGGCCTGGATGCGCTGATCCTGCACCTGCTGGCCAAGGACCGCGATCAACGCCCCAAAGACGTTGCCGAGGTGATTCGGCTGCTGGATGCGGTGGTTTACGTTCCGCCGCCCGTCGTTCGCCCGATCACCGCCCTGGAGAGCGGGGGGGGCGCCGGGACTTTGGGAGCCGACAAGATCGCGGGGCGCGTTCCCGTCTGGGCCTGGGTCGCGGGGGTTGCGGTGCTCCTGGTGGCGGCATTCGCCGCGGGACGGATCTTTGGCCCGCAGCCGTCCAACCAGTCGCAGAACACATCCGACAGTGCAACGACCACATCACAGCAACTGCCGGCGGAACCGGGCCCGGCGCAGGACGGGAGTTCCAACTCATCGAATCCGAAGCCGAGCACCAGCCAGATGGCGACGGCGGCTACGGCTGTGGAATCGAAAGGCGCACAAGGGGGAGCCGGGCAGCCAATCCAAGAGCAGAGCATTGCTGACGTGGAGAGCCAGGCCTTTGCGCTCTTCACACAGAAGCGATATTCCGCGGCCAGGCCTTTGTTCCAAAAGGCTTGCGATGGCGGAGATATGGGCGGCTGCAGCAACCTCGGCATTCTCTATCAAAATGGCCAAGGCGGGGCTCGGGACTATGCCCAGGCGCGCATCTTGTATGGAAAGGCCTGCGACGGCGGGACCATGGCTGGGTGCGTCGGTGTCGGCGTTCTCTACGACAACGGCTTTGGCGTGACCCAGGACCCTGTCCAGGCGAGCGCCTTTTATCAAAAGGCCTGCAATGGCGGAATGATGGACGGATGCTTCGACCTCGGCGTTGACTATCAAACCGGAGAAGGCGTGACCAAGGATTATGCCCAGGCGCGCGCCATGTATCAAAAAGCCTGCGACGGCGGGTATATGAACGGATGCTCCGGCCTCGGGGTTCTCTTCGACAACGGCCTGGGCGTGACCCAGGACTATACCCAGGCGCGCGCCTTGTATCAAAAGGCTTGCGGCGGTGGAAGCATGCAGGGATGCAACGACCTCGGCACGATCTACCAGAATGGCGAAGGTGTGACCCCGGACAATGCCCAGGCGCGCACCTGGTATCAAAAAGCCTGCAGCGGTGGAGACAAGGACGGTTGCACGAACCTGCGCAAGCTGCCCTGATCCGCGCAGCGCATGATCGGTGTGTGGGCGGCGGCCGAGGAACCCACCCTAGGCACAAGAACAGAGACGCGCTGCCCAGAGGGCGCCCAGGTGGGGCACCCAGTTTTGGTACAACAGCGAGCGGCCAGAGACCAGATGCTGAACGCAGCTTTTCTAGGGCTTTACCCGCACCTTCGGCTCGACCGAAAGCCCCGGCCTTAGCTCGTGATTGGGGTCTTCGTCCTTGAGATCGGTGAAGTCGATGCGCACCGGGACACGCTGGACTACCTTGACGTAGTTGCCGGTAGCGTTCTCCGGCGGGAAAAGGGAAAGCACCGAGCCGGTTGCGCCGCCAATCTGGGTTACTTTGCCGTGATAGGTCTTGCCGGTGGAGTCCACTTCGATTTCGACCGACTGCCCGGCAAGCATGTGGCGCAACTGAGTCTCCTTGAAGTTTGCGGTTACCCAGAGGTCCTCAAGCGAGACCAACGTGAGCAGATTCTGGCCGGCGGCGACGTTCTGGTCGATCTCGACGCTCTTGCGCGTAACGATGCCCGCCGCCGGGGCCACAATCTTCGTGTAGCTCAGGTTGAGCTTGGCCATATCCAGTTGCGCCTGGGCCTGCTGAACCTGGGCCTGCGCCTGCCGGGCGCGGGCGCTCTGCGCGGCCACCTGCTCGGGGCCGGTCTCGGCGAAGTTCAACTGCGCCTGGGCCTGCGCCAGGCGCTCCTTGGCTACCTTCACAGCGTCGTCGGCGGCGCGCTCCATGGCGCGGGCGTCGGAGAGCGCGGCTTTTGCGGCGTCGGCGGCGGCCACGGCGGCGTCGAATTGCTGCTTGCTGATCACGTCCTTCTCCACCAGCGGCTTGTAGCGCTCCAGGTCGGTCTGCGCCTTGACGTTGTTGGCCTTGGCCTGGGCCACGCGGTCGTGTGCGGCCTGCAACTGGTTCTGGACCTGCTCGACGCCGGCCTTGGTGCCGCTCACATCGGCGCCGGCCGAGCTGAGGTTGCTGCCGGTGTTGACGGTGGCGATGGGCACGGCCACGTTGGCCGCCGCGGCGTTGGCCTGGGCGCTGGCCAGCATGGCTTCGGCGTTCTCCACCGCAACCTGGTAGTCCGCGGGGTCGAGCTCGGCGATCACGTCGCCTGCCTTCACCATCTGGTTCTCTTTCACTTCGACGTTCAGAACCTGGCCGTTGATGCGCGAACTGACCTGAATCAGGTGGCCGTTGACCTGCGCGTCATCGGTGTTCTCGGTGAAGGTTCCGTGCCACCAGATTGCCACCGCGACCGCCGCGAGAACCACAACCACGACCGCGACGATGGCCCCGCGGCGGGACTGCGGCTGCACGACCTCGTTGTCTTCATCCGGCTCGGATGGGGCTGGTACTGGAGTGTAATCCGCCACGTCTACTTTCCTCCCAGATAGTCCTTGTAGTTCCCGGCCGCGCCCAGGGCGCGCGCCAGGCTGAGCTTGGCCACGTTGTGCCGGTAGAGGCTGGCCACGTATTGACTGGCGGCCTGGGCCACGGATTGTTCGGCCTGGCTGACGGCCAAATTGTCGCTGACGCCGTTGGCATAGCGCTGTTGGGCTTCGCTGAGAGCCTCATTGGCCAGATCGACCGAGGAACGGGCGACCTCAACCAGCTTCTGCGCCGAGGCAATATCCAGCAAGGCGTCGCGAATATCCGCGTCCACCTGCGCGTTCTTGTCGCTCAGCCGGGCCTGCGCGGCGTCCAGTTGCGCCTGGGCGATCTCGGCCTCGCCGCGCAAGCCATACTCCTTGAAGAGCGGCGCGCTCAGCGTGCCCGCGGCGTCGCCGGTGCCGTGCGAGTGAGAGAGCGTGACGCCGATATCGCCGTAGTCGCCGTTGAATTGCAGCGTAGGCAGCCGTTCGGCAGTGGCCGCCTTGCGCTGCTCTTCGGATGCCTTGGTCTGCTCGACCATTGCCGCCAGATCCTTGCGATTCGCGTGACCCTGGCGAATGGCCGCATCCACGTCAAGCTGATCGAAGGCTGCATAGGGCGCCTTGTCGGTGAGCGTAAAGCTTTGCGCCAGGGGCAGGCCGATGGCCCGCGCCAGGGCCAGCTTGTCTTTTTCGAGGGCGTTGCGGGCCACGATGAGCTGCTGATCGAGGGACTGCGAATCCACGCGGGCGCGCAATTCATCCAGAAGCGGCGCGGTGCCCGCCTGGTGATTGGCGATCGCCTGGTTGAGCGAGATCTTAGCCGTGGCCGCCTGCGCTTCGACGCTAGCGACCTGTGTCTCATCGGCCACGGCCAGCAGATAAGCATTGCCCACGGTGAGCACCACCAAGTCGCGAGCGTCCTGCGCGGAGAGCTGGGCCGCGGCTAAGTTGTGGCGCGCGGCCAGATAGTTGCGCAGCGAGGCCACGTCCACCAGCGACCAACTGAGCGAAGCGCGCAGATCGGTGAAGCCGAAGGGCCCGATGATGGCCGGAAAGCCGGGAATGCGCAACCCCTCGGCGGGCAGATCAACCTGCATCACGGTCTCCTTGGCGCTCGCATCCACCGAGGGCAGCAGCGATTGCAGTTGGCTGAGCCGCTCGCCGCGCGCCCCCGCCGTCTGCGCGCTGCTGAGGATCACGCCCAGGTTTGTCTTCAGCCCCCGCTGGATCGCTTCGTCGAGGGAGAGATCGATGGGTTGCGGCGAGGCTTCCCCAGTGGCCACACTGCCCTGAAAGCTGGACGCATCCGCCGCGGACGACTGGCTTCCGGGCAGACCGGGCAAGGACTGCGCGGCCATTCCGCCGGAAGCCGAAAGCGCAAGGCCAAGAAGGGCGCAGAGGCAGCGACGGATCGTGTTCTTTTCAGGATGCTCGAACAAAATCAAGGTTCTTTCACTCACGGCGAAACGGCAAAGCCCGAAGCCGATCGCCCCCGATGGATGCGCGGCAACGGCGGCAGGGTTCTCAATACAAGTGTATCGGAGAACGGGGCGGACCCGCTCCGCGCAGGCCGATGCCGAGCCCGGAATCTCGGCGCCATCCAGCGCGGAAAGGAGGTCGCGGAGAGTTGCCGGATGGATTGCGACTCCCATGAACTGCGCCCGCGAGAGTCATGGTTTCCCACCCTCTCGCTAGAACCGACCGCAGGTCCTTCGGCTCCCCTTCGCTGTGCTTAGGGTCGCTCAGGATGACAGAAAGGATGGGGCACGGAGCTTCTTTTGGATCGGCCAAACGGGCTGGGCTGGCGCACGGCCGACTCATAGATCGCTTGGGATTCTGATCCCTGATCTCTAATCTCTGATCGGGTTACCGCGCCGTCGAGGCTTGAATCACCTGGGAGGCCAGCGAGCAGAGCGCCTGGCGGCAGAACTCGCGCACGGCATCTTCGGTCCACCCCGCAGCCCGTGGGCCGCCGTGAGCCGCGAGCAGCGCAGCGGTCTCTGCCGGGGTCATGCCGGCCACGGCGCGCAAGACAAAGATGGTGCGCTGCGCGATGGGCAGGCTGGCGAGCCAGTTCCGCACGCGGTCCCGGTCCGGGCCGGCAAGCATCCTCAGCAGCTCTTGGCCCGATTCCCGCGCAGCGATAAGGTCGTCGTCATCGATGCAGGTAGACGCCCGCTCCAGGCCCTCGGGCGCGGCCAGGCTGGCGGGGTCACGCCGCGCGATGGTCTCCAGGGCCGCGGCGCACAGCGCCTTGCGGCTGCTCTGGCGCGCCTCGACGGGATTGTGGCAGGCCGAAACCTCCGCATTGGCAATCGCCGTCTCCACCGCCCGAATGCTCTCCTCGCCCTCGCCGAGCAGCATGGAAGCCATGCTGTAGAGCCCGGCGGCGATCAGGTCGAAGATGTCGTCCATGCCATCCATTGCCTTGGCGACTGTCGCATCGTCCTTGGGCTGGCCGTCGAGCAGGCCGTGTACCCGATTTGAAAAGTCATCGGCTCCGTCCGGGAGCGGCCGGGGAGGGATCAAGCTGTCGTCCGGCGCGCCGTTTTTAGCGACCGATTCCTTAGACATGCAGCAGACTCCTCTCTAGACCTAACGTCAATTGGCCCAGTCTTCATCCTCCACCCCGCCGGGCCAGCGCGTCAATGCGCCGGAGCAAGGACCAATTGTTGGCGGCTGGGTCTGTTGTCAGGGGATGCGCAGACCCGTGCGCAGGTCGAGGGCGAAGGGAAACTCCTTGCCAGTGAAGAGATCCCAGCCGAGGCCGTGGAGGACGCTACCGTCAATGGAGGCAACGACGACGCCCTCGGAAGAGAGTCTCTCTGCTTGCCAGGCTTGGCCGTCGCGGTTCCAGGCGAGGATGGAGCGATGGCTGACAAAGAGCAGCAGGCCCTGCGCGGGCAGCGGTCGAACCTCCATCACAGGACGGCAGGGGAGCATGGTAAAACGGTCTGGATCGGATGTGTCGATCAGATAGGCGTAGCCGCCGGAAACAGCGCAGATCTCTTCCGGGTTCGGCGCGGACCAGATGCCGGTGGGAACGGCGGGGTCGAGGAAGCCGAGCGCACAGGTAGCCAGGAACTCCTTCGCGAAGGGCGAGGACGGCGCGTCCGGCAGAGGCTTTGGACTGGATACATCGACCGCCTCGGCGGCGGGCCGGATGAGGAGTTCAAGAGCGCCGCGCTCAACCTCTTCTGCCTGGCGGGGATAGACGAAGTGGCGGGCGGGCAGGATGAGGGGACGCGCCGGGAGAATTTCGGCTTGCCAGCGGTGCGGGAAGCTGAGGTCCACAACGGGCGCGGGGGCCGGAGCGGTCACGGCCTTGCCTTGTAGCGCAAAATCCAATCCTCCTGCTCCTGCGTATCGGGAACCATGCAACCTCGCGCCGCTTGAATGGCGGCCAGGGCCGCGTGGGGTGCCCAGCCCAGGTGGATGAGCGCGCAGGCCGCGGTGACGGTGGACCGCCCGATGCTTCCCCGGCAATGCACGCCAACCTTTTCCCCGGCGCGGAGGCGGCTGGCCAGACCGGCGGCGAAGCTCTGGAAGGCGGCGATGTTGGATGGAATCTCGGTATCGGGAATCGGGTGAGAAAGGAATTTCAGCCCGATATGCTCTGCTATGGGAGCTTCATCGGCAAGGCCAAGCAGGACGGCCTCATCTCTTTCCAGGAGTGAAACGAGGGTTTGGATGCCGCCCTGCTTCATCCTGAGCAGTTCGTCCTCCAGCCACTCGTCGCCGCGCGGCCTGAGCACGATGGCCAGCGGCGCGGGCGGATTGCCTTTGATCCAGAAGATGTCGCTCACGGCGGGTCAGACTCCTATGAACTGATCGATGCGGGCGCGGCCGCGATGCTTGGCGGTCATCACAGTACCGATGATAGATGCTGCGGGGCGCGAAGGGTACGTAGGAGAGCAAATGCGTGCGGGATTGCGGGGCTTTCACCCTTGCCGGTCGCCGCGGGTCGCCGCGGCGACTGGCAAGGATGGGGCGCCCGGCGCCCGGCGACTGGAAGGCCTTATAATTTCACCGTCTCATAATCAAGCAAGGAGATTCCAGTGAAAGACTTTCTGGGTATTCTGGCGCTCGCAATCATGATGACCGCAGGTGTTATATGGTTGCGCGCCTGGATGCGCGAGAATCATGTCCCACCGAATCAGCCAACTCCGGTGAATCCGCCAGCGGGATTGAGTGAATTTGAATCATGGACCGCAAATGCCGGCAAGGCAATTGGATCTGCCCAGCCTGGGGAACCGCAAGACGCGACCCTCGGTATTGTCGTTTGTGGACATACTGAGATCGGCGATCGCTCGAAGACCGAGCCCGCCTGCTCAAGCGCGCTACCCGTACACGTCGGCCCACAGGATTTGGAGTTTCTCGCCGATTGGTCGATGGAGGACAGCAGCGTGTGGCATGCGGACGTCGACCTCAAGACGGATCGAGACCCCGACTGCCGTCAGCTCACCTCGGCGGTTGAGGTGCTGCAAAAAAAGAACGAAAACGCATTTGCTGTGCTGTGCCGGGCGCGGAGTGGCGATGAGATATTGCTGTTAAGACACGAAGATCAGGTACATGTGGGCCATGTCTCGGCCGGTTTTCTCCACCGGTATCCTCAGTACTTCAGAGCGGCGCTCGGAGACTACGCCCCGTAGTTGCGACACGGCGGAGAAGAGAAAGAGCAAAGGTAGGGTGCAATCCTAAGTCTCAAGTAGAAGGCGAACAAGAGCCCGTGCCTGAAGGCGGTGCAATTCGGCATTCTCTCCCTCTGTGAAGCCCCCGGCTCCCTGTTCCAGGTCTCAAAGGCGAGACCTGGGGCGCCCGGCTTTCCCATCCTTCTTATCCAATGAGGGATCAAGCCGGAATATATTTCCCTCTTTCAAGGCCATTACGCGTCTTGATCACACCGGCGATTCGATATAAGTTTCCTTCCCTCATTTGCTCATATGTGTGGATCGAATAAAGTTCTCTGTTTGGCGTCAACAGACCAAAGACCTTGCTAAAGGCGTCATTTCCCTGCGACGGCTGCACCGAAAGAAAACCCGGACTCGTACACCATTGGGCATAAGGGTTGAACCCCGCGATCACAGTTACCGATGCCTCAGTGTCGACCCAATAGTTCCAGGCCGCCTTGGTCAGGAAATTGGAAGATTTCGATTCAAAATCGGTGACAACATGGGCAACATAATACGATCCCTGCCAAAGAAACATGACGAGCCAGCAGCCGCTCATCGGGCCCGAAAGCACATCCACGTCTACTTGCCGGACAACGCTGATCTTCCCATTTTGATAGGGCAAGAACTGAAATCTTCCATCCTGCGCGGAATCGTGAATTATCGTTGAATAGGGCAGGAAATAATAACCTGAAACATGGCTGTTATACGGCGGATGCCCTTCTTCGCTTATGGCCAACTGCTTCAGATTGGCCAGATCCAGAGTCAGGAACTTGTCGTCTCTTACGGGGCCGAGTATTTTCTCGATCATGCGCTTCCCTCCCTCCGCTGCCCGGTATCGGCTGGCAGTCAACGGAGCCAAGTTCAATTGCCAGGGGGGGCGAAGAGCCCCCGATTGGCGGGGTGAGTCCCAAAAAGAACACAACCGATGTGGATGTTGATTGCAGATACATACTAAACCGGGCTGCCAGGATTTGCCGAACGGAATGATTCGTGTTTTTTCACGGACGATGGCCACTCTTCCTCGGTTCGGCCTCCGGGTCCCAAAATTGGAACCTTGAGCACCCGGTACCGGGGCGAGAACACGTTTGGAGCTTTTGCGCCGGCCCTACGGGACCGGGTGGGGGTTGGGGACGCTGACCCAGGGTTTCACCCATGGGCTATTTTCGGGTTCTCCCTGACGGGAGAAGGGAAGGACCCGGTGGCCGGTGGTTGGGCTTTGTGGTCTCCCACCCTTGCCGGTCGCCGCGGGTCGCCGCGGCGAGCGCGCAAGGATGGGGCACCCAGTTCGTTTTTATAAGTAGACAGGGGCGAAATAAGGGTGCGCCATCCGCTACCCGGATTATGGGATCTGGTCTCCTATCCGCTAGCCTCGCTCAACTTCGGTGGCTCGGTTTCTGGCGGGTTCATCGGTGCGTACAATTCGCCTGCAAACTGGCGCATGAAGGTACCCCGCCGAATCAGCTCTTCGACTCCGGTGCGTACGTCCGTTTTGGAGATACCGAGCGCCAAGGCGGTTCGACCGCTCTGTCCCTCCGGCCAGGGCTGCTTTCCCATCAGACTCGTAATTTTCTCAAGGACGATCTCGTCGAGAATCGGAGAATGATCGGTGCCAAAGACATTCATTTTCATGACATGCCCATTTGCGTGGGTTCTGACACCGGTAACGCTCCGACTCACCCTAAAAGGAAGGGAGCAATTTGGGCAGGTCGTCTCTGTCGAAGAACCGGCCAGGGGGTCAAGGTCGACGGTCGATGCGGAATTGCAGCCCGGGCAGACCACCCTCTCACGAATGGGCACCCTTGGAGCTAGAACGACATCTCCGTCGGTTGCCGTGGACACCCACCGCGCGTCACACACCTTGCAGCTGACGCCTTTCATTGTCCCAGGTTTGCTCTTCTGAATGTACTGCATCAAGTTACCGCATGTTGGGCAACGCTTTTCTATAGGAGTCTTCTTTTGCGGACGATTCAATTGTGAGACAGGAATGCCACTCACCTGAGAGGTCATAACCTTTAGCTGACCGCGGATCGACGCCAGCTCCGACCGGAGACGTTCCTGCTCAGCCTCTTGAGTATGCTCTTCATATCGAGTATGTTGTAGATCGTCAAAGCGTTCCATTATCTCCCGGAGGGTAGCCTCTCGCTCTTCTTGTGCCTCCTGCTTGGCTGAAATCTCTTCGCCGATGATACCTTGCCAGTCGCTGAGGGACTTATCATTAACAGATTTGAGCGTATTGATAATGTGGATAGCTCCCTCTATTCGGATGTCTTCGCTAGGAGGGCCTCACTAGGTGACTCGTATTCAGGTTCCTTAAGCTCTTGCTGTAGAAATAATGATAGACGATCGAATTCGTTTGAAAGGTTAGTTACCTTTTCTGCGGCCTTCAATGCAAATATACGGAGGTTCTTATTCAAGGATGTCTCTGAGTGATGCTGAGATACGATCCAAGTTGCTGCGATTGAAAGGCCGGTTAGGAAAAGGCTTAGCAGGAGTGATTCATTTGCGGTCGGTGATGCGTTGGCTATCCTCCAGAGGCAAATACCGATTCCGATTAGGAAGCAAACAAACAGAACGAACGAAAGCCGTCTTCCGCTGCCTTCCACAATGCCCGCCCTTCGCTGAACCCGCTTAGTTGCCATACATATACCATGAGGCGCTTTATAAGTCAAGTTGAAGAGCGAGAGAAGCATCCTGGCGGTCTGCAGGACGCTAATCGGAAGCTAGCGTTGGCGGATTCTCCTCAGATGGGCGGGATTTCAACCGCTGGACGGCCGTCTCGGCGGGCCGCCTAGCGGCTAAAATCATAGTCCTATGGCTGAATTCACGCATTTGCATTTGCATACGGAGTATTCGCTGCTGGATGGGGCTTGCGACCTGACCAAACTGGTGGACCGGGTGGCGGCGCTGGGGCAGCGGTCCGTGGCCATGACGGACCACGGGAATATCTATGGGGCGGTACACTTTTTCGACGCGGCCAAGCAGCGGGGGATCAAGCCGATTCTGGGCTGCGAACTGTATATCTGCAAGAACGAGGACCACCGCGCGCCGGGCGAGGGAGACGAGAACAATCACCTGCTAGTGCTGGCGGAGAACGAAGAGGGGTACAGGAACCTGGTGCGGATTACCTCGGAGGCTTCGCTGCACGGGTTCTATCGCAAGCCTCGGGTGAGCAAGAAGTACCTGGCGGAACATGCCGAGGGGCTGATCGGCTTTTCAGGCTGCCTGAGCGGGGAGCTGTGCGAAGAGCTGCTGGCGGGCAACTACGAGAAGGCGCGGGGAGTGGCGGGGCAATACGAGGAGATCTTCGGCAAGGGCAGCTTCTTTTTGGAGATTCAGGATCAGGGCCTGGAGCAGGAGAAGCGGATTCACGAGGCGCTGTTTCGCCTGGAACGGGAGCTGGGGATTCCGATGGTGGCGACCAACGACTCGCATTACCTGTGCGGCGAGGACTCGAAGGCGCACGACGTGATGCTCTGCGTGCAGACGGGGTCGAAGGTTCACGATCGCGAGCGGTTCCGGTTCGACAGCGACCAGTTTTTTGTGAAGAGCGCCGGCGAGATGGACGCGCTGTTCAAGGATTCGCCCGAGGTGATTGCGCGGACGATGGAGATTGCCGAGCGCTGCAACCTAAAGCTGAACAAGGTGGAGAATCCGTTTCCGGAGTTTGCGGTGCCGGAGGGGCACACCATCGACAGCTACTTCGATGAGGTGTGCCGGGAGGGGTTCAGGAAGCGGCTGGCGACGGCGGTGCGGCAGCTTGAATTGCGCGGAGTCCTTCGGACGGAAGCCCATCAATATCAAGCGAGACTCGAACATGAGATCGGCATCATCAAGCAGATGAAGTACTCGGGGTACTTCCTGATTGTGTGGGACTTCATCAAGTACGCGCGCGACCATGGGATTCCGGTGGGGCCGGGGCGCGGGTCGGCGACCGGGTCGCTGGTGGCGTATGCGATGGAGATCACGAACATCGACCCGCTGCAAAACTCGCTGCTGTTTGAGCGGTTCCTGAATCCGGAGCGGGTGTCGCTGCCGGATATCGACGTGGACTTCTGCATGAACCGGCGCGGCGAGGTGATCGACTACGTGACGCGGAAGTACGGGCGCGAGCAGGTGGCGCAGATCATCACCTTCAACACCATGGCGGCCAAGGCGTCGATCAAGGACTGCGGGCGTGCGCTGGACATGCCGTATGGCGATGTGGACCGCATTGCCAAGCTGGTTCCGGCAACTGTGGGCATCACGCTGGACCGCGCGCTGGAGGATGTGCCGGAGCTGCGCAAGGCATACGAAAGCGACCCGGCGATCCGCGAGCTGATCGATACGGCCAAGAAGCTGGAGGGCCTGGTGCGCGGCTCGGGCGTTCATGCGTCGGCGGTGGTGATTGCGCCGCGTCCGCTGACCGAGCTGGTGCCGGTGGCGAAGACCAAGAACGACGAAATTGTGACCGCCTACGACATGAAGGCCGTGGAGAAGCTGGGCCTGCTGAAGATGGACTTCCTGGGGCTGACGACGCTGACGGTGATCGACGATTGCCTGAAGCTGATCGAGCGCAGCCGGGGAGAGAAGGTGGACATCGAGATGATTCCGCTGGACGACGAGGAGACGTTCAAGAGGGTCTTTCACCCGGCGCTGACTTCGGGAATCTTCCAGTTCGAGTCGAGCGGGATGCGGGACGTGCTGCGGCGCTACAAGCCGGATACGGTGGAGGAGCTGACGGCGTTGAATGCGCTGTACAGGCCGGGACCGATGGCCATGATCGACGACTTCATCGAGCGCAAGTGGGGGCGGCGCAAGGTGGAGTTCATGCTGCCGGAGCTGGAGGGGATTCTCAAGGACTCGCTGGGCGTGATTGTTTACCAGGAGCAGGTGATGCAGATTGCGCAGTTACTGGCCAGTTACTCGCTGGGCGAGGCGGATTTGCTGCGGCGGGCGATGGGCAAGAAGAATGCCCCCGAGATGGCCAAGCAGCGGGACCGCTTTGTGAGCGGGGCGGCGGCGCACGGGCATCCGAAATATGCGGTGGGCGAGATCTTCGAGCAGATGGCGAAGTTCTCGGAGTATGGATTCAACAAGTCGCACTCGGCGGCGTATGCGCTGGTGGCTTATCAGACCGCTTACCTGAAGACGCATTACCCGGTGGAGTTCATGGCGGCGCTGCTGACGTCGGAGACATCGAAGCCGGAAAACGTGGTGAAGTATATCGGCGAGTGCAAGGAGATGGGCATTCGCGTGGAGCCGCCGGACGTGCAGATTTCGGGGGCGCAGTTCACGCCGCATGGCGAGGCGATCCGCTTTGGGCTGGCGGCGGTGAAGAACGTGGGCGGGAATGCGATCGAGTCGATTCTGAAGGCGCGGACGGAGGTTGGCGGGCGTTTCAGCAGCTTCTGGGAGTTTTGCGAGAAGGTGGATCTGCGGGTGATGAACTCGCGGGTGATTCAATCGCTGATCAAGGCCGGCGCGCTGGACTCGCTGGGCAAGCGCGCGCCGCTGATGGCCGCTGTTGACAAGGCGATGGAACGGGCGCAGAAGACGCAGAAGGACGCGGCGCAGGGGCAGACGGGTTTGTTTGGGCTGTTCGATGAGGGGCCTAAGGCAGTGCGCGGCGGCGACGACCTGCCGCGCGTGGCCGACTGGGAGGAAGGCGAGCGGCTGGCCAGCGAAAAGGAGGTGCTGGGATTCTTCGTCTCCGGGCATCCACTGGATAAATACGCCGAGAAGTTGCGCAATCTGACGGGGGTGATTCCGGTTGCGGAGGCGCTGGAACGGAAGCCGCCGGAGAAGCGCTGGGGAGCGCAGTCCGATCCGGCGGACGAGATTCAGGTGGCGGGAACGATTCTGGGATTGAAGGTGCAGAAGACCAAGCGGGATCAGAAACTCTATGCGCAGGCGTCGCTCGAGGATGCGACCGGGAAGATCGAGCTGGTTTGTTTTCCCCGGGATTATGAGCGGCTGCAAGGGCAGTTGAGGATGCAGGCGCCGGTGCTGGTGCGCGGAGCGCTGACGGGCGATGAGGATGCGGCGCCCAAGATTGCGGTCACTTCGATTGTGGCGCTCGAAGAGGTGCAGGTGAAGCTGCCGGCGGGGGTGCGTATACGCATCAATCTGGAGCGGGCGACGGAGGAGATGTTCGCGGAACTGAAACGCTCCGCGGATGCCGCGCCGGGGCCGGGAAAGGTGATGCTGCATCTGGAGAAGAAGGGTGAGTATGCCGTGATTCTGGAGCCGGAAGGGATGAGCGTGGCGGCGGATCGCGGCTGGGTGGAGCGGGTGGAAGAGCTGGTGGGCAAGGGGACGGTGCAGGCGCTGGGATAGTGACAGCCGCAAGGGTTGAGCAGGGCCTTCCGGCGAGGCAAGCCCTGCTCCAGACAATCGGTGCGGACGGAGTTTGCGGCAGAACGGCCGCCCGCGCGGGCCATTCCCGATCACGGCGATTAAGGGGTTACGGCTAGAGTTGCCACTGCGGCATTGGGCGGCCGCCCGGGCGAAGTCAAGCGAGTGACTTCCCTGGTTATCGAGCGGCTCTCCTTTCTCAGCGCTATCTTGCTTTGGCCGAGCGCCTGAAGGCTGCCCAGGACCTGGTAGATCTGTCCACAGACGACCGCTTCAATCTCCACCATCGCCCGGCCGGTCTTGGGATCCACAAGCCAGGCCGTCACATTGGCTCCGCCCAGGTCCAAAGGAACGAATACCGCGGCTATGGTCACGAGGTTGATCAGGGGGTGGGAGCGTTTGACGCTGGTAATGCTGGCATTCAATGTCAGCGGGTGTGTGAGGGCAGCCTGCGGGGCAGGCCCGGCGGCGGACAGGTCCCGGGCAAGCGAGTCTCGAAGCAGGGACACCAGTTTCGCGGAATCCTGGGGGTTGAGCTTCCTGGATGGGCCAGTGTATGCGACGTCTCCAACGGAAATGGCTCCGTTGGCAGAAAGATCCGCCTCCGGGTTCACGCGGATGGTCAGATGACTGCCACGCTTGATTGTCACCCAGTTGGCAGTGGATGGCAGGTTTTGGGCAGTGGCGGGCTGTTGCGGCCAAACTGCAGATTGATTGAAACCCAGAAGCAGAAGCAGGGCGACTGCTTCGAGCGAAGCCAATCCATATCGACGATTCATGTTCAACCTCCTTGAGGGTGATGTCACCGAGCGGTGACGTTTGGGCATGCATCTTGCCGGAGCATGAGCCGGCGAAGACGCGAATCGTGGGAGCCTTAAATCAGCACGCTGGCGAGCGTGCGCCTCGGACTGGGGAGCGCCCTCCGCGTTGGATAGCCTAGGCGGAATGGCATGACGGCCTGCCAGCTTGCGTCCTGCTGCAGCTCCGCAAGCGCCGTGGCGCAGGCAAGCGGTTGGTTGAGCTGGAACTCGCGGTCGCGGCGCTCGACGGGTTGGCTAAGCGGCTGCATGGCAATTCCATGCACGGTGGCCAGCAGGTGCATCCGCTGCCAAAGGCGGCCGGCCTCCAGCAGTTGCTGGCAGTTGCGCGCATCGCGTGCGGCGATCAAGCCGAAGGCGGCAGCAGTGGCCAGTTGAATCTCGCGGGTAGCACTGAGCCAATATCGGTTTGTTTTCTCGATGCCGAGCGGGGGCAGGAACTTAGCCAGCGCCCTCATGCACGGGGTAAGTCCCTGCGCGTCGTAGGTCAAGCCGTCGCGAGAACGCTGGATGGCGCTCCAGTTTGTCCTCATCCACCGGGCGCTGCTCGCGGATTGTTCCGGGTCGGCGACGATGGCCTCGGTGGCGGAGAAAACCAGGTCCGCAAAGGCTCGCATCTGGTGGGTTTTCCGGAACCAGAAGATACGCAGCTGGGATTCGGACGGATTGAGATCGTTCAGCGCTTGGACCGAACGCGCGTCCAGATCCGCGCCCACAGCGTATGGGCCACGATCGGTGTTACGCCAGGGGATGGCCGCGTACAGATCGGAGCAGCGCGGGGCGCTCTCTTTTAGAACAACGCGGATGACGGGCAGCAATTCGCCGGTGCCCGATGGCCCGGGGGTATCGAAGCTGCAAGTGTATCCCGCCGCCGCCGCGGCCAGCAGCAGATTCTCGACGGCGCAGCCGATGCCGATATGCATCTCCCGAAGAAGAGGATCGATGGCTCGGATGCGCCGGGAAGTATCCGCGTAGACATCGATTCCCGACTCAAGAAGCCGAAACTTCCAGGGCTGCGAGTTGTGAGGGCTGGCGGCAAGGACGGCGGCGCGAACCAGCTTCTCCATCTGGCGGGCGCCTTCCCGCTGCCAGTCCACCCACGGGGAGTATGCGGGGCCATCGGCGGCGGAGAGAACATGATTGTCCTCCAGCCGCCAGGCGCAGGCGGCGGCCAGGCCAGCACCGGCGGCTCCGAGACTGCCGACAAAGGTCCGGCGATTCATGAAGGCAGCTCTGTGGCCCGACCGCTGCCAGGAGCCTGAGCGGGTTTTCCCGGTTGCGATGCCGCATGCTGGAAGAAAAGATCGGAAAGCAAGGCCACCGCGCCCTCGATCCTCTTCCAGCCGCCTTCGGAGAGCAGGTCGATGCCGTTATAGGTGTCGGAGGTCTTGGAACGCAAAGTTAGATAGACCTGGCCGGCTACCAGAAGGGAGACCACAGCTGGAAGGTCCGCGCCATGCATCTCCGGAGCAAGAGCGAGCCACTGCAGCGAAAGGCGCTCGCGTTCCCCGGCCAGCGCTTCGGTCAATTCATTGCGTTCCTGCAGCTCCCAGCGAAGCATTTCCCTGGTGATGGGACGCCGCCTCAAGGCGCGGCCGAATCCCAGAATCATCCGCCTGGCCGCCTCGGCGGGCGGAAGGCTGGAAAGTTCAGCCAGGCGGCCCTCGGCAAGTTCCTCGAAGGCGGGAAAGGATTTGCCCTCCCGGGCGAAGGCGTGGTAGAGCTCCCCAATGCCTCCGAAATAGCGGTAAATGAGTACTTTATCCACCTTCGCCTCGCGCGCTATGGCATTGATCCCAAGGCCTGTGCTTCCCTTCCGCTCCAACAGCCTGCCCATCGCGTCCAGGATCCTGCTTCTCGTCTTCTCCCGATCCCTGGGCTCCAAATCGTGCTGGGTCCGCAGTTTTCCGGCAGAGGCCTTCCTGGCGGGATGCCCAGTGGGCCGCGTGGTTGTCTGCATGAAAATCACCTTGCGTACAGGGTATGTCACCTCAAGGTGACATGTCAAGCAAATTGCAACATCCCTTCTCGGCCCAGGTGCGCAAAGGCCATTCGTGGCGGGGAGAGGCTTGCATTGCCCAAAATGAGTATTGCCGCCGAACTCATTTCTCACTACGCTTGCGGCAGTGATCCTGCTCGACTGTGAGCCAACAGGAGCAGGCCGTGGAAACCCTGGATGGCGTCTGGCGACTGATTCAGGACGAGCAGGGGCGCGGGGAAGGGACGGCTGGATGCGGCGGTTGATTCTTCTGTTGGCTTTGGCAGCCATGGCGCTTCCCGCCGGGGCGGCAAAGCGCGTGACCGTGGCGCAACTGGAGCAGGCGCTGATCACGGCCGGCGCGGCGCACAAGCCGGACCTGGAGATGATGCGCCTGATCGGCGAGATGGAGCTCTCAGAACGGCTGACCGAGGATACGCTGGGCCGGCTCAACGCAAAGCTGGGTTTGGGCTCCGAGGCAGCGCTGGCGCTGCGGTTGCTCGCCCATCAGTCGGAGTTTCTTGACCCGCCGCCCAGCGAGTTGCCGGCCACCGCCGCTCCCGGCGACGCTGACCAGCAACGGATGCTCGATGCCGCGCGAATCTATGTGGCGAAGTCGCTGCCGCGCCTGCCCAACTTTCTGGCCAACAGGACGACCTACCGGTACGACGACAGCTCCCGGGAGCTCAAGAAGGACGCCTGGCCGGTTCGCGCTGGGCTGCATCTGGTGGACAAATCGAGCCGGGAAACCTCCCTCCGCGACGAACGCGAGAATCAGCCCCCCGCACAAGGCTCCGCCGTTTGGCAGGCTCAGACTGGACTGACCACCCAGGGCGAGTTCGGGTCCACCCTGAGCATGATCATGACCGACACGGCACAAGGCAAGATAAGCTGGAGCCACTGGGAAGAGACCGTGACGGGCCCGGCAGCGGTCTTTCAATACTCTGTGCCCAAGTCCGCCTCGCATTTCGAGCTCATCGGCTCGCATCAGGTGCAGCCGACTCTCGAAGGCGTCGCAACGCCCGGCGTCGGCTCCAGGGGCATTGCGGCCATGCAAGTAAAAACGGCCAACGTAGGCTCAACCGGCGCTTCGATCATCCGCAGCAAGCCCGGTTATCACGGCTCTCTCTGGCTGGACCCGGCCACCGGGACCATCCTCCGCATTACGATCGAGGCCGACTCGAAAGATAGCGCCCCGTTCCGCCGGGCCGCCATTCTTGTGGAGTATGGTCCGGTCCAGATTGGCGACGGCCAATTCACTTGCCCGGTGCGCAGCGTGGCCCTATCTTCGGCGGAGCCCGACGCTCGAGCCGCCACGAAGGATGATCCGACGCAGTGGTTGAACGAGACCTTGTTCACCGGCTACCATCGCTTCGTCGCGACGACGCGGATTCTCACCGATGGTTCCGTGCCACAATAAGGGCAGGCAGGATTTCCGCCAGCACCAGGGCGTCGAAGCCGGCCGTCCCTTCGAGCAGTTGCAAGAGGCTGAAGTCCGGCGAGAACCCTCCAGTTGGACTGATTTTGTGCACCGAAAAGGGAGCAGCCGAGGCCCACTACACCCTCGACAATCTCCCGAACAAGATTCTCGCCGCCGAGTACCAAAGTCGTATTCAGCTCCGGCGATGTACCAGGCTACTCCTTCAACCACTCAAGGAATGAACGCCTAGGTCGCGTCGCCGGTTTTCCCCGACTGCGCAAGGGCCGTTCGGCGTCGAGGCCCCGCGCCATTGCGCCGTTGGGCATTTGGCAGCGCGCCGAATTGCCATGTCTTCCACTCGCCGGTACTGGGGCAAGGTATTGTGGTCTTGGCCGGTGGCGAGCCACAAATCTCAACGGGGGTTTCCGTTGAACGTGAATTCTTGTCAGAAAGGAGTCGCTGTGATAAAGCCTAGGCGGGAAGTTGACACCGAAATTGAAACCGAATCCTCACAGATCCAGGACGTTAGAGACGGCAACGTCAATCAGGAGGTCTCAACTAAGGTCAAGGAGTTTGGAGAGCAACTCAAAAAGACCCGGGTGGGCCTGAACTACTCGCAAGAAGAACTCGCTGGTCGACTTGGAGTAAAACGGCAAACGCTGAGTTCCTGGGAGGCAGGAACTACGACACCTGACGTTCAGACGCTTTTTCGCCTTAGGCAAGTGGCAAAAGACGAAAAATCTTTGGGTATCGATCTTGGAGATCTATTGGGCGAGGGTCGCTTAGATGAAGGGCCAACCCCATTGTCATTCGCGATTAAATTGCTTCAGACGATAAATACGCTCGGCATCCGCAACGCTTATCTCAACCGGAGTGACGCCCTCAATGGATTCTATCTGGCGCTGGAGCAGGAAACAGAAACGATTACAATCGTGTGCTCATCCCTCTTCGGTGTCCTGCGAGTCGCGCCGCAGAGAGTGTCCGATTTGCTCAAGCGAAAGGCTAAGAGCAATGTGAAATGGAGAATCCTCATGACCAACCCGCAAGTCAGCAGCGGGTTGCGTGAGGATCAGGAGGCCAGAAGGCCGAAAACAATCGAGGGCGAAATATATGAAGCCATTCACATGCTTACCGGCGACTGGGGGATACCTGAGAGCTCGATCCGCTTCTACAAAGGGGCACCCACAGTCTTCCTCATGTTTACTCGGGAAAGAATGTTATTAAATCCCTACACCTATGGGGCGGAGGCATACAAAACGTTAACATTGGAGGTCGCGCATACAGAAAGCCGCGAAGACATTTACACACAGTACAAGGAAAACCACTTTCAGCGCTCCTGGGATGGCTCTAGCGCCTTATCCGATGAACTGCCACGTTCGGATAAACGGGAGTCGTAGTCGGTTCGCGCGCTTCGACCATTCGGAGCTCATGGCGGGATGAGTCGAGAACGATGCACCTGACCCTTGACTCTCAGAGTCCGGTACCGGCAATCTCGCCCTGAGGAATGGTGAAATGCAGGGCATTTCGGAGCGTATCAAGGGCAGCGGTATTTGGTGGATACGGTGGACTGGAGCGGACGGCAAACGGCACTTTGAAAAAGCCGGAACCCACAACGCCGCAAGAACGCTTTTGAACAAACGCCGGCAGGAGATCATTCTCCGCAAGAAGCAGCCTAAATTGCTCCGCTCGCGCGCAGTCACGTTCAGCGATCTCTGTGACGATGCTCTCAGACACAGTGGGGCCGAGAACAGCAAAAAGCAAACCTACGAACTCGGCTTGCGTATCAATCAGCTTCGCCCTGTGTTCGGATCCCGCTCAGCCGATTCCATCCGCAAGAATGAAGTCGTGGAATGGCTGACGGAGCAGGCGGAGGAGCGTGAATGGGCTGCCACTACTCGGAACCGCTGGCAAGCTACCTTCTCCCTGATCTTTCGAGTTGGCCTGGACAACGAAAGGATCGAGCGGAACCCGGCGGCCCGCATTCGGAAGAAGGCGGAGGGCGGCGGGCGAGTCAGGTTCTTGTCCGACCCCGAAGAGAAGCGCTTACGTGCCGCCATCGAACGCCGCTTCGCGGATTTCCTGCCCCATTTTCTGCTCTCAATCCATACAGGGATGCGCATGAGCGAGCAGTACGGCCTGCGCTGGAACCAGGTGGACTTCGAGCGCCGGCAGCTTCATTTGATTCGGACCAAGAACCCAGATTCGCGCATTATTCCTCTGAACTCGGTCGCCCTGGGGGCGCTCCAAGAGCTACGGGGCGGGCAAACCCGGCCGGGAACGGACCCCGTCTTCCCTTCCGTGCGCACGGGCGATGCCCTCCAAGGATCGCGCGGATGGTTTTCGACCGCGCTCGAAGAGGCCAAGATTCAGGAATACACTTGGCATTGCAACCGCCATACGTTTGCCAGTAGACTTGTTATGGCCGGAGTGGATCTGCGAACAGTTGCAGAGCTGCTTGGGCATAGGACGCTCCAGATGGTCATGAGGAACGCACATCTCGCTCCCGAACACCAGGCGTCGGCAGTAGATCGCCTAGTTCCTGCCGGGGAACGGGTGGTGACTAAATCGGCGACCGGAAAATCGGAAGCGAAAAAGCCTAAACAGAACCAAACATTAACTCATTGAAACTAAACGAGTTATATCGCGGAGAGGTGGCAGAGCCCGGTTGAATGCACCTGACTCGAAATCAGACATAGTCGCAAGGCTATCGGGGGTTCGAATCCCTCCCTCTCCGCCAAGAC
>Ga0187863_10000080_pt1 | contig 83039 bp, 69 predicted proteins | sample June2016WEW_11_1_FD_132975 | JGI IMG/M metagenome (GOLD analysis project Ga0187863, IMG submission 132975) | Peatland microbial communities from SPRUCE experiment site at the Marcell Experimental Forest, Minnesota, USA - June2016WEW_11_10 | ecosystem: Environmental > Terrestrial > Soil >...
AGGACCGACCTCACATGTCGCTCGGTCGCGACGCGCCGCTCTCGCGCGCCGTCCAACCGCCGAGCCGTGGCCGGGTCGTCGCGCTTCCGCGCGTCGGTGGGCTCCACCACCGTTACTCGAGGGCTGCGTGACTTCCGAACGAGTATTTGGCCACCACACCGCCACGCTCGCCGAGTTGACGCTCGCGGCGGACGGCCCCGACTTCTACGACGTGTCGGCCATCAACGGCGTGAACGTCCCCGTGTCGATGGCGCCCATCGGCGGCACCGCGGATCCGTCGAACCCGTACACCTGTGCGACTCCGGGCGCCGTCACACCCTCGGCCGGCCTCGCCGCATGCTCCTGGACGTTCGATCCGTCGATCGCTCTCGGCAGCAGCGGCGCGACCGACGAGTCCACGGTCCTCCGCGCCGTGGCTCCCGGCGGCGCGACGTGCACCGGCGATGGCGACTGCACGGTCGGCGCAGTCTGCGGCACGGCGCTCACGTTCGGCTCCACCACCGCGGCGCAGACCTGTGGAGCACAGATCGCCTGGTGGACGGCCGACGAGCTCTGCGCCTACACCGGCAACGTCGCCGCTGCTTCCATCGCGTGCAATCAGTCCGTCTCGGGCCAGGGCACCGCCGCGAACCTCTACGGCTGCGACGGCGCGAACGCGACCTCGTGCTACGGCACCAGCGCCAGCACGACGTGCTGCGGTTGCCCGGACTGGGCGGTCGACGGAGGCACGGTCCCAGTCGCCCCGGGCTTCTCGTGCAACGCAACGAATCCCGAGTGGCAATCCATCGCGGAGCCTTGGGCGGCGTTCGCGAAGGACGCCTGCCCCACCGCCTACAGCTTTCCCTTCGACGACGCGACGAGCACCTTCACCTGCGCGATCCCCGACGCGAGCGCTGCGACGCCGAACGCGATGGGGTATGCGATCACCTTCTGCCCCGGCGGGCGCACAGCGTTTTGACGGGCAACTGCCGGTGCGAGAAAACCTCCGGGCGCCGCGGGAACCGCCGGTCAGCATGTACCCAGCGACAGCAGGTGCGTCACCGCGAACGTGGCGCCGTGGAAGAACGCAGCACGCCTTCGATCGGGCCCATGATTGCCCCGTACAGCTTGCCCGCGCGATCGGGACCCCATCGCCACCGTCCGGTCCGCGCGGAGAGCGGCCGGCAACCTCGCGGTTGCATCACACGATGCTTCCGTTCCCGCGATCTCCACCGAGCTTGGGGTCCCGCGCGACCAACGCGATGAGGCTGCCTGTGCGGTTTGAGCCTCCGGCTCGTGGTCGGCGCGGACCACGCGCCTGGATGTCTATGCTTCCGCATCGCGGTCGCGCAGGCTCCGAGCGGACACCCGCTTGACATCGCGGCGAGCGCCGATAAATGACGACGGAAGCGAAGGGAGAACCAATCATGAAGCGCAGCGCCAACGCCATATGGGAAGGGAGCCTCAAGGAAGGCAAGGGGACGTTCGCTGTCGCCAGCGGCGCGATCAAGGCGACGCCGTACAGTTTCAAGACCCGCTTCGAGGGGACGCCGGGCGCGAACCCGGAGGAGCTCATCGCAGCCGCCCACGCGAGCTGCTTCAGCATGGCGGTCGGGGCTCAGCTCGGTGAGCGCGGCATCACCGCGGAGTCGATCGAGACGACCTGCGACATCACCTTCGAGAGCCTCACGCTGACGAAGAGCGCGCTCACCACGAAGGTCACGGCGCGCGGCGCCGACAAGGCGAAGATCGAGGAGGCGGCCGCCGCCGCCAAAGCCGGATGCCCTATCTCGAAGGTCCTCAAACTCGAGATCGCCCTCGAATTGAAAATCGTGAATTGAACCAATCGGTTCGGCCATCCCGGGCGCCCTGCGCGAGCTATTCGGCTGCATGCTTTTGCGGTCACCGGGCAAAAGAAGACCCATGATTGTAGAGCGGAGCCCGGGGAACGCCGTCGCTTATCGCCCAAGGCATCAAGGAACGGCACCAGCCAACGATCCAGACGGCCCCGCCACCAGCGGCGCTTTTCATGCCCGTCCTTCAAATCCATCGCGCGCCGGAGAGCCAAATTTTCTGGCGAGGTGGTGCTAGTCTCCCCGATCAACCCAACGGTGGGGACACCATGTCACTTTCCGATCTTGCGTCTTTGGGAAGCTTCGTTAGCGGCTTTGCTGTGCTGATGTCACTAATCTACCTCGCGCTTCAAGTTAGGCAGACAGAACGCAATCAGCAAATCTCGATCAGGCATAGCCGCGTCTCGCGCATCGTTGAGCTGCAGCTGGCGCTCGCGGACCCCGCCGTGGCGGATGCGTGGCTTCGCGGTTCGGGGAGCCCTCAGGAGATCACTCAAACTGAGCTAAGCCAGTTCACCAACCTCTGCCGCGCGCTCTTCTTCCATTTCGAAGACTCGTTCTATCAACGTGAAGAAGGACTGTTGAACGACGATGCGTTCGAAACCGTTGTTGCTGGCGCTCGGCTCTTAGCGAGAAGCCCCGGCTTGCGAGCTGCCTGGAGGATCGCGCGGCCTAACTTTGGCGGACGGTTCCTCGACTTCATGGACGGAGTGGTCGCCGGGTCCGCCGTCGAGCCGCCCGTGGACCTGTCGCTCGAGGCGTGGAAGGTCGCTTTCGCGTCCGAAGCGTCGCGGATTTCATAGACGGCAACCGCGCACTGGCGCCTGGAGAAGGCGGACGTTGCGAATGGTCAAGGGCGGTCGGACACGAAGCGGGAAACCGCGCTACTTGGCGGCGGGCGGCGTGAGCCACTTGCCGAGAATCTCCCGGAGCGTCTTCGGCGCGACGGGCTTGGTCAGGTAATCGTCCATGCCGGCTGCCATGCAGGCTTCCCGGTCCCCCACCATGGCGTGCGCCGTCATCGCGATGATAGGAACATGGCAGTTCGATTGGCGCTCGTCGGCGCGGATCATGGCGGTGGCCTGGTAGCCATCCATCTCGGGCATCTGGCAGTCCATGAGGATGACGTCGTACGGCGCGGCGCGGTGGAGCTCAACGGCCCGCGCTCCGTTTTCCGCGATCTCCGGCGCGAAGCCGAGCTTTTCGAGGACCGTTGTCGCCAGCCTCCGATTGATCAAGTTGTCCTCGGCGACCAGGACTCTTGAGCCTGCGGGCACGTCGGACGCCACCATGCTTGGAGCGGAGTCGGCGGCTTTGGCGTCCTCCGCGCTCACGAGAGGCACCTCGAAGAAGAACCTCGACCCTGCGGCCTTCGCGCTATGGAGGCCTATCTCTCCTTGCATGAGTTCGATGAGCTGACGGCTGATGGCAAGGCCCAGCCCCGTGCCTCCGAAGCGCCGCGACATCGATCCGTCCGCTTGGGAGAACTTTTGAAACAGGCGGTCGCGCGCTTCCTCGGCAATGCCGATCCCCGTGTCATCGACCTCGACGCGAAGCCGAGCGAGCCCCGCGGGCGAGCTCCCCACGCGGGCACGCAGGCGAACCGAACCAGCATGGGTGAACTTCACCGCGTTGCCGACCAGATTGAAGAGCACCTGCCGAATTCGCGTAGGGTCGCCGAGCAGAGCCTCAGGCAGTGAGGGCTCGAGCTCGACCTCAAACTCGAGCCCCTTGGCTTTGGCGCCTGGTCCGAAGAGGGTCTGTGCTTCCCGCAGGAGGCTTCGCATGGAAAAGCGGCGACTTTCCAGCTTGACCCTTCCCGCCTCGAGTTTGGAGAGATCGAGGATATCGTTGAGGATGGTCAGGAGCGACTCGCTCGCCTGCCGGATAGTGTTGGCAATCTCGCGTTGCTCGGGATCGAGCTTTGTATCGAGCAAGAGATGGATCAGACCGATGACGCCGCTCATCGGGGTGCGCACCTCGTGGCTCATGTTGGCCAGAAACTCGCCCCGCGCACGATTGGCGAACTCGGCCTCCAACTTGAGCGCGTTGGCGCGGGCGATCTCGAGTTCGAGACGGGAGACGGCCGTCTCCGCCGCCGCTCGAGCAGCGCGCACCTCGTTCTCGCCTTTTTTTCGTTCGGTGACGTCGCGACTGACGCCGACAGTCCGGATGACCTTGCCGGCCCCATCGAAGATGGGCGATTTGACGGTATGCGCGAGAGTGACGCGCCCGTCGTGCCGGACGATGGGCTCCTCGGGAATGTCCAGGGAGCGTCCGGTGGTAAAGACGGTGTGGTCGTCCCTGACATACTTCTGGGTGAAATCCGGTTGAACGAACGGCGCGTCGACGAGTCCTTGCAGCTGCGCGTTGGTCATGCCGTAGGCCTCCAGAAACGACCGATTGGCCCACACGACGCGCGACTCGGGTCCTTTGACGAGCACCATGTCCGTGATGGCGTTGAGGACCTGTTGCAGGGTGTCGACGAGCGCCTGGTCCTGGGAAAGGATCTCCCAGGACCTACTTCCACGTCCTTCGCCCATGAATCACCCCTGCCTCGCGAGCCGATTCCGTACTCGCGGGTAATTGGTTTTGGTTGTTGCCAACGGGGCAGCGCATCGTGTCCCCGGTTCGACATGTGGCCGTGCAGCAAACGCGCCGCGCGTCTGCGCAGCGCCGATTAACATCAGCGCGCGGACACTTGCGCGAACGAAGCGCGCCGCGCGAACCTGGTGGCTTCATCCCCTTGTAGGCTCAAGCCGCAGAAGGCGGGAGACGTGCGCAGGCGAGGGCGCACTCGCGCACCCCACGCGGTCGCACAGATTTGGCGCGCGCGGACGCGTCGCGCTGAATGTGACAATTGAGGACGCCTACAGCAGCGGACCTACGGAAGCATCTGGGCCAAGCACGCCTTCACCGTATCCAAAAACATCGCGCCCGTCGCGATCGGCGGTCGGGCTCGCCCTCGAATTGCGGGTCGGGCAGCCCGGCTTTCGCGTCGCCTCCGATGATCTGCTTTTTGGAGGCTGTTCGCTTCGCTCCACCTGCACTAAGGCGCCGTCCGTAAATAATGGAACGGATTGGGCGCGCGCCAATAGGCCTTTCCTCGATATGGGAGCGCGAGATTACTGGTCCGTAATTCATGGACGACGCCTAAGCCCAGCCCATCGGATGGCGTGCCCCCCCTTCCGCGCGTGGCTACCCGCGTACGCTGGTGGATTTCGGAGGAAGCTTGCGCCGAGGTGCAAGGACAAGCTCGACCTGGTCGCTGCAACCGCCGCGCCACCTCGTCCCGCTTACGAGGACGCAACTCATCCAGGATGCCGTCTGCGCGCAGCGCATGGCTACAACTTCACCCGGGCCATGTGTCGTTCGTCGTCGTCCGACTCCGCCTTGGTGCCGGTCACGTACGCCTTGGCCATTTCCAACAGATATATCACGCCCTCGAGGCCGGACGCATCCCAATAGGCGGCCTCGCCGGGCTCGACAATCAGGATGCACAACGAGGGGTCCTCCTTTCCCTTGGGAAACCAAATTTTCCAGGCTTCGGACCACAACTTGTCGATCAGCGCCCGATCCCTCACGAGGTGCGCGACGCCCGTCACCGAGACGAATCGCCGCTTGTCCTGCATGCAGACGTTGACGCGCGGGTCGGCCTCCAGCTCGCGCGCCTTGGGCGAATCGATCGCAGTCGAAAAATACAACCTCTCCTGGTCGTCCTCGTTGTGGACAAGGGATAGCGGCCGCGATCGCAAGCCGCCACCCCCAGTGCGAGTGACCAACATGGCCGTGTCGAAATCGCCCATGAGTTCTTTCAGCCGTTGCCGTCTTTCCGGGTCCGTGAGCGTCGTCGTGGACATGAAGTAAATACGTAAGAAGCAACGACCGCGAGGGCAACCCCGGGAGCAACCCGCCGCTGCGTTTTGCTTTCAAACGCGAACTACCCCGCGGCCAGCTTCGTGTCTGGCCGTACCGTCGGGGTTCTGCGGTTGGCGCAGTGAGATCCGAGCCCGCGCTGCAGCGGTCCGTCTGTGGAATCTGCTTTGCACGATTGGCAGCGTGCTAATAGGCCGGTTTCGCATCCGTTCGGCGGCACCAAAATTCCGGGGATCGGGCAGACCGGCGAGCACGTCAGCAGGCCTGGCGCTGGCGTCGATTCTTGCATCGGGGTTGTGATTCGGATTGTGTGCGCGGTTGCGCACTGCAACGCCTTTGCGTGGGTGGGAGGAAGAATCGATGTCACTACAGCAGTTTCTTGCCGACAATCGACCGGAGCTCATCAAGCGCACCAGGGCGAGGATCGCCGCGCACTCGTCTCCGCGGCCAAACGAGGCAGAGATGGAGCACGGGGTTCCACTCTTCTTGTCTGAACTCTTGGCTCAACTCGCCACGGCGCTTCGCGATGAGGAGGCGCGGGATCCTGCGCAGAGGAGGGCGCCTCGCCTTCCGTCCGAGGCAAGTATCGCGCGGAGCGGCGCCTTGCACGGTCAGAACCTGGGCAGGTTTGGATTCAGTATCGAACGGGTCGTCCGCGACTATGGAGATGTGTGCCAGGCGGTGACCGAGCTGGCCGACGACGAAGGCGCCACGGTCACCGCCGCGGAGTTTCACACGCTGAATCGGTGCCTGGATACTGCCATCGCTGGGTCCGTCACTTCGTGGAGCCAAGAGCGAGAGAAGTCCTTGGTGAAAGGGGAAGGACGGCGGGACCGGCGGCTCTTGACGCTCGTCGACGCCGCGGCCGTCTCCCTTGGGGCTCTTCGCGCCGGACGCGTCGGCAGCGGCAGCGACACCGCAGCAGTTGTCGAAAAATGTTTGGTCGAGATGCGCTCCGTCCTTGCCGATCCAAAGCGGTCGAACGACTAGTGCACCGTGCGCGAGGTAGGGTCACGCATACCCGCGCAATGATCGGCGCGCTGGCCAAGCGGATCGAGCTTCTTGATTGTTGACGGTATCTCACGCACGGTGCACTAGCTCTGTGGAAGCTGCCAGGTTTGGGAGCGCGCCGATGTGCCCGCGCTCGGTCGCGCTCCTCCACAACGCGACGCTTGCGGTGATTCCGTTGCCATTCCGGCTGTTTGGCGCCCGGGGCATCGGCGAATCGGTCGGCGCAATGGTCTGCGTTTCCGGAGGTGCGCGGGCGGTTTCGATTGATCACGACAAAAGCGAACGGCCTCCCCGCCCTCGCCGCGGACCGCCGCGGCGATGCGGCCTCGAGACGATGGTCCTGCACTTCCTCTCGCCAGCCGGCGACCGCATCCGTGCGGCGACTCCGTATCTCGATCCGCGCGTCCTCGGGAGCTTCGCTCCGCCGTGGGTATCCCCTCCGGCGATTCGCCGCCGACAAATACGCAGAACGTTAGCAGCTTCTATCGAGCTCCACACATGAAGATGCTGATGTGACTTTCAGAGCACCGCTTGGCCGATCGAAACCACCTCTGCAGCTCGAAATGGAAAAGCGGATCGATTTGTCTCGCCCAGGCATTAACACCCAGGCGTGCAATACTGTGGGAGCGTTGACACGAGCATGCATAAACCGACCACGACTGACGCTCTGCGTCGACACGACGGCGCGCGCTGCGCCAGCGCTGAAGGTTCGCCTCGAGTCCGAATGCATTGCGTCTGGCCCGCCGCGGCTTTGTGGACTCTCTTTGCTGTGACTTCGCAAGGGTGCGGAACGAGCCGCGCTGAGAGCTCAAGCGGCGCATCCTCGTCGAGCATGGGCTCCGGCACAACCAGCGAGGGCTCCGGCTCCTCCAGCTCCGGAGCTACTCCTTCCGGCTCCTCCGGCTCTGGCTCCTCCAGCTCCGGAGCCACCCCCTCCGGCTCCTCCGGCTCCGGCTCCTCCAGCTCCGGAGCCACCCCCTCCGGCTCCTCCGGCTCTGGTTCCTCCAGCTCCGGAGCTACTCCTTCCGGCTCCTCCGGCTCTGGTTCCTCCAGCTCCGGAGCTACCCCCTCCGGCTCTTCTAGCTCCAGCGGGATGTCCACGTCCGGTGACACGTCGAGCCACTTGGGAGGCTGCCTGCCGCCGGGTGACGGGGGAGCCTGCTCCCTCATCGCACAGGGGACGGATTACCCGGGAATGTATCTGACGGCCTGCCCTGCCACGAGCACGCACGTGGCAGGGGCGCTCACGCCAGGCGGAGCCAATGTCACGGCAACGCAAGGCAACGGTACATACACGCTGTCGAACGGGATCGTGTCGATCGTCATTACCTGTGCGGACGCGACCATCAGTACCTGGACCTATCATGGGACGAACGTGCTCGCCGGAGGCGATGAAGGTGGGATGGTTTACTGGGAGCTGGAAGCGGGCAACGGCACCTGCACCCTGACTTCCGATCCCACGACCAACGGCGGGGACCAAGCGGAGGTCCGTGTTCACACGACGGGCAGCACCAACAACCTGGATGTGGACATCGACTACGCGATGCTGCGCGGTAGCAGCGGTTTCTACGCCACCGGCATTCTCACGCACGCAGCGTCGTACGCGGCCACCAACGGCGGCGAGTGGCGATCCAACGTCTACAACGGGTCCATCTTCGACTGGAATAGCCTCGATGCCCTGCGCAACGGGGCGGACAGTGCTGGAGGCGCGACGGGCTGGTTGGATACCACCGAGGCCGACTGGGTCAACGGCACGGCGGTCCCGGGCGCTCCCAAGGAAGTGGAGCAGGCGCCAGACGGCGTCTACGCTTGCAAATACAGCTGGACCGCGGACTTCGGCGACACCGATGCGTGGGGATGGAGCTCCAGCACGATGAACATCGGAATGTTCATCGCCCTCGGCAGCAACGAATATTACAACGGCGGCCCCAAGAAGCGTGAGCTCATGGGGAGCATGCTGAACGGACCGGACCTGCTCAACATGCTCGGCGGCAGCCACTACACACAGAACGAGGTTTCCGAGCTGATCCCGGCAGGAACGCAGCTCAGCAAGGTCTACGGTCCGTTTTTCTACTACAACAACAGTGTCTCGGCGGGGACTGCCAACGCAAATAGTGTGCTCTTCGCTGACGCCATCGCGCAGGCCAAGGCCGAGCAGGCCGCATGGCCTTACTCCTGGTTCGTGAATCCGGCGGGCGGCGACGGCAACTATGTGCCGGAGTCCGGACGTGCCACAGTGACCGGCACGCTAGCCATTGCCGATACGGGGGCGCCCGACGCGTCGCCTGGAGACATGTGGATCGGCTTGGCCCCTGACGATGGCCTGGATCCCCAAGCCCAGTTTTTTACCTACCAGTACTGGGTCAAGACCGGATGTGAGGGGTCGTTCACTCTTTCTCACGTCATTCCGGGCACGTACGCCCTGTGGGCGTTCGGACGCGGTGCGGCGGGCACCTTCACTACCGCTGCCGGAAACATCCCCAACTCGAGCATGTTGACCCCGTTCACGGCACCGACCACCAGCGTCACCGTCACCGCCGGGCAAACGCAGAATCTCGGCACCGTGACCATCACGCCGCCGCGCACGGCGGCAACCGTTTGGGAGATCGGCGTTCCCGATCGCGACTCGCATGAGTTTTTCAATGGCGCGATCAACTACACCAATTGGGCAACCTCGTTCGAGAGTTATGCGAAGAACTTCGGCAACGGTGTGACCTATACGGTGGGCACAGACGACTATGCCCAGGTCTGGAACTACTCGTACATGGACACGTCGCCCTGGACCGTGCACTTCAGCATGGCGAGCGCCCCGACCGGCCAGGCGCGCCTTTACGTGGCTGTAGCGGCGAATGAAGGAGGCACCCTGTCGGTGACCGTCAACGGCACACAGGTCGGCACCCTCGCGCCGCAGAATCCGAGCGATGCGGTTACCCGCCTGGGCAGCCACGGCTACTTCTGGGACGGACAGGTCGTATTTAGCGCAAGCGCCCTCAAGGTCGGCGCGAACACGCTCACCATCACCGGCTCCGGCGCGCCGCTCGAATGGGACTATCTGCGCCTCGAAGCCAACTGAACCGCACACCCGGAGCGTCATTGCACGATGTGGCGGCGTCGGATTCCTTCCAGTCGCTGAATTCGGCGAGAGAGGCGCTGGCGCGCCTTCCCTATCACGCCGATAGCAGATTGGCGGAGGCACCGCGTTTAACCCTCGCTGAGGCGCTCGATTGATTGACGTTCTGCACGGGAGGCTCAAGAATGCTCGGCGAGGCGATGCGTCCAAGGAGCCCGTGCGCAGTCCGGATTGCGGCGACTATGCGCATGCGGCCGTGGTTTCGAGTCGAACTGACTTGCAAGTGGAACGAATTGAAAGCGCACTAGAAGGTCGAGCTGAGGCGGTGACGCATGGGTATTTCGCGGCGACTCAATGTCCCCCGGTTGTTGGCGAGCGCTTGGGTCGGCAGCCTTGCGGTCGGGTGCCCTGACGCGACTCAACGTCAGCCTGGCAGTTCGATCTCGGAGCAAGGGTCATCCTCTTCCGGGTCCAACGCCGGGTCGCCATTGAGCTCGAGTGGAGCGTCCTTCTCCTCGGGCACGAGCGCCGGGTCGGCTTCGGGGGCCATGTCCTCCTCGAGCTCGAGCAGCGGGTCGTACTGGGGTGCCTCCTCCGGAGACGGATCGGCCTCGTCCGGAGTGGGGTCTTCGATTTCATCGATGGGCTCATCGTCCTTGGGAAGTGCTTCGTCCTCCGGTGTCCAATCGTCCTCGGGCAGCTCGGCCAGCTCGTCGTCGGGGGCTGGTTCCTCGGGAACGCCGAGCGGGAGCTTGTCTGGAGGCTCCTCGGGCTCCTCGTCTGGCTTGCTCGACCAGACCGCCATCCTTTCCATCATGAAGAAGGCGGAGACCTACCAAGTCGGCGTGGGCCCGTCCAATCCCACCTGGACGGACAAGTGGACCGAGGGCACCTTTTACATCGGCGTCATGGAGGCCTACACCGCGACGCATGATTCGCAGTATTTGACGGATGCGACGACCTGGGCGACCAAGAACCAGTACGCGGTCACGGTGTCTGGGACAGCGCCCGACTACAACTCGTGGAGCCCCGGGCAGGTGTATGCCGATTTGTACTTTCTCGATCCCACGGTCAATGCGAGCGACATGACGAGTTGCGAGGCGAGCTTTGCCGCCGTAGACACCACTCCGCTGCCATCATTCGCCAATACGTGGTGGTGGGCCGACGCGCTTTTCATGGCGCCGGGCCTGGTCGCGCGCCTCGGTGCGGCCGCCGGAACCGGGGGCGGGAAGTACCTCACCTTTCTCGACACGGAGTGGATCACCACTCAAAATGCGCTTTACGATCCCACTCGCAAGCTTTTTTGGCGGGATTCGACCTTTGTCAATTCCGACACGTACTGGGCGCGCGGAAACGGCTGGGTGATGGCCGGGGCTGTTCGTGTTTTGGAGTACCTGCCCGAGACCGATTCCCTGTACAGCGTCCTCACCACACTGTTGACGAACATGGCCGGGGCGGTGGCGCCGCTGCAGGGTAGTGACGGCCTCTGGCGCTCCAACCTGCTCGACGCGAGCGAGTTCCCAAATCCGGAGACGAGCGGCACCGGCCTCATGACGTTTGCGATCGCATGGGGGATCAGCAACGGTATCTTGGATCATGCTACGTATCTTCCCGTGGTCACCAAGGCGTGGAGCGGGCTTGTCGCCAACGTGAACTCGGGAGGAATGCTGGAATATGTTCAGCCGACTGGCAGCGCCCCCGCGGCGGCAACCATCACCGATACCAACGACTACGGCGTGGGAGCCTTTCTCCTCGCGGGCAGCCAAATCGCGAACCTTCAGTAAGGCGCGTTCGTCGCCGAAACGTGAGAGATCCTCTCGTTTTTTCCGCTGATCTTCCTGTCTGGTCACCGCGCCTTGGGATTTTGATTGAAAGAGAGCGCGCGCGACAAGAGACACGCAGCCGCAAAAAGGGCCCGGGCTGGCGACCGCCGATCCCACGGCCGCCCGATAGAGACTCGCGCTCGGCCGGGGTGCGTGGGAGTATCGAAGAGCTCGATCCGAGCGTCGTCAAGGAGGAAGGGTGCGTACCTCTGGGACTTTGTGTCCGACCAAGCTCGTTGCGCTGGGCTCTGCCGTGCTCGTTGGCAGCGCCTCCGCCTGTGGGAGCACCTCCTCGTCCTCCTCGCAATGGATCGCGGGTGGAAGTGGCGCGACGAGCAGCATCGGATCGGACAGAACTGGCCTCGCTGATGGCGGAAGCGCCGCTGGCGGCTCCACCGTCGAAGGCGACGGCGCAAGCAGCGCCGCCGGCGATGCTGCCGGCCGCGTCGAAGGCGACGGCGCAAGCAGCGCCGCCGGCGATGCTGCCGGCCGCGTCGAAGACGAAGGCGCAAGCAGCGCCGCCAGCGATGGCGCCGGAGGTGCCACCGGCAACGGGCGTTTAGACGGCGCCGGAGAGGGGCCGGCCAGTCCGGCTGCCACGGGCAGCGAAGATGCCGCCCCCGGCGTCTTCGACGGTCCCGGTGACACGAGTAGCGGCGGGGAGGCAAGCGGAGATGCAATAGCGCCGCCGACGGCCTTTACGTGCAATTTGCTGATTGGCAACTCCACCACGCAGCAGTGGTTCGATGGTGGCTTTCTTACCTATTCAGGAATCGACCCGACGCATTGGGAGCTTTACTGGGTCGCGCATCACTACATCGACTTGTGGGCCAATCCGGACGATGCGGGATGGGCAACACCTTTCGACATGGGCCACACTTGCGCCACCGATTCGGCAACGCCCGATCGCGTAATCTTCATCGTGACTTACGCACCGCCCTATCCCACGGAGGCCACGTATCAGGCCAATACGACGAGCGTCGTGGACAACATCATAGCAAAGTATCCCACGGTCAAGCGGATCGAGCTTATGACCCTAATCCGATCTCCCGGCAACGTCGGCACCTGCAGCAGCCAGCCGAACAACGAACAGTCCATTCCGGCTCAGGAGGATCAGGCTATCGCAGCAGTTGCGGCGAACCCTGCGTTCGCCGGACTCGCGTTCGCACTACCCCCCTTCTACGTTCCGAGCTGCTCGGACTTCGTTGCCAATGCCCCTCAGTACACGACGGCTGGCGCGACGGATATCGCCAACGTGTACGGGGCGTACTATGCGGCGCGTCCCTGAATCCTGAATGTCATCGTCGCTATCGAGAGCGTCGACGACCTAAGGGCGCAGGTTGGAGTAGGTGCAGGCTCCTGCCAGCCGCACATCGTGGACACCCGTTGGAATCCTGCCCCGCCCATTGCCCTCCCGAGAACTGTCCCGTGAGCGGGGATCGAGCGCAAGGACGGAAGCGAGGCTCGGCTCGATAGCCGACCGCTACGGGTGCGTCTTCAGCGCGGTGTCGTTTCTCCCACGCAGCGCACGGATTCCGCTCGGAACCCCGCTCAAGCCCCGAGGACGGCTTGCACCCTGGCCCTCTCGCCCACCAGAATCTCGAACGCGCGGCCGAGACCGATCTCGGCCGCGACCGCCTTGAGCAGGGACTCGACGGACCCCGCGCTTACGCCACTCGTCGCCGTAGCGTGCGCGACCGGTGCCTTGATGGGTACGGCTGGCTTCGCGGCCGCCTTGCTCGCGGTCGCTTTGGCCGCACCGCGAACGTTGTAGACATAGGTGTCCGTGAGAGCCATGCCGGCCGCTTTGGCCTTGGCGACCACGCCTTTGGCGGACAACCGGGGATCCACGGAACGTACAAAGTCGGCTTTGCTCTGCTTGGGGGCTGTTTTGGCTGTCATGTTCGATCTCCTTGCACGCCTCTGTAGCTGTCGACCGAGTCATGCACCACACGAAACTGCGATGGCGCGAGAGAAATATGCGCGGACGCGGCTTTTTTTGGAGCCAAGCGGAGGTACTCATCGGTGGAGTTCGAGAGAGCCAGATCACGGTTTTGACGGTTTCGCGCTCCGCAGTGCAACGGACCGGGCGTCCGGTGGGAGATCGGATCGTGAGGCGCAGCCGCGCTCGACACGGGCTTGCCGTGACCCCCTATGCGGATGATTCGGCGCCGGGTGAACCTGGGATAGGTTCCGCACATGGTCTGGTTTCCTCTGCTCACGCTCGTGGCCTTCGCCGTCGTAGTCCTCGTCGCGCTCTTGCGTCGCGGGCGAACGTTCGCGATTTTCGTGAGCGTGCTCGGCGGGGTCTATTCTCTGCTCGCCTGGGCGATGGCACCGCACACAGGCCCGCTGCTCTGGATGTTCACGGCGTTCCACATCGCCGCGTACGCGAACTTCGTCTTTCTGTCGCGGCCACGCATGCGCAGCCTGCCCTTCCGGCTCCTGCTGAGCTGGCCGTCGGCCGCCATGGTCGGGGGTACGTTGCTATCGCTGCCTTGGGCGATCGCCATCGCCTTCCGCCTGCATCCCTGGGTGCCGTGGCTTCCCTACGCCCTCGCCGCATTCGGCGTGTTCCAGTCCCTCTCGACGCGACGCGAGGACGTGGACCTGGTCATCGCCGGGCCGACCGGCCCCCGAGCGCCGATGATGCTCCTTCCCCATCCCCGAGGCACGCACCGGCAGGCGCGACCGCTCAGGGTCGTGCAGATTACGGATCCCCACCTCGGCCCTTTCATGAGCGTGGCGCGACTCCGCGCGATCGCCGGGCGAGCCGTCGAAGCGCAGCCCGATTTGGTGTTCCTCACCGGCGATTTTCTCACGATGGAGTCGCAGCAGGATCCCCACCTCTTGCTCGAGGCACTACGTCCGCTGCAGGCGCTCCAAGGGCGGGTCTTCGCGTGCCTTGGCAATCACGATCACGAGGCACCGGCCATCGTCGAGTGTGCTCTCCGCGAAAACGGTATTCGGCTCCTCGTCGATGCCTCGACCGAGATCGAAACTCAGGCGGGGCTCGTGCAGATCGTGGGGATGAACTTCGTCCGGCGGGATCGGCAAAGCCATCTCGCCGCGGTCTCGGCCGCGCATCCGCGCGAGAACGCGGCCCTTCGGATCGTGTTGCTCCACGATCCGGGCGCGTTCCGGCATCTTCCCGAGGGAACCGGCGATCTCGTGCTCTCGGGCCATACGCATGGCGGCCAAGTTGGGCTCGGGAGCCTGGGACTCTCGTTTTACGATGCTGCGCTTGTTCGGCATCCGCATTCCAGACCACGGCTTTTGGGCACGCGACACCGATCGCCTGTACGTCGATAAGGGCACCGGTCATTACGGTTTTCCGTTGCGGCTCGGCGTCCCTGCAGAGGAGAGCCTCATCCGCATCCACCAGCCCAGCCAGTCATGGAGGGCGCGCACCCATCGCAATCTCGAACAGCCACCCTCACCTGATGCGCCGTGGGCTCGAACTTCAGAACTGGATCTCGATCCATCGCCGCCAGGCTCGACGAGAAACGAAATCCTCACGGCTCGAAGGTGGATCGCCTCGTACGGTATGGTGCGCACGTGGATGAGAACGCCGACCAGATCGCGTATTGGAACGGACCCGCGGGCGAGCGCTGGGCGCGCGAGCAAGAAGCGATCGATCGAGCGTTCGCGGCGTTCACCGCGAAGCTCTTCGAGCGCGCAACGCTCCGCCCGGGCGCATGCGTGCTCGATGTGGGCTGCGGATGCGGAACGACAACGCTCGCCGCTGCCCACACGGTTGGACCGCGAGGCGCGGTCGTCGGCGTCGACGTGTCGATCCCGATGGTTCGGCGAGCGCGCGAGCGCTCTGCCGGCCGGTCGAACGTTTCGTACGTCCTAGCCGACGCAGCCGAGCACGGCTTCGAAACTCGATTCGACGCGATCGTCTCGCGCTTCGGGGTCATGTTCTTCCGGCGCCCGGCGCTCGCCCTCGGGCGCCTGCGCGAAGCGCTGCGCGCGGGTGGCACGCTTGCATTCGTATGCTGGCGCGCGGTGGACGAAAACGAATGGGTCAGCGTTCCGCGGGATACCGTCGATTTCCTCCTACCTCCCGAGCCCGCCGCGTCGCCCGATGAGCCGGGGCCATTCGCGTTCGCAGATTCTTCCCGCGTCGCAGCAATCCTCGACCAGGCGCTATTTACGAACGTCACGTTCGCTCCGTTCGACGCGGACGTCGTCCTGTCGCAAGAGGGGCTAAGCGAGGCTGTGCGCTTCGCCATGACCACGGGGCCAACGGCGCGCCGCTTGCGAGACGTCGACGACGACATGAAGGCTCGCGTCCGCGCAGCGCTCGTGGCGCGCTTCGGCTCGCTTGTCAGGGGCAACCGCATCGCGCTGCGCGGCTCGGTCTGGGTGGTGACCGCTACCCGGAGCTGAGTCGACCGAAGACATCGGAAACCGAACCCGCGGACGTCTCGGCATCGTGGTGATGCTCATGGCTTCACGACGATGGGCATGGGTGCTTGGACCCATGCCGAACCCGCGTTCTGCCAGCGACCCGACGCCGTCAGTCCGTGATGGGCGCTCCGCTCTTTCTCGTGAAGACATACGTGGCATCCGGACCCTTGTGCACGGCAAGGTCGTCGTCGGGATAGCGTGCTTGATCTTCGGGATGACGGTTGCTCACCACGAGGTACGTCGCGGGCTTGTCGCTGCGGTTGTACAGGTGGTGGCCGTTCCCATCGCCCGCGCGGAAGCCAGCGGCCATTCCGGCTGTGAGCGGTTCCTCGCCAGCGTGGGTGTGCAAGACGAGCGCGCCCTCAAGCACGTAGATGAGCTCGTCTTCATGCGAATGGTGATGTCGCAGGGAGGACTCCTTCCCCGGGAAAAGGGTCACGAGATTGACACCGATCGCTGTAAGTCCGAACGCATCGCCGAGGGCACGCACCTCGCGCGGCAGGATGCGGTCCCGAAAATGGGCCGGCAGGACCGATCGAGAACGGGCGGCGAGTTCGGTGACGCGTTTGGCAAGCATGATCGCATTATTACGAGATTTCGCCGCGGCGTCGCGGTCAACCCGGTCTCGCGCTTTTCTGCAACGAGCTCGGCGACCTACTGCGTAACCCGGGAGCCCCTTAGGGGTGCGCGGGGTCGGCGGCATCTTCGCTCGGGAAGCGCCGTGCCGATACCCGTTTGGGCGCGGCCCGTACGGCCCCAGCAGGCGTGGTCGATTTCCGCGACGTTGCCTATTGGCGCGGCGCCTCTGGGCTGCAAGGATGCCCGCCGTGAACCTGCTGTTCAAACTGTTCGTCAAAGGTCATGTGTGGCTCTACCAGTCGTCCGACGGCCGCCGCGGCAGCACGATGCGGGGCAGGAAGATCCTGCTTCTCACGACCGTCGGCAACAAGTCCGGCCAGCCGCGCACCGTGCCAGTGATGCCGTTCTTCGACGGCGGCGACACCTTCGTCATCGCGTCGTTGGGGGGCGCGCCGCAGCACCCGGCTTGGTACAAGAATTTGAGCGCCAATCCCGAGGTTGGCGTCCAGCTCGGCGCCGACAAGTGGCGAGCGCGCGCGGTCACCGTCGAGGGGCCCGAGCGCGATCGGCTCTGGACGGCCATCGCCGAGCAGATGCCGGACTTCGGGAAGTACCAGGAGAAGACGACGCGGGTGATCCCCATCGTTCGCCTCGTGCGGCAGGCGTAGTGTTTTTTGGGCTATAGTGCGTCGAAACCGGCGGAGGCAAGAACCCATGGCAAGCACGACGATTCCCGAGAAGTTTCTGCCCGTCCTTACTGAAAAGAAGGCGCTCGCGCACCTCGCGACCGTGATGGCCGACGGCTCGCCACAGGTGACGCCGGTCTGGTTTCTTTACGACAACGGCCGTTTCATCGTGAACACGGCGCGAGGTCGCGTCAAAGACCGCAACATGACGCGAAACACTCGCGTCGCTCTCTCCATCGTAGACCCGGAGAACCCCTACGCGCACCTGGCTGTACGCGGCACGATTGTCCGGGCGACTGAGGAAGGCGCAGCCGCGAATATCGACCTTCTCGCCAAGAAGTACTTGGGCAAAGACAAGTATCCCTTCGGTCAGCCGGGCGAAGTCCGCGTGATCTACGAGATCCAGCCGACCTCCGTCGCCGGGATGGGCTGAGCGTAACGTCGACCGTGCTCCGACGTGTTTCTCTGTCCGCGCCGCTTTCGGATGACGAGGCACTCGCGCTCGCCGACGGCGACTTGCTGGTCGACGGCCTCGGCGTCGACATTCGCGCCGCGGCCTGCGCGGTACGCGACGCGCTCTTTGGGCGCGTCGTGACCTACTCACCCAAGGTGTTTCTCCCGCTCACCAATCTGTGCCGAAACCACTGTGATTATTGCTCGTTCCGCCGCTCGCCTGGCGATCCCGGCGAGTGGACGATGACGCCCGACGAAGTCGAGCAGCAGCTCGCGGTAGCGCGGGAGCGTGACTGCGCTGAAGCGCTGTTCTGCCTGGGCGATAAGCCGGAGAAGGCATTCTCCGCGTACCGCCGCACACTCGCCGCGTTAGGCCAGGCGAGCACGGTCGAGTATCTGTATTGGGCGGGGTCGAAGGCCCTGGCCCACGGGCTCTTGCCTCATACGAACGCGGGGCTGCTGTCGGAGGCTGAAATGACGCGCCTCAAGGAAGTGAACGTGAGCTTGGGCTTGATGCTCGAGTCCACGAGCCCTCGCCTCTGCGAGCCAGGGATGCCGCACCACCGCGCGCCCGACAAGAGACCCGACAAGCGGCTGGCCATGATGGACGGCGCCGGGCGACTGCGGATCCCCTTCACCACCGGCATCCTCGTCGGCATTGGCGAGACGTGGCGCGAGCGCGTCGAGAGTCTGCTCGCTATCCGAAACGCTCACCGCAGGTACGGACACGTGCAAGAGGTCATCGTGCAGAACTTCCGTGCCGTGCCTGGCGTGCCCATGAGCTACGCGCCAGAGCCCGACGACAACGAGGTGACGCTCACCCTGGCCCTGGCGCGCCTAATCCTCGACGGCGACATTTCGTTGCAGGCGCCACCCAACCTGAACCCCGCGTCGGCCGAGCGCCTTCTCGCGTCCGGACTCAATGACTTCGGAGGCATATCGCCCGTCACGCCCGATTACATCAACCCGCGTCACCCCTGGCCGCACCTCGACCTGCTGCGCACCGCGTGTGCCGGCGCCGGCTTCGCGCTGCTCCCCCGCGCCTCCATCTACGACCGCTACGTCGATCGTCCAGGCTTTCTCGATCCACGCCTGGTCGCGCCTACGCGCGCGGTGCAGGCGCGGCTCGCCCCTCACCCGCGTCCGTCATGAGCCTCGATGCGGTATTTCGCGCGGTATCGGGCGACGTGCGGAACGTGCTCGAGCGCGCTCTCGACGGCGTCGAGCTCGGCGTCGACGAGGCCCTGCTCTTGTGCAGAGTACGCGGCCCGGCGCTGCTTGCGCTCGTTTCCGTGGCCGATCACCTCCGCAGAGCGCAGGTCGGCGAAGCGGTCGGCTACGTCGTCAACCGCAATATCAACTTCACCAACGTATGCGCCAAGGCGTGCCGCTTCTGCGCGTTCTCGCGGACCCGGCGGAGCGAGGAGGGGTACTTCCTGCCCATCGAGGAGATCGTGCGACGTGCGCTCGAGGCGCAGTCGTTCGGCGCCACCGAGGTCTGCATCCAGGCAGGGCTCGCGCCCGGCGTCGACGCCCGGTTCTACGTCGCGCTGGTCCGCGCGGTGAAGGCGGCGGCGCCCGATCTGCACGTGCACGCCTTGTCGCCCGAGGAGGTTAAGTACGCGGCCACCCAGAGCGGGTGGTCCTTCCGGCGAGTGCTCGAGGAGATGAAGGACGCCGGCCTCGGCTCGCTGCCGGGCACCTCCGCCGAAGTGCTCGACGATCGCGTGCGCGCTCGGATTGCACCCGGCCGCATCACTACCGCCGAGTGGGTCGACGTAGTGACGACCGCGCACGAAGTCGGCCTGCCCACGACGTCGACCATCATGCATGGCCACGTCGAGACCGACCTGGAGCGAATGGAGCACCTGAATCTCTTGCGCTCGATCCAGCGCAGGACTGGCGGCTTCACCGAATTCGTGCCGCTGTCCTTCGTCCACGAAGAGGCACCGATGACGCTGCGGCAACAGTTGCCGGATCTGCGCCCCGGTCCGACCGGCGACGACGTGATCCGCATCTACGCCATCTCGCGGCTGATGCTGGGGGTCACCATCAAGAACCTCCAGGTTTCATGGGTGAAGGATGGAATGCGAGCGGCCCAGTGGCTCCTGTCGTGCGGAGCCAACGACTTCGGCGGCACGCTCATCAACGAGAGTATCTCGACCGCGGCTGGAGCCACGTACGGTCAGCTGCAAGCGCCTTCGGCGATCCGGCGCGCCATCCGCGACGCGGGGCGCGTGCCCGTCGAGCGGAGTACGCGATACGAGGTTCTACGGACCTTCCCGCGTGAGCCCGGTCCCGACGAGTACGACCGCCTCGACGGCGTAGAGGATCCTGGAGGGACCTTCGGGAGCTACGACCAGCTGGCGCGCGACCCGCGCTTCAGGTTCCGGCTGCCCGTCGAGGCGTCTTGAGCTGCTCGTGATCGGCGGGTGTGTCGACATCGAAGGCGATGCGCTCGCTTTCGATGACGGCCGCACGCAGGGCCGCCGCACGTGCGGTCGCGAGATGGGCCGCGAAGCTGTCCGCACGCCCGAACGACGTGGGCATCGCGGACGGTGGGGCGAGTCCGAGCGCGTTGGTGTGGTGGCCGACATGGTCCGCCACGAGGACGATGTCATGGTCGACGAGGGCCGCGAACAAGCCCGCGACGTCATCGGCAACGATCAGGGGCAAGTCGGCCATCAGCACGACCGCCGACGCGGCGCCTCGTGACTCGACGTCGGCGAGGGCGCGGTCGACGACGTCCGCGAGCGACCCCTCGCCGCGATCCCGCAGTACGTAAGCCCCTCGCGAGACGGCGAGGGATGCCACGTCGTCATCGCCCGCCGCGACGAGCACACCGTCCACGGCGCACGCGTTGAGCGCGTCGAGCGTGTGCTCGAGGAGGCGCCGAGCGAACAGGGCGCGGTCTTCGTCACCGAGCACAGGGCGAAGGCGCGACTTGCCGTGCACGAGCGATTTCGCGGGGACGATGGCCCAGGCGGGCCGCTTCATCGTACGAGCTCGGCGCAGAACGCGAGGATTTCGCGAGCCAGCCGCAGGCGGTCCTCACGGGACCGCATGATGATCGAGGTCCCCAACACGGGAATCGCCGCGACGGTCGTCTCATCGCCGCTTTCCACGACCATCGCGCGAATCAGCCCGCCGTAGTGCCGGGCCACGGCGCCGGCGGATGCGGCCTGCCCGGTAAGGTCGCGGATCATCGTCGCCAGCGGGCCCTTGATGGCGGCTCCGCCCACGATGGGGCTCAGCGCAACGACGGGCTTGCGCGCGATGGCGTCGCGCACGCCGTCCAGGCACAGGATGGGATCGACCGAGACGTACTGGTTGGAGGGTCCGAAGACCACGACGTCGGACGCGTCGATGGCCTCGAGGATCCCCGGGGCCGGTGTGCGGCCGCCCTCGTAGTGCACCGCGCGGACGGCGGGCTCTGCCCGCTTGCGCACAAACCAATCCTGAAAGGGGAGCGTCCCTTCGCGTGCGGTCTCGATCATCGTTCGCACGGGCTCATCGCTCATCGGCAAGATCGGATGCGGGATGCTCAGTGCCTGGCGTAGGCGCTGGGTGATCGCGGAGAGCGACTCCCCGGCGCGCAGCGCCTCACTGCGAAGCAGGTGCGTCGCCAGGTCCCGATCACCCAGCGCGAACCAGTCGGGCCCTCCGTAGCGCTTGACCATGGCCAGGGCGGCGAACGTCTCCTCGGCCAGCCCCCAGCCGCGCTCTTCGTTTGCGAGACCCGCAAGCGTGTACATTACGGTATCGAGGTCCGGTGACACGTGCAGCCCCCAATGGACGAAATCGTCTCCGGTGTTGACGATGGCGGTCATCGATCCGGGCGGCAGGGCGCGGGCCATGCCGTCGAGTAGGCGCGCTCCCCCAACGCCACCGGAAAGCGCAACGACCTTCATGCGTACAGGTCCTCGTCGGCCGGACGCAGGATCGCCTCCGCGCCTCGATCAGAAGGTGAAAACCAGAGGCCCCGGACGAACTGGACAGGGCGTCGCTCTGCGGCTTGGCCGGCCACCAGATCGGCCACGGCCGCGACCTGGTCGGCCAGCGCCGTGACGGTGCTCTCCAGGGCGCGCCCGAAGAGGTCAGGCTCACCGCGGCGGTCCCACACCGGGGGCAGCCCCGAGACCCCGATGGCGACGCCCACGGTTCCGAGCCGGAAGGGCCGTCCGAACGAGTCCGTGATGACGACACCCACGCTCGCACCCGACTCGGCCTCGACCCTCGCGCGGATGGCAGCGGCCGAAGCGTCCGGCGACTCGGGAAGCAGCAGCGCCCATGGGCCGCTGCCCGGCGGCGCATCGGGGGGCACGGCATTGCTCAAGTCGATCCCCGCATTCGCCACGACGAACCCGAGCCGATGTCGCACCACGAGGACCCCGGGAGCGCGTCGCGATACCGCGGTGGACTCCCGCAGGATGAGCTCGACCGACCGGGGGTCCTTGCGAACCTCCCGGGCGAGCTCGATGGCACGGGGCGACGGCTCGACGCTACCCAGCTCGACGAAACGGCCCTCCGCGCGCGACACGATCTTGGACGTCACGACAAGCACGTCTCCGTCGGAGACCGAGAGCCCCGCCGCCGACAGCGCGCGCGCCACGAGCGCAGGCACGTCATCGCCGGGTGCGACGAGCGGCAATCCCGGCAAGGCGAGAACCTCGAGGCGATGGCTGCAGATGATCATGCTAGGGGGTTACCCTGGAGATCCGATGCGGCTCGGGATTGTAGGCGGAACGGGCAAATTGGGTAGCGGTCTGGCGCAGCGATGGGGCCGGGCCGGGCACAGCATTGCCCTCGGCTCGCGCGATGCGGCGAAGGCCCGTGCTCACGCCGAAGCGCTCGAGGCCAAAGGACTCGCGGTCCAGGGCGGAGACAACGTTTGGGCTGCGCGCCAGGGCGAGGTCGTGGTACTCACCGTGCCTTACGGCGCCCACGGCGATACGGTCCGTGCCATCACCGAGGCGTTGGCTGGCAAGGTGCTCGTCGACGTCACCGTGCCGCTGGTGCCGCCAAAGGTGAGCCGCGTGAACCTCCCTGCCGGTCTGGCGGCGGCACTCGAAGCCCAGCAGCTCGTGGGTCCTTCGACGCCCGTCGTGGCCGCGCTTCACCATGTGAGCGCGACGCACCTGGCGGATCCGGCGCACGCAATCGAGTGCGACGTGCTCGTCGCCGCCGACGACGCCCAGGCGAAGGCCGTGACCATCGGTCTGTTGCGCGACCTAGGGCTCCGAGGCCTCGACGCGGGACCGCTCGTGAACGCCATCGCCCTCGAATCCCTCACGCCCGTCTTGATCCACATGAACCGCATCTACAAGAGCCAGGGGGCGGGAGTCGTCTTCACGGGCCTTCCGGGTCGGCCCAGCCCGGACGGCTAGAACGCCGAACATCTAGGCGGACCTCGGCTCTAGCAGGCGATCGCTTACTCCGCGTGCAGCCGCGCGACGGCCTCGCGGAACGCGCCGGCCGCCATCTCTTGCTGCATTTCGAGCTGGAGCGACGCCGCGAGCGTGCCGCACGGGATGCGTTCTCGCTGCGCTGCCAGCGCCGGGAGCAGGTCGGCAAGAGAAACCGTCTCTCCGCCCGGGTCGGGACTGCTCGTCTGGGACTGGATGAAAGAAAACGCGAGCGCATAAGCGGCGAGCGCTCGGACCCGTGCGATGATCGTTCGGGCCTTCTCTTCGGCCGTCGCCGGACGTCCCAGATAGCTTGCAAGCAGGGCTTCTCGCTGCACGCGGGCGGGGAACGCAAACACGCCGAGCTGCGCGAGGTCAAGGAACGGATCGCCTTGCCCGGCTGCCTCCCAGTCGACGAAGTACGCACGTTCAGGCGTGTCGAGGATGTTGTTGGGGTTGAGATCCCGGTGGCACGGTGCGGCGAGCGCGAAGCGCACCGTGCAGGGCGCCGTGTCCCGCAATGCGGCGGCGACTGCTGGAGCGACCTTCTCTGCCTGGAAGTATTCCAGAGTCTGCGCAAGAGTGAGCGCCGGAGGAAACGCGGGACCCTCGTGGAGGCGACGAAGCGTCGTCGCGACGCGCTCGACCCGGTGCGGTGCGAGTGCGGGGTCTCGCCCGAACGGCTCGCCGCGCGCGCGGTCCATGATGCAGATGCCCGTGCGGTCATCCGCGTAGCGAAGCCCCGGTGCGACGCCGCGATCCGCCGCGATGCGAAGGCAAACTATCGAGTGGGCCGCGCGCGCTGGATCTCCCTTGCGCAGCACATAGGGCGCCCCCGCCACGGTGAAGGACAGGAGCAACGCCCCGGACAACCCACCCGACAGAAGCGCTAGCTCGTGGATAGGCGCCTGCCCGAACGCTGCGCGGAGCCCCGCCACAACGTCGATCGGGAGTGACGAGGCCTGCACCGCCGTCATCGCGGACCCCGCAACGCGGTGATCCGCTTGGCATAGAGGCGCCTGCGCGCGTCCCCGTCCCTTGGACGAGGCCAGTCCCACCCAATGGCCCGCCAGTCGGCGTCCTGCGGGTCCAACCCGAGGCTCGCGACGAAAGCGCTCCCGGCGACGAAGAACTGGCGGCCGAACGCAAGCAGGAAGGGCCGCCCCCCGCTCCGAAGCGCGTCGTCTGCAAACACGTGCGTCTCCGTGTACGTCGCAAACCAGGGATGCAGAAAGCCCCACGAGGCTACGCCGTAGAGCATCGTGCCGAAGTCCGCCTCGGCCGAATCACCGTCGAGCACCCGCAGCGCGTGCTCCCAACCGGAGAAGCCGTGTTCACGGGCGACGATTGCGAGGCAGTGTTTGCGCCGCGTCGTCGCCGACATCGCCACGAGCGCGGGCTGTGCCGCCCTGCGCATCTCCGGCAACGCACGCAGACGATCGAGGGCGCCTTGATTCGCCGAGGCCAGCGCCTTCTGCAGGATTTCAGCTCGTACTTTCAGCTCCCGAACGGGGTCCATGATGCACGTCTCCCTCTTGTGGGGCAACTACCCGCTCCCTCGGCCCGAGGCGTCGACGTTGCAGAGACCGTTGCACGGGAAAATCGCGCGTGCGTCGCGTGCAGGGTGAAGGCTTCTTTCCGGCGGGGAAGGCACCCCTGCGCACCTGAGGCGGAAAACTAGCACTCGTCCTTCGGCGAGCAAGATGCCAAATGCGTCCGCGTTCCGGCTTCCCATTCCGCCGAGCCGCTCGGCAGGCCTCCGAGCGCCCGCCGAAATCTTTGGACGCGCGCCCTTGTCTCGGTCCATGGGCCCGTCTTCACCTCGAAGCGTCGCCCGAGCTGACGGTTCTCTGATCCCCAGCTCTTCGGAGTTCCTGCGATCATCGCAGCGGGCTGGTACCCTCGCCCAGGTGACGATCTCCTTCGAGCCCGACCTCACGACCGAGCCGAACCTGCTGGGTATCCTCGACGAGCTGCGCGTCCAGGAGCCGATCGGCCACCGGCCCGAATTCGGAACGAAACGCGCCGACTTCGCCGCCCAGTTGGCCGACGACTTCTGGGAGGTCGGGGCGTCCGGCCGCCGCTATAGCCGCGAGTTCGTGCTCTCAGTCCTGGAGAACCGATGGTCCCGGCCGCATGAGGACCTCTGGGGGACGAGCGAGTTCCATGGCCGCGAGCTCGGCAAGGACACGTACGCGCTCACGTACACGCTGCGGCAACCGGGGCGCGTAACTCGCAGGCTCACGATCTGGGGCAGGGTGGACGGCGCGTGGAAGGCCCTCTTCCATCAGGGCACGGTCGTCGCCGCGTAATCGCCGAGTCATGGACCCCATCGCCTTCGCTCGGCACGTGTGCCACGCCGCCGGGCGACTGATGCCGCTCGGGCTGTCCCTGTGCTCTTGCTGCGGACGGACCCAGGATCTCGCTCGTACGCCCGCGCCCATCGCTTTCGCGACGCCGCCCGTTGCCGCCCCCCCGCTCACCGCGACCGATCTCATCGGTGCCGGCGTCACGCCCGAGACCGCAAGCGGCCTCCCGGAGGCGGCGATCGACGCTGCGGTCGCGCAGGCCATGGCCGCCCACGACGTGCCCGGCGCGGTCATCCTCGTGGGCCGCCACGACGGCGTCCTGTTCCGTCGTGCATACGGATACCGCGAGCTTTTGCCGGAGCGTGCGGCGATGACCGTCGACACCTTGTTCGACCTGGCTTCGCTCACCAAACCCATCGCCACGGCGACCTGCATCATGATTCTCGCCGAGCGCGGGGCGATCGGGCTCGACGACCGGCTTGCGCAGTACGTTCCGGAGTGCGGCAAGAACGGCAAAGAGGCCATCACGTTGCGCGAGCTCTTGCTCCACACTTCCGGTCTACCCGCGGACACGCCCAAGGACGATTTCGCACACGGCCGGGACGAGGCCATCCGCCGCGTGTGCAACACGCCCATTCGGTCGGCGCCGGGAACCGTGTCCATCTACAGCGACCTCGGGTTCATTCTCCTCGAGGAGGTGGTCCGGCGGGTGACGTCGCGCAAGTTATCGTCCTTCGCTGGCGAGACGATCTTCGCGCCGCTCGGAATGGGCGACACCCAATTCGTCCCCGGAGAGGCACAAACCAAGCGGGCCGCGTGGACGGAGCTCGTGGACGGCGCGTGGCGCGTGGGAGTGGTGCACGACCCGCGCGCGTTTTTGCTCGGAGGCGTCGCGGGGCACGCGGGCCTCTTCTCGACGGCCGACGATCTTGCCGTGTATGCACGCGCGATCCTCGGCGGCGGAACGGTGGATGGCAAGCGCATCCTGTCGCCGCACAGCGTGGCCGACATGATCGCCCCCTACGACGTGCCCCAGAGCGTCCGCGCGCTCGGGTGGACCGTCGACAGCTCCTGGCGCGGCCGGGGGCTGTCGCCAAGGGCCGTCGGCCACTTCGGGTTCACCGGCACCGCGCTTTGGATCGACCCGGACAAGGACCTCTTCACGGTTGTGCTCACCAACCGCGTGCATCCGGACGGGAAGGGCGACGCGAAACCGCTGGTCGCCGCCGTGAACACGCTGGCCGCGCAGGCCATCGGGCCGGCGGTCGGTCGGGCTCCCGCCTGCGCGGCATCCGGCGGCGTGCTCGCGGGCATCGACGTGCTGCGCGAGGAAGGCTTCGAGCGCCTCCGCGGGCGGCGCGTCGGCTTGATCACCAACGCGAGCGGCCGCGCGCGCGACGGCCAGTCGACGATCGACTTGCTCCGGAATGCCCCGGGTGTGCAGCTCACCGCGCTCTTCACGCCGGAGCACGGACTTGATGCCGATCGCCAAGGCCTCGTCGCCAGCGGGCGAGATGAACACACCGGCCTGCCTCTTTTCAGCCTTTACGGAGACGCCTTCGCCCCGACGGCCGAGAGCCTGGCCGACGTCGATACGCTGGTCTTCGACATCCAGGACGTTGGAACACGCTTTTTCACCTATGCGTCGACGATGCGGCGCGCGATGCAGGCGGCGCGTGAGCACGATCTGCGCTTCGTGGTCCTCGATCGGCCCAATCCCATCGATGGCGTCGATGTCGCCGGCCCCGTCGCGATGCCGCTCTCGCGCTCGTTCGTCAACTACCATCCTTTGCCCATTCGCCACGGCATGACCGTGGGCGAACTGGCTACACTCTTCAATGCCGACGATCACCTGGGCGTCGCGCTCTCGATCGTCCCCATGCGCGGGTGGCGGCGCGCACTCTATGGCGACGAGACGGGACTCGCCTGGGTCAATCCATCGCCCAACCTGCGCAATGTCGACGAGGCCTTGCTCTATCCCGCAGTCGGAATTCTCGAGGCCACGAATCTTTCCGTTGGACGAGGCACGGACCGCCCCTTCGAGCGCCTGGGCGCGCCCTGGATCGCCGGCGACGCCCTCGTCGCGGCCCTTGCGGGTGACTTGCTCGCGGGCGTGACCGTCACTAGCGAGACATTCACTCCGGATAGCGATCCGTATGCGCACAAGCCGTGTCATGGCCTGCATTTGACCGTAACGGACCGCACGCAGTTCGATCCGGTACGCACGGGCATCGCCGTCGCCCGCGCGCTTCGGCACCTGTACCCGCGCGCGTGGGAGTTCGCCAAGCTCGATCGGCTTCTCGTCCACCCCGGCGCGATGCGCGCCATCGACGCGAATTTGCCGCTCGAGGCCATCGTGACCACCTACGGCACCGAGCTCGCGGCGTTTGCCGCCAAGCGCGAGAAGTACCTTCTTTACGACTCGGAAAACTGCGGTTCGTCTCCTGTGCCTTGAGGGTCGAGCGACGAAGGAGCTCGGCGCCGGGTCATTCAAACCGGTCGCGGCCCTAGGGCCGTAGGAGGCCGTCGCCGGAGGTTCGGGTCACGCCCGGAAGGCTTCCGTCACGCGCGCCATCCAGTGCAAACACCCGGCCGCCGAAGGGGGTGGTCGTGACCAGGGCGCCGTGGTCCGCCAGCCAGGCATCCAATGGGCCGCCTTTCGGGCGAGGCATCGGCTCGACGTAATAGCGCGCGCCGCGTCGGCTCGCGTTCGCGATGAGGCTCGGGTCGGCATCGTCCGCAGCAACCGCCCAGCCGTGTGTCCTCGTGAGGTAAAAAACGCGTGGATCTTGGTAGTTGTTGGGCGTGCGCCAATAGGAGTCGTATCGTGTGTCGAGCGATCGAACGACGACAAGATCGCCGGGTCGCGCGAGACCCGCGAGCGCGACGCTGGCCGCGACGACGGGCGCGTCCCATTCGGACTTACGATCTTGGCTGCGCTGCTTCAGCGCAACGCCGAGTGCCACGGCCAATGCAGCCGACAAAGCGGAGACGGCGACGATGCGCCTCGACGATCGCAGAGCGGCCTCGGCCACGAGTGCGACCGCGTGGGCCGCCAGTACGGCGGCGAGTATGTGGTAGTGGTTGCCCGCCGCCTGCGACGTGTATCGCAGCGCGAGCAACGTCCAGATGGCGTTGCCCATGAACAATGCGGCGATCAAGTCTATCCTCTTGCGGATGACGAGCAGGATCACCATGGCGGCGGCCCCGGCCATGCCGGTCCCCCAACGCACGCTGTGGACGGCAGCCTTCAGGTAGAGCCGAGGAGTGAGCAGGTGCTCGAGTCTCGGCAACTTGGAGTCGCCGCCGGACAGGACTCCGAATGTGTTTCCGTACTCCAGGTAAAGGCTCCGTGCATGGATCAAATACAGCCCGAGCGCCGAGAGCATGAATGCCCACGCGAGCCACGGGCCCAACGTTCTCAGCTGGTTGGGCGACCGGAAGAGGAGCAGAAGAAAGCACGAAATTCCGAGCTGGGCCGCAGTCGGCTTGACGAGCATTGCCGTCGCTCCCAAAGCCGCGTAAATCACCAGCCACGAGGACGAAGAGGACGATTGGTAGCGGAGAAAGCCGAACCACGCACTCGTGTAAAGGAGCAGGCAAAGCGCCTCGGGTTGCACGCGGGTCGCGGTGTAAATCACGGCCGGTGACGCGAGCAGCGCGATCGTTCCGAAGCCCGCCGCGAACGGACCCTGAGCGCGCGCGAGACCGCGGAATGCAACGCCAGCAGCCGCGGCGGTGGCGAGCAGGGACAGCAGCTCCCCAGGCCACTCTGCGTCGCCAAAGGTTCGCAAAAGCCGCGAGACGAGCCATGGATAGAGCTGAAACTCGGTCTCCACGTAGCCCGGGCCGTCGCCCCCCCAGTCGACACGAGGGTAAAGAATGCTGGCCCCCGGCTCCGCAAGATGTCGGGCGATCGTTTGCGTGTCGGCCGGCCTCCACTCCCGAATCGTCGGCGGACGGACAACCCCCCACAGAAACATGGCATACAGCGCGACGAAAAGCGACAAGGCCGCGGTCGTTCGGGCCCCGGTCCAAGCGCTGATGGTTTGAGGAGAAACGGTTGCCAAGGGGGAAGGCTTTCGTATCGAACTAAACTAAATCGACCGGGACACACACAGTACACGCACGTTCACCGGCGGGCTTTGCGAGTGGGCCGAGGCGCGCGACGAGACCCGCATGCCGAGGCGAACCAATGGGCGGCCTCTGGAGATGTGATGTGCTCGCTTATCGTGGCTGTGCGATGGAGTCAGGCAGGGGCGGAGCCGGCCGCCGTCCAATCGACAAATCCCAAGGACGCGGCTTGCCCGCGAGGGCCGAGCCAGTGGCGGCTGCGTAATGGGTCATAGACAGGCCGCCGCCGCGCGCAGGGCCGACGGCGCGGCGGCCCCGCTCACAACGACGCCGTGCGCGACGAGGAGCCGTGTCAGATCCGGCATCGCGGCAAACCGTTCGAGGTCGGCCCGCAGGGCCTGCGCGTCGCTCACACCGACCATCTTGAACAAGCGCGTCACCCGCGGACCCGGCGCCGAGCCGAAGATCGTCAGCATGAGCCAGCCGATCGGGTCTTTGGGTTTGTTCGGCATATTGAACGCAGCTCCCGCGAAATCAGGCCGGTCGGACAGACTCGCCTCCCCCACGTTACGTCGCTTGGAAGCCCCGCCGCGTCTTCGCCATGAAGACCGGGCCCAACGTCCATCCTTGCGCTATGAGCATCGCCGGATGCAGACCCATGTCGTTCGGGCGACGCGTTCCGACCAGCCAGTGCTGCGGGAACTGTTCCAGCTCTACGCGTACGATTTCAGCGAGATCATCCACACGGAAGTCGGCGACAACGGCCGTTTCCCCGACCCTCGGTTGGACGCTTACTGGTGCGACGCCTGGCGGTTCCCATTCCTGCTGCGAGTCGACGATCATCTCGCTGGCTTCGCGCTGGTTCACCGCGGAAGCCGGATCTCGAACGACGATGACGTTTGGGACATGGCCGAGTTCTTCGTGCTCCGGAGGCATCGCCGTGCGCGTGTCGGCATGCGAGCAGCCCACCACCTATTTGCCATGCATCCAGGTAGGTGGGAAATCCGGCAGCGCCGTGAGAACGCATTCGCAACGTTGTTCTGGCGGAGAGCCGTGTCGACGTACACGAATGGCTCGTTTTTCGACGAGCTACTCGATGACCCCATGTGGCAAGGCCCGGTCCAGCGGTTCACGAGCGGCCACCGGTCACTTTAGCGCCGCGCCGCCCGCTTTCAGTGACTGGCCGCGAACACGAACAGCGGCTGCACCGCGACGAGCGGGCCGGTGTGGGCGAACGCCAGGGTCTTAATCTCCGCCATGCGAGGCTGCAACCGCGCCGAGAGCGCCTTCAGCGAGGCCACGTTTTGTGCAGGGTCCTTGGAGAACAAGGGCACGGCCTTCATCATCGTTCCGTCCTTGGCTGCGCCCGCGCTGTCACCGAAGAAGAGTACGCCGCGAGCCAGGTAAACGGCCGATCCGGGCGTGTGACCGGGCATGGCGAAGACCTCCATATGCAGATCGCCGACGTCGGCCGTGTCGCCGTCGTTGAGCGCGTGGGTCACCTTGGCCGCGGTGCCGATGAGCGAGACTTCGTTCTCGAGAGCGTAGACCTGCGCGTCCGGAAACAGCTTGCACCCCGCGGTGTGGTCGCCGTGACCGTGCGTCAGGAAGATCGCGGCCACCGCCGCCGGCGTGAGCCCGCGTCGCGCGAGCGCCGCAAGGATGGCCTTGCCGGAGCCATCCTTGCCCGCATCGATCAAGGCGACCTTGCCCGGCCCGGCGTCGAGCATGAAGACGCTGACGAAACCGTCCTTTACCGTCTCGACGCCGGGCGCCAGCAGCTGCCCGTCGACGATGGGACTGTTGTTGCCGAACGCCGAGTACCATAAGGATCCCGCGGCGATCAGGAGAACCAAGACCGCGAGGCCGACCCACTGCAGCGCGCGTTTCATACGCCCGCTCTACCACGGTAGCCGACGATCTCGTGACGCGAGAGGCTCCCGGCGGCGCCCATCGGTCGGGTCAAGTCTCTACTCCTCGCGCAGGATAAGCCCGAGCAACTGCGAGAGAATCGCAGCCTGCTCGCGGTTGACCACGAGCCCACGGACGTCGCCTGCCGCGACGCGAATCTCGCTGAGGCTCGACGCACTCACATCGGCGCCGTGGAGCTTCGCGCCAGAGAAATCGGCGCCCTTCAGATCGCATCGTATGAACGCGGTGCCGGCGAGGTCCGCTCCGCTGAAGTCAGCCTCCCTGAGACGGCACCCCTCGAACGAGACCTGACGCAAGCGAGCCTGTGCGAACGTGGCGTAATCGATCTGGCAGTCGATGAAGCGGACCTCGTCGAGCTCTCCCTCGTGGAGCTTCGCACCCGTGATTCGACACTCGCGCACTTCGACACGAGTCAGGTGCATCCCGCGCCACTCGATCATCGACAGGTCGCACCTTTCGCAGAGAACGTCGAGCCACGTGACGTGCGTGAGCCTTGTGGCGCTCAGGGTACCGCCGAGTACTTTTACGCCGTCGAAGCGGACGTGCTCACCGACCTGGTGGGCCAGGGTGCAAGCGTCGAGACGACATCGCTCGAGCTCGGCGGCATCGATGCGGGGCAGCGTGCACGGATCGAGATCCGTCGGCAGAATCGGAGCGCGCAGAGTTCTCTTGGGCGAACGCATTTCGGCGTCGATCGTACCTCCGAAAGACCGCCATGGCCGCAACGGACCCACCCTCGGCGGGCGATGGGCCTCGCCTGGGTGCCCGTCCTTGCGCTCCGCCTTGGCTCACGGGATAGTGGTCCCGTTAGGAATGAACGACGCCGGATTCCAAGCCGCGTCAGCCATTGCCGTCTCATTCACGGTCGCGTCGCCCCTGGCCGCCTGCGGCAGCGCAGCCGGTCCGACCTTCGACTCGACCCACCCAGGCATGAGCCCGTCGGACGCCGGCTTGCCGGACTCGAGCCGATCGAGCGGGTCGGATACGTCGAGCGAGGATGCCGGAGCGCAGAACGACGGCCCCGGGGCGGGCCTCGGCGGGGTCTGCGAACGCGGCGCGTCGCAGTGCGCGGGCAACGAGGTGCAGACGTGCGGATCCAGCGGCTATTGGAGCACCCCCGTCGCTTGCGCATCAGACGTGCCGGTGTGTCTGATTGGATCCTGCTCGGCCCCTTCGGCAGACGGTGGAACCGTGACGCCTCCGAGCTGTCTGCCCGGCGGGCCTGGGATGACCAACTGTGGCCCCGGGGGCAGCGGAAGCGAGAGCTGCTGCGCCAGCCTGGAGGTCTCGCCCGGCGCATTCTACCGCACGTACGATCCGCTCGACTCCAACGGGGATGTGATCGTCGCTCCGGACGGCGGTCCGGCGGACGAAGCCGACCCAGCGACCGTGAGCGACTTTCGATTGGACAAGTACCTGGTCACGGTGGGGCGATTCCGTCAGTACGTGAACTACGTGACGGGCGGCGCCGGCGCCGCGCCCGCGAACGGCGCGGGCGTCCACGCGCACCTGAATGGGGGCTCGGGATTGGCGAACAGCGCCAGCCCCGGATCCTTCGAAACGGGCTGGGACGCGACGGACTGGGACTCGGAAATCGCGACGGGAGCTTTGGCGGCGAGCATGTGGGACACGAACCTCGCGTGCGATCCGTGCGGAGCGACGTGGACGAGCACCGCCGGAACGCAGGAAAACCTGCCGATCAACTGCGTGGACTGGTACGAGTCGTACGCATTCTGCATCTGGGACGGCGGGTTTCTGCCGAGCGAGGCGGAGTGGGCGTACGCGGCGGCAGGAGGCAGTCAGCAGCGTGAGTACCCTTGGGGTTCGACGGATCCGGGGACGGGCATCACGTATGCGATCTACAATTGCAATTACCCCATCACCGCATCGGGTATCGCCCCGGTGGGAACGACGATTCTGGGAGCCGCGTACTGGGGTCAGTTGGATATGGCCGGTGAGGTGTATGAGTGGAATCTGGATGGCTATGCCCCCTATGTGGATCCGTGTACAAACTGCGCCTTCCTTTCACCCACTTCGTTTCGCGTGGTCCGGGGCGGTAACTTCTTTATCGCGACGGCCGGCTTGCTGGCCTCGAGCCGCAGTTTCACCAATCCGCCCACCCGGGACACCGACTACGGGATCCGCTGCGCGCGGGGGCCGTGACCGGAGCCATCCGATTTCAGTCGCCCCGCTGGGCAGCCTGCGGCTTTGCGGCGGCGCGGCGCAGGAAGACCACGTACGTCGCGCCGAGCACGAAGAGACACGTGACCGAAAGCCCGACGTAGCTATTCGCGAGTGACGTCTTGGTCCAATGGAATTCGCGAATAAGCCGCTCCATGTCTCCCTCCGAGTCGTCGCCGACCGCGGAGCCGTGCGGCATGGGCCCCGTGCCGCGCGCAACGCCGATCCACACAAAGAGCGCATGCACAAAGCCGACCGCCGCGACCCCGAGCACCGGGTATCGCCAGAAGTCCCAACGCCATCCGATGGGTTGGTAGAACGCGACCATGACCAACGTCGGCAAGACGATCGCGCCCGCCTGACCGGCGAATAGGCCCCACTGCCGGGCCTGAGCGGGGTTCAGGACGACGGTAAGTTCGAGCTGCGTCAAGGCCAATACGCCCGCGAACGCGACGAGCCCCCAGAGCCGCCGCGCGGCGGATTCGTAGGCGATGGCGCCGATCGAACCCAGAACGATGGCAACGACCCATCCACTTCGCGCCTCGCGAGGCATCATCGTGAAAAACGGAAGAGGCACGGCCACGAACCCGGAGAGCCACGCCACGAAGGCGTGTCCCAATTCGTGAAACCACATCTCGACGGTCCCCCAAACGAGAAAGCTCAGTCCCAAGACATGCGCAAGGACTCCAGCGGCGAGCGATGCGGGGTAGGCGTACCGATTGGTCGCCACATCATCGAAGGGAATGCGGTTTGCCTTTCGGAAGCGCTCGGCGTGCGCCACGAGATCGGGGGACGCTTTCGTTGCCTGATCGCGCTCGCCACGCGCTCGAATGCGTGCGAGCTGCGCCCGGGTCAGCCAGATCGCCGTGCACACGTCGCAGGAGGCAACCGTCTCGCCCAACATGCGGGCATTGCGCAGCTGCCCGTGCACGCAGGCCGCACATTTTCCGATGGGTTCGGCGAAGCGATCCGGTGTGACTTCGATCGCTGGCATCGCAAGTGTGGATGCCAGCGTCTCGAGCGGCTGCAGGGAGGCTCGGCACGCGTAGCAGAAAAACACCTCGAAACGCTGCTCGAGTGGGGTCGCACAGGTTGGGCACGACGGCATGAACCGCAGAGGATAACACCGGGGCCGCTCAGCCCTCACCAAGGCGGCGCGACTCTCGACTGCGCGCGAACACAGCGCGCGGATCGGTCGACGAATCGTGGTCCCGGCCTGTCGCACCACCACGATCGCACCCGCGTCCGCCCAGAGCCGGGGCTGGCCCCTCGAGGCCGTGGTTTCCGTGTCATGCGGCTGCATGTCGAACGGTGCTCCGCTCCGATGGCGGCGTTGCCCCTCGAGACACGAGTGGTTTCCTTGTAACGTGACCCCATGTCGTACGTTGCTCCGCTCAGCTTGCTGTCCGCTGTCGTGGTTCTGGATGCGTCGCTCGAAGGATGGTCGCTCCTCGAGCCCTCGGCGAACGGCGCCCGCGCGTTTCATTATCCGGTGTCCTTTAGCCGACCCTTTTCCGCGCCTCCGGTCGTTCACATCGGGATGGTCGGTCTCGACGTGAGCAGGGAGGACAACGCCCGCATCCGCGTGCGAGCCCTCGACATCACCGGGAGCGGTTTCACGCTGCATGCCGAGACCTGGTTGAACACAAAAATCTGGGCCGTCGATGTCTCGTGGCTGGCCATCGGCACCTGATCGGTCGTGCCAGGTCGTGCCGGCGACGCAGAAATGTCGTTCGCAAGGCCGGCAACCGATCTCGGCCGCGACTCGAGGTCCGGCCCGTTGCCGAACGATCGAACCATCGACGTGCGTGGTGGACCCGCGCGGCGAGGGTCACGGCGGGTGCTATGACGCCGACCATGTCCGCACCGCCTCTCATCGCAAACGTGTCCGACACGGCTCGGTGGGTCGCCGCCTACCGCGCTCTGGAGTCGGCGCGAGCCGACGCGCTATTCAGAGACCCCTACGCCGCGCGACTCGCCGGCGAACGGGGACGCGCGATGACCTTGCTCGCTCCAAGGCAGACTCGCAATGGCTGGCCGATGATCATCCGCACTTGGATCGTGGACGACTTGATCGCCGCGTCGATCCGGGACGGGTGCGACTGCGTCCTGAACCTGGCTGCCGGCCTCGACACGCGGCCGTACCGCATGGATGTGCCGCCGTCGCTCGATTGGGTCGAGGCCGATCTCGGGCCCATGATCGACGAGAAGGAAATGCTGCTCGCCGGCGAAGGGCCCCGCTGTCAGCTCCGTCGCGAACGAATCGATCTGACCGACCCGGTCGCACGATCGGCATTTCTCATGCGCGCCGCCGCAGGAGCAAAGAAAGCGCTTGTCCTGACGGAGGGCCTGCTGCTGTATCTTGATGAAGAGGTGGTCCGAGACCTCGCTCGAGACCTATGGGCCCAACCGGCGCTCCGCTGGTGGGTGCTCGACACCGTATCGCCCGCCATCCTGCGCATGATGCACAAGCAACTGGGCGCGCACCTCGCCCACGCACCGATGAGGTTTGCTCCTGCGCAAGGCGTGGCCTTCTTCGAGACGATCGGTTGGAAGGCGCGCGACATCCGTTTGCCCTTTCGGGAGGCGGTACGCCTGCGGCGGATCCCGATGCTGCTGCGACCGTTCGGCATTTTGCCCGACCCCGATCCCCGCAACGTCGGGAGCGCTCGATGGTCCGCTGTCGTGCGCCTCGAGCACGCCTGACCTCGCGATCGCCGTGGGGCGCGCGCGTCCCGTCCGCCGTCAAACCGGGGTAGGCGGAGTCTCGCGTTGCACGCCGGGGAAGTGGCGGTACCCCTCCGAATCAAACCACAGAAGACGGTCGAGCACCTGCGCCGCACTCAACGGCACCTCGCTGTGCTGATGGGCCCATCGGGCGAGTTCGGCGCGACCCTCGTGCGCGGCCTTGCCGAACCAATTGACCATCTCGACGAACGCTCCCGCATTCGCGGCGGAGGAGCCCCCGAGCGCGAACAGCCGGGCGGCCGGAGGCATGAGAGGCACGGCGTCCGGAACCAGTAGCGCGAGCACCTTGCTGATCGCCTCCACACCGAATGCCTCGGGTCCGAGGGCTTGGATTGCCGCCAGAACCGCATCGCTCGACTCGACGTCCAAGGGACCCGCCCGGGGCTCGTCGAGAACGTCGATCAACGACGCCCAGACCTCGCGCTCGGGCGGCAGCACCCATCGGCGCAACACGGTCGACGGAGCGGGACTGTTCACGCACCAACTGGCGGGCAGAGCGAGAACGAGTCGCCCCATCGCGGAGACTCCCGCCGTTTTGACGTGGCGAAGGCTCTCCGCCGCGAGATCGAAGACGCGCGCTCCGGGAAGCTTGGCCCGAAGCGCCAGCTTTTCAGCCGCCCGATCGATGCGCCACGCTGTGCCATCCGCCTTCGCCAGGATCATGGGTCTGCCGCTCCGAACGCAAAAAAGGGCCGGCCTTCCGCTGGATGGTAGCGCGGCCCGGAACGTGCTGTTCTGAAGCTGGTGGCCTTCGATTCGAACGAGCGGGCGACGGAAATGGCGCGGGCGCGTCCCACACGAGGACTGCCCATGGCGCCGCTCGCCAAGCCCGGAGCGAGGCACTTGCCTCTCGCCGGCGAGGCCCGCGACATCGACCGCCGACTCCGCCCCATCTACGCGGTTTGGGAAATCACCCTGGCGTGCGACCTCGCGTGCCGGCACTGCGGTTCGCGCGCGGGACGTGGCCGTCCGGACGAGCTCACGACGGAAGAAGCGCTCGATCTCATCGATCAGATGTCGCGGCTCGGGGTGAAGGAAATCACGCTGATCGGCGGCGAAGCCTACCTGCGACCGGATTGGCTGGAACTCGTCCGGGCCACGAGCGCCCACGGCATTCCCACCACCATGACAACGGGGGGCCGCGGGCTCACGCCCGAACTCGTCGATCGCGCAAAGGCGGCGGGACTCAAGGGGGCGAGTGTCTCGATCGACGGCGACGAGCCGACCCACGATCGTCTCCGCGGAGTCAAGGGCTCCTATCGGGCGGCGATCGAGGCTCTGCAAGCGTTGAAGGACAGCGGCCTGAGCGTGTCGTGCAACACGCAGATCAACCGGCTATCGATGCCGCTGCTCGAGGGCATTCTCGAGACGGTGGCCGCCGTGGGGATCCGGGGCTGGCAAATCCAGCTCACCGTGCCGATGGGCCGCGCCGCCGACGAACCGAACATTCTGCTGCAGCCCTACGATCTGCTCGAACTGTTCCCGCGGCTGGCTGCGTTGAAGAAGCGGTGCGACGCACTCAAAATCCTGTTCTGGCCCGGAAACAACATCGGCTACTTCGGGCCCTACGAGTCCATCATTCGAGGACACTACTTGCGGGGTCACGGCGGATCGTGCGGAGCCGGGCGGGCGACGCTCGGCATCGAGGCCAACGGTGCCATCAAGGGCTGTCCGTCGCTGCCCACGGAGCGGTGGACGGGCGGCAACATCCGCGACGAATCGCTCGAGGCCATCTGGGAGCGTAGCGAACCGCTCCGTTACATGCGAGACCGTACGTTGGACGATCTCTGGGGTTACTGCAGGACCTGCTACTACGCCGAGGAGTGCATGAGCGGCTGCACGTGGACGAGCTTTGTCACCCTCGGTAGGCCCGGGAACAATCCGTACTGCCATCACCGTGCGATCGAGATGGCGCGCGAAGGCAAGCGAGAGCGGATTGCGCCCGTCACTCCTGCCCCGGGAGAGCCGTTTGATCACGGAATTTTCGAAATCTTCGTCGAGTCGACGTCCGAGGGAGGTCGTGGATGATCCAGATTCCGTTGGCCGCTTGCCCCGGTTGCGCTCGCCATGTTCGAGTCAACGAGCCGGCTTGTCCGTTTTGCCGGGCCGAATTGCCCGCTTCCTTTCGGACGAGGCAAGCGCCGCTGTCGCCGGCCACGCGTCTCAGTCGCGCTGCGCTCTATGCCTTGCGAGTGGGAACGCTCTCGGCAACCGCCGTCGCCTGCGGAGGTCAGTTCTCGGCCGCCGACCGAGACAACGACGGTGGCCCGGACAAGTCGGGCGCCATCCTCGATGCCGCGTACGGCGGATCTCCGCCGGAAGGGAGCATGAACGACACCGGCCAGGACGCGCCGACGGTGGTCGCCGTCTACGGGGCCCCCATCCCCGACGCCGGAGTGGCCCTCGACGCCGACGTCCACGACGCAGCCGCTCGTCTCGATTCTGCCGTCCCGGTGGACTCCGGCGTGGACGACGGCTCCACGGTGGTGGCTGCCTACGGAGGCCCCATCTTCGACTCCGGAAAAACGGAGCGGGATGCCAACTTCGCCGTACCGTACGGCATTCCACCGATCGGCGGGTAGTCCTCGGGCCGGCCCCCCTTCGCTTGTCGATCTGCCGGACCCGCTGCAAGCTCGGGCGCAGGTTGACTCGTGTCGGAACCATCGCACTTGAAGCAACGTCGTGGACTTGGACGCGCCGCCAGGCGCCTCCTTCGTTTTGCGCATCCCGCGGGCCCGAGCGAAAAACGCGCGCGATCGGGTCGCTGGCGGCGGTCGGTGTTGGGGGCGCTCGCGTGTCTGGTTGGACTGGTCGCGCTCGCCGCGGTCAGCGTGGTGATCCTCCTGGATTCCCTCGACAGGCCCTGGGTCAAGCGACGGATCCAGGGGCTCGCGCGCGCATCGGCCGGCATCGAGATCGACTATCGCGCGGCTCGCATCGAATGGCTCTCGGGGGGCGAAATCGATGGGCTGGTCGTGAAGTCCCCGACGCAGCTTCGCCGGTTCGCGCCCGACCTCGTTCGGATTGGTCGCGTGCAAGCGCACTGGTCTCTGAGATCCCTTCTGCGGGGTCGCGGCCCCGTGGTCGAGAGGCTGCTCGTCTCCGACGTCATGCTGACGGCCGTCATCGACGAACAGGGCAGGACGTCCTTCGACGCGCTTGCTGCGTCCGGCTCGAGCGCCTCGCCCCGCCCCACGGTACCCCTGTCTCGCCAGGCCTCGAGGTTCCTCGGCACCGCGCCCCCCGTCGGCCAGGTCGACGTCGATCACGTCACCCTCGCCTGGGTCCGAACGAAGCTCGGCGAGGTGTCCGACCGCGCGGAGCTGCGCGGCATCTCAGTCACGCTGACCGCGAGATCGATGGAGCCGACTGCGAGAGGGTGGCGCGCCGAGGTGGGGCTCGGCTCCGCCGCCATTCCCCTCGACCTGGTGCTCTCGCTCGAACGGGCGGGTGTCCAGACGGGCACTGCGCGGGCGAAGCTTTGGGTCGCGGTGGACGCCACCTCATCGGCCGTAGCGGCGGCCCTCGATCTGCGGATGATCGAGCAAACGTTCGCCTCGAGCGCTTGCGCCGATCCATGGGTGCACGCCGAAGCGACCCTTCGATTCGACCCGGCCGCGGGCCGGACCGAGATCACACTCGACCACACCCGGATGGGCGACGCCGCCGCGACCGCCGAAGCATGGATGGAGATCTCCGACGCCGGGGAGCTGATCGTGCGCCGCGCTCACGGCGACATCGACCTCGCGCGGCTGCTCCGGTGGCTTCCCGCCGGCCTCGTCCCGGTGACCGCCGAACGCGCCCGGGTCCGCTACCGCGTCGATTCCCTGGTCACGGGGCCGGTCGTCCATCTGTCCGCGGGTGGGTCGGTCGCCGTCGACGCGGAGCTGTCGAACGTGGCGGTCCGCGCCCCCGCTGGGCCGCTCGACATCGGCGCAACGCAGGTGTCGCTGCGCGCGCAGCCGGCGGACGGGGGAGGAATCGCCGGCCGGGGGTCGGTGAGGATCGCGGGGATGCATCTCGCGTGGGGCGAGGAGGATCTCGCCGCGGACGATGTCTCCGCCGATTTCGACGGGCAGCAGGGGGCCGATGGGGTCGTCGCCGGCCGCGTGGGCTTGCGCTTTGCGCGCCTGGATCGCGCAGGCACTCGGTCCGTCGTTCTTGGGGACGGTCACGTCGAGCTGCGCGTCGAGGGGCTGCATGCCGACACCGATGAGCCGATGGCCGCACGAGGCGACGTTTCCCTGTCCTTCGACCTGGCCTCACTCGACCTGCGTTCCCGCGGGACGCGCACGATGGTCGATCGGCTGACCCTGCGCGCGCACACGCGGCTCGACGGGCACGGTCCCTATGCCGTCGAGTTCGAGGCGCCCGTGTCGCGGATCCGTGTGATGGGGCACGATGGCAACCTTTTCTTGGACGCTGCGGCGCGAGTCGAAGCCCGGGCGCACGAAGTCCAATTCGATGTCGCCCACCCGGCGGCGAGCCGTGGCGTGGTCCACGCCGTCGTCACCCTCGGCGAGATGCGGGCCTCACTCGACGCGACGAAGGAAACGGACGCAGTCGACTTCGCGCTCGACGCTTCGGCGGCAAGCCTGAAAGCCATCCGGCCGCTGTTGCCTGCCGCTCTGGCCGACGTGGCTCCGTGGGATCGAATTCCGTGGGATCGAATGACGGCCGCTGTGCGATCGAGCGGTCACCTCGAGCCTCTGAGCGGAGGGACTCCCGCTGTGCGTCACACGACCGACGTCGACATCCATGGCCCCGAATTTGGCACCGTCACCGCGCAGTCCCTGTCGCTGACCCTCAAATCGCAAGGGACGGTGCTCGCGCACCAGGGCAGCGTGGACCTGCGCGCGCACGGGCTCGCCGTCGGCAACGACAGCCCGAGCGACGAGCACGTCACGCTCTCGGCCACCGTAAACCGCAAGCGCCCGTCGCTCCAGTTCCAGCTCGCGACCGAGGGCCGCGCGACCGCCCAGCTCTCGGGGTCGCTGTCCTTCGAGCCGTCGCGGCGAGCCCTCGCGTACGCGATCGAGGGGCACCTCGCGGGGCTCGCGGCCCTTGCCCCTGTCGCCGCACGCGTGCACGGTCTCGACGGCTTCGATCTTTCGCAGCTCGAGATCGGACTCTCCGCCCGCGGAGCCCTCCTCGGGGTCGTCGCGGGGGTTGCACGCGACGCGACGATCGCGATCGAGCCGAGCCCCTCGCGCACCGCATCGGTCGAAGGAACGGCCGACATTCAGGTCGCTCACTTCCGTTGGGCCAAGGGAGTCAGCGCGATTGTCACGCCGGCCGTAGCGTGGCACGGCGACATGCGCGCGTCGGGAACGCGCCGCACCTTGGACAGCCGCACCGAGGTGGGCACGTTGCACCTCGATCTCGGAAGCCGCGACGTCGACCTCAACGGGATCAGCGAGCAGGCGAGCGTTGCGGTCACTGGCAACCTGGCCAACCCGGAGATCGATTTCACCGAACGCAGTACCATCCGCGCCGTCGAGCAGACCGTCGTCCCCGAGTATCCGCTCGGCGATCTCACGTTCGCGCTGTCGGCCGAGCGCGGCCCGGAGGGGGTGATCCACATCTCGGACATGAACGTCGCGAACGGCTTGGGGGGAACGGCGCTCGGGGTCCGCGGCAACGTCGACCTGGGCGAGGGGCGCCGCACCCTGTCGGTCACCGCGTCGCTGACCGAGGATCTCGGGAGACTGTCGAAGATCCCCGAGCGGTTCAAGGGGCGGGGCAGGATAGCGGTGGAGACGAACGTCACGTCTCCGGATCTCACCCATTACCAGGTACGGGCCGCGGTGAAGGGCGAGGACGTCACCGTGAGCATGTCCCGCATGGGAGTCGACGTCGAGAACGCCAACGGCGAGGTGCCGATCACGGTGGCGCTCGAGGTCCACGAAAACGGCGTGTCTCTCGAGCGCAACGACAAGCAGAGCCCCTACTCGATGCTCCGCTTCGCGGATCAGCACCCGCTGCTCAGCCGCAGCGGCTTCCTATCCGTAGCACGCCTGAAGACGCCCTTCGTGTCGATCGCGCCACTGGTTGGCAATCTCGAGATCGAACAGAACGTGATCTCGCTTCGGCAGTTCGAGATGGGGGTCCGCGGCGGGACCATCACCGGCCAATGCGGCATCGCCTGGAACGGCCCCAAGTCGACGCTCGAACTCCACGTCCGTGCGAGTGGCGTGCAGTCGTCCCATGGAGAGCCGTTCGACGGCAACATCGAGGTCGCCATCTCCGCCGCCGATCGCACCATCGACGGGCGGGCCGTGATCCTGCGCATCGGCGCGCGCCACTTGCTCGATTTGCTCGACTTGCAGGACCCGCTCCACGTCGATCCGGCGATGAACCGCATCCGCACCGCGCTCGCCTTCGGCTATCCGGATACGTTGCGTCTGGTCTTCGACCACGGCTTCGCGAGCGCCCGCCTGGAGCTCGGGGGGCTCGCGCGCCTCATCCGCATCGACGAGCTCCGCGGAATTCCGATGGGACCTATCGTCGACAAGATGCTCGCGCCCGTGCTCGCCGGGCCCGACCGCAAGGAGCCGCCATGAATCGAGTCCTCGCCATCGCCGTGATCGTCGCCCAGCCCGGACTCGCCGGGTGCTTCAAACCGCCGGAGATCGTGATGGTCGATCGCGCAACGGCCCTCGAGCAGCAGGCATCGGGCTCGTTCGACGACCTCGAACTCGAGTTGGATCGCGCGGCGATCGAGCCGCGTCCGGTGCCGCTGACCTCCGCGCAGCTCTCAGCGCTCGGCATTCGACCTGCGCCGCTCGTCGACGAGAGCGACCTCACCGATGCCGATCGGCTCGACGGGCTGCTCGCGCAGCACTGCGTCGGCGAGGGCAAGGACGGGCTGATCGTCGAAACGCGCGACGCCTGCAAAGGGGCCGCCGACGCCGAGGAGGCTCAGACCCTGCTCGAGCGGGTGAACCGCGCGAGGCGCCAGCTTTGGCGATGGATGCACGAGCAGCGCACCGACGTCGCGGAAGGAGCGCTGCAGCGCGCATGGCGCGACGGCCATGTGAAAAACGTGGTGTGCGGAGGATGGATCCAGGGAAACGACGGAACGTGGCAAGAAAAGTCGTGCTGAAGCCGCGAGCCCTGACGGCCGCCGCCGTCGCACTGGCCGCGTCCCTCGTCGCAGGGCGTGCGTCGGCCGACAACGTGGACGACGACGATCTCGTGAGGCCCGAGCGCCTGACTGTGGACGTGGCCGACGATCTGCTTGGTCAGCTCGGGCTCGACGGGAAGACGCTTTACTTCGTGTCGAACCGCGACACGACCCATCAAATCTTCGCGCAGAGCGTGGCCGACGGCCGCGCGCGGCAGCTCTTCGACGACGGCGCAGATGTCACTTGGCCGCGGGTGAGCCCGGATGGGAGGTCATTGCTGTACATCTCGTTCGGCGAGAGTGCCTCGGGACAGCTCTGCGTCCGTCGCCTCCCGCAGGGGGACGGGCGCACGTGCCTCCAGGACTCGGCCGCCGCCTTGCAGGCCGAGTGGATCGATCGGGATCGGATCGCACTCGTGAGCCGGCAATCGATCCAGGGGGACCTGCGCGTCCTGGAAGTCAGGATCGGCTCGACCCTCTCGGCGCGGCCGCTGCTCGATCGCAACCTGACGAGCCCGGCCGTCTCGCCCGACGGGCGCTGGCTCGTCTACGTCCCGGTCGCGCGGACGGTGCGGGCCGTGGGCCCGGCGTTCGCGGCCCATGCCGCCCGGGCCCTCGAGGCGGTCCCGCTCGCGTCGGCCTCGACGGCCCGGCCGGCCACCCTCGTCTTGGCGCTCCCAGGACAGACGGGCCAGCCGGTCTTCGCCAAGGACGGCCGCTCGCTGTACGTCGTCCAGTTCTTTACCGACACCAATCGCGACGGAACGGTCGACGCAAGCGACCACGGCGTCCTGTTCCGGGTGCCGATTTCGTTTGCTACGGGCACGCCCGTCGTCGGTTCCCCCGAGCAGCTCACCGAGACGTCGTGGAACTGCGAGTACCCCGCGCCGTTCGTCGATCGCCTGATCGCGACGTGCTCACGGGACGCGAGCCTCGACGTTTACTCGCTGCCTCTCGACGGCGAGGTGCCCGCGTCCTGGACGATGCCGATGCTCGTGAACGCCATCGACGACGCGGATACGCTTGTCGAAGAGCAGCTGCTTTCGAGCCTGCGTCTCTCGCGCGAGGACGGCGCCGCCGGCCGGCGACGCGCGATGCTCGCGCTCGTGCTGGTGCACCTCGAGCGCGAAGAATTTCCCGCCGCCGAGTATTACGCGGAGCAAGTGGACGCGCTGCGCGACGAGGCGACGGCGGGGATCTCGTTGCCGCTTCGGATGCTCGTCGCACAACGGCAGGCCGAGCGCCGCCGCGAGCAGGGACGCATGATGGAGGGATTTCGCATTGAGGCTCAAGAGCGGCTCGGCCGGCTGCGCGCGGACGCGGCCGAGAGCCCGATGGCCGAGGACCTCACACACCTGGCGCGAAGCGAGATCTTGGATTCGATCGGCGAAAAGGCCAAGGCGCGCAACGAGCTCGAGGCGGTCACGGTCGACGAGACGACCCCCGCCCCCATCGTCGAGGCGTACTACCAGCAGGTCGACGCGTTCTACCGTCAGATCGACGATCGCGAGGCGCTCATCGCGGCGTGCCGGAAGCTCTCCGCCAATGGGGCGTTGAGACCCGACGAGCAGCTCCGTTATGCACAAGCGGCAGTCCGCGCCATGGTCCGCGGGGTTGCCTATGGTGACGCTGACGCGCGACTCGCGCGCGAGCGGGCTCACGCGACCGCCCTCGAGGGGGAGTGGGTCTTCGCGATCGACCTGGCTCGCGACGTGCTGGCCATCCGCGACTCGCACGCGCCCCAAGCCGTAGGCGACGCGCTGCTCGCGCTCTACGCGGCGCAGACCCGCCCGGGTCGCCGGCGGGCGCTCATCGTCGATGCGGTGCAGCGGGCGGACGACGTGGACGCGGACGACGTGCTGGACGCGCTGGTACAGCGCGACATCCGTGACGTGAAGCGAGGAACGCACGAGCGGGGGGAGACCGAGGACGTCTATGAGCGCCTGATTCTAGCGCGAGCGTACGAGCGTATGGCCGCGAAGCGCTACGGCGATGCACGGGACGACTTCGATGCGGTCGCCGAGCAGACCGGCTCGCTCGAGGCGGACGTGGGAGCGATCGACATGCGCCTGAAGTTGGGGGACCCACCCGCCGCGATCGAGGCCCGGTACGACCAACGCGGAATCCTCCCGGCGCGCGCGCATTTCGCCAAGGCGTATCTCGTCGCACGGCAGCTGCCGAAGCTCAACGGAGAGGCCCACGCCCAGGCGGCGGCCGGTGCGATGGCGGCGCTCGACGCTTCCTGGTCGGATCTCAAGCAAGAGCGGATCGCCCAGGCGCTGTTCGGCGCGCTCCTGCACGAGGAATACCTCAAGACCGAGGACCTCGGGGCGGCCGAAGGGGCCAACGCGCACTACCTCATCGGGCTCGAGCTCGTGGCCGACAACGCGCGCTTCCGGGCGATGATTCTCGGCGAGCTCGGTCTCCTGCACACGGACGTCGGAAACTACCGGATCGCACTCGGCTACCTGCTCGAACGCGACAAGCTGCCCTATAGCGACGACTCCGAGGGACTGGACGTCCTCTTGTCGAAGGCGCAAGCACTGCTGCACGTGGGGCGCGACACAGAGGCGGCCGCTGCCGGCGACGCGGCGCTCGCCATGATCGCCCGCAAGCCGGAGCTCGTTCCTTACCGGCTCCTCGCCCTCGACTGGGCTGCTCTGGACCACCTCGCGGCGGGGCACTTCGCACGCGCCCTCGCACTCTACGATGAGGAGATCCCGCTGCTCGACGCGTCGCACGCCCCCTTGGCCGGGCGCAATCGGGTGGTAGCGCGCTTCTCGCGCGCGGCGGCGGCGGTCGGCGCCAAGGAGCCCTCTCGCGCGCTCGCCGATCTCGATGACGTGGAGAAACGCTTAGGCGACCCGAGGACGGTCGCGGCGCTCCAGTGGCCGCATGCGACCCCCGACCACGTCGTTCGCGCGTACCGGCTCATCGCGAGCGGCCTGCGGGCCAACGCGAACCGGGAGCTTGGTCGCTTGGACGCGTCAGCGCTGGCCATTGGCCAACGGCGCGCGATCCTCGAGCAGCGGCTAGGGGAGACGAATCGGGTCGAGATCGAGCGCGAGGAGATGCTGGCGGAGGCGCAGCTTGCCCTGAACGGGAGCCAGCGTCACGACGCGGCGGCCACCCGCAATTGGCTCGGTAGGGCGCTCGCGCGAGCGGACGATCTTCACGCCAGGGCCCATGGAGTGACCGACAAGGAGCAACTCGATGTGCTGTGGCTCACCGCGCAACTCACGGTCTCCATGGGGAGTCCGCTCGTTCCGAATCTGCCGAAGCGGATCGAGGCGGCGGCGGCGGAGTTGGCGGCGCGCCGCGAGCCTTCGCTGCAGTTGTACGAGCGGTGGCTTGAAATCTACGGCCCTCTCGTCACCGGTTTCGATCGCGAATAAGGTCGGCCGCGTGCTTCGGGGAAAGCTCACGCTTCGATCACGACCCTACAGCCGCACGCCCCATTGCAGGCCCACCATGAACGCGGCGAACGAGCCTGCCGCGCTCGATCCGATGGCGCTCGGCATGTAAAAGACGCTTGCGTCGGTACCGATGACGAAGGGACCTGGCGTCAGCGCCACCAGCACTTCAGGTTGCACGTACAGGCCGTTGCTCGCGGATGGCGGCGGGCTGATTGTGCCCGTCGAGCAGGTCATGCCGGGGCACGACCCCCTCGCTTCGGCGGTCGTGAGGTAGTCGCCGATGCCGATTTGGCCGCGAACCGTCAGAATCCGAAAGAAGGTTCGACCGTAACCGCCTTCGAAGCCGAAAGAGCGCCCCCACGACGATCCACAGCTTTGGTCCGCGGTGTCCAAGCAGCCGCCGTGCGAAAAATAGCCCATGTACGACAAGCCGCCGTAAATGCCGAGATAGGAGAGGCCTGCCCGTGCGCCAAAGCCGTCGCCCGCCAAGGGCAAGGAGCCACGCACGTTGGTGAGCGGGCTGTACGCCAATCGAGCAGCCACCTCGGGGTGGAACGCTCCGAACCATCCCGCCGGTGTGCCGTCGCCTTCCAGCGCATCGGCGCTCGACGCGACCGCCAGCAACGGCACGCAGAGCCATCCAACGGCTGCCCACCTCATCCCATGCCGGACGCTAGCACCCGGGTTGCGGGTGGCAACCCACGGCGGCGCGCCGTCCGGGACTCGCGCTCTTGCGCACTCGGCGGCTAGGTTCGAACCCCACGAAAAACTCCCCCGCACCTGCGCTCACGGGCGGTTCGGCTGTGGGGGCTCCGGGCGCCCACTGCACCTCAACGCGTATCGTCGACGCGAATTCGGAAGAGCGTTCGCAAGAGCTGCCCGGGCTGCACGAAACGCAACCCGCGACCGGTCGTGAGCGCGTCGGTTGGCGCGGTCATCGGCTCGAGGGCGATGAATTCTTTTTCCTTCGGAGCAAAGACCTGCGCATAAGGGAAGCCCTCCAAGAAATCCACGGCGATCCGCCGACCCGCGCCGTCGATGGACAGCGCGGCCCGTTGCCCGCGTAACGCGAAACCATCGTCGAAATCGACCTCGCCGAGGGGGGCGTCGAAGCCGTCGAAGGGCTCTTCGACCCCAGTCGGGATCCCGCGCGAATCGAGTGTCAGTTTCCGCATCGCCGGCAGGGTCAACTTCCAGTCGGCGCGACCGAGTCCCGGCAACCCCAGGAAAGGGTGGAAGCCGAAGCTCACCGGGACCGGTCCTTCGGAACCCCCCGAGACCGTCGTCTCCAAGGTCAGGCCGTCGGCGCCCAACGCAACGGCGAGATCGACACGATGAGGAAAAGGAAATACCGCCAAACGCTCCGGGGAAGTCCAGTCCAGCCGGGCCGTGATGCGCTCGGGCATCGCCTCGAGAACCTGCCAGGCGAGCCGAGACCAGGGGACCCCGTGCATGGGCAGGCCACGACTGTCCCAGTGCAAAAGCGGGGACGCGGGGTCGAGCACGACCGCGCGCCCTGCGGCCGTGTAGCGCATTGCCGAGAGGCGGTTCGCCCAGGGGTACAAAAGCGGGATCGCCGCCGTCTTTCCCGCAGCGGCGGCACCGTCGAGGTCTTCCACGCGTCGCAAGAGCTCGGCTCCCCGGTGACGGAGCGAGGCCACGAGCATGCCTCTGCCCGGCGACACGAGGGCCTGGAGCTCACCGGCCGTGAGCATGCGTGACGCATCGAGTATTTGACGATCCATTCGAACGGTGGCATCCCCGTGCGGCAAATCCGCCGAAAACGCATGGTACGGTGGGTCGTGGCCCTCGTCTCGTTCCTTGTCGCCCGAGCCCATGGAGAGCGCATGGTAGCCTTCGCCGCCCTTGCCTCTCCGTCTTCTCACGATCCGGCGCGCGGCGGCCGCCCGAGGTTGGCGCCTCTTGCCTTCGGTGCTTGTGTTCGTGGGATGCCTGTTTTTGGTGATGTTCTTTCATCAGGGCGTCAGCGCCAACCCCATGTCGCGCTTGTTGACGGTGTTCGCCCTCGTGGACGATGGGCGTCTCCGGGCCGACCGATGGGGCGGCGAGACGGTCGATAAGGCAATCGTCGGGGGTCATGTTTATAGCGACAAGGCGCCCCTCTCGAGCTTCCTCGTGGTGCCGTTCTACGCGGCGTGGCGCGCCGGGCATCGACACGATCCGCCGGCGGTCTACGAGGACGTGGGGGCGGTTCTGGGCGACCTCGTGGTCGCCGCGCTGCCGTTTGCGCTTTTCAATGTCCTCGTCTTTCGTCACGCGGCCTTTCGTGTCCGTGCCCACGTGGCGTCGCGAATCGCGTGGGCCGCGGCGTTTTCTACCTGCCTATTCAATTACGGAAATATCTATTACGGCCATATGCTTGCGGCCCTACTCTTTTTGGCCGCCTACCTGCTTGCGGTCGACAAGGGGCGCTGCGCCCTCGCCGGGCTCTTCGGGGGATGTGCCGTCGTCACCGAGTATCCGCTCGCGCTGGCCAATCTTGTCCTGGCACTCTGGCTTCTGGGGCAACGTGGGCGTGGCTCCCGTTGGCGAGGCGCCGCCGCCTACCTCGCGGGCGCCGCATTGCCCGCCGTGGCGATGCTTGCTTACAACGTCGCGGTGACGGGCCGTCCGTTCGACTTCCCGTACTCGCATGTGCCGGACGTCTGGAAGGCCATGCACACCGCGTTCGGTATCCGCGGACCCTCGGCGGAGGCCGCGTGGGAGCTCGTATTCGGTCAGTACCGCGGTCTGTTGTTCTACGCGCCGACCCTCGCGGTGCTGGCTCCGCTCGCCTTTCGCCGGCCACCCGCCCATTACGCGGCGGAGCGGCGCCGCTGGATGTTGATCGCGGCGCTCTGCGCCACCCAGTTCTTCTTCGTGTGCTCTTACTTCAAATGGGACGGCGGATGGTGCACCGGGCCTCGGCATCTGACTCCGGTCATCGCCCTTCTGGTCTATGAGGGGGCGGGCAAACTCGCTGAGCGTTGGCCGCGGCGGCGACTGGCCTTCTACGCGACCGCGGCTCTTGGCATCTTCGTGAACGCCGCCGCGGCCGCCACGAACCCCATCCCCGCCGAGTCGGAGACCCACCCTCTCTTTAGCGTATTTCTGCCCGCCCTCTTCGCGGGCAAAATCAACGACCACAACATGGCGGTCGAGTGCCACCTTCGGAACGGCCCCTGGGTGTTCGGACTGTGGTTCTTGCTATTCGTGGCGTTCGGCGTGCTCTTGTCGGTCGTCGCCGCCATCGCCTCGGATCGTCGGCCGCTACGCCCTTCGCCGTCTGCATCGGCCCCCAGGGGCGACTGAGACGGGGCGCGCCTCGACGGGAGCGCGCGAGCGGCCGAGTCGAAGGCCGTGAAGGGCCACGTGGGGATGTTTGGATCGCCCGCGCTTCGCGCGCTCACCATGCCGATTTACCGGGGAGGCATCCCGACCCCCGTCGCCACCGGAATCGCGAAGTTGTCCCAGGCCGGAATGAGGTTGTTGACCGTGGGGTCCTGATTCCATAAGTAAACGGCGGGATACGTCGTGATGGCGTTGTTGGCGCTCGTGTCGACCGCGACTCCGGCGATGTAGAGCTGGACTTTGCCGGTCAGTCCCCCGCCGGTCATCTGCGAAGAGCCGACGGAGGCGGGGCTATTCGGATCGTTGATGCGAATCGATGAGAACGTCAGCCAGTAGTACGTTTTCCCATCGCTGGAGGGTGCCACGCCGCCGGCTTGAGCAGGCGCCCACTTGGGCCACGTATTCTGAACGCCGGGGGTGGGGCTCGTGACCCCGGTCAGGCACTCTGCAGGGTCGTTCGCCGCAAGGCGAGTCGGAGTCGCGCCGGTGCCGGTGGCCGACGCCACGAAGATCTCGGCGTGTGGCTCGTCGTACATCGTTTCGCCCGCCGCGACTCCGTCGAAGGCGAGAAAGTCGTCGTCCGGCGAAAACGACGGCAAGTAATAACTCATCGTGGAGGACGTCGCGAGAGGGTTACGCGGAGTCCCGCCCGCGCCGCCCGGAGTCGCGTTCGCGTTGTAGGGCACGACCATCACACTGGCCGTCGTGCCGGCCATTGGCATGTCGAGTCGGCCGTCCATCGTGCCTTGAGCGGACGATGTGTACGCGACATTCATGCCATCGTGGCTCCAGCTCGGCGCGCCGGCGCTGTTGGTGTCGCCGGTCCGGGCGAGGATGCCCCAGCCTCCGTTGTTGGGCGCACCCGGAGCCGCGCTCGGGCGCCCCCCGTCCGCGTCGCCGTCCCACAAGAGGTTAATCCACACCAACTGGGAGAGGACGCCGCTCGGTTGGGTTCCTTCGAGCACTCCAGCGGCGTTTTCGGGATCGTCCAAGGAGGCGCCGAGCGAAGCGATTTCGATGCAATCGCCCGGCGGCGCAGTGCAGTTGTAGTGCCCCTTCGAGAACGTCTCGATCCCGAGCATCACGTTGTCGACGTTGTTCGTGGCCGAGACGTTGTAGCCACCGGCGTAATTCGCGTCGTTCGTGTTGGGGCTGAGGTTGGCAATCGCGCCTGCGGTCAGCCACGGCGGCACCTGACCGACCACCCCGGCGTCCGCCGAGACCGACGCGAGGGCGTTCGGCCATGGCCATTGTGCCGTGAACCCCACGAAATTACCGTCCGGCGTCGCCGTGTGACAGCCGATGCACCCGACCGCTTCGGGCACCGGCGGGCTCGGGAAGTTCCCGCCGATGGGTGGCTGCGCCCACACGGTTTGCGTGACCTGATTGGGTGTGAGGACGACCTCCGTGCTCTCATCGCCGACCTGGAACCCCTGGAGGTTGGTCGTCGCGGCATTGGTGACGAACGACGCGGTCGACCAGAACACCATCGCGCCCTGCGCGGGCGCGGGAGCGACAATGAAGTTCGTTCCGGTGCCGGCCGACGGCGATCCGTTCGTCCCCGCGCCCCGGATGGTGACCGTGATCGCCTCGCCCTGGACGTTGGAGGCCAGACTCGTCCACAGGGACTTCGGCATCGTCCACTTCGTGGCGCCGGTGTAAACGAGCAGATCGCTCGACTCGCTCTTCGAGTGGAACCGCAGCTCGAAGAGAGTCTGTCCGGCCGGCGCCGTCCAGATGAAACGGGGGCGAAGCCAATTGTTGGGGTAGAGCGCGCCCGGGGCCGGCTCGTACAAGCACGGGCCTCCGGATCCGCCTGCCTGGGCCGTGGAGGCGGGGGTTCCGAAGATCCCGGACGGAGTGCTGCCGGAGGGCCACGTCTCATCTGCGATGAGCGGAAACTGGCTTGCGCTGCAGGAGCCCGCATCGTTTGCGAGGGTGCATGCCTGAGCGAAATCCGTGCACGAGCCCGTCGCTGCGCAGCCGCCGCTGGTGCCCATCAGGCCTACTCCCCCGCTGCCGCCGCTGGTGCCGATGGCGGGCGGGTTGCCGCTTGTCTGCGAGGTGCTTCCGGTCGACCCGGGAGGGCCGAAGGTGCCGCCGGGCGTCGTCGTTGAGTCGCCCTTGGCACAACCGGCCGCGAGCGCCGCGCCTGCGAGCAGCGCGGCACCCAGCGCATGCTGAACGAACGGTCGCTTCGAGAGGGAAGGGGGCATGGAGGGCCTCGTGGAATGAAATCGGACGAAACCGCCGCCAGGCGGGCGCGGATCAGGTGCGTAGCGAGCGCGCACCCTCGCGATGGGCGCGGCGGGTGGTTCGCAACAACGCCGCCGCTGATTGGCTACGCGTTTTCAGGCGATCGGGCGCGTCTCGTCTGCGTCCCTTCACCTACTCCTAGAGAAGGCTCCCATTACCCTGGAAGTCTCCCATCAACCTGGAAGTCCTCCTGCCCAGGAGCCTTCCGTCACCCTAGAAGTCTCCCGTCACCCTAGAAGTCTTCCTCTCGCTCGCCCTCCGAAGGGCGACCCCATCTCATCAGAGCGGAAATCGTGTGATCGTCGAAACGTGCGGGCGTGCGCGGTGGCGCGGGTGGCAATGCAGGCGCAAGCGCAGCGAGCGTCCAGCGACGCAAAGGCTCGAGCGCGAGCGGCGACGTTCCTCGAACGTCCGCCACGCAGGACGGGTCGAGCGAAAGGTCGCACAATCGCGTCTCACGGTCGTGACCTCCAAGGAGCACGTACGGCCCCCAACGCGCAGAGAAGTGGCCGCCACGGGTCGCCAGCAAAGGCCGTTGCTCCGGCAATAGCGCCCCCCGAGCCAGAGCCGCGACGTCAACGCCCTCGAAGGCTGCCGGCGGCACGAGCCCGAGGGCGTCGAGCACCGTTCGCGCGAGGTCCACCGGAGCGCTCGCGGCTTCGACGCGACGACCCGCGAGCCACTGGGCCTGAGGCCAGCGCACAACCAGCGGGACGGACAGCTGAGGTTCGTCGAGGGTGTCCGGATCGCTGAATGGGACGGGCGCGGACTCGTTCGCCGCAACGTCCGCGGTGACAATCACGACCGTGTCGCCTTCGCGCCCTGCGCTGCGAAGGGCACCGACCAGCCGCCCGAGCGCCACATCGTGCGCGTCGATCGCTCGATCGTAGAGCGCCCAGGCCCGCACGCGGTCATCCTCCTTGAAGCGACCGGGGTGCCGGCGAGCCTTCATGAGCGCCTCAGCCGCCCGGCGTGGCTCGATCATGCCAAAATAGCCCTCCGGCGGCATCGTCTTCAACTCGTCGGGGCTCGCGTCCCAAGGCGGATGACCGCCGCGCGCATGAACGACTACGAAGAAGCGGCTCGCCCGATGCGCCTCGATCCATTCCGCCGCGTCGTCGAAGACCCTCGTCGCCGGCACGTCCTCGAGCGGATCATGGATGACGAACTGGTCCCACCCGCGGGCGAAGCCGAACGCGGCGCCGGTCGTCGGATTCGCGGTGAACATCGCGGTGGCGATGCTGCCTTGGCGACACGCATCCTCGACCGTCGTCAGGGCGTCCGACAGCCGCGCGTCCGGATCGCCGAGGCCATGCGCGCGGGACGACAACCCCGTCAGCATCGACGCCATCACGGCGGTCGCGAGCGAACTCGATGCCCGGTGTGCCAGAAAAGTAACTCCCGTGGACGCCAGGCTCGCCAGCTCCGGAACGGCGTGCGGCCCTCCCCAGGGCGCCAGCGATCGAGCCGCCGTGCTTCCGAGAACGACGAGAACGACTCCATGCTCGACCGGCGGCGAGGGGGCGACGATCGAACCGGCTGCCACCACGCGAGGCGCCCCGAGCAGTAGCCGCGTGCCCTTTGCGGCCCGCTTGGCGATCAGTTCGATGGAGGCGAGCGCGCCGTCACCCTCCAGTCCGGTGACCGGGACAGACCATGGGGTCCACGCGGCCGCGCCCCCGGCAACCGTGGCCGTGCCAAGCACGATTGGAGAATGACGGTCGCGAAGGAGGCGTGCCTCGACATCGGCATCGCCCCCGCCCATGGTGGACAGTTCCGTTTCGAGCGTCGCGTTGGCGGGAATCCATCCCGAACAGCGGACGAACCCGGGCGCGAGAAGCGATAGAGCCTGGAGCGATCGTCCCGAGATCGTCGCATCGACCACGACGTCGGCACGAGTTGGAGCCGAATACGAGTCGGCGACCTCTCCCGTGCCGATGTGCACCCAATCAATCTCGGCTAGGGCTTCGTCGCTCGCACGGGCGCCGCCGGCGAAGTGCAGCGTGAGCTCGTGGCCGCCGGGGGCCAACGTGACGTTCGATCCGCGAGCCGCCACGACGCGGGTCTGGCTTTTGCCGAGCGGCCATGTGCCGAGGACCTTGCCATCGATGGCCACAGAGACACTGCGCGCCAGCAGGCCGTATACCCGAGCCTCGGCGTACGTGCCGGAATCGGGAGTTTCGCTCGCCGAGGCAGGCCAATAGAACGTCGCCGAAAGCGTTCTGGAGTGGGCTCGCAGCCATGTCGCACCCGCGCGTTCGACGGTTTCGTCTTGCCCTTGGCGAAGCGAACCAGGCCGAAGACTGGCGACCATCGACGACTCGCCAAAGTCGAGTAGGACGCCCCGATGCCCGAACGCGCATGCCTCCAAGGTCGCGGACATGTCCAGCACGACGGAACGCGAAGGTGCTCCGGACGCATCTTGCGGCTCCGGGTCGGACGCGGCGGCCGCGGGCGTCGGGAGCTCAGCGGACCCTCGGCCGCAGGCGCCGAAAGCCAGCGAAAGGAGCAGCGGGCGGCCCCATGCGCTCACGGCAAAGCCACATGCACCCGCGTCGTCTTGCCAGCCCGAACGTCCACCACCTGAGTGGACGTTCGACCGGCCTGCTCGACCCTGAGTTCGTGATATCCGGGGCTGAGCGGAGTTCCTATTTGCGGGCCGAAGCCCGCGCGTGCACCGTCCACTTGAACGAGCGCTCCCGCTGGGACAAACGCTTCGAGCAAGCCGTAACCCGCGGGGACCTCGGCGCCGAGCGGCAGATCGTCGATCGCGGATGGATCCCGTGTGCTCGATGCCGTCGGGTTTAGAATCGCTGGAGCCACCGAAGCCGTGACCGCCGGGGTGTGCGAACGGGGCCGCTCGGCTTCGCGCGAGTCGACGTGCAGAATGAGCGCGACGGCGGCACCCAACACAATGAGCGCCACGACGTAGCCCCCAACCTTGGCCCGTGGGCTTCTCGGCTCGACGCCGATCCGATCATATGGCTCGACGTCCAACGGCTCCGGCCGAACGGTTGCCCCTTGCGCGTGCTCCGTCCTTGGGTCGCCCTTTGGCGCGGGCAGCCGCACGGCACGTTCCGCAGTCGCTTGCAAATCGCTCTTTCCGGGCTCGTCGGCGACGGCAAAGGGCCCAACGTACGCTTCTGCCGTCTCGCGGTCTGCGCTCGAACGTTCGGCGGGCGACGGCGACGATATCCCTTCGGACCGGCGCACGTCGCGGTCGACCGGCATCGGCAGTTTGGCCGTGCGCTCGACCGAGCCGAATTCCGAGGAGGACGCAACCGATTCCGCGCTCGCCTCGGGCACGATGGCGTCAGGCGGCACGGAGGGAAGAGCCCGAACCTCGGCCGCTTCGTCGTGATTGGCGGGCGGATCCGACGAACGCGGACGGAGCTCACTCGCTTCGACAATCGACCGTAGCGCATTGCCCGAATGAACCAACCCCGGCTCCGGCGATCGCTCACTGATCTCGCGCATCACGGCGTCCTCGAGCGACGACGGCGCGTCGGCGTCTTCGTCCGACCCGTCGGGCGGCGGCTCGCGCGACGTGACCCCCGCGTGGAGCGCAAACGGCAAAGGCGAGGGAGACGAGTCGGCCGCGGGCTCCCCGAGCGTTGCGGTCGACGATGAAGGGACGGGCGTGGGGGGTGCGGGAGGCATGGGCGCCCGGGGAACCGCGGGCGCCACGGCCGGCGTTCGTCCGAAGGCGCCGACGGGCACGGGGGCGCTCGGGCGCGCATTCGGCGGGACGGTGAACCTGCGGGCCGAACCTCGAAGCACGGCGAGCGCCTCATCGACGGCCGGAGTGAGCAAGTCGGCGCCGTCGTACCCCTCGACGCTGCGGATGGCACCGCGAGCGGCGAGATCGGCGAGAACGTCTTCGAGCAGCCCTGGCGACGCGTCCCCCGCAAGAAGCATCTGCCGGGGCGAAGCACCCGACGATAGGCGTTGGATGAGGACCCGCGCTGGCTCCGGCGTCGCGCGCAGGTATTCGCCGAGCACGGCATCGTCGATCGTGATGCGCTCGACTTGAATCGTGGTTGCCCCGGTGGTCGCCGCGAGTGCCCCGCGCGCGGCGGCAATCGGCCGTGAGAGTTGCTCGGCTAGGCTCCCGGTGAGATCGCCTCGAATGGGGTCGTGGGTGGTCGCGACGGCGAAGCGCCCGGAGCCGACCCCGAGCAGGCTCGCGAGCGCTCGTTCGCCGCTCTGGTAGCTGCCATCACTGGCCGTACGCGTGATCTTGCGGGGCGCTCCGCCGCGGATCTCGACCTCGTACAAGAACATCGCGTCACGGACGGAGACGCGGGCGTCTTTGCGGACGACGCACACGAGATCGAGCAGAAGGCGCGGCGAAAGCCCGTCCAGCCGACCTCGGGCTTCGCCGTCGCCCCGCAGTCTCATCTCGATGCGCGCGCGAGGGCGAAGAACTTCGCGAACGCGAGCGAGAACGGCGCGCGAGTCGCTCTCTTTGCGCATGTAGGCGGCCGCGCTGGCGCCGAGTTCACGCACGCGCTGCAAGAGGTCCTCTTTCCACGACAGAAGGATCACTGGAGTGTCGCGCAGCGCGACGTCACGGCGAATGGCGCGGCTCAACGCGAACCCGTCGAGCCCAGGCATCAAGATGTCGCTCACGACGAGCTCGGGCTGCACGCGAAATGCGATGTCGAGCGCCGTCCGACCGTCGAGCGCCTCGTGAACTTCGCAGCCCGCCGTGCGAAGCAGATCGGAGATGAACCAAGTGACGCCGGGGTCATCGTCGGCCACGACGACGCGCCGGCCCTTGAGCCGCACGTCGGCTGCGGCGCCGCGCCCGCGACCGGTGCCCCGATCGGCGGGCGTCTCGTGATGCAGCCACGGCGCGACCGCGATCGACCCCTCCGGCGCGCCTCCGTCGAATTGAATGGCCCCCCCCGTTCGCTGCGCAACGATTTCCTGGATGCGAGCGATCGCGCCCCAGAGCGCCCCGAGCACTTCCGTTCCCTCGCCCAGCGGAACCCGCAGCGAGCGCGCCGACCGGTCGACGCTGTCGACGAGCGCACGCTTCAACTCGTCGGCCAAACGGTCGGCGAGCTGCTCGAGCGTGGGCTCTCCGAGCGTCACGCGCAAGGTTCGGCCTTCGCGCGAGTCGAGAATCTCGTCGCAGGTTGCGCGAATGAGCTCGGGGTTAACCGGCTTGGCGAGCGATTTGGCAACGCCCAGCGCGACGAAGCGAGCCGCATCGTCCGCAATCCGAAAGGTGCCGACGACGATGATCGGCACGGGCTCGGTCAGCGGGTCGTCGAGCAGCGCCGAAACCAGGTCGGTCGCCCGGGCCAGGTCCGCATCCACCAGAACGAGATCGGGGGCATACGCCCGCGCCAGCTGCAGTGCCGCGTCGAGATCCGCGGTTCGCTCGCACTCGAATGCGCGGATGCGCGCGATGCCTTCGTCCATGAGTGCTTCGGCCAGATCTTCGCCGCCGACGACCAGCACCGTGATCGGCGGATGACCGGGTGCCTCGTCCGGATCGTCGTTGGCCTGGGCCGGGGCTGGCCGCGAAGCCGCATCCCCCCAGGCGAGCACCCGCAATTCATCGAGGGTCTGACCGACGAACGCGACCTCCGCCTCGCGGAGGGAACCCGCCTGCGCCGCCTGCTCGAGCACGACGAGAGCCTGCTGGAGAGCACGCGCCATCGCTTCGAAACGCAACAGGCGAGCGCCGGACCCGAGGGCATGCAGCCGCCGGCGCAGTTCGTCGCGGATGACCTTGGAGGTCGGGTCGTCCTCGATGGCGGACAAAAGGTCGCGGGCGTCGGCGACCTTACGCCCGAGCGACGCAACAAAATCGGCGCGAGCACTACCGAGCCGCCCTGTCTCGCTGTCCCTCCCCTCGGACGTACGGCTCGACATGGCCAGTCGCCCGTAGCACGAAGCGCGCGCCGCTGGCCAGCACGGCGGAGCGCTGCACTTCTCACCGAATGACTTTTGAAGCGTTGCTACATTGCCCCGGTCCGAGGCATGCCCATTTCCATGTCGATCCCACCCGGCGTCCCCGAGCGGACCGGGTCGCGTTCCGTGCGTTTGGGCACGGCCATTGGCCTCGGAGCGTTCGCTACTCTCGTTTGCGTCCTGCCGGCGACGCTGCGCGTGTGCGCGGCCATCGGCCCGGACGAGAGCGAAATGCGCGTCGCGGTTGCTCTAGCGGCGGCCGCGCTCGGACCGATGGTAGCGTCGATACTCGTGCTCCGGGGGGCTCGGGAAGGACTGCGCGCGTTTGCGGGACTGGGAGTGGAAGTGCGGGCGTTCGGGCTGGCGCTTTGGCTCGCGTCGCTGCTCGTCACGTTCTCGGTCTTCGGCAGCGTCCTGCGTGCGACCACCCACCATCACGCGCTCGCCGGTGTGACGTTCGCGTTCGGCGCGCTCGCGCTTGCGGCCGGCTCGGCCGTGCTATGCGCCCGCTTCGTTGCGATCATGCGCGCGGCGTCCCCGACAGTGCGCCGAGTCATCGCGATGGCTCTCGGCACGGCCGTGGCGGCGGCCGTAGGTTGGGTCGGACTGCGATTCATGCGCGCAACGGCCCACGATCCGGCATCCGCGAACGCGGCGGCGATCGTCGTCGACGTGCTCGCATTCGCGCTCGCCGCCGGGTTTGCGGCTCAGCCATCGTTCGCATTGCGCCGCCCGTTGGCGCTCTCCGGACCCCCGGTTGCCATCGTCATCGCGGTACTTGGAATCACGGCGCTGCGCGACGCCACCCTGCGCAACGCGATCGACGAGCACGCGCCGGCGTTCTCCACGGCCGCACGCTGGATCCCAGAGGCTTCCGAATGAAGCACGTTGGCTACGCCTTGCGCGTCCTGGTTCTCGCCACGGTGTTCGACGTGTCCGCCTGGGCCACCCCCTCCGCCGCAGGTGCGGTGGAGTCGACGACTCAGCCCGCCGCCTCCGGCGAAGGCGTCGCGGTGGTCGCGCTCCCGATAGCGACCGATGCAGCCTGGCCGCTCGCGCGAGCGATTTACGGGGATGCGTCGCTTCGGGCCAGCACGCTCGGCGAAGCTTACGCGCGCATCCTGTGCGGGGAGCCGCCCGCCCCGAGCGCGTCGGCCGATGAGCGCGACGTGGCCGATACGATCGCTGCAGTTCGAGGCGACGATGCTCCATCGCGGGCACTGCTGAGCGCGCTAGCGCATCGCTTTGGTTTGCGCGCGCTCGTCGTCGTCCGAGTCGACGGCGGCCACCCCGTCGCACACGTGTTTCTGGCGGACCTCGGAGCGTTCGACGCAGCCACGTACGCCCCCGACGCGGGCCGGCTGCCGGTGTCGTGGTCGGCCGCAGCCCGCTCATTGGCCCGCACCTTGGGGTCCGCTCCGTCGGCCTCGTCCGCCGCCGCACCGGCGCTGGCGACGCACGAGGTGCCGCCCGCCGATGCGCGAGGGGGCCACCGACCTTTCTACTCGTCTCCCTGGTTCTGGGGCGCGGTGGGGCTCGCCGCCGCGGCCGCCGGGGTGACGTACCTCCTGACGCGAGACAGCGGCTCCCCCACGATCCATCTTGTGGTGCAGGTGCCGCCTCCATGAACCGACGACGATGGGTCGAGGTCCATTCTTTCATCCTGACGTTCGCGTCTCTGGTGGTGTTCTGGTCCACCCGGGCAGGCGCCTCGACCGATCCGGAAAGCGAGCTGCCGCACGCGCGCGACGTGGGCATGGTCTCTCAACCGGCCACCGCAACGCTGCCCATCCCACCGCCTGATTTTCGGCAGCTCGACCATGGCTGGTTGGTGGTCGAGTTTCCGATGAGCGTGCAGTCGCGCGTCGACTCCTTGCTGCGCGATGCCGACGACCTGCGAGCGCAAATCGCCGAGGATCTCGGTGGCCCGCTGCTGGAGCGCGTACGGGTCCGCGTGGCACGCAGTCCGGAACAGATGGTCGAACTCGCGCCGCGCGGCGCCCCGCCACCCGCATACGCCGCCGGCGTCGCGTACCCCTCCGTGCACCTCATCGTGCTCACGCTGCAGGCTCCCGACACGTGGGAAGCGCCCGACTTGTCGGAGGTCCTCAAGCACGAGCTTACGCACGTGGCTCTCGCGGACGCGGTTGCCAACCACGACGTGCCGCGCTGGTTCGACGAAGGGGTCGCGATTCACGCGTCGGGCGAGCTTTACCTGAAGCGTTGGACGGAGCTGTGGAACGCTTCCCTTTCGAGGCGATTGATCCCCCTGCCCGAGCTCGACCGCGCGTTCCCGAACGATCGCGCCGAGGTCAGCGTCGCGTATGCAGAATCGGCCGACGTCGTTCGCTTCTTGATGCGAGACGCCGATCGGGCACGCTTCGGTTCGCTCATTCAGCGGCTCCGAGCGGGCATCGCGTTCGACAGAGCGCTCGAGGACGCCTACGGCACCGATGTGCGCACGCTCGAATACCAATGGCGCGAGGACGTCGGACGTCGCTTCGGGTGGGTGCCGGCGCTGACCGGTGGCGGCGTGTTCTGGGCTCTGATCGCGGCGCTGTCGATCGCGGCGTGGGCGACCAAACGCAAACAGGCGAAGGCCAAGCTTGCTCTGTGGGCCCGCGAAGAGGCCTTGGCGGAAGCCAGCGTGTCCTTGGTGGACGCGAAGGCCCACCCCATCGAGCCGGCGAATGAGGCGACGCACGTGGTGCGCGTGCCCTCGGTCCCCATCGTCGAGCACGAGGGGCGCTGGTACACGCTGCACTGAACTGGCCCTGGGGGGTGCGAGCCGACGGAAGCACTCGCCCCTTCCGATGCACCGGCTGTCCTCGTCGATTCGCTCGAATCGAGCGGCCCCGACCCGCGACCGCGAGCCCGACCCGCGACCGCGACACCGCGACCGCGACCCCGACAACCCCGACCGCGACCGCGAGCCCGACAACCCCGAGCCGCGACCCGCCCTTACCCCGCGACCCAGCCCCCAACGGGTCTCGTCGCTCTGTCCCTAGGCTGCGCCCAAACCCCTGCTGCACCGCCCGCCTCGATGCTTGTCGCAACCTGCAACGGCGATGCACTAGCGGATGATAAGCTCGACGATTGCGCCGCGACCGTTCGGGTTTCGGTTGACGAGACGGGTCGCCGATACCTCGGTCGTGACGAATCCCCGCCGGTACAATGTTCGGACCCCTTCGGTCGACGAGTTCGAAAGCAGGATCCGCACGCCGCGGCGCTTGAGCTTGAGTGCCACGTCGCGCAGGCGCGATTGCTCGTCGAGTGCGAAGCCCTTGGACGTGTAGGACGTGAACGACGACGTCGCCGAAAGCGGGACGTACGGAGGGTCGAAGTAAACGAAGTCACCGCGCCTCGCCTTCGCCGTCACGACTTCGAAGTCGGCTACGACCAGATCGGCCGCCGCCAGCGCCGCGGAGCAGGCGGCCAGATTCGCTTCATCGCAGATCGTTGGGTGGGCGTAACGACCGAACGGCACATTGTAGCGGTTGCCGCGATTGACCCGATACAAGCCGTTGTAACCTGTCTTATTCAAATAAATGAACCAGGCGGCCACCTCGGCGTCCGTGCGGGCATCGATATCGATCTCACGCAGGGCGTAAAAGAACTGCTCGTCGTGCGGATAGCCTCGCAACAGCCGTATGACTTCGTCGACGCAGTCCCTCACGCCCCTGTAGGTGCGGATGAGCCGTTCGTTGACGTCGGCGAGCACCGCCTTCTGGGGCCTCAGCTGGAAAAAGAGCGCTCCACCGCCGACGAAAGGCTCAAAGTACCGTGCGTGGTGCTTCGGTACATGGTGCAGTAGCTCGCTGAGGATCTGCCGTTTGCCTCCGGCCCACTTCAGGAAGGGGCGGCAAGCCTCCGTGACGGCGGGGATCGCGATGGGCATACCGGATCGTCAGCGAAGGGCGGTTGGACAGCCCACGACGACGCGAACGTCCAGCACGTCGCCATCGACGATCTTCTGGCAGCTCGCACCGAGGATCGTCACCGTCGCGCCCGTCAGCGTCCAGCCGTCGGGACCGGGCTGCGGAACCGGCTGCTCGTCGAAAAATACGTTGACGAGCGTGGGGTCGACTGGAGCCTCGTTGAGCTGCAGCGTGCAGCTGCCCGTGATCGCCGCGGCCACTTTGGACAAGGTCGTCGTGAACGCGGCTTGGTCCGCCGTGCTCACGGCGTAGTACTGGGTGCCGGCTTCGTCACCGGCGCGCGCGGTGCCTCCCGCCTGGGCCAGCTGGTCGAGAAGACCGGCGTACACCTCGCTTCCGGGGACGCCGACGACGTACACGGGAATGCCGTCGTTGGCGAGCGTCTGAACGGCGCCGATGGTCGCCTGGGAATCCAGGCACGCTAGGTTGGCGATCTGCTGATTGGCCGCCGAGGAGTCGTCGGTGCAGCAGCTACTCGGAGCCACTGGACAGTCGCCGTCGATGTTCGGCTGACACTGAGCGATGCCACACGCGAGCGACTCATCGCAATTGGGACCGCCGTCGGTCGCGAGAACGACGAACGTCTTGCCCGGCAGAGACCGCAGGCGGGGCTCGAGTGCCAAGAGTGTCGCCGCGGTAGGGGTCCCTCCGTCGGCTCCGATGTGGCCGAGCGCGCTGAGGAACGCGAGCGCGGTCGCACCTGGCGTTCCGGCCGGTGCGTTGCCCTGGTGCGGGGCAAACACTTCGATTCCGGCTTCGCAGGCCGTAGGCAAGTCGACCGGCTGGTTGGCGGCCAAGTAGGGATCTGGAAACACCGCCGCCCCGATGACGGCTCGCGGCCCGAGCGCGATGACGATCTCGCCGATGACGCTGATGATCGTCGGCCACTTGTTGTCCTCCGCCATGCTCCCTGAGCGGTCGAGCACGAAGTAGACGTTGGGCGGGTCGACGACGATGGGTTCGTCCACACACGCGCACACCCCACCGTTCGGGCCCAAGTCGCATGTGGGCGCAGCTGCTTCGGCGGGCTGCAGGTTGAGTGCCGCAGCGTCCGCTTGCGCGTACCCCGACGCCAAGTCTCCAAGCAGCGGGAACTCGGACTCTTGCTCGCCGCAGGCCGCAGGCAAGACGGCGAAGAGGAAGCCGATCCGCGCGACGTCGAGCGCGCGACGCGAAAGGCGACGATAGCCGGTCACCCCAGCATGGTAGCAGTGTGGATGCCTTCCGATGCGACAGGGCGCATCCCACACTCGCGCGTCGTATGGGCCCGCACGCGGCCTGCCCGGGGTCCTTCGCACCGTCGGCGCACTCGCGCTCGGCGTCGCGGTCTGCCTGGTGACCGGCGGAATCCCCGGCTCACGCCTTCGATCCATCGGCAACGCGGCAGACGGAGCGCCGGTTCCCAGCGAAGTCACCGGTCGCGACGGGGCCATCGACGTTACGGTCCGCGCCGCCGAGGGAGGCCTCGCGCTCGCCGGTGCTCGCGTCCGCGCACTGGCCATCATCGACGATCAGGCCTACTTGGCCGATCAGGGATCCACCGACGACGTGGGACGGGCGCGGATGGTCCATCTGCCGCGGGGCGAGCTCTGGCTGCTCGCGGATACGGCCGGATACGCGCGCGGCTCGTCCCACCTCATCGTCGACGCCGCGCCCCGCACGATCGTGCTCGAGCTCGGATCCGGCCACGCGTTCGATGTCGTGGTGCGCGATGAGCTTGGCGCTCCCGTCCCCGGCGGCGAAGTCGAAGCCGTCGCAAGCAGCGACCCTTTGCCGGTCGGAGCCCAAACGGGCACCGATGGAGTCGCGCACATGCAACGACTCGGACCCGGCCCTTGGCGCGTGACGGCTCGAGCCGGTGGCTACGAGGAGATGCCGGGGCGAGCCGAGCGCGATGCCGAGGTCGTCACGATCACGCTGCGTCGGCTGGGAGCCCTCAACGTCCACGTGCAGGCCGAGGGCGATCACGCTGCAGCCGATGCGCGCGTGTCGGTCGCCGGCGCGACACTTTGGCCACCGCGCGCCGCGGAAACCGACGCGCAAGGCAACGTGCGAATCGCCGGACTCGTCGCAGGCATCTACGCGCTGCGGGCGACGAGAGGGCAGTACGCATCGCCGATCGAGCTCGGCATCAGCCTCGAACGCGGCGAGGAAAAGAGCGTCGAGCTTCGTCTGGGACCTGGACGATTCGTCGGCGTACGCGTCACCGACGGAGAGGGCGACGACGCGGCCCCCATCGCCGGAGCGCGTGTGCTGCTCGCCGAGGGCGGGCTGTCGCCGTTTCCCCTCGAGGCGACCACCGATGCACGCGGACGTGCGCGCCTCGGCCCCGTAGCGCCCGGTACGACCACGATCGGGGCGCAAGCCAAAGGGTTCGTCGGGCGCGGGGCGGTCTTCGTGGCCGATCCGCCTCCGCTCGAGACACGCGTCGCGCTCGTTCGCGCAGGTGTGCTGACTGGGCACGTCGTCGACGCCCGCGGCATTCCGGTCGCGGGCGCCACGATCGAGCTGGTCGGGACGGACACGAACGGTGACCCCATCTTCGATGATCCCCGGCGCGCACGCTTCCAGGCGGCTCAATTCGCTTCGATGCTGGCGGGACCCGCGCCCTTCGTCGCTGCCGGCGAGCTTGGCGTCGTGCCCGGGCCGGTTCCTCCGGTCCCGTTCGCGAGCCCATCGGGCGCACCGACGTGGGGCGCTCATGTGGACGGCGTCGTCGACGGCGAGCCGTGGGTCACGCGCTACGACGGAACGTTCCGCGCGACGCCGGCTTCGCCCGGCCGCATCCGTGCGATCGTGCATCATCCGGAATTCGTCGAGTCCGAAAGCGACATCGTCGGGCTCGCTCCGGGTGGCGAATCGCACGTCGAAATCGTACTTCACCAGGGGGGATCGCTCGAAGGGCGGGTGCTCGACGCACACGATCGTCCCGTGCCGGGGGCCCGGGTCGTCATTTCGGCGATCCGGACGGCGCTCGACCGGACCACCCGAACGGCAAGCGACGGAACGTTCTCCTTCGCCGACGTTCCGGACGCACTGAGCCTTGGCGCAAGCGCAGGGGACGACGACGAGCCGGAGGTGCGGTTGCATGTCTCGGTGCCGGAGGGGGGACGCCAGGAAGTGACCCTGCACTTGCCCGAGGAGCGCGGCCCGCTTCCGGTCACGGTGGTGGACGATAGGGGCTGGCCGATCGCCGCGGCGCAGATCACCGCAAGCTCTCTTTCGGCCGACTCGCTCTTGCGCACGACCGTATTCACGGGAGCCGACGGCGAGGCGCAGCTGAAGCGAGCTCACGGCGTTCCGCTGCGGCTCGAGATTCGAGCCCCCTCGCACGCGCCGCGCGTGTGGGTCACCGACGCGAGCACCGATTCGTTGCGCGTCGAGCTGGCTGCGGCCGAATCGGCCGTCGGACAGGTCGTGGCCGCTCGCGACGGCGAGCCGATCGGCGGCGCCGACGTGACCCTGTACACGGAGCTCGGAGCGCGCCACGCCCGCACCGATGCGCGGGGTGGTTTCGCGCTGACCGACCTGGCCGCCGGCGCCAGTCAACTACGCGTCACGTCCCGCCAGTACGCGCCCTACAGCGACGCGATCACCGTCCCGGAAAGCCGCGGGCGTCGACCGTTCGAGATCGATCGAATCGCCCTGGCCGCCGAGTGCGTGGCCGAAGGCGACGTCGTCGATGCTCGCGGCGAGCCGGTGGCAGGGGCACGCGTGGCGCGCGACGGCGCTCCAACATGGCTGAGGGTCGGGTCGACCCCGGACGGACTGGCGATCACGGACGCGCGCGGGCGGTTCCGACTCGGTGAGCTGCCCGAAGGCCCTGTCGCGCTCGAAGCGTACGCGCCCGAGGCGGGCCGGACCCGGGCAACGGTCAACCTCGTCGCTGGGCGATCGAACGAAGGCATCCGCTTGACGCTCGGCACAGCTCCCGGCGGCGCCGCGGCCGACGAGCCCCCCCAAGGCTCGAGCGTAGCGGTGACTCTCGGGGAAACAGGAAATCCTGCGGAGGTCGTCATCGTATCCGTGGTCGAGGGGAGCGAGGCCGAGCGCGCCGGGGTCGCCCCAGGCGACGTCCTGCTGACGGTCGACGGGGCAACGGTCGGTTCCATCGAGGATGCGCGGGCGCGGTTGAGCGGTCCACTGGCCGATGACGTGCTCGTGACCGTAGAGCGCGACGATCGAACACTCTCGTTTCGAATGGGTCGCGAGCCCGTTCGTCGCTGAGGTCGGAGGAAGGGTCGACCGACGGATGTCACAGTCAAAACGGCGGGGCCGATGGATGTTTGCAGTCTGGGTCGGATCGGGGCTTGCGGGGTGGACGCGCGGGGTCGGTCTGTCGAAAGCTCATTCGCGTGCGAATGCGATCGAACGACCAGCGAGCACGGCCCATCGCATCGTGCCGTCTTCTCCGAACGTGAACGTGTGGGCCGCCGCCGGCCCGTCGGCGTCGGTGACCAGGACGACGGTCGTCGCGTCCTCGCGCACCACCCGATACCTGCCCGACTGGGTCTGGTTGGGCGACACCACGGTCATCGAATGACCATCCACGCGAATCTCCATCGCGAGCGCGAATGCGTTCGCGGCGTCACTGCCAGCTCCCTCGACACGCACGCCTCGCCAGCGCCCCTGCAGTCGCGCCGAACCCACCTCTTCGCAAGCGATCAGAAACGAGAGAGCCGCGAGCCAGGCGGGCCCCCGCTCGAGGGTCTTCACGAAAGGCGCTCGGGCCGCGTGAGCTCCACCACGATCTCCCTCGGAATTCTGCGCAGCGCATGCCGACCGTCGACATGGGCAAGCCGCGTCCAGCCTTCGGCGCACAGTGTGGCGTCCCGTACACGCACCAGGCGAAAATCGAAACGTACGGTCGCCGCTCCGATCTCGGAAAGGACTGCCTCGACGTCGAGCTCGTCGTCAAAGCGGGCGGGTGCTCGGTACCGCACCGAGACCTCGACGACGGGAAGGTGGATGCCGCGAACGGTCCATTCCGCGTAGTTGGCACCCCGGCGACGGAGCCATTCAACGCGGGCGATTTCCATGAACGACAGATACTTCGCGTGATGAACGATACCCATGAGGTCCGTATCGTCGAAGCGCACGCGGACGCGGACGACGCTGCGCGCAGCGGCCGGATCGATCGGTTCCGAAGGCACGACAGATGCCCCATCTAACATGGCGGCAGCCGCGTTGTTACCGGGATCCCGGGTGGGCTATGTTGCCGGGCATGGAGCGCAAGCGCCGCTTGCCTCTTGTGCCTTCGGACAACGAAATCGAGCCCCGAACTGCCTGGCAGTGGGTGGGTTTCGGGGCGATCGCCATTTTCGTCGTATGGGTGCCTCTGGCGGCGTTGGCCGTGTCGGTCACCTCGCGCTGGATCGCCGTCGGGGAAGGCCCCCACCGGCTCGCCCGCGCCGCGATCGGCAGCGCCGTGGCCTCCGCGTTCGCGCTCGCCGCCGCGGCCCTTGCGGGCGGGGCGCTGATCGGAACCTGGGGGGGGCCAACGGCGGGGCCGCGCCGCGCCGCGCTCGCCGGACTGGTGGCTGCGATCGTGGCGGTCGCCGCTTCCTGGCTCACGCTCGGCTTCGCCCCCGGAGCGCTCGTCGTCGTGGCGATTGCGGTCCCCTTTGCCGCTTTGGGCGGCGAGCTCGGACGACTACGAAAGGGTGGCCAGAAACGCTAAGAACATACGACGATGCTCTGCTTGAAAGTGGGAACCGATGCCGAGTGGGCGTGCGCAGCGGTGGGTCGCATCGACGCCGTCCTCATCGATCATGCGCATTGTGAAATGAAGGCGGCGTCGAATGCTTTCTCGCTTGCGACCCGCTACCGCGAAGACGCGGACTTGGTGCGGGTCCTGACCGATCTGGCTGGCGAGGAGCGGGAGCACTTCGACCGTGTGCGTGCCCTCCTGGAGGCTCGCGGAGGGACCCTCGGCGCGCCAACCGTCGACGCGTATGCAGCCGGGCTGCGCAGGGCCAGTCGCGCGCTGCCGCACGGGCCTGTCTCCACTCCGCTTGTGGATCGACTGCTCGTGGCCGCGATCATCGAGGCTCGCTCGTGCGAGCGATTCAAACTGCTCGCCGTCGCAACAGCGAGCGAAGTGGGGCAGCGAGAGGTCGCCGCACTGTGGGAGGAGCTCTTCGCCGCAGAGGCCGGCCACTATCGGACGTTCGTCGATCTGGCCCTGCGCGTCGGCCACGGCGATCGCCAGCGTGTGTTGACGCGACTGGAACGGCTCGCCGAGGCCGAGGCGGCCATCGTGACGGCCCTCGCTCGTCGGGGCGCGCCGTCGGAGCGCGCTACGATTCATGGCTGAATCGACGATCGACGACCTGCTCGCGCTCGACCGGGACGTGGCGCGTGCCGTGGGGCAAGTCGAGCGCTGGCGGGAAGGCCTGGCGCAGGATCCGGACGCCAGTGCGGAGCAAGACCCGTTCGAGGGGGTAAGGCGAGCGTCGGCAAAGTCGACACGGGACGCCTTGCGCGCGTGGACTCCCGGCGCCGCCGACGGACCGTTGCGGGACTCCCTGATGACGTGGGTCGCCGCGCTGGTGCAGACGCGTATCGGGCTCGCCGACGAGCTGGCTCGGGCTCGGGAGGTCAACACTGCGCGCGGACGTTTCCATGGTCCGACCCCACGTCTCGTGTCGTGGCGCGAAGCGTGGCGTGGCATCGTCGCCGCGCGCACGGGCGGCGAGGCGCAGTGCTGGCTCGAGGCGGCCTGCGAAGCCGGCGCGGGCCTCGCTGCGATAGGTCGAAGGAGTGCGGCGAGGCGAGTCGAGGTCGCCCGGCGCTTGGGCTTCTCCCACCCCTGGGAGATTTCGGTGCCCATTTCGCGCGACGCGATTCGCGAAGCGGCGACGCGGCTGCTCGATGCGACCGAGGACGTCACGGTCGCGGTCCGCCGGCAAGCGGGCACTGGCGCATCGGGTGCGGCGGCGACACTGCATCAGGCGACCGCACGCGACGCCGGCGAGGGCTGGCCAGCCCATCTCTCGTCGCGATGGCTCGAGGAAATGTTCGGTGCGCTCACGTCGGGTCTGCGCATTCGCCTGCCCCGCCTCCCGCCCGCGCTCGGCGCATCGAGCTTCGCGCGCGCTCTCTACGCCTTCGGATTCGCCGCCCGCGTGGGCGCGGCGCCGTCCTCGCTACCGCACGGGCTGTCACGAGAGGTCGCGTCGGTCGGCGCACACCGACACGGCTTCGTCTTCGCCTCGCTGGCCGCAGACATGGAGTTCCAGCGGCGTGAACTGGGTCTCGGACGCCGGATCGCAGCCGGCCAGGCGCGGATGCTGGCTCGAAGCGCCCTCCTGGACGTCCGCCTGCACGCCGCACGCATCTTGCTCGGCGACGACGAGGTCCCTTCGCCGGCAAGCCTCTTCGACGAGATCGGCGCGCGCCTATTCGGAGCACCCCTCGACGCCAGGCTGCGCGGTGCGTGGCCGTTCCCGCGCGACGACGAGCCGGGGCGGTTCGTGGCGCTGCTTCAGGCACCGTCGTTGCGGGAGACCCTGCGCAATCGGTTCGACTCCGACTGGTTTCGCAACCCGGCAGCGTGGGCGCAATTGCGGGCGCAAGGCGCCATGCCAGTACCGGAGCCCATCGACGAAGCGGTCTTGGTACCGAGCGCCCAGGCGCAAGGCCGTCTGTTCGAGGAGGCTCTTGGGTGAGACTCGCTCTGGCCGTCGTGGGCATCGGCCTCGCGCTGGTCGGCCGAGATCGCGCGAAGATGCCCGCCTCGCACCCTGCTGCCCGCGCCGTTGCCCCACAGCCGCCGGCCTGGTCGCACGCGCCAACGCCCCCTCTTCCCATGCTGCCGAGCGTGGCGCGCGTCCGCGTCGAAGCGGCGCGCGACCGCGTCGTGGTGATCGAGGACGTCAACCTGCCGCGCGGCGACTGGCAGTCGGGCGGGCTCGATCTCTACGTGGCGTTCGGGGCGCCGGGAACGCCGATCGCCCTGGATGCGCGATTGACGTCGCCGGCCGACGCGCGGGGCGACGCACGGAGCGAGGAGCCCGGCGAGCGTATCGCCACCGAAACGGCGCCCGCACGCGGTCCCGGGACTCAGCCTCTGCTCGGGCCCTCACAAATGGCCGGCGTCGTTCTCCGCATCAAGGAGGCGCAGCTCAAGCGGGCGTACGCGGCGGGCGAGATCGCGGTGATCCGTATCCGGAGCCTGCTGCGCGGGCCTGCGGCCGACGCGACCGGAGCGCGCGACGTCGTCGTACGCTTGGGCGTCGCCGGGGGGCTTGCCATGACACTCGGACGCATTCAGGTCGTGTCCGTCGATTCCAAGCCATGGATCGTCGCGCGCGCCGAAGCGAATCTCTGCGGTCCCGAGGCCGATCCATGGGGACTATCCGTCACCCTCTCCCCCAAGCCCAGCGGGCGGAACGACGATTCGCGTGCCACGACGATCGCGCCGCAGGCGGCCCTGCGCCATGCGAGCGACGATTTGTGCATCCGCTGGTGGACGACCGACGCGACGGGCCGCTGAACCGCGCCACGCATCGATCGTTCGGAGAGCCCCGGCCGATCAGGGACCCCACCAAAGCATTTCGGCGACGCGCGGTTGGCCACCTTCCGACGTCATGGCCGTGACGCGATCGCCTTCGATGCGTACGACCGGATCGGGCTGCTCGTCCCCGGCGACGAACGCGCTCTTCTCGAAGCCGTTCTGACCGAGCCAAATCAAGTGCAGGCCTTCGCGGCAGGCACCGGCGAGCAGGACGTTGCGCCCTCCCCCGACGAGGTGGAAGTCCATCCATCGAAAACCGAAGGCGGCGAAACGCTCGGCACTCGGGAAATCGGCGCCGACATCCTTCACTTCGGGAAGGTGGGCTCTCAAGTATTTGTGAAGTCGATCGTAGCTCGGATGCTTGAGCCGCGGCAACGCGCGCCCTCCCGATACGAGCACCGGCAAAGCGTGCGGAGCCGCGCAGGGAACCTCGACGTGAGCACGGTACCGATCGGCCAGCGTCGCGCCGGTGGATCCTCCGAGCGCTTCGTCCGACAAGGACTTGAGCCACCAATGGAACACGGCGAGGTCGGCCTCGCCAGCGGGTGATCGAAGCCGCACGACGCTTTCCCAAAGCGGCCGGCGCACGCCCCATACGCCGGCATGGCGATCCACGATGCACGCACCGACGTACGCGGCTCCGTGAGCGATGGCATTGAAGAGCAGGTTGTCGGCCGTGCCCGGGGCCCCTCGATTCGCCCACACATCGCGACGGGCACGGGTCAGCGCGGCGCCGAGCCGATGAACGCTCGCGTCGGTTCGATCGAGGCGCAAGTCGGTGCCGAACAGACTCGAGGCATTGCGCGCGAACCGATCGGCCGCGTCGTCGAGGTGACCGAGGACGGCTGCGTTGCGAGCTGGGTTCGCATCGACACTCCTCGCACGCGCCAGGTCGTCGCGCTGGTCGGGTGGAACGAGCGGCAAGACGTACCGAACGAAGATGTGCTCGGCATCCACGCGAGTCGGGGAGCCGATTAGCACGCCGCTGCTATGCTCGGGCCGCTTTGCTGACCCCCGACGTGCGCTTCGAGGGCTGGACCACGGAGGATTGGCTGCGCTTTCTTCGACTCTGGCAGCCGCGCACGACGCACGGCCACGAGCGAACGAAGCCACGGGGCGGCCTGGTCATCGTGCACGAAGAGGGCCTGGTCCTCAAACTGCTGCATACCCACCACGGCCGCCTGGACCCGTCGGCGGCTACGGCCCTGTCGGCCAGTGGGACCCCGAGCGATCCTGCCGAGGCGCGCGCCGTGACGCCGCGAGCCAACGCCCTCTCGTCGTTGCCGCAGATGGCCCAAGTTCATCATGCCAGCTGGGTCTTGAGCCTGAGGCTCGGTGCGCTGGACGAGGTCATGGAACGCTTCGGCGCGCGCGCGCGTCGGGGCGACGACTTCACGGCCCAGTCGGTCATGTTCCTCGGGATCGTGCGCGAGATGATAGAAGAGGGAGCCATTGCCACATGGCCGCAGCGGCTGCGCGGCCTTCCGTTGCCGACGGCCACCGTCATCCGTCGGACTCTCGACGCGCTTTGCGCGAATGGGCGAGCCGTCGTGCTCGGTCTGTTCGACGAGGGGGCCCTTTGGACGTCGTTCGTCGCCCGGCGGCGCGGAGACGCCTTCGACGTGGTCGCCGGCCCCGAGGAGTTGCGCCCCGGCCTGGGACTTCTGTCGGGCGACTGGAGGCGCGACTACCGCCACCTCGCCCGCGCCGTGGAAGAGCGGTACGCGCCTCTTGGATTCGGCTGTTTTGCTGAGCTGTCCACGTTCCGATCCTTGCAGACGGACAGCCGGCCCGGTGCGTGGAGCCGCGCGGTTGCGGTTCGCGACGTGATCATCTCGCCCATGCCCGTCGCGGTCGGAGTCGCCATCGGGTTCGACGGCACCCACTACGCTTTGCGCGGGCTCCGCGCCTTAACCGGGCGCATCGCACCCCTCGCCGTCGTAACCCCGTGGATTCGCGCCGCACGCACCCACGTGGCCCGGGCCACCGGAAAGGACGTGACCGCGCTGCTCGGCTTCGATCCGCTCGCGGCGCTCCGGCAGCTGCTCGATCGGTAGCCGAGGGCCCACGCCGTGAACCGCAGAGCTCGCGCCATCATCGAATTGCTGGGCCTCGCACCGCACCCGGAAGGCGGCTTCTACCGCGAGATGTTCCGATCGCCGCTGGACGTTGACACCCAAGAAGGACATCGTGCGGCATCCACGGCCATCTACTTTCTATTGCCCGGAGGCACGCTCTCTGCACTCCATCGCGTGCGTTCGGACGAGGTGTGGCACCACTACGGGGGCGATCCGGTGGCACTTCACATCCTCCGTGACGGCAGCCACCAGATTCTGCGGCTCGGCCGGGACCTTGCCGGCGGCGAGCGCCCGCAGCAGGTCGTCGAAGCGGGCGTCTGGCAAGCTGCGGTTCCATCCGGGAGCGACTACGCCCTTTGCGGGTGCACCGTCGCCCCGGGCTTCGACTTTGCTGACTTCGAGATGCCCTCTCGAGCCGAACTGACCGCCCAAATGCCGGCGCTCCGGGACGCGATTGCGAAGCTGACGAGGCGTTAAGTTAGGCCGAAGGCCGATCCCGAGAGATTCCGGACAAGTCTTGGGGCGCGCAGACGGCGTCGCTACGACGTCCCCTCGGCGACTCGGATCCTCAGCTCGTGAAGCTGGGCAGGCGACACGACGTTGGGCGCGTCGGTCATCAAATCGGTCCCCTTCTGGGTCTTCGGGAACGGGATGACGTCGCGCAAACTTTCCGCGCCGCTCAGGAGCATGGCCAAACGGTCCATGCCAATGGCGATTCCGCCGTGCGGCGGCGCCCCTAGCCGGAGCGCCTCGAGAAGGAAGCCGAACTTACTGCGGGCCTCCTCGTCGGAGATGCCGAGCGCACGGAACACCCTGGACTGGACCGCGGGATCATGCAACCGAATGGAACCGCCGCCGATCTCGAACCCGTTGAGTACCAGATCGTATCGCCAGCAAAGGACTTTGCCTGGGTCCGTGTCGAGCAGGTCGACGCAGTCGTCGTGCGGACGCGTGAATGCGTGGTGAGCCGCGACCCATCCCTTCGTCTCCTCGTCGTACTCGAAGAGCGGGGGGTTCACGACCCACAAAAAATTCCAGTGCCCGCCATGGCCGCTCTCCGGGATCAAGCCGAGCTTCTTCCCGAGGTACAGTCGCAGATTGGCCATGACGGTCTGCACCAGGCTCTCGCGACCAAACTGGAAGAGCATGAGGTCTCCGTCCTTTGCGCCCGCGCGGGCGTTGATTGCGGCGCGCAGCTCCGAGCGGATGGTCTTCGTCAACGGCGACTGCACCCAGTTGCCGGCGGCGTCGACTCTCGCCCGGGCAAGCCCCTTGGCGCCCATTCCCCTCACGAATTCTTCCAGCTTCTCGACGTCGGTTCGGGACAGCTTGGAGGCCCAGGTCGATGGAACGACGAGCGCCTTGACGATCTCGGCCGGCAAGTCTCGACGGTACTCGCCGCTCGCGAACTTGTCGGAGATGCTCGTCCAAAACGGGACCCCGCCTCCGCCGTGCTCGACAATCACGTCCGTTAAGTCGACGTGCGCGAGCCCAAACCGCAGGTCCGGCTTATCGTTGCCGTACGATGCCATGGACTCTTCGAATGGCATCTGGGGAAATCGTCCGCTCGGATAGATCGCCGTCAAGTCGATCGACAGAATCTCTTTCCAGATGCGGAAAATGAGCCCCTCGATCGCGCGGAACACGTCGTCCTGGTTGACGAACGACATCTCGACGTCGATTTGCGTGAACTCCGGCTGGCGATCGAGCCGGAGAGCTTCGTCGCGAAAGCATTTAACAATCTGAAAGTACTTGTCGAAGCCCGCCACCATGTAGAGCTGCTTGAAGAGTTGAGGGCTCTCGGCAAGCGCGTAGAACTTGCCCGGGTGCATGCGCGCGGGGACGAGAAAGTTGCGCGCGCCGCCGGGCGTGTATTTGACCATGATGGGAGTCTCGAGCTCGATAAACCCGTGCTCATCGAAATAGCGGCGGGTAACCTGGTTGATTCGGTGGCGCACGCGCAACGCCTTTTGCATCGGGGCTCGGCGCAGATCGAGGTAGCGGTAGTGGAGCCTGGTCTCTTCGCCGGTATCGATCGAGTCGGACAGCTCGAACGGCGGCGTTTCGCTCTTGTTGAAGACGGTGAGCTCGACGACTTGGACCTCGATGTCACCGGTCGCGATCTTCGGGTTCTTGTTCGCGCCGCGGCCCTTGACGATCCCGCGCACGCCGATGACCCACTCGCTGCGTAGCGCGCGTGCGGCTTCATGAGCCCGAAGCGGGGCATCGCCGTGCCCCAACAGATCCGGATCGAACACGAGCTGGGTGATGCCTTCCCGATCGCGAAGGTCGACGAAGACGCACCCGCCGTGGTCGCGGTACTTTGCCACCCATCCGAAAAGAACGACGGTCTTGCCCTCATCGGCGGCGCCGAGCTCGTTGCAATGATGGGTGCGCTTCAATTCATCGATGAATCGGGCCATGGTGCGGGGTCGCACGGTACCATGGCGGCGATGAACTCGCCGATGGGGCGGCGCACCGGCGCGGCGATGGCCGCCGTCTGCGCGTTTGCACCGGCGCTGCTCGCCGCGCTACGCGTCACCCATACCGCGAGCGCGGCTTGCGATGAAGGCGTCGCGCGGGTCATAGGGATCGCACCGGTGCCATGGCGCGCACTCGATGTGGCCTTCGACAACCTGTTGGCGCTGGTGCCGATCGGTACGCTGGTCGCACGCAGCCAAATCTCGAGCGGCCTCATCGCTGCGGCGTCGAGCGTCATCCTCTTTCGGCTGGGCCGCCGTCTGCTCTTCAGCGGCGTCGGCCGGGGGCGAGCGGCCATCATCGTGGCCGCCATTGCGGCATTGACCGCCACGCTCGGCAACCCCTGGCAAACGGAAGCGGTGATGGTCGGCGGTTCAGTCACGGGGGCGATGCTCATCGTGACACCGCTCGCGCTCGTGGCCGGGCGGGATCCCGAGGGGTGCCGAACGTCGTGGATGGCCACCGCATTCGTTCTGGCCGCCGCGGCAGGTTACGAGCCCCTCGATGGCATGTGCGCCTTCGCCGCTTGCAGCGCGTTCCTCGCGTCGACGTCCCGGTCGCGTCGTTGCCTCGCGGCTGCATGGCGCGCTCACGGAGCGGCAGCGAGTGCCGCGGCGATCTTGGGCCTGGCTCCGTGGCTCGTCGCGATCGTCCACGTGCGTCGGGACGGCGTTCCTCTCGAGCCGGCGTTGGCCCAAGGGTGGCTCGGAGACGCGAGCGCATCGGTCGCGGACTCGCCCACGCGCTTTCTGCAAACCGACGCGGGCCCCGTGTTTCTCGTGCTCGCCGTCACCGGAGCGGCCATTGCCGCGCGGTTCGAACGAGCGCGGCCCTTGACCGCGGCACTCGTCGTGATCGCAGCGCTCGGACTCGCCTGTGCCTGGGTAGGGGCCCCGGCCGGCCCGATGCGCTTTGGTGCGCCGGTGCTCGCGGCCCACGCGGCGTTGGCGCTGCTCGCGGGAGTGGCCCTGCAGGCCGCCGTGCGCGCCGCGGCCACAGCGCGCCTTCCCATGGCGCGTGCGAGCGCCGCGATGGTCCTGTTGATCGCGATGGTCTTCCCCGTGGAAGCCGCCGACGATGTGCTCGCCCAATCTGCGCAAGACTCGGAGAGCGCGGAGGCAGCGACCCTGTGGAACGAGGTTGCGTGGGGGACGCTTCCGCCCAACAGCATCGTGGTCGTCGGCGACCCGTCCGTTTTGTCGCGAGCCCGGGCCGCCCGGGGGCAGGGGCAGTTGCGCGACGACATCCTCGTCGTAGCCACGTGCAGCGGTTGCGAACCGCCGTGGCGCGAGATCACGCGGGAACCGTCGTTGGTGCCTTTTTGGCGGGACATCGAGCTGACGGGCACGCCCACCGAGGGGTCCCTCTCGTTCGCAGCCGCGGCGCGGCCGCTCGTGACGGCCTACGATCGGCGGTGGGGCGCCGCGATCGGCCGTCATCTCGTCCCGCTTGCGCTTTTCGACCGCTTCGAAGTGGAGCCGCGGGGATCGAGCGACCGGCGTCGCGCCCTCGATGCAACGGCCCCAGCGCGGGAGCGACTCGCGAAGCGCGCGGCCAACCAGCCCGACCTCGCGCAGGCTTCCGCATCCCTGCTTCGCGCGCGAGCCTTCGTCATGGAGGCGAGCGGGGACCGCGCGCTTGCGGAACGGGCCGAGGCGGACGCGCGCGCGTATCCGCGATGAGCGCCCGCGCCCGTCGTTCGGCCGCACGCCGGGGCCTCGCGAGGCGCCACGACGAGCCATGCTGCAGCATGGCGAGGAGGGGCAACGCCGCGAGAGGCGGGAAAGCCGCCGAAATGCACCATGCAAACGGGGGTTCGCGGATGACCCGCATCGTCCTATAGGATGGATCGGCATGCTCACGCTTCACTTGGTCCGCCACGGCGAGACGACGCAAGCCGCGGAGGGCATTTTTTGCGGGGACCTCGATCCACCGCTCACGGCCAACGGCCTCGCTCAAGCGGAGCGGGTTGCTCGAGCGGCGAGGCCGCTCGGGTTGAACGCACTCTACTGCAGCCCGAAGCTGCGGGCGCGCGCCACGGCTGAGCCGGTCGCGCAGGCATGCCAGCTTCGGCCCACCTTCTCGGACGGACTTCGCGAAATCGCTTACGGGTCCTGGGAAGGGCGCACGGAGGCCGACATCCGCCGTGAGCAGCCCGAGGCCTACGACGCTTGGCGCGCCGACCCGGCACTCGTATCCCCGCCCGGGGGCGAGAGCGCCTTCGCCATCGCGGCCCGCGCTCTTCCCGTCGTCCTGCTCGCCCGGAGAGAGCACCCGAAGGGCAACGTCATGCTGGTGAGTCACAAGGCCACCATTCGGGTCATCGTGTGCGCGCTGCTCGGCATGCCGCTCGGTCGCTTCCGCAGTCACGTCGCCTGTCCCCCGGCTTCGATCACCTCGTTCGAATTCGGAGATCGGGGACCGATGCTCGCCCGCATCGCCGACGTCCATCACCTGGAATGAGGGTCGAGGAAATTCGACCGGGGAAGCGCGGACGGGAATGAACGCGCGATGATTCGAGTTAATGCGCTAGATTGCAAACCTGTTTCTGACCCGTATCCGAACACGAGATTCCGAGGCGCGTCGTCGTTCAACGGACGTGCAACGAAAGCGATGAAATGCGTCACCCGCGGCGACGACGCGCGCCGTGCAGGCCGTCAGGCAGGGTCCGTGCGTTGGACCCCGCTCGTGAGCCTTACCGTCGTCGCGCTCGGCGCGACCCTCCCGATCGCCCTGTCCAGTAGCCGCTCGGCGTCGGCAGGCGCGCTGGTGAGCGCCCACGAGCGCAGCGCGCTCCTCGACGCGCTGCACGCCCCTGAGCTCGTGGCGGTCCGCGCGGCCGATCCCACCGGCGACAACGCGCGTTTCGCCGCAGACGGTCGCGAAGAGACCGTCTGGGCGGGGCGCGCCGGCGAAAACCAGTGGCGGTGGACCGCCTCATTTGTGCGCCCCGTGCACCTCGGAGTCATTCGAGCCCACTTCGGCAACTCGCCGACGAGCGGCGTCCCCACCTCCTTTCGCTGGGAGGTCCGCGAGCCCACGCTCGATGGCCGGACGTGCGATTCGACGTCGACGTCCGATGACGGCGTCTGGACCCCGGTCGACGGAGCCGACCCATCGACCTCGGCCGCCCGGGACGCGCTCGCCGAGCCGACGCGTCGCTCCTGGTTCGTCGACGTGGACGCGTGCGATCTTCGCCTCGTCATCGACCGAACCAACGCCGGGCCACCGGTGCTTCGCGAGGTGCAGGCGATCGAAGGCGCGCGCGATGTCTCGCGCGACGGCCGGGCGAGCGACGATGGATCCTACCCCGGCTTTAGCGCCGCCGATGCGATCGACGGGTCCTACGCGCACCGCTGGGCGGGCGCCCCCGGCAAGGCCCGCTGGACGCTCCGAGTCGATTGGTCGAAGCCACAGCCGATCGACCGAGTGCGCATCGTGCTCGGCTTCGATGCGACCAGCGTGCCGCGGGCTGGGGGCGGGCGAAACTACGCCATCGCGTGGGCACCCATCCGTTACGCCGTTGAAATCAGCGAGGACGGCAGGCATTTCCGGACGATCGGGGTCGAGCCACTGCGGACCGACGGCTCCGTCGTGCCCGTCCGTCGGCGCCTGCTCACGATTTCGGAACCTCACCCTGTGATGGCGTTGCGCTTGGTGATGGTCGGAGCCACCGGCGCCACCGGCGTGCCTGAGCCGGGCGCCGTTCCGGTGGTGCGCGAGATCGCGGCGTATCGCGCCGACGACCCGCGACCCATTCTGGCCAGTCCGTGGATCTTGAGCGTCAACGCGAACCCGGCGGGGCAGTCGAAGCTCACGCCCGGGGCCGAACTCACCAACGACGCGTACCACGCGAAGTTCTTGCAGAGTCGGTTCGCACCGCTGCTGCCGGTCCTGCGGGCCGACGATCGGTACGCTCGATCGCTCGGTGCGCACGGTGAGCCCCTGGACGCGCCGGCACGCGATCAGGCCGGCGAGGCGCTCGAGTCGATCGAAGGCGACGACCCCCAGCTCGACGAGCGGTTCCTCGCGGACAATAGCCCCCCTCCAATCGCCGTCCTCAGTGGGTCCAACGATTGGGACTACGGAAGGGAGACTGGGCCGGACCCGGTGCAACCGTCGCGCTGGCATTGGGACCCGTTGCGTGACCCCCGCTCCGGAGGCATGGGCCAACTGGTGGCTGCCGTCAGAAATCGCGTGACGCCATTTCTCGGCTTCTGCGGAGGGGCGCAAATCTTGGCTCTGCTCGAGGCACGCCGAGCCGAGCCGTCACCCGTGGAGGACGATCTTCGCACGATCGATCGTGTGCTGCGGCGAACGAGCGGACGCCCGATCCGAGGATTTGCGCCTCCCGCCGACTTCGAACGGGCCTGGCCGACCGATCCACACCCTTTGCGTGCGAAGGTCGAATTCGTGCCGGAGGATCCGCTCTTCGTCGACTTGGCGGGCCCGCTGCTTCGCTCGACGACTCAGGCGCTGCCCGAGTCCCACTCCGACGCCATCCGCACCGACGCGTTTCTGCCGGGAGGGCCGCTGCAGCGGTTCGAGATCATCGCGACGAGCGCATTTTGCGGTCCGAACGTCGTTCCCGCCCGACCGCGTGACGGGGGGTTCCCGAATCCGCACGGACCGGGTTGGTGCGACACCGTCACCGAGGCATTCCGCTCCCGGGACCGCGCATGGCCGATCATCGGCGCACAGTTTCACGCCGAACAGCGTGACTTTGCCAGTGCGGCACCAGGCGATCCGCCCGAGTCGGTAGCCGACGCGCGACTCTTCTTGACCGCTGCGTACGAGGCCGTCGTCGACGGCTACGTCAAGTTGGCTCCCTGAGCGATTCGACTCCGCACTCGGTGCCGAAGCCGTTGCCTAAACCGCGATACACTCGCGTTCATGGACGCGAAAGAGCTGAAGGAGGCCTTCGACAGCCACGGCATTCGAAAGGTCAAAGTCGGCGGCTACGACATCGACGGCATCTTGCGCGGCAAGTACCTGGCGCTCGACAAATTTTGGGCTGCGCTCCGGGAGCCGATCGGCTTCTGCGACGTGATCTTCGGTTGGGACGCCGCCGACGCCCTCTACGACAACGCGCGACTGACCGGGTGGCACACGGGTTATCCCGACACTCGGGCGCAGGTGGATCCATCGACCTTTCGCGTGCTGCCTTGGGAGCCGGACACGGCCGCGTTCTTGTTGGACTTCGTTCGAGACGACGGCTCTCGCCATCCGGCGTGCCCGCGCGGAGTCCTTCGGGAGGTCATCGCACGCGCGCTGTCTCTCGGTTTCGAACCCGTGCTTGCGGCCGAGTTCGAGTTCTTCGTGTTCAAGGAGTCGCCGCAGTCGCTTCACGCCAAAGGCTTCCGCGAGCTCGAGTCCATCTCGCCCGGCATGTTCGGCTATTCGTGGGTGCGCGAAGGACAAAACTCCAGCTTCTGCCACTCGATTTTGGACGACCTCGCGAGCTTCGGCATCCCGATCGAGGGTCTGCATACCGAGACCGGACCCGGGGTTTACGAAGCCGCCATCCGATACGACTCGGCGCTGCGCGCCGCCGACAAAGCCGCGCTATTCAAGACCGCGCTCAAGCAGGTCGCCGCACGGCACGGCTACTCCGTGACGTTCATGGCCAAATGGAATGCCGCGCTTCCCGGGTCGAGCGGTCACCTGCACCATTCCCTCTGGAGGGAAGGACGAAACGTCTTCCATGACGCATTCAGCCCGCACGGCATGAGCCAACTGGCGCGGCACTACATCGGCGGCCAGGTTGCGCTCATGCCCGAACTCACGGCCCTCATCTCGCCGACGATCAACAGCTACAAGCGGTACGTACCCGGCGTCTGGGCGCCGATCAATGCGAGTTGGGGCATCGAGAACAGAACGTGCGCCATCCGCGCCATCCCCGGAAATGCCACCTCGACCCGCGTCGAACACCGTCAACCTGCAGCGGACATCAACCCGTACATCGCCATGGCCACGACTCTGGCGGCGGGGCTATGGGGCATCGAGCACGCCACGGAAGCCCCGCCCCCGATTGAGGGAAACGCGTCGGACCGAGGCGAGGCCGCACCGCTACCCCGAACGTTGCGGGAAGCGACCGACCGGCTGGTGGCGAGCCGCGTCGCTCCCGCGCTCCTCGGCGAGGCATTCGTCGATCACTATGCCCGAACCCGCGATTGGGAATGCCGCCAGTACGACCGGGCAGTGACGGATTGGGAGCTCGGACGCTACTTCGAGGCGGTTTGACGTGCTAGCTCCAGCCCCATGACGGACTCGCTCGTCACGTGGGCTTTTCCGACGACGATTCGGTTTGGCGCCGGCGCGGTCTCGACCGTCATCGACCACGTTCGGCGAATCGGCGCGACGCGGGCCCTCATCGTGTGCGACCCGGGAATCGTGCGCGTCGGCATCGCGGCGCGCGTGCGCCAAATTCTCGACGACGGCGGGGTCTCCACCGTCGTTTTCGACGGCGTCGACCCGAATCCCGTCGAAAGAAACGTACTCGACGGCGCCGCGATGTTCCGCGAACACGACGCGGGCTGCGTCGTGGCCGTCGGCGGTGGGTCGCCCCTCGACTGCGGAAAGCTCATTGCTCTGCGAGCGACGCACGATCGACCGCTCGCCGACTACGACGATGCCGCCGATGGCGGCCGATTCATCGGCCCGAACGTCGCTCCGGTCGTCACGATTCCAACCACGGCCGGGACAGGCAGTGAAGTGGGGCGCTCGGGGGTGGTCACGCTCGCCGCGACTGGGCGCAAGACGGTCATCTTCAGTCCGCACCTACTCGCCAGGGCCGCCCTGCTCGATCCGGAGCTCACCCGATCGATGCCGCCTCGTGTGACCGCGGCGACCGGCTTCGACGCGTTGACGCACTGCTTGGAGGCATTCGTTTCGATCGGAGACCACCCCATGGCCGACGCCATCGCACTCGGGGGCCTCGAGCTTTGCGCGGCTCATCTGGTCCGCGCCGTCGAGCACGGCGAGGACTTGGTCGCACGGGGCGCCATGATGAAGGCGGCCATGATGGGCGCGGTTGCCTTTCAGAAGGGGCTCGGTGCGTGCCATTCGCTGGCGCACCCGCTTTCGAGCGAGAAGGGTTTGCACCACGGCCTGGCCAATGCGCTCTGCCTTCCCGCCGTCATCGAGTTCAACGAGACTGCAGTGCACACCAAGCTCGACCGCATCCGGGCCATCTTGAACCCGCGTTCCGGCGCCTGTGCGGACGCCGTGCGTGGACTGCGAGAACGCGTCGGCCTCCCGAGCGGCCTTCGATCCGAGGGCGTAACCGAAACGGACGTGCCCAGGCTGAGCGACAAAGCCGCGGAAGACGCATGCCACCGCGGCAACCCGCGCGCCACCGCACGCGACGACCTCGCCGAATTATATCGCGCCTCGATGTGACGGCGATCGGCCCGTCCCTCGCTGGTTTTTAGTACGTATGAAGTGACCGGCTCCCGATCGCGAGGTCGTGAACAGCCCTGAGGCGGCCCCGACAAATCGGAGACAAACTCTCCGTGGACGCGGGTTAGCGCAGAAGCGCCAGAGCCGCATG
>Ga0187863_10000082_pt1 | contig 82433 bp, 74 predicted proteins | sample June2016WEW_11_1_FD_132975 | JGI IMG/M metagenome (GOLD analysis project Ga0187863, IMG submission 132975) | Peatland microbial communities from SPRUCE experiment site at the Marcell Experimental Forest, Minnesota, USA - June2016WEW_11_10 | ecosystem: Environmental > Terrestrial > Soil >...
CAGACCTCCCGAGGTAAGTTCGACCGCCTTCGACGCGCAACCGCCGGATTTACCACCAGCAGTCTTGATGGATCTGGGCTTCGCGGTATTTTGCCCGCTCGCCCGCTGCCGTAGGCCTCATCATCCGGTTCTTGTTCATCGGCTCGCGCCTTTGCTCCACGCTTCTTTCAGACCCCGCTTCGCAGCGACGCCCTTGCGCTTCGCTATCACTTCACCTCCATCAGGTTGTGAAGAGGACTTCCACCTCCAAGCTGTCAAACATGCTCGGCACACAAAAAAGCCACGATCTGGGCGGATCGTGGCATGATCGATTCACTTCTTTCTGAGAGCGGGCTGCCAGTCTGCCGCTCTTCACCACGCTAGTTGAAGCTCTTCTTCAGCGTGGCCACCGAGATGTGCGGCCAACCGATATTCGCGTTCTTGGGAAGCGCGGCAAGAATCTGGAAGTCCAGAACCACCATCTGGGCATACTGCAGCTGCATGAAAGTCGGCAGGGTGGGATGCGTGACCTTCTCGATCCAGAAAGTGGCGTAGACGGTAGCGGTTTCGGCGTTCGCGCCGACGCTGCCCACCGGGTCGCCGCCCTGCAGGAAAAGAATATTCTCGATACCGCCGGCGCCGTTGGGCACGCTCACGGCCACGGTTGGGTCCGTGGGCTTGCTGTTTTTATTCTTGAAGAACGTGATCTTCGACTGGGTTGAGATATTCAGCACCACCCCATCGAAATGGTAGCCATCGGCTTTCTGCTGGTTGATGATGGCCTGCAACAACAGGATGGGATCGTTGAGGATATCCTGCGTGATGCCTGCCGGCACTGGGTTGGTTCTGGTGTTCGTCGCCGAGGCCGAGATGCTCAGATCGTATTGCGTGAATCCCGGAGGCCCGGGCGGCGTGGGCGCACTAAGCGCTTCCGAAGAACCGGCCGCGTTAAAGACCGGCGTTGCCGGAGCTGGTGGAACCGGAAACGGCGTGCTGTTGAACGACGGGAATACCGATCCGTTATATTGCGCCGTGGGCAGGGTGAGCGTGGGATCTCCGGTGAAGCGGGAAGCCAGGCCCTGGGCCAGCAGAGAGTTGCCGTGCGGGATGGTTCCCATGCGGGCGACCAGTTGCTGGTCCTTGCTGGGAGCCGCTTCCGGGGGATAGGTGGTGTCGGGTTGCCGGACCCAGATGCCCGGCTCGATGTGGAGCGCGCCGCCGCTGGTGAGGTCGCTAATCTTCTGCAGGTAGGTCAGGCCATGCAGGCGGATGTCCCTTTGGCCGAAGCCGCGATTCGGGATGGGCGACCCAATCGGCTCGAACCTTAAGTTTTCGCGCGTACGGTTGACTTGCAGGAACAGGTTGGTTTTCTGAGCAAAGTCCGGACGGGCGATGAGATTAAAGCCCTCACCCTCCCACCTTCCGGCGAGCTCGCTGAGCAGACCAAGATCGTCGAGAACGGTGGCGTTGTCGGGACTGGCTCTGAATGATGGTACTTCGAGGGTTACGTCTTCGGGCATGATGGTTCCTCCTTCAAATCGGGTTGGCTTGCGTGGTGGTGACGGTACTTTCGGGTGTAGGGCGAGAGACTTGACCGGTCTTAAACTGATAGTGCGGGTCACGCGGTAAGCGTTACAGGATTTTGAAAAAAATTCTCGCAAGGCGGGGCTTCACCCTGCCGGCAGCAAGAAGTGAACTGAGAAAGCTAGAGTGAACATATCCACAGTGATCACAGTGGTCCCGGCCCTTGCCTGGCTGCGGGGGAAGAGTCATCCTAGAAGATCATCTAGGAGTTCAGCGCGGGCAGCATCCAAGTGCCGCATGCCCAAACCTGGCGAAGCCTTTGGCTCCGCTCATTGACGAGGAAGCGCGATGCTGATCAGAGTCACGTGGTCGAACGGCACCCAGTCGGAGCTCGATGTGTCCGTGCCCGAGGGTGCAACTCCACTGCGAACAAGTTTCCAGGCTCCCGCACCTCCGACCGCGCTGCACCGGCAAGAGGATGGAAGTTGGGCTTGCTGGCACAAAGGCCCCGAGATTTTGCGGGGATACTGCCAGCCGCAGTGGATGCTGGGACGTTCACTGTGCGGCCCAGACTGGTCCGAGGCGCTGCAGGATACTGGGATCGCGCGTTGCCTGCGCATGGTGGATGAACTCGGCCATCCTTATTTTACGGAAGAGGCGTGGACCAGGGATCGGGAGCTGCGCATTCTGCATGCGAGGAAGTTTCATTTTCACGGGCACAGCACGGAGCAGGAAGCGATCGATTGCTATCAGGATTTTCTGCGGGATTTCGGCGAGAGAGAACTGGTTTGAAGCCCTAGGCTGTGCCCGGAAAGCAGGTCGCGCGCGCAGCCCGAATGCGGGGCCGTTTCCAAACTAATTGCCTTCGCGGCGGCGCAGGTAGTCGATGAACATCTGTTCCACGGGCTTGTCGTAGGCCATGAGCACGTGGCGTACCGTGTGGCCGCTGACGACGTGGCAGACTTCTTCGGCCAGATTCTTGGCGTGATCGCCGGCGCGTTCGAGCGATTGGGTCATGAAGATGACTTGCAGGCTGGCTTGGCGCGCGATGTTTTCCGGATTTTCGATGTGGCGCAGGAAGATCAGATTGCGCAGGCGATCGATCTCGGAGTCGGCGCGGAGAACATCCACGGCTTTGCCTACGTCGCGAGCAGAGAAAGCTTCGCCCACGTCCGTCAGCATTTTTTCGAGAATAGTCGCCATGTGGGTGAGGTCGCGGGTATCTTCGGAGTCGACCCGTCCGGCGGCAGCTTGCGCGCTGTTGGCAAAGCTGAGCAGCAGGTCGCCGATGCGCTCCAGGCTGATCATGAACTTCATGCAGGCCAGCAGTTCGCGGGCTTCGGCGGGCTGCACTTCGGTGATGGCGGTGGTGACGGCGCTGTCGATTTCCATATCGAGCGCATCCAGTTCGCGCTCGCGCTGGCGGAGCGAGTTGAGCAGTGGGCCGGAGCCGGTGGCGATGCCCTCGGCGGCCGCGCCCGCGGCTTCTTTCGCCACCCGGCAGGCTTCCACGGTGCGGCGGACGATTTGATGATGGGCCGGTTCGGGGGGAACGCTTTGCAGGCGGGCGGTGCTCATACGGGTATCCCTGATGCGCCAGAACCTGTTGCTATCAATTTTGACGCACCATAACTAGATGGTCAACGTCCAAGGATAGTTTTTCTTTCTGTGGGGTGGGTTAAGGGGTTGTGAATTTTTGGTCATTTTTTGCGGGTGTGGGACGTCGCCCCTTCCGTAGCCCTGGTCTATTTGTGGCGACGTTGCTGCTTGGCGGCCCGGCGTTGCTGCTTCTGAATCTTCTTCGCCGCTTTCCGCTGCTTCTTGGCTGTCTTTTTTGCAGCCTTTTGATACTGTTTGGCCGCCTTGCGGGCCTCGATGCTGTTCTCCCCGATGCTCCGGTTTTCCTTTTGAGCAAAGGCGGGGATCGAGCAGGCAATGCCGGCAGCGAGTAGGAGTAGGAAAGCTGCGGTTCGTTTCATGACATCTCCGGAAGGAAGTCCTGGAGCGATCTTAACACCGAAACTGGAGATCGTTGGGGGTGCCGGGGACACCGGCGTATTACCTCAGTTTGGCCGCGGACAACCCCTCCTCCGCCCGACCCGAGCCCGCGGGAGGGTCAAACGCAGCTTTGCCCTTAAACTCCGTGTCCTCGGTGTGAAGATTTTGCTTGGCCCAAAACCTCCAACACCGAGGACACCGAGGAACACAGGGTAAAGTTCCCTTCGGGCTGTTTCCGGCGCTCGGTTCTCTCCCTTACGCGGTGGGCAAAGTAAATAAGAACGTCGAGCCGTGAGCGAGTTCGCTTTCGGCGCGGATGGTGCCGCCGTGGGCGAGCATGATGTGCTTGGCGATGGCGAGGCCGAGGCCGGTTCCTCCGGATTCTCGGGAGCGGGCTTTATCGACGCGGTAGAAACGTTCAAACAGCCGCGGCAGATGCTCGGAGGCGATACCGGCGCCGAAATCCTGCACGAAGAATTCCACCGCGTGAGCCAGCGGTCGCGCACCCAGCACGACGCGGCCGCCGGAAGCGCCGTACTTGAGCGCGTTCTCGATCAGGTTGGCAAAGACTTGATGGATGGCTTCGCGGTCGGCGAGAACCGGGGGAAGATTTTCGGGAAAGGAATTGGGGCCGGGGGGCGGGCTCTTCGACCCCGGGAAGCCGGGAACCTGTGAGTCCTGCATTTGCAATTCGATGCCCTGGCCGCGGGCAATTTCGCGAAAGCTCTCTTCGGCGTCGTGCAGAATTTCGGCGGGCGGCACCGGCTCAACTTCGAAGCGGGTTTCGCCGGATTCGACGCGGGCCAGGGTGAGTAGATCTTCGGTGAGGCGCGACATGCGGGAAGAATTCTTGCGAATGATCTCCAGGAACTCGCGGGTCGGCGCGCCCTGCTCGGGAGTGCTGTCGAGCAAAGTCTCGGCATAGCCCTGAATCGAAGTGAGGGGCGTGCGCAGTTCGTGCGAAACGTTGGCGATGAAGTCGCGGCGAGTTTTTTCCACGCGCTCGGTTTCGGTGAGATCGCGGAGCACGGCGACCGCTCCCCCTTCCGGCAATGGCGCCGCGGTTACGTCGAAGGCGCGGCCGGGAACGATGGAAGTGGCGCGAGCGGTTTTTACATCGTGCGTGGCGATCGCCTCTTTGACGGCGGCGAGAAAGTCGGGGTCGCGAATGGTCTCAACCACGGGCTGATGCATGCGGGTGCGTTGCGGAACGAGTCGGTCCATGGGCTGGTTGGCCCATTGCACGAGTCCGTCGGCACTGACCGCGATTACGGCGTCCTGCATGCTGTTGAGCAGGGTTTCAAGTTGCCGTTGACTGGATTGCACCGCAGCGAAACTATGTTCCACGCGGCGCGCGGTCTTGTCGATGGCGTCGGCGACGCGCCCGATTTCGTCGGGCGAATTTTCCAGGATGCGAGCCTGCAGGTCGCCATCGGCGATGCGGGCGGCGACATCCACGATGCGCTCAAGGCGGCGAGCGCTCCACATCGCAGCCACCGCGGCCACCAGCAAGGCGAAGACAAAAGCCAGGCCTGAGGCCAACTCCAGCCGATGCCGCACCTGTAGAGAAACGGCCTCCACATCGGACAGAGGATAGGCCAGCCGCACCGCGCCGCCGGAGACGGGCACAGCCACATAAAAGAAGGGCGTGCCCACGGTCGCGCTGCGGCGCTGATCGACGCCAACTTTGCCGGAGAGCGCGGCGGCAAACTCTTTGCGCCGAGCATGGTTCTCCATGGCATCAGGGTTGGACTCGGAATCGGCCAGCACTTTGCCTGTGGGATCGATGATGGTGACGCGAGCGCCGGCCGCTTGTCCTTCGTTGGCGGCAATATCGGCCAGCGAATGGCTGCGGTCGGTATCCACGCTATGGGCGACGAGTTCGGCTTTTTGCGTGAGGTTGCGCTCGATCTCGTCTCGCAGCGAGGCCTCCCATGCGCCGCCGAGCATGAGGTCGAACAAAGTGGCTGCGGCCATGATGACCAGCAGGAAAGAAGCTAGCAGCTTCAGGAAAATCCCGCTTCTCACCGCGCGGCCTCGGACCGGGAGGCGTCGGAGCGCGGAGTTTCGAAGCGATAGCCCGCGCCGCGGACGGTCTTGAGGTAACGCGGATTTTCGGGATCCGGCTCGATCTTCTCGCGGATGCGGCGCACATAAACATCGACCGAGCGCGGGGTGACGTATGAGGTATCGCGCCACACGGAATCGAGCAGATGATCGCGCGAAAAAACCCGGCCGAGGTGGCGGGCGAAATAATCGAGCAGGCGGAATTCAGTGGCGGTGGTGGGAACGGCCTGCCCGCGCACGGTGAGGGTCATGGCGGAGGGATCGATTTCGATGTCGCCCACTTTGAGCGGGCTCGGCGGCAACGGGCGCTCAAAGCGGCGCAGCACAGCCTTCACGCGGGCGACGAGTTCGCGGGGGCTGAAGGGCTTGGCGATGTAATCGTCGGCTCCGATCTCGAGGCCGAGCACGCGGTCGGCTTCGCTGCTTTTCGCGGTGAGGAAAATCACGGGTACCGAAGCCAGGCCGGGAGTCTGGCGCACGGTGCGGCAAAGCTCGAGTCCGTCTTTGCCAGGCACCATGATGTCGAGCACGAAAAGCGCCGGCCGCTGGCGTTCGGCGTCGGCAATGACGTTCGAGCCGTTGGGATAAACTCGCACGGCAAATCCATCGCCCTCAAGGTGGTGGCGGACGAGTCGAGAAATATCGGGATCGTCTTCGACGACGAAGATGCTGGGTTTCACGGCTTCATTGTAGCTGGAAAACAGTTGCCGGTTGCCAATTGCCAGCCCCCGGATCGGGGCGACGAGTTATTTTCATCGGATTGTAACAATCAAGTTGCGGGCGGGGTCGAGGTGGAAGCGCTTCCCGGGCGGGATGACAGTAGTCGCGCTGTATTCGGTGATGATGGCGGGGCCGGTGTAGGGTTTGCCAGCTTTGAGTTCTTCGCGGGAATAGATTGTGGTTTTGAGTTTCTTGCCGTCGAAAACCACCGGGACTTTGGTCGTGGAGAGCGAGCCGAGCTTCGCTCGGCGGGGACGGGCAAGAGTGCCCGTCCCCACATGGTCTGTCTTGCCCACACGATACCCGGTTACTTTCAGCGGCTGCGATTTTATCGCGGCCCGCAGGCGGAGGGTTACCAACTCCACTTCCCGACCGCCATGGGCGTAGCCGTAACGGCGCTGGTGTTCCCGCTGGAAATCTTTCAGCAGATTCTTAGCGCAGGGCAAGTTCAGTTCGTATCCCTGGCCCTGGTAGCGCAGGTCCACGCCGCGGAGGTAATTTACTCTTCCTTGCCAGGATTCAGTTTTGAAATCCTGCGCCGCTTGCCTTTCCAAGGCGGCGAATTCGCGCGCGAGGCGCGCGTGCGGAATCTTATCCACTACGCGCCACAGCACGGTGCGGGAATAATCCTTGACGATGTCGCTCGCCAAAATTCCGAGCGCGGAGAGCGCGCCGGGAAATGCGGGCACGATTACGTGCGGAATGCCGAGGGCGTCGGCGAGGGTGCAGGCGTGCAAACCTCCGGCGCCACCGAAGGCGACGAGCGCGAAGTCGCGGGGATCGCGGCCGCGTTCAACGGAAACGACGCGGATGGCCTTCTCCATGGTGGCATTCACGATGCGGAGGACTCCGGCAGCGAATTTTTCAAGTGTCAGCGAACTGCCTGTCTGCTTGAGCCATTCGCGAGTGACGCGGCGGGTGCGATCAAGATCGAGAGTAAAATCGCCGCCCAGGAAGCGCTCGGGCTGCAGGCGGCCTAATAATAAGTTGGCGTCGGTGACCGTGGGCTGCAGGCCGCGCCCATAGCAGATAGGGCCGGGGTCGGCACCCGCGGATTCAGGGCCGACGCGTAGCACGCCGCCGGCGTCGAAGCGCGCGAGCGAGCCTCCGCCCGCGCCCACGGTGTGGATGTCGAGCATAGGAATGCCGATGGGAAGTCCGGCGATTTCGGCGTGACCGCCGGTGGTGATGGCGCCTTCGACTAGCGAGACGTCGGTGGAGGTGCCTCCCATGTCGAAGGTGATGATGCGCGCGTAGCCGCTGGCACGAGCGGAGGCTGAGGCTCCGACCACGCCTCCGGCGGGGCCGGAGAGCACCGTGCGCACAGGTTGCTGGGCGGCGGTTTCTAGGGAGGTGATGCCGCCGCTGGATTGCATGACAAAGATGCCGGGAGGCTGAGGTACCTCAAGTTCTGAAGCCCGAGTCCTTATGGTTTGCCTTAACGCTGCGCGGAAGCGCTGCTCCCCCCGCTGCTCTGCCTGCTGCTCCACTCCCTGCTCTGTCCCCTGTTCCACCCGCGATAGACGCTGCTGCACCCGCGAGAGACGCCGCTCTAGATTCTGCAGATAGCGCTGCATCACGGGTTGCAGATAGGCGTTGATGACGACGGTCGAGGTGCGCTCGTATTCGCGAAATTCCGGAAGAATCTGGTGAGAAATCGAGAGCGGCACTCCCAGAGTTTTCAAGCTCTCGGCCACCACTGATTCATTTTCCGAATTCGCAAAGGAGAAAAGTAACGAGATGGCGACCGACTCTGGCCGCTGCGCTGAAACCCTCACCGCCAGCGCTTTCAAAGCTGCATCCGACGGCGACATCAAAATTTCTCCGTCGCTCGCGGTGCGCTCTTCGATGCCAAAGCGTAGTTCTGCGCGGACCAGCGGTTCGACGCGGTCGACGAAAAAATCGTAGAGCTTGGGGCGCGCCTGGCGGCCAATCTCGATGGCGTCTTCAAAACCGGCCGTCGTGACCAGAGCCGTTCGCGCGCCTTTGCGTTCGAGCAGAGTGTTGGTGCCTACGGTGGTGCCGTGCAGAATGACGAACTCGCCCTCGTGACCAATCTTGCTGAGGGCTTCGACGATCGCTTGAGAGGGATCGTCCGGGGTGGAAAAGACTTTCAGCATGCGCAGTTGGCCCCTGCAGTCGGTCCACACGCAATCGGTGAAGGTGCCGCCGGTGTCGATGGCTACGCGGAGCGGTTGGGGGCGGCGCGGCATGAGAAGGTTCGAAAAGTTAGGTTAACATTTGCGCATGATCGCGGGCGTCGACGGATACAAAGACCGGCGGGTCGCCGTGACGGAAGACGAGACCGGTCGCATAGCCGTCAGGCAACCCTGTGAGTTCGGGGATCTCGACCGGGACAAAAATCTCGATCGGATCGTGATTGACGTTCCCATCGGTCTGACGGACAAAGGAGCGAGGGCCGCCGATCTGGATTTCCGTCGGCTAAACGCTCGATCCCATAACCCATTTCGGCCAACGAGACCACGCTCCGGAAGACCTGGTCGTCATCGATGGAATCCATAAATTCAATAATGCCGGCATTGGGGCGGGGCTTCACCCATTCCGACACCGTATTCGTCCAGGAGAAATTTCACCGGTCAACTTTGCGGGGGAGTTCGCGGCGCGGCAGCCTCTGACCCGATCCGCGCAGCGGGGAGCGCGCAAAGAAGTCCGCAAGCGTTCCCACGCGTTTCGCTTATCCCTTTGTCGTGAAGGCTAGCGTTAACAGCGTTTTTTGCTCGACCTCATGGGCTTTGGCGCTGCCGGTGGCCGGGCTGGCGCTGGAGCTGCGCTTGACCGACATCACGTGGCGCTCGCCGGCGATGCGCTGCAGGCGGGGGAGCATGTTGAATAACGCGCCCATGTTGGCCGGCTCTTCCTGCACCCAGACGATGTCGCCGGCCTCGCCGTGGCGGGCGAATTCGGCGGCGAGTTCTTTCTCCGGGAAGGGATACAGCTGTTCGAGAAAAACAATGGCAGTTGAGTTATCTTTTCTCTTCTTGCGCTCGGCCTCCAGTTCGTGACCGATCTTTCCGGTGCAGACCAGGATGCGATCCGCTTGTTCCACTTCCTGGTCGGGAATCACATTCTGGAAGCTGGAGTGAGTGAAATCTGCGATGGGCGAAGAGGCGTCGGCATGGCGCAGCATGCTTTTCGGAGTGAAAACGATCAGCGGTTTGCGCCAGTGGCGCAGGGCTTGGCGCCGCAGTAAATGAAAATATTGTGCGGCGTTCGAGGGCTGCGCGATCTGAATATTGTGTTTGGCAGCGAGCTGAATGAAGCGCTCGATGCGGGCGCTGGAGTGCTCCGGCCCCTGGCCTTCGTAGCCGTGCGGAAGCAGCAGCACGAGGCCGGAGAGCAGATTCCACTTGGCCTCTCCGGCGGAAATAAATTGGTCGATGATGGCTTGCGCCACGTTCACAAAGTCGCCGAATTGCGCCTCCCAAAGAACCAGCGCTTCCGGATAGTCACGGCTGTAGCCGTATTCGAAGCCGAGCACGCCCGGCTCAGAAAGAGTTGAGTTGTGAATTCCGCAGCGGGCCTGGCCAGCCGCGATGTTTTCGAGCGGCACATATTCGTTTTCATTCTCGATGTCGATGAGAACGGAGTGGCGCTGGTTGAAAGTGCCGCGGCGCGAATCTTGGCCGGAAAGCCGCACGGGAATGCCAGCTTTTACCAGACTTGCAAACGCTAGAGCCTCGGCCATGCCGTAATCTACGGGGCGCTTGCCGGCGCCCATCTCGGCGCGCTGATCGAGAAGCTTCTTAACCTTGGGATGAATGTGGAAGCCTTCGGGATAAGTGGTCAGGTGACCGGCAAGCTCCGCTAATTCTTCCGTCGAGAGTCCGGTTTCTACCTCGTACCCGAGCTTGTGCAAGCCGCCGTAATATTGATCCCAGTAGCCGGGAAGGTCGCGCATCAAGGGCTTTTGCGTGATCGAGCCGGCTTTCCTCTGGGCGGCTTCAAACTCGGCTTTGATTGCTGCGGCTCGCGCCGGGGCGTCGGTCGCTCCGGCATCGTCGGCGTAGATTTCCCACAGCGGTGGGTGCTCTTTGATTTCTTTGTACAGCAAGGGCTGGGTGATGGTGGGATCGTCGACTTCGCTGTGGCCGTGGCGGCGATAGCCGATGAGGTCGATGACAACGTCGGTGCCGAAGCGATAACGATATTCGGTCGCGAGGCGAGCCACGCGGACGACTGCGTCCACATCTTCGCCGTTGACGTGAAAGATCGGTATCGATTGCCGGCGCGCGATGCAGGCCGCAAAGCGCGTGGAGTGCTCTTCGACATAACTTGTGGTGAATCCCAGTAGATTGTTCACGACCACATGAATCGTGCCGCCGACGGTGTAGCCGGGAAGATCGGCATAATTCATGGTCTCAGCGAGAATGCCTTGCCCGGCGAAAGCGGCGTCGCCGTGCACCAGCAGAGGAAGATATTTTTCGCGACCGCCTTCGCCGGTGCGATCCTGTTTGGCGCGGGTGCGGCCAACGGTAACGGGGTCGACGGCTTCCAGATGGCTCGGGTTTGAAACCAGATGGATGTGAACTTTATTGCCGCTGCGCGTAATGTACTCGCCGGTCGCACCCATGTGGTATTTCACGTCACCGGAGCCGAGAACGCTGCGCGGGTCAACGTCTTCAAAGCCGGCGAAGATTTCTTCCGGCGAGCGTTTGGCGACGTGGGCGATCACGTTGAGGCGGCCACGATGGCTCATGCCCATCACCAGTTCGGTAGCGCCGAGGCGCGAGCCAGTATCGAGAAGTTCATCGACTAGGGGAATCAGCGCCGTCACGCCTTCCAGAGAAAAGCGTTTGCTGCCCAAGTAGCGCTGCTGCATGACCTGCTCGAAGACGTCGGCGCGGATCAGCAGGTCGAGAATGCGGCGCTGATCTTTTTCTGTAATTTCGAAACCCTGAGATGAGGATTCCATCTGCTCGTAAATCCAGCGGCGGCGCTCGGGAGCGTAAATGTGATTGATCTCGACCCCGATGGTTGAGGAGTAGATGGCGCGGGCTTCGGCGGCGTATTCGCTCTCGATCTGCAACTCAGGCGTGGGGCGCGGACGAAGGAAGCCGAGGGGATCTAGATCGCCCTCCAGGTATCCCCACTGGCGAAAGGCGTTGAAGACGGCTTCGCGCTCGGTGTTTTTCGCATAATTCGATGAGGTCTCGGCAATGGAAGCAGCCGTGCCGCCATGGGAAGTCTTTGATTTCGGAATCGGCATTTGGGTTCTTTACTTAGGATAAAGGATGCGCCATAGGATGGCAGGGATTCGGGGGGATTCGGGCACAAAAGGCAAAAGCGGATGGCCGACCGTTTTCCGGATATCCGCCCTTTGACGCGTTTGATGGTTTGATGGTTTGACTTTACTTATTTCTTCGGAGCTCGATCTGCGCCGTGATCGGAGTTTCGGTGTTGCCGTTGCCGTTGTCGCTGAACCAGATTTCGTCGGCAAAGCCCAGCATGTTGTGATTCATTCCGCTGCCGCCCGTGGCCGCCTGGTGGCGGTTGTCGCTCAAAGTGTAGTTGTCGGCTAGGAACTTCAGGTAAGGCGCATCGCCCTGCTGCACGTTACGAAACTCCATCGAGGTCGACCCCTCGCCGGTGGAGTAATGGTTGAAAGGATTGGGTTGCGGCAAACCGTTGTCGCCGGCTCCGATGCCGACTTCCAGCCAGGAGAACAGGTCATGCAGGCAGCCGGCCGGATTGCTCACGGTAGCGAGGCTGGCACCGCAATCCTGCTGCTGCCACATCGGGTAGAAGCGGTGCACCGGGCTGTTGGTGCAGGCGTCATAAGCAACATAAGGCGTGAGTTGGAATGCGCCTTCGGGCAGATCGAGCACGTTCGGAATACGGGTACTGGGGCCGGTGTAGGCATCGGTGAGTCCGGTCCCGCCGGTCGGCAGGTAATCGTAATAACCCGGCGCCAGAAGCCCGGGCTCGAGTTGCCAAAAATCGGTGATCACTCCCGCGTCCAGCAACTCTTAGCCGTCGGCGAGCTCAGGGCCGCTGGTAACCAATGGAGGAATGCTCCCGTAGAGGCTTTTTCCGCCGGCATGGTTGGAATAGGCGCCGGTGTCGCGTCTACCGCAGGTTTTGTAGGTGACCGCCCAAACCTTGGCCGATATAAACTGTCTGGCGACGGAACCATGAATTCGAAACTGCGCAGGCCAACTCTGCTGGGAATACCGCTCGATGTAAATTCGTCTTTCTTGCCCGGGGCGGCGCTCGCGCCGGGGAAGATTCGCGAAGCCTTGCGCAGCGCCGCTTCGAATGAATGGACAGAGTCGGGCGTCGATTTGGGCGCGCCGGGAGCGTTTGCCGACGCGGGCGATTTGAAGCTTTCCAATTCGCGGGAGAAGGTCGAAGAGGATTTTGCGGAGATCGAGCGCACGGTGCGGGGGCTTATAGAGAGCGGCGGGAATCCGGTTTCGCTGGGCGGAGATCACTCGATCACGTATCCCATCGTGAAAGCTTTTGCGCAACGCTATTCCGATCTGAGCATCCTTCATTTCGACGCGCATCCCGATTTGTACGCTGAGTTCGAGGGCAGCCGGGTGTCGCATGCGTGCCCGTTCGCGCGCATCTTAGAGGATGGGCTGGCCTCGCGGCTGGTGCAAGTTGGGATTCGCACCATGAATGGGCATCAGCGCCAGCAGGCGGCGCGGTTCGGCGTCGAGGTCATTGAGATGAAGTCGCTTCCGGCTTACGAACGCCTGAAGATTCATGGGCCGGCGTATATCTCGTTCGACATGGATGTGCTCGATCCGGCGTTTGCCGCCGGTATTTCGCATCGCGAGCCGGGCGGCATGTCGGTGCGGGAAGCCATTGCTCATCTGCACGCGATCTCCGGAATGATCGTGGGAGCGGATGTGGTGGAGTACAACCCGGGGCAGGATGTCTCGGATTTGACCGCTACGGTCGCGGCTAAGATTGTGAAAGAAATCCTGGGGCAGATGATCGCTGCGGGAGAGGAGTGAGGCTATGACGGCGAATGGGCTGTTGCAGGTTGCAAGTTTGCATGGCGTGGATGAAACGGTGAAGCGGCTGCAATCGATTTTTTCCGAACGCGGGCTGCAGCTGTTCGCCTTGGTCGATCACAGCGGCGAAGCGGAGAAAGTTGGAATGAAGATGCGGCCGACGAAGCTACTGATCTTCGGCAGTCCGAAGGGCGGAACACCGCTGATGCTGGCCGCACCCTCCGTCGCCATCGATCTGCCGCTGAAGGCCCTCGTGGCGGAAGACGAGATCGGAAAGGTGTGGGTCTCCTACAATAGCCCGGAGTACTTGCAGCAGCGGCACGGCGTGCCCACCGACCTGGTCAAGAATATTGCCGGCGTGGCCGCGCTGGTGGCCAAGGCTGTGGAATAATGCTGCCTGCAATACTCCGCCGTAGTGGAAGCGCCTGTGGTTGAAAACTCCAACCGAGCTCGCGATCATTTGGCCAACGAGCGCACTTTTCTGGCGTGGGTGCGGACCAGCGTAGCCATCGTCGTCTTCGGCTTCGCCATCGGGCGCTTTGCCATCGCCATGCGCCAGTTGACGGAATTTCAGGGCCAGGCAGCGAAGGCGACGGGCTTTTCGGTGTGGATGGGGATGAGCGCGATTTTAGCTGGAGTGGTGATGGTGGGCGCGGGATTGGCGCGCTATCGCAGGACTCGAGCGCAGCTGGACGAAGGTAAGTTCGAGCCGGCCGGATTCATCGTCGATCTGGTAACGGTGCTCACGATTCTGTTCGGGCTGGCGCTGGCGGGTTATTTGATTTTCGTGGAGAAGAGTTTGGGGTGAGTGCGGCGAGTCGTAGTGGCTTAATTCAAACCTATGGCGAACGATCAGGAGAAAGAGGCGGCGGCGCGGGCGAGTTTGAAGTTCGTCCAAGAGGATTACGTGGTGGGGCTGGGCACGGGATCGACTGCGGCACACTTCATTCAACTGCTGGGCGAACAGGTTAAGCAAGGCCTGAAAATCCGCGGCATCCCAACTTCGGTACGATCGCGCGAACAGGCCGCCAGCCTTGGGATTCCGCTCATCACCTTCGACGACTGCCAGCAAATCGACGTTACCGTCGATGGCGCGGATGAAGTCGATCCCGAACTTAGATTGATCAAAGGTGGCGGCGGGGCGCTGCTGCGGGAGAAGATTGTGGCCTCGGCGACCCGGCAATTTGTGGTGGTTGCCGACGCCACCAAGCGAGTGCCGGTGCTGGGGAAATTTCCCCTGCCGGTAGAAGTGATCAAATTTGCCCGGGCGCTGGTGGCCAAAAAAATCGAGGCGCTGGGGGCTCGAGTTGAGCTGCGGCAAGGCGACGGAAAGCCATACCTCACCGACGAGAACAATTACATACTGGATTGCCATTTCGGCCAAATTCCCGACGCCGGCCTGCTCGCCCGCCAACTCAGCGACATGCCCGGAGTGGTCGAGCACGGGCTATTTATTGGCATGGCAAGCGTTGTGCTCGTGGCTCATGGTGACGAAGTCACAGAGCTGCGAGCTCAGAAATAATTCCGCTCTCAAAGGGGGGTGACGATGTTAGTAAAACCCAAGAACCCTTAAAACACGGGGGACTCGGGTTTTCACAGGGTAACCCTCTGGGCTTTTGGCGGACTTTCGATCGGCGCCGATCGAGCATTTTCGAGGGAGGACACCGAAACACAGAGAAAAGCTCTTTTGCTGTCATGGTTTATGTTTCTGCGTGACTCCGTGCCTCTGTGGTGATTTTCTTTTCCCATGGCAAAAGCTCCAAAAGCGCGGCGTCGGGACCCAAGGCCGCAGCGCCGTGCCGTGCGCTACCGGGTGCAGGCGCCCCTGGACGTGACCGTCCTGCGTTCCGGAGTTCCCGACACTTTGCCCGGACGCGCGGTTAACCTTGGCGATCGTGGCATTGGCGCCGTTCTGGCCGGAGAAGTAAAGCCGGGCGAAGCCGTGGGAGTCGAGATCCGGCTGCCGCACATGGCGGATCCACTCCGCATGCGCGCCCTGGTCAAGTATCACGACAAACTACGCTGCGGCATGGAGTTTGTTGGGCTTACGGCGGAGCAACATGCGCTGATTCGCGAGTGGGTGAATAAGGCGAAAGCTCAGCCCGAACCCATCGTGCCCTCAGCGCCGCCCGGCGGTAAGGGCTCGGAGTGGGCCTCTTCCGCAGTGGAGTTTCCCTCGCGCAAGCGCGGCAAAGGTTGGATCTTCCTGCTCGGCTCGGCCGCAATCTTGCTCGCGGTTTTATGGTGGCGTTGGAACGCCGGCTGGGCCGAGATTGAGTCAAGCCTGGCGAACCAATCTCAGGCCGAGCCGCGACCGCAGATTCACGTTCCCGCCGAAGAGATGGAGAAGCTGGTTACGCACCGTGTCGATCCCGACTACCCCGCGGCGGCGCGTCCCGCCAATCTGCAGGACGTGATCGTGCTCGACGTGGTGGTCAGCCGCGATGGCACTGTGACCGACGTGCAGGCGCTCAACGGCCCCGACCTGCTGGCGCGCGCCGCCACCGACGCGTTGCGCTGGTGGCGCTTCCAGCCGTATCGCGTCAACGGACAAGCCGTGGCGGTGGAAACCACCGTGGCGGTCGAGTTCAAACCTTGATGCGGAGTCAACCGCAGCCACAGGGTGCGGTCTTACGAAGTCTTTTCAACATCCTGGGTTGTTTCGACGCTGGGATTTTTTTCCTCTCCACTCATGGCCGCTTTGAAGCCCCGAATGCCATCCCCAAGGCCCTTCCCCAGTTCGGGGAGTTTCTTGGGCCCGAGAACCAGAAGTGCGATCCCCGCGATCATCAGCAAATGCATGGGTTGAAACAGTCCTTCAATCATCGGTCTCCTCGTTTCCTCGTGCGAAATTGTTGGATGCGACTTCCCGCCAAGCATAGGTAGAGTGCTGGCGGCGCGAAAAGAAACGCCGCCAAGCTTTTCTAATTTAACTCGGTTAGGTCCGGCAAGTGATGGTTCCGTTCATGCCATCGGGATAGAAACCTCCCTGGCACGTCCCCCCGGCGTATACAATGGCGAGCACCTGCGACGTGTTCCGCGGAATGCTTAACGCGTTCTTGTCGACGTCGTAGGGAGTCTGCGGCGTGGGCGGAACGTCGAGCGAATCGACGGCTGGACTGGTGACCTGGTTCTGGATACAAGCCAGCCGGATGGAGCCGGAGTGCTGCGCTTCAGTAGCCAGGATTGCCGCCGCGGCGGCCAAATAGGTCTTGCTGCTGATCAAGGCAGCCGCGCCCAGATAAGCACTCACGCCGACATCCTCGAACTGTCGCGAGAGTTTCAGGAAGTCGTCGGAGCTGGAAAATCCATACCCCAGCGCATCCAGGTTGATGGTCGGCTTTTTCACCGCTGCCGATCCTAGAGTGGTGCGCAGGTACTTCACGTGGTCGATTTCGTTCTCGCGCAGAGCGGTGGCGATAAACGCCAGCGGTGAATCGGCGAAGTTGGGCACCATGTTTCCGCCGGTAGTGGGACCGCTTTCCTCGGACGCGGTGAGCACGCCGAGTTGCAGCAGAGTTGCCCCATAGGTGGCCATGGCGTAGAACTCAGCCTCCAGATATTCCAGGTTCAACGCGAAATTGATGATGTCGGTGTCGGTGACGGCGGTCGCAGCTTTGACTTTGCTAAGGCTGCCGCCCAGCACGGCCGCGGCGGCCACGCCGAGTCCGGTTGCGCCTACTTGCTTCATGAACTTGCGCCGCGCCGATGGGCTGTTAACAATGCGCTCGATGACTTCTGTCTTCATTGGATTGTCGCTCCTTTAGGCACACTGAGGATGTACCTCAGTCGGTGAGGGCTATGGTTGCGCGATTCGAGCGGAATTCGCGGACGGTCGAGACCTGAGCGGGGTCTTTGCGGGTTTTCAGCTTGCCATCTATGAGAGCGGACGGGCGGTGACCTCAGAGATGACCTACTTTTAGAGTACGAATGAAAATCGGGATCGGATTTTCAACGCCGAAGATAATTTCTCCCCATTCGGAATTCACACGAGCCTTCGACGGCAGGGGGGTAACAAAGGTTGTAAGAAATTGGACAGTGCGAAATCGACCCACCCGCCGTCTGGGCTAGTTCCCGAGCGGGCTGGATCTGTGGGGACTGGACGCTACCGAATGGGCGACGTAGTTTCATCGGGGGAATGCTTACGCGATTTTTACGAATTTCTTAGCCGGCCTTTATGGCGTTTCTGGTGTGATGGTGGTTTCAACGCCAAGAGCCAGCTTAGCCATCTTCGACCTCGCCGTCAGGCAGCAGCAGTCAGCCGGATTTCACTCCGGAAAGGATTCGAACTCGATGCGAAGACAACTCAGCCCTACCACAGCGCTCCTCATTTCACTTTCTCTGGTCCTGGGCTCCGCTGTGGGTATGACTACGTCCAGCCTGGCGCAGACGCCAGGTCCGACGGATGCCCGGACGGAAGTTGCAGCCGCGGGCGAATCCGCGCCTGCGGCCGCGGTTCCAGCTGCCCGTGCGAGTAGCGTTTCTTCTCCACCATCTTCTCCTCGAAATCCAGCGGCTCCGGATCTCGCCACCGCCGACCCCGCCGCACACGATCTCGGGGCGCAGTTGGCGATCGAGAAAGAGTTGGCGGCGATGAAACTGCGCATCGAGCAGCTGCAGCAGGAACTGGCGGAGATGAAGGGCCATGCCGCGGGCACGCAGCCCGCAGCCTCAAACCCCGCATCAGGAGCGACCGCACCGGCCGTCGCCACAGCTTTCAGCGCAGCGCCGGCGAATGCCGGGCTGGGCGGATGGTTGGCGCAGCCCTCGACGTCGCCGTCGAGCGGACGCACTCGGGCTGCATCCGCGGCCAGCGCGGCCCTACCGGGCCAGGCGGCCGACGCGGCTCCCGCCAAGAAAGAAAAGATCGCGCCGTTTTCCGACTGGGATTGGACCTGGCTCAACGGCAATCCGCGCAACAAAGACACGGCCTTCGATTCCAAATTCTTCACCCCCGAAATCCGCGCCGATGTCACCTACAACTACGATTTCAACAAACCCGTCGACAACTCCATGGGGGGATCGAGCGAACTGTTTCGCTCGAACGAAATTCAGCTCGAGCAACTCGGCCTGGGCGGCGACTTCCACTATGACAACGTTCGCGCCCGATTTATGACGCAGTTCGGCATGTACTCCACGGCGACGATTCGCAACGATCCCAGCTATGCCAAGGGGCAATGGAATATCGCCGACGCCGATCGCTACCTGGCCGAAGCCTATGGCGGCTATCACCTCGACGCGTTAAACGGAATCAACATCGATGCCGGAATTTTCATGTCCTACATCGGACTGTTCAGCTACTACAACTTCGATAACTGGGCTTATCAACCTTCTTACGTGTCCTCGAATACGCCGTGGTTTTTCGAGGGTGTTCGCATCCAGGTTTTTCCCAACCCCCACCTGAAGATTGAACCTTGGATTATCAACGGCTGGCAATCCTACGGCTCGTCGAACTCCAGAAAGGGTTTGGGCGGCCAGATCAAGTGGACTCCGCGGTCGTGGGTGAACGTCATCTCGAACAATTACGGACTCGGCCACGACGATCTCTACATTCCGAATCGCGCCCGCATTCATACCGACAACAGCATCGAGATCAAGTATTTCGACCGGCCGGGACAGACCCTCGACAAGATGGCGTTCTCGTTTACCGGCGATCTGGGTTGTGAATTTGGCCCCAGCGTTGTCAAGAACGGCGTGTATCAACAAGGCGTGGGCTGCATCACCAGCAAGAAAGACGCGAACTCGGTCGGGGGCGATTATTTCAAGGCCGGAATCAATCCCAAGCAAAGTTTCGTTGGCTACATGTTTTACAACCGCGCCTGGTTCAAGAAAGATACTTACGGATTGACCCTCGGCGGCGGCCAGATCAACAACCCCGGGCGCTACCTGGTTTTACTGCCGCCCATCAACGGCGAAACCGCTTCTTCGGCGGCGATCAACGCGCCCTACTTTACGGGCAATCCCTCAGACCCATTCAAGGCCTGGGATCTCTCGGTCACCTATGACTACATGCCGAAGCAATGGCTTACCTTCCGCTGGGAGTATGACTATCGCCACGCCAGCGTGCCTTACTGGTCGGGCAAAGGCGGAGTGACTCCGCCGGGCTCGGGCGGCGTGCCCTATACCAACAACGGCTATCCGCAATTCTTTGCCTGCAACAACGGCAATTCGTCCATGCAATTGTTGGAGACGGCGGCGGCGGCGGCTTGCGGGGCGCAGGGCAGCAGCGTGTGGTTCCCCGATCTGCGCAAAGATGAGAATTTGATCGATATCGATATTATGGTCAAGTTTTAAGGCAGCCGGTTAATCAGCGAGGCCACGTAACCGGCGCCAAAACCATTGTCGATATTTACCACGCTCACGTTCGAGGCGCAGGAATTCAGCATGCCGAGCAGTGCGGTCAACCCTTTGAACGAGGCGCCGTAGCCCACGCTGGTAGGCACGGCGATTACGGGAACGCCGACGAGTCCGCCCACCACGCTGGGCAGCGCTCCCTCCATGCCGGCGCACACCACCACCACGCGAGCTTTCGTGAGCGCTTCGCGATTGGCCAGCAGGCGATGGATGCCTGCGACCCCAACATCGTAAAAGTGTTCGACTTCGTTGCCCATGAGTTCGGCTGTTACCAGAGCTTCCTCGGCGACGGCAATATCGCTGGTCCCCGCCGACACGATGGCGATGGTCCCCTTGCCATATTTTTTGGGATCGCGCTTTAATACAATCGCACGCGCCAGTTCGCGCCGTTCGGCGGCGCGAACTTTCCTCTTTACCGCGGCAAATTGTTTTTCGTTAGTGCGCGTGGCTAGAACGTTTCCGCCATGCTGCGCCAGTCGATAGAAAATCTCGGCTAATTGGGTCGGCGTTTTATTTTCCCCGAAGATGACTTCGGGCATGCCCGCGCGCAAGGCGCGATGATGATCGACTTTGGCAAAGCCCAGGTCTTCGAAAGGCAGGTGGCGCAGGCGGTCGACGGCATCGTCGGGCGAGAGTTTGCCGCTTCGGACCTGCTCGAAGAGTTTGCGGATGGAGTCGGCGTTCACAATAGCGACCAGCAGTCAGCACGTGGCATTCAGCTTGCGCTTTAGATTAGCATTGATGGGGAAACTTCCGAATTTCACTCCCGCTCGCGGCGGGCCATGAGGCGAGCTTTGGCGATCACGGCGATGCAGACTTTGCGGGCCAGGCCGCGCTGACTCAGGCGCGCGAGGAACAGGCGGCGCAGACCTGCTGGCGTAACTTTGCCGGCCAGATAAGCGTCGTAGATCAAAGTACCTAGGCGATATCCCAGATCCTGCGCGGTCGATTCAAACTTGTCTGCGTCGCCACGAAGCGTGGCCTGCGCGGCTTTTTCGCAAGCCGCGCGCGAAATTGGCTGAGCGTCATCCGTCTCCGGCGCGGGCCGCGAGGGGTGCAGCACGCGCGAACCAAAATACGCCACCGCGTGTTCGATCACTCGCGTATAAAACGCGTCAGTAGTCGCGGAATACGACTTCCCATTTCCTGGTTCAACGCCCGTTCCGGTGCCATTCAAGCGCCCGGGCAGCCCCTGGCAGGCCTGATGCAGAAAGCGGGTGACATCTTCGGCGGCGTGCATGATTTGAAATTCGCGGATATAAAAAGCGTTCACCTGGGGAAAATAGGCGACCCCGCGCTCCTCCACGCTGGCCAGCGCCGCTTCCAGTTGATGCTCGCCTAATCCTTTGCGCAAGAGCAGGCGTTGCAGCACGGCGGCCGACGACCCGCCATAAATTTCAGGCAGCATATCCACCAGGAATTTCGGCTGTGTGCCGTTGTGCGGAGAGTAGCGATTGATTTCGAGAAAGCTGGCCAGGCTGTCGATCAAGTTATAGATGGTCGGCGCGAAGTCGGGGACGCTATTGCAGCGGCTCCACTGGTCGAGAAACAGGCGATAACTTTCGTATTTCTCGAGCGGCGTGGAGTTGAATACGCACACGACTTGATCGTTCACGCGAACCGCATCCACTTTATCGGCGCGTTCGCCGGCCGCGCGCCAGTAAAGCGCATCGATATTCTGCAGCACGGTGAGGATCTTGGCTTCGGGTAGCTGCTGGTGCAAAACTTTCGGCAGATGCCCGGGAGAAAGATGCGACTCGCCAAACAACACGAAAATAACCGCGTTAGGATGTCGCTCTCGGATTTCGGCAAGCTTCGCGGCGGCGTGCCGGTCGCGCGCGCCGATCTTGCGCAGATTTTCGCGGGGGATGCAATCGAGGCCGTAGATGGCCTCGGCGTGATCGCGCGCGGCCACCAGCAACTCGTGGAACGGAGCCCAATCGTAGCCCCAGTCCAGATCGAAGCGGATGCGCTGCCGCAGTTCGCTCTCGTCGATCTCGCGGCGCCACCATTCTTCGAGAATGTGCTGGTCGCGGGCAAAAATGGTTTCCACCCCGAGCACAACCGGGCGGTCTCCGCTTAGAGCGCGCTGCTCGAGTAGAGCGGCGGCATAGCGCTGCGCCGCGGGCAGGGCATGGTAGTCGCCGACCAGCACGATGTCGGCCGCACGCAGGGCGTTCTGCATCTGCTCGGAATCAAGAACAGAATCGTAATCGCGGAAGGCTTCGGTAAACTCGCGCAGGTATTTTCGCCGGCCATGCGAATCCTGGGCGCGGATTTCGCGCTCCACCCCCGCGAGTGCATGCAACTGCGCGGCGCTGCGGCGGCTCCGCAAATTTACCGTGGATGCCATAAAGTCAGCTTCTAGCCTGTAGCTCTTCGCTCTTCGCTCCTACCCCTTCGCCTTGACTTCTTCTTCCGGCACTCCCTATGCTCCAAGGTCGGGCTTACTCGTACTCGCTCTCCGCCCATGTCGCAGGAGAAACTTTGCCGAATCCTTCGCCGCAAAATTTGACCATCGCGACCACCGGGGCCAGTGGCTCGATTTTTCTTCGTCATTTACTGTTCGCGGCCGCTGCCGACGACCGGGTTCAGAACGTGAACTTCATCGCCTCGGACTCCGCCCTACGTGTGATGGCGGAAGAGATCGACATCGAGGGACGCGCCAATCTCGTGGGCCAGCTCCTCACCCCCGATGCCATGGCAAACAAGAAATCCGCCGACAGGTCCGGATCCAAAATCAAAGAGCAATCGAACGCCGACATCGGAGCGAATGTAGCTAGCGGCTCCTATCCCGCCGACGCCATGATCGTGCTGCCGTGCAGCGTGGGCACCTTGGCCCGCATCGCCAACGGCATCGCGTCGCATCTGATCGAGCGCGCCGCCGATGTTTGCCTCAAAGAGAAGCGTCCGCTGGTGCTGTGCGTGCGCGAAACGCCGCTCAACAAAATTCACATTCGAAACATGTTTCGTGCCGCCGACGCCGGCGCGACCATCTTCCCCCTCATCCCAGCTTTTTATTACCGCCCCGCGACCTTAGATGACATGGCTCGCGAGTTCGCTTATCGCGTGCTCGCCCACATCGGACTGCCACAGAAAAACGCCTTCCGCTGGAAAGGCTGATCCATCAGAAACTTATCTCCGTCTAAAAAACCGAACACGTCACCCCTACACGAAAAATGTTTGGCGCCTAAAGGAATATCTCCCAAGCAATCGACTCAAGTGATCCACTCAACAGAAGATCGGCCTGATTTCTGGGGAACTCTAATCGTAGCCAGCCCGAGGGGGGGCTCCCAGATGCCCGCCGGACATGTACAACAGGTGAGCTTCAGAGAGGCGGACCCATCGGCTGAGGAAGAGCGGCTATTCTTGTGACTTCCAGGTTGAGCTTTTCTTCCGGAATGTCGTTGCCGGCATTTTTGAAACTCTCTTGAGCGCTGAGCACGTATTGATGTGATCGAGAGAAGTTGCCGGCCACTTCCTCAATGGCCGCCAGCTTCAGGTAGGCTCGGCCGGCGTCGACCATGAGCGCCTTGTCTCCTTGTGCGCTGGGAAGGTTGGTCATTGATTTTGAGAAATCTATAAAGCTCAGCAGGGCTTGGCGGGCATGTTCAGGATCGGCCTGATCGTATTGCACAAGGACGAGCTGCCCGTATCCTGCCGAAGCGAACATTTCCTCCCAGATCAGTCGCCCCTTCGTGAATACGCCCCCGAAGTGCCAGCCGCCGAGGACTCCGATGACAAGGCCGGATAACAACGCCGGGCTGCAGAACTTTAGCTTTTTCAAGTGCTCCTCACTTCTTGCCGCAGGGGCTGTCGCAACCGTCTTGCTCGTTCATGACCAGCACCAGCTTCTTCAAGTGCTGCTCTGAGTAGTCCTTCCAGCCCGCCTGCTTCAAGGTGGCTTGAGCTTTTTGCATCCACACCTGGGATGCAGGCAGATTGCCCGCAGCTTCTTCCACCATTGCGAGCCGCACATCGGTGATACCGATTTCCACGTCCACGAGGGTAAGTGCCGCCGGATCCGTCACACTCGACCTGCCCTTCTGCGCGGTATCCAGGAGGAGGTTCAGGGATTCCCGGCGGCGCTCGGGGCTCTGCTTCGGGTCCTGCAGTCTCATCGCTGAACCCATGTTGACCGACGACAGGCGCGCAAACAAGTCGCAGGTCTTGAGAAAATTTTTGCCTCTTGGATCGTCGAAGCCGCGCTTCTCAATCGCGATTAGACGTGACGACGAGAGTTCCCATCCGGCATAAAGACCGGGGCCGGCACCGACCAGGAAGAGGAGACCAAAGAATAGGGCCTTGTTGAACACCGGTTACGCCTTCCGCGGGGATGATCCTAGTCTAGGAGCGCTTCAGCATCCGCCCCAGATAACTCCGGGACCTGTACGGCCGCGCAATTGCCAAGATTTCCAAAGGTAGGTCTGCCGTCGCTTAGCGTAGAATGCGGCAAATTCCCTGTGGAGTGATTCGTGCCTCTCAGAAAAGACCGAGCCACCTGTCATCGGATGTTTCTTGCCGGGTTGATCTCGGCATCGTGGCTCATGCTGTCCGCCACGGTTGCCCACGCCGACGACCGCAATCCCTTTGCCGGCGACGCCAAGGCAGCCAAAGCCGGCGAGTACGAGTTCCGCATCAACTGTGCCCTCTGCCATGGCCTCGGAGCGCACGGCGGCGGCCGCGGTCCTGACCTCACCCGCGCCCAGAAAAAGCACGTGCACTCCGACGAGGAGATGTTTCAGGTCATCAGCAACGGAATTCCCGGCACCGTCATGCCGGCAAACGGAACCAACGGCCAGGGCGTGGGCATGACCGACGAAGAAATTTGGCAGATCATCACCTACATTCGCAGCGTTGAGGTGAAGGCAGCCAAATCCACAGGCGACGCCGCCCACGGCAAACAACTTTTTTATGGCGACGCCAATTGTTCGCTCTGCCACATGATCGACGGCAAAGGCGGGCGCGTAGGGCCGGAACTCACCGGCGTGGGCGGATCGCGCACCCCTGAGGCGATCATCGACTCGGTGCGCAACCCCAGCCGCCGCCTGGCGTGGGGCTTGACCGAGCCCACGAAGGAGTTTCCCCAGGAATACGAGACCATCACCGTCGTGACCGCCGATGGAAAAGAGATCAAAGGCGTGGCCTTGAACGAAGACAACTTCACGGTGCAGATCATGGATACCAGCGAACAGATTTATTCGCTCGAAAAAGACAAGCTGCGCTCTTTTGAGAAAAGCCGAGACTCAATCATGCCCGCCTACAACAAGTCGCTGCTGAGCGACAAAGATGTCGAAGACATTCTGGCTTATCTGACCAGCCTGGGGGCGAAATGAGGAGCCCCGGATTTGAGATGACGTTCGAGGCCGCGGTGAAAAGCCTTTATCGCCGAGCTTACGCAGGAAACCCACGGACGCTGCGGAGGATTCTTTTTCGCTTACGGTTGACTTGGCTCTTTGGTCTCTGCGCTGTGCTGGCCCATTCTCAGGTCACGTTCGAGCGTCTGCTGAACTCCGGCAAGGAGCCGCAGAACTGGCTGACCTATTCTGGCGATTACGCGGGACGCCGCTTCAGCCTGCTCGATCAAATCAACGCCGCCAACGCCCATTCGCTCACCGCTAAGTGGGTCTTCCAAACCGCAGCTACCGGCAAGCTCGAAACCACTCCGCTGGTTGCGGACGGCATCCTCTACGCCACGGCGCAAGACGACCGTGCATTCGCTCTTGATGCCCGCACTGGGCGGCCCATCTGGCTTTATCAGCATCAGTTGCCGGGAGACATTCGGCCCTGCTGCGGGCGCGTGAATCGCGGCCTGGCAATCTTGGGCGACAAGGTTTTTCTGGGCACGCTCGATGCCCACGTCATTGCGCTCGACACCAAGACCGGAAGCGTGATTTGGGAGGTCGTAGCCGCCGACTATCGCGTGGGCTACAGTTTCACCGTTGCGCCGCTCGCGGTGAAGAATCTTGTCGTGATCGGCGTCTCCGGCGGCGAGTACGGAGTGCGCGGCTTCATCGACGCTTACGACGCAACCACAGGCGCGAGAAAATGGCGGTTTAATACCGTGCCCGGCCCGGGCGAAGCCGGACATGAAACCTGGGAAGGAGATTCCTGGAAGGTCGGCGGCGCTCCTGCTTGGAATACCGGCACTTACGACGCCGCGACCAATCAGATTTTCTGGCCGACGGGAAACCCTTCGCCTTCGAATCGCGGCGCCGGGCGCGCCGGAGACAACCTGTACAGCAATACGTTGCTCGCTCTCGACGCCGACGCCGGCAAGATGAATTGGTTTTTCCAGTTCACCAAACACGACGAGCACGATTGGGATGCCACTCAAGTTCCGGTGATGATCGACGCCGGCGACAAGCACCTGATCGCGCAAGCCAACCGCAACGGGTTTTTCTACGTCCTTGATCGCACCACGGGTAAATTGATTTCGGCTAGCGCCTACGGCAAGACTACGTGGAGCGACTCGAAAGATGCTGAGGGCCGTCCCGTGGCGAACAGCGAAGCCTCGCCCACGCTTGCAGGCCACACCATCTGCCCCGGCGCGCTGGGCACGACCAACTTCATGGCGCCGACATACGATCCGCAGACGTCGCTTTTCTACGTGACCGCGCGCGATCAATGCGATATCTTCAGCACCGCGCCGCAGCCCTACGAACCCGGCCACGCCTATTATGGCAGCGCCTATTTTCCTTCGGATGAAGCCGAGCCGTACCGCGGATTTCTGAAAGCCATCGATCCGACGACCGGAAAGATCAAGTGGACGTTCGAGCACACCTCGCCCACGTGGTCGGGCGTGCTCTCAACCGCCGGAGGCCTGGTGTTCAGCGGCGACGCGGAAGGCAACTTCATCGCGCACGACGCCGCAACTGGCAAACCTCTGTGGCACTTTCAGATGGGCGGAGCGGTCTATGCCGCACCCATCGCCTTCGCAGTCGATGGCAAAGAATACGTTGCGATCGCCGCCGGCAGCGCGGTCTACGCCTTCGGTTTACCCTGACGGTTACCGCTGGAATTGGAATCTTTCCCGGTTGACGTACAGGCTCGCTCCGTAATAATCTGCGATTACACCGGAAAGGAGGTGGTCGAATGACAAGTTCTGATTGTTGTGGCATATGTTGTGGGAGTCTAAGACCAGGTGAGGTGGCTGAGACTTAGAGCTGGTTGCTCTAAGCGGGGCTTCGCGACGGCTTGTCCGACAAGATACTGATCGGATGAGCGCCGGAAGCTACAGCCCGCACACTAGCCGGTGATTACGGAGGCAAGCATCGCGTAAGGTCGCGCGAAGGTCTTCTTCCTTGGGCTTCGGCCCGACCCGGGAGTTGCCGTGAGAGGCCACGTAGAGTGACCACCTCTTGGTCAATCCCAAACAGTCCACCGGACGGGGTTTGAGTCTCAGCGACTTGAGCCCCGTTTGTTGTTTGTTATCAATGGGTTCTTGAGATTCGGTTTTCACGACTGTTGAATTTTACCAACAATGGAAAAACGGATACCCCCCGGAACGATGAAATTTTGTGACCAAATTGTGACCAACTTTGGTCGCGGCAGCACCTTTCGTCAGATCGATCCAAAGCGGGGCAATCTAAAATCCACCCCCAGCACTTGTCAAATAATTTGACCGTCAAAAGCGACCGGATGGATGCTTGACCTCGCTCCGGCAGCGCTCAGTCCGCCCTCGCCCCGCCGCAGCACCGCTTGTATTTCTTTCCCGACCACAGGGGCACGGGTCGTTCCGCCCAATCTTAGGGGTTCAGGTGCATCGACGCCGAGATTGCCTTCCCGCTCTTTCTGAAAATACTCGTAGGCGTCATTAACCCGCCTGTCATGAATGCGATGATCTGCTCGCGCTTTTCAGGCGTAATCGGGTCGGATCGCATTTCTGGGGACGCCACTCAGCGTGCGGAAGGGGCTGCGAGAGCGTTCCGCACGACCAACCATTGCGTATGGTCAATGAGCGTCCGTCCTGAAGGTGTTGGTTGATTCCGGGGTTTTTGCGATACGATGCGGTTCGTCGTACTCCGTGAAGCTGTTTATGAAAAGGCTCATCATACTGTTGCTTTTGACGCCCGTAGTGTCATTTAGCCAAAGCCCTTTTGACGGCACTTGGGTGCTCAATCAAGGCACTGATGAGCTTCCAGAGAAGCCAGCACAGTATCTCCTTGCCAAAGGCATGTTTCGCTGCTCTGGTTGCATAGTGAATATGGAAATCGACGCAGACGGGTACGACCACGAGGTTGCGGCGGCGGATTATTGGGACACGGTGAATGTTCAAATTGTGGATGCGCACACCGTCGAAGTAATTGCCAAGAAAGCCGGGAGGGCAATGCTCACAGAAGTCGATGCGATTTCCCCGGATGGAACTACGCTGACACAAGTGGTGAAGGATACGACAGAGGCGGACACCGTCACGATTGAGACTCACAATCGACGGGTCGAAAACGGACCTGTTGGTTCCCACGCTATTTCCGGTTCATGGCGTGCCTACAAAGCCAATCGTTCCAGCAATGGCTCGATCGTCAAATATAAATGCACAAAGGATGGATTTAGTGGAGAGACGCCGCTTGGCGAAAGGTTTGATGCAAAGTTCGACGGTAACTATTATTCCGTCGAAGACGATCCCGGTCACACGATGGTCTCTGCCAAGCTACTGAACCCAAACACAGTGGAATTAACGCACAAACGAAAGGAGAAAATTGTCAGCATTTCGCACATGTCGGTAGTACCCGGTGGAAACTCTATTCACGTTGTTTTCGAGAACAAAGAATTCAATACCACAACGATTTTTGAATTCCAGAAACAACCGTAGCACTACCCTCCTAGTGGCCGCAAATAACACGAATCCATTTGGTGTCGAAAACGAGGAGTCGCGCCGACCATCCCGACATTTTGCTTTGCAGGAACTGGCGCATGCCTTGGCCTGATTACTGGGAGCATTTCCGGCGCTTTGGATGACCTCTCCCGGGCCGATTCCTTCCGCGCTTGGTGAATCAACACACCCGCGATTAGCCGGGAAACTTGTACTGGTTCCGTGACCGGTGAATCGCTGTTGCAGCCTTGCGTACTCGGCTTTGGCTTGCTTCAGGATGGGGATGTCGGGGTCGGCATCTTTCCAAAGGGTGAGGAAATCCTTGTAAGCGGCGAGCGCCCGGACGCGGGCGGCATCGGCATCCGAACATCGGATGTATTCTCAACCTGTGCTGGCCGTCGAAGAATATAGGCAGACGTCTCGAAGACCGCAAATCTCGTGTCTTATCAGGAGAAACTTCACATTCAGCTTGGAAACATTTGCCTTGCGTTGGCATTGGCAGCAGCGGGGATGGCTTGGGAATTCATCTGGCGACATGCAGTGGCTGATTTAAAGTTCTTTTTGAGTTAGGCTGTGTTTGCGACGCCTCACACTGTCAGCGACAGACTGGAAATCTCCCCGGCTATCTGGGCGCCGGTTATATCGCTCCCCAACTCTGCCTGTAGCGGGTTTTGGCCTAGGTTGTTGTAGGCTTGTACCGCAGAAGAAGGGCTTGCCTGCTGTCCTAAGTCTTGCGTGGCTCCGGACGAAGTGCCTTCGGAGCCCCCATCGATGCGAATGTGCTTGCGGAAATTCGAGTGCTTACCGTCATTTTGGACGTCAGACTGAGCGAGACTGCTTGGGACAGTGGTAGGCAACGTTTCTTCGGAAAGACTCGACGTTTGCGCCTCGGAGAGACTGCCAGATTGGAACTCCTGGGCGAGCGACTGGAACTGTTGCTGGACCTTGGGCTGCTGGGCTTGGAAGTTGATGATGTTCTGATTCGCGATACTGTTCAAAATTGGAGCAATGGACATATTCATTAACCTCTGCGAGTGTTGTCTGCAGAAAACTGAAGCAAATCGAAGACCATCGCAACCAAGGAGCGAGATTTGTTGTTGAACACTGAATCTGCCTGAGTTTGCAGTCTTTGCGCAGAACCATGACTTTTTTCGGCCATTGCCTCGGAGGGCAGCTTGCTGTTTTAGGCAAGCCTTTGTAGGCAAGGCTTGCCGATCTTGGTAAGAGTTTCCTCCGCGAGTGGTCGTTGGTCGTTGGCCACAGCCTCAACGCTTCACCACTTCTGCCATCATCGTCTTGGGTAACGACTAACGACTAAGGACCGACGACCCAGTGCCCGACAAAACCTCCCAGGCTCAGCACAACGCACGCTGGGCCAGGATGGAACGGCATTCGTCGAGATTCAGGCTAGGTCGTAGCGATCAAGGTTCATCACCTTGTTCCATGCCGCCGCGAAGTCCTTCACAAATGCCTCTTTCGAATCGTTACACGCGTAGACTTCGGCGAGCGCGCGCAGCTGGGAATTTGAGCCGAAAACCAGGTCGACGCGGGTGGCGGTCCACTTGAGTTTGCCGGTCGCCCGGTCGCGCCCTTCGTATACGCCCTCGGCCGTAGCCGAGGGACCCCACTTCGTGTTCATGTCGAGCAGGTTGACGAAGAAATCGTTGGTCAGGGTCTCGGGCCGGTTCGTGAAGACGCCGTGCTTGGCATGCCCAAAGTTCGCATTCAGGGCGCGCAGGCCGCCGATGAGAACCGTCATCTCCGGCGCAGTCAGCGTGAGCAACTGCGCCCGATCCACCAGGAATTCCTCCGCCGACAGCACCTGTCCGCTGCGAAGATAGTTGCGAAAGCCATCCGCGACCGGTTCCATTACGGCGAAGGAATGCACGTCGGTTTGTTCCTGCGAAGCGTCCGTGCGCCCTGGCGTAAAAGGAATCTTCACGTCGTGCCCGGCCCTTTTCGCAGCTTCCTTGACGGCTGCGCAGCCGCCCAGAACGATCAGGTCAGCCAGCGAAACCTTCTTCCCCTTATTCCCGTTGGATTGCGAGCTGTTGAATTCCTTTTGGATCGCCTCCAGCTTCGGCAGAACCTTCGCCAATTCGGCGGGCTGGTTCACCTCCCAATCTTTTTGTGGTGCCAGTCGAATGCGCGCCCCGTTCGCCCCGCCGCGTTTGTCGGAGCCGCGGAATGACGCCGCCGACGCCCACGCAGTCGTGACCAGTTGGGAGATCGATAATCCAGACGCGAGGATCTTCGCCTTCAATGCAGCAGCATCCTGTTCGTCGATCAATTTGTGATCGACGGCAGGAACGGGATCTTGCCAAAGCAGCGTCTCCTTGGGAACCAGTGGTCCAAGGTAGCGCGGGATCGGGCCCATGTCTCGGTGCGTGAGCTTGAACCATGCCCGAGCAAACGCGTCGGCGAATTGATCGGGATGCTCGTAGAAGCGCCGCGAAATCTTTTCGTACGCGGGGTCGAAGCGCAGGGCGAGGTCCGTGGTCAGCATCGAGGGCGCGTGGTGCTTCGAGGGATCGTGCGCATCCGGCACCGTACCCTTGCCTGCGCCATTTTTCGGCGTCCACTGATGGGCGCCCGCCGGACTCTTGGTCAGCTCCCAATCGTATTTGAAGAGGTTGTCGAAAAAGTTGTTGCTCCACTTCGTCGGCGTCGCGGTCCAGATGACTTCCAGGCCGCTGCCGATGGTGTCCCCACCATGGCCTTTGCCGAATTTGTTCTTCCACCCGAAGCCTTGATCCTCGATGGCGGCGCCTTCCGGTTCGTTGCCTACATATTGAGCGGGAACGGCCGCGCCGTGGGTCTTGCCGAAGGTGTGGCCGCCGGCAATGAGCGCAACCGTCTCTTCGTCATTCATCGCCATGCGGGCAAAAGTCTCCCGGATATCGCGTGCCGCAGCCATGGCATCGGGCTTTCCATTCGGCCCTTCCGGGTTCACATAGATCAGGCCCATTTGCACGGCACCGAGCGGGTTCTGTAGATCGCGATCGCCGGAGTAACGCTCGTCCGCCAGCCACGTGCCCTCCGGTCCCCAGTAAATGTCTTCTTCCGGCTCCCAGACGTCTTCGCGGCCACCGCCAAAACCGAAGGTCTTGAAGCCCATCGAATCGAGCGCGACGTTGCCGGCGAGAATCATCAGGTCGGCCCAGGAAATTTTCCTGCCATACTTCTGCTTGATCGGCCACAGCAGCCGGCGCGCCTTGTCAAGGTTCACGTTATCCGGCCAGCTATTGAGCGGAGCGAATCGCTGCTGCCCCGATCCGGCCCCGCCGCGGCCATCGCCGATGCGGTAGGTGCCCGCGCTGTGCCAGGCCATGCGGATGAAAAGCGGGCCATAGTGGCCAAAGTCGGCTGGCCACCATGCCTGGGAATCCGTCATCAAGGCATGCAGGTCCTTGACCACGGAATGCAGGTCGAGGGATTTGAATTCTTCGGCGTAGTTGAACTCCTTGCCCATCGGATCGGACTTTGGCGAATGCTGGTGCAGGATTTTCAGGCTCACCTGATTCGGCCACCAATCCACGTTCGTATAGGACTGGCGAACACCGTGTCCCATCGGGCACTTCGATTCGGTCGCGGTGTTTTTGTCTTTTGCTTCGGGGGAAACGCTTCCCGATGAAGTCGCGAGTGTGTTTTCCATATATATTTTCTTCCTTCAGATTTTGGATAGGTATTGCGTGAAAAACTACTTTTTCTTGCTGCAGCGGCGGCAGAGGCCAAAGACCTCGACCAACGGCTGCGTCAGATCAAAGCCATCCGGCAGTTGCCGGGACAGCCGCGTGAAATCGACGAACTCTCCTTCAATATCCTGCACCGATCTACAGCGGGAGCAGACCACGTGGTGGTGCGGTTTGAGATTGCCATCCACCCGCAACGTAGACGCATGCGGAACCTCGCGCAGCATGCCGCACTCGATAAAGAGCCGCAGATTGTTGTAGACGGTTGCCAATGAAATCGATGGAATGCGGCGCCGAACCGCGGCGTAAACGTCCTCTGGAGAATAGTGCCCACGGGAAGCGATGACGGCCTCATAAACCACCTGGCGCTGGTGCGTGACCGCCAGGCCGCTCTTCGCGGCCAGCGCGCGGAACTCTTCATGGCTAAGACGCATGATTATCGGATGAGAATGATTATAAAACAGCCGGGAGACCTGTCAACCGAAATCTTTTCGAATCGCTGGCAGCATTTTCCGGGAGTTCCGCAAGACTGCGGATTCAGGCAGTGCCTTCGCGCTTCACGATGGACGAACCGGTATATTCAACTTGCGGATGCGATAGGCCAGGGTCGTCCTCTTCATCCCCAGTCGTGCCGCCGCGCCTTTCGGCCCGCCAATCACCCAGTTGGATTCGCGGATCGCCCGCAGCACATGCTCCCGTTGGGCTTCTTCGAGAGTGCTCATCTTCGAATGGAGTCTCTCAATCGCCGCTTCCTTAAGTTCACCAAGGGGAGCCCGGAGCGAGCATCCCTGCGACACGATCACCGCCCGCTCAATAAAGTTCTGCAATTCGCGCACATTCCCCGGCCACGAATAGTCGGTGATGGCCTCCATGGTTCGGGACGGAATGGTGTTGATTGCGCGATTCATCCGTTTGGAATATTTATCGACGTAATGGCGCACGAGCGGAGGTATATCCTCGCGACGATCGCGCAAAGGAGGCAGGGTTACCGGGAAAACGTGCAGGCGGTAAAACAAATCGCTGCGGAATTCCCCGTCTTCGACCATCTGCCTCAAGTTGCGGTGGGTGGCGGCGACAATGCGCACGTCCACTTGCTGCGTGCGCGCGCTGCCCAGCCTTTCGAATTCACTTTCCTGCAAAACCCGCAATAATTTGGGCTGCACTTCGAGCGGGATGTCCCCCACCTCATCGAGAAAGAGCGTCCCTTTGTCCGCGACCTCGAACCGGCCCGCCTTGCGCATGACGGCGCCGGTGAACGCACCCTTCTCGTGGCCAAAAAGTTCGCTCTCCAGCAGGCCGGACGGAATGGCGGCGCAATTCAATTTGACAAACGGCCGCTCGCGGCGGGGGCTCAGATTGTGAATCGCGCGCGCGATGAGTTCTTTTCCCGTGCCCGTCTCCCCTTGAATGAGCACTCCGGAATCGGTCGGCGCCACAATTTCGATCTGCCGCAACACGCTCTGTAGGGACGCGCTTCTGCCCACGATCCCGTCAAAGTTCGACTGGTTCGGGAGTGTATCCTCGAGGCTCACTATTTCTTCCCCTAACTGCATTTCCGAATCGTATGCCGGCCTCACAATCTCAAGGAGCGGTCTACGCGAAGCTGTCCCGGCGCCGTGTTCCGCCGTTAGGTCACCGGCTCCAAGCCCTACTGTTCCGAAATTAGAAGACATCTGTCCTGCTCCTTTGCGCCAAATCCTTGGCTGTGGCGTAATCATCCAGCGAACGGCTTCGATCAGGGTTGCGCCGTGTTATTGACGAGTCGCTCCCGAAAATTCTGCGCGGCGCGCAAAATCGCTTCTTGAATCTGCTCATCGGTGAAGGGCTCGACGATCACGTCATACCCGCCCATCTCGAGAACCCCCGTCCACAACTCAAAACTGGGATTGCGCGTGTACACCAGAATCGAGGGGCGGCAGTTCATGAGGCAGATTGCGCCCCATAGCGCCCACCACTCCGTGTTCGACAGAATTGCGGGCACCAGCGCAACTTCGAAGATATCCTCCGGGTTCAGGCGCGCGATCTCCGCCGCCGCTCCCGCATACACGATGCGGATATCGAGAGGAGCCAGTTGTCGGCTGAGTCTTGCCCGCATCCCGGCGGAAATCGCAACCGCTAGCACTCGCATGCCAATCCGTTCGCCTTTTCATGAGACGCTTGCCGCATCCCCTCATTCAGGATGCCAGTTCAGTGGCCGCCCGGGGAGTGAGCTACGGTTAGCTAACCGTGGTGGACCTGCCAGACGATTTCGCACTGTGATAACTTTCCTGAAGACGCTTCCGCTTCGAGGCTTAACAGGCTGTGGGCCGATGCATTGTGGGTTCGAAGCAAGCTGAAAGTCGTCCTGCCATGCGCGACAAGAAGGTATTCGACGGTGTCTCGGAGCAGGAGGTCCGCTCGGAACTCGCACGCATTCTGCAAAGCCCTCTGTTCACACAGTCGGATCGGCTGGCGCGATTCCTGCGCTTCACCGTGGAGGCCGCGCTGGCCGGGGAGTCCGACTCGCTCAAAGAATATGTCATCGGCACCGAGGTCTATGATCGCAAGCCGCCCTACCAGCCCAGTCAGGATTCCATTGTGCGTACGGAAGCGCGACGGCTGCGAAAAAAACTCAAGGAATACTATGAGTCGGAGGGAGAAAATAATCCTCTGTTCATTTATTTTCGTCCCGGAAGCTATGCCCCCGTATTCCACAGGAACGAGCGCAAATTTTCCCCTCGTCCGCCGCTCTCCACTTCCGAAAGCAACCTGATCGTTCAAGGAGCCGGAGTTTCGGTCGCCGTTCTACCTTTCGTCGATCTCTCAAGCCGGCAGCTTTCCACGCTTTGCGCCCAGGCCATCGGCGATGAACTCAGCCACGCCCTGGCGCGGACGGACGGAATCAATGTGGCGTCGCGAGCCAGCGTATCGCGTTTCACCGCCGACTCGAATGACGTACCGGCTTTTGCGGAAAGGCTGGGCCTGCAGGCCATTCTCGAAGGCACCGTACGCGAAGAAAACAACCGCCTCCGCATTACCATCAACGTGCTGAATTCCGAGGGATTTCAAACCAGCTCGCATCGCTTCGAAACCGAAGCCGGCGTCGCGTCGCTCTCCCAGGTGCAGGAGCAGATTGCGACGGCTTTGATCAGCCGCGTGCGGCCGCAGCAGTCTTATATTCGGAGGGGGAAAGCCGGCGCCGGAGCCTTGATGCTGGCGGTCTATCCCGTGGTGGTGCACGCCGAAACACTGCTCGACGAAGGCTCAGCCTCGGACCTAAACGGAGCGCTCACGAAATTTCAGGACGCGGCCGAGATGGCTCCCGATTATGCCCGCTCGCACTGCGGCATATCCCTGTGCTATACGGAGATGGCTCTTCGCGGGGCGATTGGCTCGTCAGAAACCATTCCCCGGGCCAGGGCGGCGGCCACTCGCGCCGTGGAATTGGATCCGGAGATGTTTGGCTGCTACTGCTCGCTGGCCAGCGCCCAAGCGTTGGAATGGGAGTGGTTCCGCGCCGAAGAGAGCTTTGCGCGCGCCCTCCGTCTCGGCCTGCACACGGTGACTTCGCGCCTTTACTCGCTGTTTTGCGCCGCGCGAGGGCGCTTTGACGAAGGGCTGCACCACATGGAAATGGCGCAGCGCGTCGATCCTTTTTCCTATCGTCAAAAGGTAGCGCGAGCCAAGTTCTTCCATTTAACCCGGCGCTACGAAGAAGGAGTAGGCCAACTTTTGGGACCTCTTCTGTATGGACCGCAACCGTTGGAGGCCCGGCTTTGCGGCGCCGTGATGCTCGCTCATCTCGGAAAGACGGAGGAAGCGAAACAGACGGCCGATAGCCTGCGTGCCGATGCGGGCGCTCAGCCCGCAATGATGGCTGGCATCGCGGAAGTTCTTGCTTTGAGTGGCGAAATGGATGCAGCCAGAAAGATTGCGACGGATTTCCATCTGCTCGCTTCCAGCCCACCCATCAGCGGCTTTCGCCAGGCCCTGCTCGCGCTCGCCTTAGGCGAGGCAGAGAGTGCAGTTCAGTTTCTGACGGCCGCGGCAAAAGCTCGCGAAGCCGAACTGGTGTGGATCGACGTCGATCCGAGGTTCGATTCGGCTCGTGAGCACCCCGCTTTTGCCGGCGTCGTACAACAGGTTTTTCGGGGCGACGGTCGAGCCTAGAACTCAACCTGCGAAAGGCTGAAGCGCTGCGATAGCTGCGATAAGCCGGAGTTGCTTGCGCCTTTGCCACTCCTGTAGGGTTTGGTCGGAGCTTGCCCCTTGGACATCTACCTGGTCGATGGCACTTACGAGTTGTTCCGGCACTACTACGCCTTGCCTTCCGCTCGGGATCGTCAAGGGCGCGAGGTCGCCGCGGTGCGAGGCGTTCTATCCTCGGTGCTGGGCATGATGAAAGAGGGCGCTGCCACTCACCTGGCCGTGGCCACCGATCACGTCATCGAATCCTTTCGTAACGATTTGTGGCCAGGCTACAAAACTGGCGAAGGCATCGAGCCTGACCTGTGGGCGCAATTTCCGCTACTCGAAGAAGTGCTCGCAGCTGCAGGCATTGTGGTCTGGCCCATGGTTGAGTTCGAGGCCGACGATGCCCTCGCCGCGGCCGCGGCGGCCGCAGCTCAAGATAGCCGCGTCGAGCGCGTCATCCTCTGCACGCCCGATAAAGATCTTGCCCAATGCGTACGCGGCGAGCGCATTGTCCAGTTGAATCGCCGAACCCGCGCCATCCTGGACGAAGCCGGCGTGATTCAGAAATTCGGAGTGACTCCGGCGTCGATCCCGGACTACCTGGCTTTGGTGGGCGATAGCGCCGACGGTTATCCCGGACTGCGTGGCTGGGGCGCGAAGTCGTCGGCGGCGGTCCTCGCCAAGTTTATCCATCTTGAATCCATTCCCGCGGACTGGCGCGAGTGGCGAGTGAACGTCGCCGGCGCCGGCGCTCTGGCCGGCACGCTCTTGCGCGAGCGCGACCAGGCCATGCTGTTTCGCACCCTGGCTGCATTGCGCACCGATATCGCGCTCTTCGACAATGTGGATGAATTGCGTTGGAACGGACCCACCCCCGGCTTCGCTGATCTAGCCGCCGGTTTGGACGCGGCGGTCACCGTTAGCACGCGGCGTTCATCCCGGCGGTGAGCGACGGCTTCGCCGAACATCCTCCGGAAAACCTGGGCCGCATCCATAGCGCCGGCATCCTTGTCGGCTGTTTCGAGAGCGTGCTCGCTCTCGGCGCGGCGGGCGTGACGCCCCGCCAGCCAGCCGCCGGGACGGCGGCGCTACGGTCGTTCTGCGGTTTGGCCGGGAGGCGTGATTCCACGTATGCTAGGCGGATGGCGTCCTTAGAAGAATCTTATCTCGATCAGCAACGCGAGCGCCGCCGCCTCGCCGCCAATTACGCCGCGATGACCGACGGCGAACTCCAGCGCCTGGCGCGCACCGCAGAGTCGCTGACCGAACTCGCCTGGGACACTCTCGAGGACGAAATGGACCGCCGGCACTTGGAATGTTCCGAAGAGCCGGCCACCGAACCACGCCAAGAACTGCAAGTACGCGAACTGGTCACCGTCCGCCAATTTCGCGATCTGCCGGAAGCGCTCTTAGCCAAAGGCAGTCTCGAATCGGCAGGCATCGAATGTTTTCTCGCCGACGAAAATCTGGTCCGCCTCGACTGGTTCATTTCGAACTTCATCGGCGGTATCAAGCTCAAGGTCCGTGTGCCGGACGCGGCCAACGCGCAGAAACTTCTCGACGAACCTATTCTCGAAGGCCTCTACGTCCAGGGCGTCGGACTCTACGAGCAGCCGCGCTGTCCGCAATGCCAGTCGCTCGACGTGAACTTCCAAGAGCTGGACCGTCCCCTCGCCTACATGAGCGCCTTCTTCCGCTTGCCGCTCCCTTTCCAGCGCCCAGCCTGGCATTGCCATGGATGCGACGCGGAGTGGGACGAGGAGGGACCCGACGCCGGCAGATCTGCAGAAGGGGTTTGAGGTGGCGGATCCTCGATACGATTTTGGGTGGTGCAACGCTTCAGCGCTGAAAAAAGTTTTCTTTTTCTCGGTTTCGGAGGCCAAGGGAAGGCTTGCGGTGGCACGCTACTTCGTAGGTTTTGGGGCGCCTTTCACCGCGATCACTTCGATCTCCACCAACGCCCACGGCGCGGCCAGCGCCGCGACCTGCATCGCGCTGCGGGCCGGCTTATTCGGCTGCTCCTTGGTTCCGAAGAAGCGGGTATACGCGGCCATCATCGCGGGAAAATCCAGCTTGTTGCCCTTCGCCGGATCGCCCGCCAGATAAACGTGCATCATGACTACGTCGCCCATGCCGAGGCCTTCGGTCTTGAGCAGCGCCTGAATCTTCGTCAGTGTGCTCATGGTTTGCGCCTCGGTGTCGCCGTAGACCGCGGCCGTTCCTTTGGCCGCGTCCGCCGGCGTCAGCGGCGCGGCCAGCTGCCCGCTCAGGTAGAGCGTGTCTCCCACCCATACTCCGGTCGCGATGGGGCGATCTTCTTCCTGACGGTGGCGAACCGTCGTCTGCGCGGCGGCGTGAGAAACGAACAGCCCCAGCATGAGAGCAATGAAAATTCTTCGCATTTCGATCTCCCTTACGAACCAAGTTCGGTCAGCTTTGATTGATGCGGCCAACGATCATCGTAATCGCGCGTTGCGCCGACAAAGCCGCGCCCTCCTGCCAGCCGATGATGTGGCTGCAGTGGTCGCCGGCAAAATAAATCCGGTCGTCGGGAACAATCAACTCCCTGTAAGGTCCCTCAAAATACGCGGCTTCCGAGACCGGCGGATAATCCGGCCCGCGGCTTACCCACGAGCCCAGGTTGTAGGGCACCTTGCCCCAGCACATGTACATCGGCTTTTCGAGTTCGTTGCTCTTGCCCGGATGCAGCTTCTCGACCGCGGCTCGCGAGGCTGCCAGCTTGGCCTCGCTCGAAGGCAGCTTGCCGAAGTCAGTCCAGTTTTCCATGGCGTAGCCGGAGATAATCACCCCGCGCTTCGACATGAGATTCGCGCTCGGATACCAGACCTGCGGAATGGGCCCGCTGGTAAGAAATGAAATGCCGCCGTAAATTTCGTCGCCATCCTGCTCCCAGAAGCGCCGCGACTCCCACGCAACTTTGTAGGCCGAATCGTAAACGACCGGCTCGATTGCCGCCTTCACCCGCGGGGCAAGATCGTTCGGAATCGTCTTTAGAATCGTAAGCGGCAAGGCGCAAATGCAATACGGCGCTTCCATCGCGCGAACGGGACCAGCTTCGCCCTCACGATAAAGCACGCGAACTCCGCTGCTCGTCTTTCGAATCTCAGTGATCGGGGAGTTGTAGCGGACGACCGATCCCAGAGACTTCGCGAAGGCGTACGGAATCCGGTCCATGCCGCCCACCGGCTGAAACATGGTGGACTGCATGTCGAGTGCCTCTTCAAAAAGCATCGGCATACAGAACTTCGAACGCAGCAACTCGGACCAGGCCAAAGGCTCCCGCGGAATTTCAATTTGATCGCCGGCGCCCGGCAGTTGCACGTCGCCCGAGCGCGCCGAGCCGCGGAATTTGTAGTCTGCCTTCAGCGCGCCATAAGCCTTGAGAAACGCCAGCATGAGCGCGTGTTCGTCGGGCGTTATGGCCTGATCGAGCGCGCCCTGCTGCACGCATTTCGCCAGCAACTCGGCGATCTGGCCGCGGGTATCGTTGATCGCCTGGCCCTGCCGGATAGGCTTGCCGCCGAAAACACTGTCGTCCTGCAGCAGTGTGCGCCGCGAGCTATTCACTTCGACCTCAAGCTCAACTCCCAACTCGTTGCAGTAGCCGAGAATACTTCTGTGGATCGAAGGCAGGCGCGCCGGCCCGCAATTGAAATAGTTCCCCTCATCGAAGCTGCACTCCTGCGAGGTCCCATCAATCAACTCGAGCTTTGATCCGCGCCGCAGCGTCCAGTTCCGCCCGCCGGGACGCTCGCGCGCCTCCAGCACCGTGCACTCGAAGCCCGCACGCCGCATCTCGTAAGCCGCCACCAGGCCAGCGATCCCCGCGCCGAGAATAATCACCTTGGTTCCACGACCGGCCGTTGCTGACAGCGGAAAATCCTTTTGCTGCTCGCTCTTGACCATGCCCAGCAGGCCAAGCGAATGCATCGTCACGAAGGCGGCGCCGTAGCCGCCGACTCGCCCCATTCTGGAGATGAACTCGCGTCGAGTGACGGTCATTCTTGCCTATGTCTTGTCATGCTCTACCACCATTTCGGGATTTGAGTAAAATGCCACGCCCGCCAGAATGGGGTGATCCGAGTTGCGAGTCGCGGCAATTCATTTTCGGCATCGTAAGAAAGGGAAATCCCAGTGGCAGATCAGTTTGAGCTTCTTCGAGTGGGGTGATCCTGAGCGCAGCCGCTTTTCAGGCGAGGCGGAGGATCTCCCTGGCACATGCCTCGTTGGCTAGGGAGATCCCTCACCCGGCTGAACTGCGCCGGGCTTCGGATGACGCCTTCCAAGAGGGCACTCAGTCCAACAGAGCCGCACCGAAATCTCCACACCATGCATAAAACGCCCTCTGCCATTATCATTGCCACCATGCCTAACAAAATTCGCTGGGGAGTTCTCAGCACCGCCGCCATTGGCGTCAAGAAAGTCATTCCTGCCATGCAGCAGGGCCAGCACTCCACCGTCACCGCCATCGCCTCGCGCGATCTGGCCAAGGCGCAGGAGGCCGCGAAGGCCCTTGGCATTCCCACCGCCTACGGTTCCTACGAAGAACTTCTCGCCGACCCCGACATCGACGCCATCTACAACCCGCTTCCAAATCAGCTTCACATCCCCTGGACCGCAAAGGCCGCCGAAGCCGGCAAGCACGTTCTCTGCGAGAAACCCTTCAGCATGACCGTCGCCGAGGCGAAGTCCTTGCTTCCCATCCGCAGCCGCACCGGAGTCAAGATCGGCGAAGCCTTCATGATCCGCAGCTTTCCGCAATGGCTGCGCCTGCGCGAACTGCTCAAGCAGGGGCGCGTTGGCGAACTCCGCTCTGTAGTCGGTGTCTTCAGCTATTTCAATGTGGATCCCACGAATATTCGTAACCAGATGGAAGCCGGCGGCGGTGCGCTCATGGATATCGGCTGCTATCTAATACAAGCCGCGCGCTACGGCTTCGCGGCCGAGCCTACGCGCGTGGTCTCGCGGCTAGAGCGCGACCCTCAGATGCACACCGACCGGCTGACCTCGGCGCTTCTCGATTTCCCCGCCGGTCAGGCCATCTTCACCTGCAGCACGCAGTTGGTGCCCTACCAGCGCGTTCATTTTCTAGGCACCCGCGGACGCATCGAGATCGAGATCCCCTTCAACGCGCCCATCGAACGGCCTACCCGCATCTTCATCGACGACGGCGACCTCACCGGCAAAACCATCACCACGGAAACTTTTCCGACGGCGAATCAATATATCATGCAAGGCGACGACTTCTCGAAAGCGATTCTCGACAACACCGAGGTTCCGGTCCCGCTGGAAGATGCCATCAAGAATATGGCGGTGATCGAGGCCGTCTTCAAGTCGGCCGACTCCGGTGCTTGGCAGACACCTGAGCAATAACCACGACTATGAGGCGCAATCCGAGCCTTGTAATCGACTCGAGTTTCTAACCGGCTGCGGAAAGAGTCTAGAAGCTGTTCGGGAAGGGCACGGCGTTCGGTCGTGCCGTAAAGTCGCCAAGAAGTTAAGCGCGCTTTCGCGACTGCGGTAAGCTTTTGTGGTGCCGGACGACTTTTTCCGCAGCCCGGTAAGAATCCTAAGAACCATAAGGAGAACGATGAGCAGCCCACCAGCGACCCCAATCCGTTCCACTTCCTCCATTCCCCCCGACGATCCCAAGCGCAATCTCGTCCGCACGCAAGCCGACGACCGGAACCTGCCGCACATCGGCTTGGTGGGCGACACCTACACCACGCTCTTAACCGGCAAAGACACGGCCGGACGATATTGCCTGGTCGACATGCTCATTCCACCCGGCGGCGGCCCGCCCCCTCACCGGCACGACTTTGAGGAGAGCTTCATCGTCCTCGAGGGCGAGATCGAAGCCACCTTTCGCGGCGTAAAGACCGCAGCCAGCGCGGGCCAGACCCTTCACATTCCCGCCAACGCGCCCCATCAGTTTCATAACAATAGCGACCGCGCTGCGCGCCTGTTATGCATCTGCTCCCCCGCCGGACAGGAGGAGTTCTTCGCCAAGGTGGGCGTCCCGGTGGCGACTCGCACCGCGCCGCCTCCGAAGCTGGACGAAAAAGCCGAGGCCGAGTTCATCGCGAAGGCTAAGGCGCTCGCGCCGGAGTATAAGACGGAGTTGCTGCGCCCTGCTTGAACCTCAGCGTCTCCCCATGGTCGAATTGGTTAACGCTGCAACGGTGAAGAGGACCCCAACCATCGGAAAGGCCAGCACCCAGCCGAAGCTAAGGCAGAAAGCGCCCAGGCCAAGAAGAATTCTTTCGTAGAGTGGAATTACCATGGGGAGGCCTTGTCTCAAAGAGGGAAGAAACGCCGCCTTCACGGCGTGCCCAAAGCCGAACAGTACGCCGATCAGCCCTACGGACAAAATAGCAGCGGTTCTATATCTCGTCAGTCCTCCCGCGGCGGCCGAAGCGCCTCGATTTTCAGAGTGCGAAGTTCGTTCCGGCGCGGGGTTCGTGGAGCCCCGATTGAGAACGCTTTCGCCTTGGTCAGAATACCGGGCCGGATCCTCTCAAAACAGCGGAAAAACTGGGTCTGGGGCTTACGGTGGTAACTCGAAGTTGGGCTTCAGACGGGTGAGACTTTCGACTTAGGCGAAAACTTCGTCTTGTAGTAAGTCGTCCAGATGGCGATCGCGGGAGCGCCCCCGATGGTCGGCCACAGCCAGACCCACCACGCCGCGCCAAACCAGCGCGAAAGATTCACGGCCGAGAACGCCGTGAGCGCGGCGATGTAGCTGCCCATCATCCCCTGCATGTGGTCGAACCACCAGAACATTTTTTCCGTGGGCGGCTTGAGAAATCCGGAAATCGAACCCTGCCCCATGCGCATCCCGATGAGTCCGAACACCACGGAAACGATGCTGACTTCATGCCCCGCAACCTGAATCACGCCCACGCCCATCAACTGCGGCCTCACAATGCCCATGAGGAACAGCAGCAAACTCGAGAGGAACGTGATGACCGCAGCCAGCCAGTCCACCGCTTTGGGCCGCGCTCCCGTGTACATGTCTTTCAAGGAAAGAATGCGATAGCCGGCGAAGGCAGAGTAGAAGCTGAACACAGCCACCATGGCGAGAAAGAAAATCGGCAGCGCGAACGACAGAATCAGAGCCGTGACCGCGACTCCCGCCATCGCCCAAAAATAAATCTTGCCCCAGCGCCGATGGGTCTTGCCGCCCTTGGCGGTCGCGAGCGCCACGGGAGCGCACACAAACGCCACCGCGCCGCACCCAATATGCAGCGCCAGCAAGACTCTCAGGTAGCTTGGCCAATCAGCGTGCATCACGTTGCCTGGGACAGTATTTCACGACATGCCTCCCGACTTGGCGAAGCCCTCGCGAATCACAGCCAGCGTATCCTGTGCCAGCTTGAGCCCGGGCAACTCATCCCGCCAAAACCAGCGCACCTCGGCGGCGTCACTGGCGGCGGCCAACTCTCCCGCAACCCGGCGGCAGAGAAAATCAATCAAAACGTAGTGATATTGCACGCGCTGGTCGGCATGGCGCAGAACGCGGTCGTAGACGCCGAGAAGTTCGCCGGCTTCGACGGTGAGTCCGGTCTCCTCGCGAGCCTCGCGAATAGCGGCCTCGCGCACCAGTTCGCCGACCTCAAGCACGCCGCCAGGGATCGACCACTCCGCTTGCAAAGGCGGATGCAGCCGCTTCACCAATACAACGCGGTCCTCCTCGATAATGATGGCGCCCACGCCCACCAGCGGCACCTCGGGAAACTCGCGTCGCATAAGGCAAGGATTTTACCGCAAGACCGATTTTGCATTTCGACTGCACCCACACCAGCAAAGCGTCATCCTGAGCGCAGCCGTTTTTCAGGCGGAGCGAAGGATCTCCTCGCCGCAGGCTCTTTCGCTTGGAGATCCCTGGCCCGGCTGAACTGCACCGCGTTTCGCGATGACGCCGCTTCATAGGATTCGATGTCTCGGTGTGATTAAATAGTGTCCGCCATGGCCCTAGAGGAATACAAACGCAAACGAAAATTCGAGCAAACCCCCGAGCCTCCGCCGAAGGTGGAGACCAAAGCCGGCCACCGCTTCGTAGTCCAAAAGCACAACGCCACCCGCTTGCACTACGACTTCCGCCTGGAGATGGAGGGCGTTTTGAAATCGTGGGCGGTGCCGAAAGGCCCGTCGCTAGACCCGGCGGATAAGCGCCTCGCCATGCAAGTAGAAGATCATCCAGTTTCGTACTTCGACTTCGAGGGCATCATCCCGGAAAACAATTACGGTGCAGGCACGGTCATGGTGTGGGACGTGGGCACCTGGCAGCCACTTTCTCCGATTCCGGTGGAAGGAAAATATGTGCCCGGTACCGAGGCCGAAGCTGCCGCCATGCTGGCCAAGGGCGATCTAAAATTTCGCCTCAAGGGCAAGAAGCTAAACGGCGACTTCGCCATCGTCAAGATAAAGGGCCGGCGGCCGGGGAGCAAGGGCACCGAGTGGTTGCTGATCAAGAAGCATGACCAGTACGCAGTCGACGGTTACGACATCGACGCCTACGACGAATCGGTCTTGAGCAAGCGCAGTCTGGCAGAAATCGCCGGAGACTCCGGCTCGAAGGAATGGGTAAGCCGCCCCGCTGCCCGCGGCAAGCTCAAGGCCGCGTGGCTCGCTGACGCAGTCGCGAAACTTGACCAGAAAAACCTCGCAAAGAAATCAGTGAGTAAAAAAAAAGCAAAAACTTAAACACCGGGGGCACGGAGGAACCGGAGGTAGCCCCGACCTCTACGAACCACGCTGTGTCCTCCACTCCCCCTGTGTTAGAAGCCCTTTCTACTCCGATCAAGCACCCGATGCCGGCGGAAATTCATCCCATGCTGGCAACAGCGGTCGACGAACCCTTCGACGGCCCCGACTGGCTCTTCGAAATCAAATGGGATGGCTACCGCGCCATAGCGTTTATCGACAACGGCAAAGCACGCCTTGTATCGCGCAATCAGAATGACCTCACTCCACGCTATCCCGAACTGAAAGCGCTGCCGCAATTCGTCGAAGCGAAAAACGCGATTCTCGACGGCGAAGTGGTCGCGCTCGACGACGAGGGCCGCGCTTCTTTCAGCCTGATGCAGCAGCGCACTGGATTCCGTCCCGGCGGTCGCCGCGGCGCCACTCATGCCGACGTGCCAGTGTTGTACTACGCCTTCGATCTGCTCTATCTCGATGGCCATGACTGGCGTCGCGTGCCACTCGAGGATCGCAAGAAGAAATTGTCCGAGATACTGCTCCCGGGAGATGCGCTGCGCTACTCCGATCACTACGAAAAGCAAGGTAAAGCGTTATTTGAAATCGCAAAACAAAAAGGGTTGGAAGGCATCCTCGCCAAAAAGCGCGACAGCATTTACCAGGAGCGCCGCAGCAGCGAATGGCTGAAGATAAAAATTAGGCACGACATTGAATGCGTGATCGGCGGCTACACCGAACCCGAGGGCAGCCGCGCACACTTCGGCTCCATCGTTCTGGGACTCTACGACAAGCAAGACCGGCTGATTCACGTTGGGCAAGCGGGCAGCGGGTTCAACCAGAAGTCGCTCGAAGACATGTGGAAACTTCTGAAGAAATTAGAAACCAAGAAAAAACCCTTCTACGGCGAAGTAGAAGCGCTAAGAAAAGTAACCTGGGTAAGACCAGAACTGGTAGCCGCAATCGAATATGCCGAATGGACGGAAGGCGCAATCGGCAGCAACGTCCCAAAACTAAGAGCGCCAGTATTCCTCGGCCTGCGCGACGACAAGAACCCCCAAGACTGCCGCCTCCACCAAAACGAGAACTGAAAACCGAGAACTGAGAACCGCCTGACGCTACTTGATATCTTTCATCGCCAGCATCGTCCCGTAATCATGTCCGGCAGGATCGACGGCGCGAGCGACTACCGCGACAAATGCGTCTTTCAACTCCGGATACTTCGCCAGCAGCGCCTTCATCACCGCAACATTGCTCGTATAGGTCTGGTTGGTGTTGGAAACATCGGCCGCCTGATATTTCACCACCAGATCCAGATCGTCGCCGACGACCTCAGGAAAAAGTGCAGTCAGTTTGTAACTCCCGAGGTCCGCGGTCTTGCCCTCCGCCGGCAAATCGGCGGGCTGCAGCTTCTGCGATTCGTCGTAAAGTTTGTCGGTGGTCGCCGTGCTCATGAATGGCAGCGGCGAAATCAGAGAGCGCGCTTCGAGATAATAAAACCACGCGTTATGCAGTTGGCCTTTGGCCTGAAATTCGCGTGCCCGATCCGCGTACCACGCGCTGTTGTGGCCGCCGGACTGCGCCGATTTGATGTACAGTCCGCCCAGCTTCCACTCCGAGACTCTCTGCTGCAAGATCAGCGAAACCGTGTAGGAGCTTTTCGGAGAAGATGCGTTGAGGATCACGACCCCATATTTTCCGGGCGGAAGATTGTTCAGGGTAAAAACGGCGCTGTCGCTGGTCTGGCCGCTGGCGCCAAACACTCCGCAAAGAAATTCCGCCCGCGGGATGGGCGCGGTGCCCTCCGCTTCCAGCACAAAAGGCGGATTCGCCGTAGCTCTTGTCGCCGCCAGCGCCGCTTGATTGTCCTTCACCGTGCTTTCGACGCCGGAAAAATCGTTGGCCAATCCCGGGATCGAAGCCTGCCGCAGCGCCGCCGCATCTCCCTTCGCGATCAGATCGAAATAGAGCTGAGCCGTGCCGGTAAGCGCGCTCCGCGTTGCCGCGTCCATATCGCTCGAAGTCAGGCAATTTTCTGCGAAGGCAGTTGAGAACAACGTAGCCCCGGCTAAAATCGCGCAAGGCAACATCAGAGGCTCGCGCCGACTCCGAAAACTTTTCTTGCTGACCGCGAAGATTCGCATAAGAAAATCGGCCCTCGAGACCATGTGTCGATCTACCGTCTCTTTCTCCGGGAAGTTCTAAGCTAAAGATTTACGGCCCTCGAAACTCCCAGCAAGCGCAATTGCTTGCACACGTTGACTCCAGCCCACCCATTCAAGTTTTCTCCGCCAGATACGAAAGTCAATACATTCTATAGGGTAGGGTGCAGGCCGGCGAAAGTTCTGCAGGCCCCGAGGGCGCGCCAGCGGTGCTAGAATTGCAGCCAAGAGTCTACCGCTCCCCTGGGCAACGAATTCAGCGTAGGAGTTTCTTATGAACTCGGTCTCCAAAGTAACCACGTGGCTGTTGGCAACCGCCATTTTCCTGCCAATCACAGCGCTGGCCGACACCGAGACGGCGCATCCCGCGCATAAGGTGAAGAAGCAGGCGCTGGCCCCGCTGCCTTCGGGAACGCAAGGCCCGGTGCCGCAGGTTCCGCTCGATGCCATTCCCGCGGTCGCCCCACAAGTCAGTTACCAGGATGGCCTGCTGACCATCGTCGCGCCCAACTCCACTCTCGGAGATATTCTGCGCGGAGTGCGCAAGCACACCGCCGCCGAAATCGAGATTCCCGCGACCGCCAACGAGCGCGTGGTGACGCGCCTTGGCCCGGCTCCGGCGCGTGACGTGATGGCTGAACTGCTCAACGGATCGCGTTTCAACTATATTTTGCTGGGATCGCCGCAAGATGCCAACGCACTGGTGCGTGTGGTGCTGGTCGCCAAAGCCGCGCCCGAAGCGCCTCCCGCGCAACCCGGCGCCGCCGCCGTAGCCACTGCCGCCGAAGCCACCGAGTCGGATTCGGTCGACGACGCTTCCGACGACACCGCGGACCAGGCCGCGACCGAAGCCGCCGAGCCACCTACCCCGCCGGCGGATCAGCCCGGCATCAAAACTCCACAGCAAATGTTGCAGGAGATGCAGCAGCGCCAACTCATGCAGCAGCAACAACAGGCGGGACAGCCGGTGCAGCCCGGAGCCTATCCTCAAGTCCCTGGCGCAACCATTCCGCCGCGAACTCCGCAGCAGGAGCAATCGCAGCAACAGCAATAAAACGGCTTCTAGATACGATACCAGCTCCTAGCCAAACCGCGCCGTGAGGGAGCTAGCTTCGAGCCCAGCGGTATTTCTGCTTTGAAAGCGCCGGCTTCGAGAGTACGCGCGCAAGATAAGTATCGCCCCAAAAAACCGGCTTTGGACGGGTGGTCCTGACAGAACGTCAGAAGACTCAAGCCGGAAGCCCGAAGCCGGAAGCCCAAAGCCCAAAAGCTCTCACGGCCGATTCCCCCCACGCTCCGATCGCTCCTGCGAACTGGCTTGAATCAGCTTCGCCGGCCGCTCAGCGGCTTGCGCTGCTGAGATATTCAGCGCTCGCTGCAGCATCTGCCAATCGCGTTCGACATCGCTCTCGGAGACTTTCGGCGAAGATCCGCGCCGCAGTTCTTGCTGCAGCCGCGCGGCGAGAAGATGCTCTGTCACGGAATCCGGCGCGTCGCTCATAAAGATGTTGCTGGCCGATACGCCAATCTCCATGCTCTGTTCCCCCTTGACCACGCGCAGGACCGGCCGGCCCTCGGCATCAAGGCCCGGAGAAGTGTTACGCAAGAGGCGTCCCAATTTTGCCGTATCCGCCATCCTGTGATTCAGCTCATTTTGGTAAGCTCGCCGGTCTTCCGCGCCAAGCGGCGCTTCCAGCGGGCGCAGCGGATTGTAAACCAGCGCCTTCCGCGCCGGATCGAAGTGGTCCGCGTTGGTGCCCAGGTAAACCGCGGCCACGCATCCGGCAAAAATCGGACTGACAATGGCTGCGGGCACCATATATTTCTTCGACTTTAAGAACGATTCCACCACTCCGTGCACCGGGGTGCTGCGAGCTTCGCTCCCCGGAACCTGCGGAATCACAAATCGCGCGGACTTCAGCTCCGGGTGCCGCGCGCTGTACCTCACCATCATCTTCGCCATCTGCTTCGGCGTGGTGATGCCCACATCGGCCACAATGCTGCGACGCAGCGCCTTCGGATGATAGAAGTTAATCACATCCTTCACGAAATCGGCGCAGTTTCGCGACACAGTGCGAAAGTGCGATTGATTCGGGCCGGCGTTGTAGGCGCGAATAAAGGCCAGATCCTGCGCGGCAGTGGTTTCGATTTCAAAGCCGTAAACCGCGCGATCATAAGAGGTTCCGACCAGTTCGTACCAGTTGCCTCCCGGAGCCGCACCATTGGGCAGATCTGGAACCGCCGGCTCCAAGTGCCCGCGGCGGTATTCATCGCGCAGAAACGTCACCATCTTGGGATCGGCATACAGCGGAATGTCTTCGGCGCGATCGACGGCATAGAGATAGGGAATCAGCGGAATCGCGATCCAATCGTAGCCCTCGACTCCGTTATACCGGCTGATGACAATACCGCTCTCGCCGGGCGCACAGGGGCGCAAAACCAGCGGCGTCTCCGCGCACACTCCAGAAAGATACACCGCCGCGTGCCCGGTAGCCGTAAAGAAACCGAGCTTGCCGTAAGGCTCTTCCAGCAGCAGCGTAGCCGACGCCCCTGCCAGCGAAGCGCACGCCAGCATCAGCACAAAGATTGTGCCCACCGCGCGCCGTACTCCCCCCAGACAAGGCATGGCCGTCACTTGTAGGAACCCCTGCCTCGAAGATTAGTTGCCACTAAGCTGCCATGCGAGTTACGGAAGTGAATCCAAAAATTGGACTTATGCACCATGCCCAAGAGAACGAAAAGCTCACGAATTACCGCCGTCCTCTTAATCGGGCTGGAAACTCAGCGGCGCCAACCTCCACCGCGAACTTCCCTGCATCCCCTTCGCGACTTGTCATCCTGACCAAGCGGAGGCCGGCGACTCCCGAGGAAGGACCTGTGCAAGTTGCCGACAGCACCGCTGCCCCCGGCGAGTCAATCGCTCCTTCGGCCCGCCAGAGCGCGGTCCTTGATTGCATAACGACGTTCGATGACAACGCTGAAATGGCCGGGGTCATCCCGTCATTCAACTCTCCGGGCAATTCCTAGAGCACGCGGCCAATGGCTAATGGCTCCTCCCGAGGATGTCCCTGGCTCGCTACGAGGCTGCGATTTCATCCGCTTCAGCGATTTCAGCCCAATCGGCAATTTGTTGGCAGGCCCGGCGGCTGCTAGAGTGAAGCTCGGCAAGCTATGAACTCCAGAATCCTGGTCAGCGGAGCGTCGGGGCCGATTGGGGTGGCCCTGCTACCCTCTCTCAAGGCCAGCGGGTGCTCGGTGGTGCGACTGGTGCGCGGCGCGGCGAAGGGCGATGCCGAGATCGCCTGGGATCCAGCCCGACTGGTCGCTCCGGAAACGGTCTCCGGCTTCGACGCCGTGATTCATCTCGCCGGCGAGAGCATCTTCGGGCGTTGGACTGCGGAAAAGAAACGCAAGATTCGCGACAGCCGCGTGCTGGGGACGTCGAATCTGGCGCAGGCCTTGGCCCAGTCGCAAAAGAAGCCCAAGGTTTTCATTTGTGGCTCCGCGATCGGCTACTACGGCGATCGCGGCGATGAAGCGTTAACCGAAGACAGCGCACCCGGCACTGGATTTCTCGCCGAAGTTTGCCAGCAGTGGGAGGAGGCGTCCACGGCCGCGGTGCAGGCCGACATTCGCACCGCCCACATCCGCACCGGAATCGTGCTCAGCCCCAAGGGCGGCGCGCTCGGAGCCATGCTAACGCCGTTCAAACTGGGCTTAGGCGGTCCCACCGGAACCGGCCGCCAGTGGATGAGTTGGATCCATGTGCAGGACATGGTCGGGGCGATCCATCACATTTTGAAAAGCGACTTGATTCAAGGTCCGGTGAACATGGTTGCGCCCGCGCCGGTCACCAATGCGGTCTTCGCCAAGACGCTGGCCAGCATGCTCTCGAGACCTGCAATTTTTCCTTTGCCCGGCTTCGCGGTAAAGCTGGCCTTCGGCGAGATGGGCGAAGAGTTGCTGCTGAGCAGCCAGAAAGTTGAGGCCGGCAAGCTGATATCGACCGGGTATCCGTTTCGCTATCGCGAACTAAAGGCTTCGCTGCAAGCGCTGTTAGGGCGCTGACGGTTGCACGCGCAGATTATTTCGCGTCGGTAATCCGAATCGGCAAGGCGCAATAAGTTCCCTCGCTGAAGTTTTCGGCTTCGATTCCAAAAGCGTGATTGAAGCGCGCACGGTAGTTCTCCCAGGCGATCGCAGCCGTTAGTTCTAGCAACTGCGCTTCGCTGAACTTCTCGCGCAGCCGGGCGAACAGAGCGTCGGAAACTACCACGGGAGTGCAGGTCATGCCGTCGGCGTATTCTAGAACCGCCCTCTCAAGCCCCGAGAAATTTGGGTTTGCCTGATAGTTCTGCAAGTTGGCGATTTGCGGCTCAGAAATTCCACTGTGCCTGCCCACGGCAGAGGCGATGTCGATTCAAAACGGGCATCCCACCAAAGTGGCCACGCGAAGCTGCGCCAGTTCTTTGAATTTGGCCTCGACCAGCCTGCTGCCTGCGAGCGACTGTTCCATCTGGCCGTATCCCCAAAGGATCTTGCCGTGGCGTGCAGTGACCCGCACCGGCATGATCATGCGGCCGACTTTGCGCCGGGTGAGGAAGTAAACCATCCCCACAAAAAGCCTGCGCAACAACCCGCCCTGATTTCAAAGCTGCGCCGGAGATTCGCGCCACGAAACTTCCTCCTGCACGATTCGATTTACTCGGGTTCGGAACGCCGCATCTCTTCCTGCAACTTCTGCAGCAGTTCGGCCCGCTGGTCGGTGCTCAACTCGCGCTGCAGTTCTTCGAGCGCGAGAGCGACGATGTGGTAATGGTGTGCGCCGGCGAACCTGGGATCGGTGGTGATGTTGAGCCAGAGCTTGTGCATGAGCTCGACATCCTGCGGCCGCAGGCGCGGCGTGTGCGGGCCGATGACGTATTCGCGCGTAGCGCCGTCGGGCGCGACCACTTCCAGGCACAGGCGCGGACGCGGCTCGGGCATGCGCTCCCAGGCATCGCCCGTAAGTTTGGCCTGCTCATCGGCGCTCAATTTGTTCGAGAGGCCGCAGATCACACGCGCGGAATCGAGGCGCTGGGCCGTGACCATGATGGCCTCAAAGACGTCGGTCGCGGGGACCACGAGGAGTGAAATCGGCTTGCCTTCTTTTTCGGCGACCGCAACCGCGGCGGTGAAAAGCTCTTGCTCGTAGTGGTCGAAGACCTGGCTGGCCTCCATCACGGCGCTGCCGCTGAAGCTGGGCTCGCGATGGTAGAGGCGCGCGCTCATAACGATGACATCCTCTTTCATGGTGTTGGTGTGGGCCAATACCTGACGCAGATAGTAAAGATTGCGCGGGTCGCGCACCGCGACCAGAGTGTTGCCCGGACGCACGCCCATGGCCCCGCTGCCCAGTTCCTGATTGCCGTAGACGCGGAACTGATCGAGTTGTTCGGGCTTGCCGTGGCGTTCTTTGGTGACGTGGCGCTCGGAGAGCGTAAAGATGGTGAAGAAGACGCCGCTAAAAATTACGCCGGCGATCGTGGCTTGATACTTGGTAAATAAATTCACCACAGCGGTGATCAGCAAGACCGTGGAGATGGCAAACAATCCGACCGGGATTTCTGTTTTGCCGATGTGCAGGTTGCCGGGAACCTTCCAGGCGCGATTGCCGGGTTCGGTGAAGCGCAGCACGAGCACCGCGATCGACTTCATGGCGAAGCTCCAGATCACCCCGAAGGCGTAGAGCGCCGCCAGCACATAGACATTGCCCAAACTGAGGAGGATAACGAGCAACTGCATGCCTACAATCAAGTTGATGATGCGGTAGCTGGTGCCGAAGCGGTGATGCGGCTTCTGGAACCAACTGGTGAGCACGCCATCTTCGGCTACGCGATTGAGAACTCCATTCGCGCCTACGATGGAAGTATTCTGCGCTCCGGCCAGAATCAACACTCCTACCAAAACCACAAACGCATGAAAGAGCAGCTTTAGGCTTTCGGGGCCGGCTAGATACATCGCGATGCCGCCGATGAGGTTGGCGAAATAATCCGGCCGCACTTTGTCGGGAATAATCATCACCGCGAAGAACGAAACCAGCGAGGTGAAGAGCAGGCTGTAGATGAAAATCACCAGGCCGGTTTTTTCCAGATTCTTCAGCTTGGGATGTTCGATCTCGCGGTTGACCTGCGCCAGAGTTTCTTCACCGCTCATGGCCAGCACGGAGTGGCCGAAGCCGACGAAGAGAATGATCCAGGTGATGCTGCCGAACCAGGTTCCATTCAGCCAGCCCAGGGATTCTTTGTTGAGCGGAATCACGCCCGCATGCAGCGGGTTCGGGGGCAGTACGATGGGCGCGCGCAAAACCGTGATCGTGCACCAGATCAGCAGGATCACCACCATCACGGTGGTGATCACCATGATCTGCAGCGCTTTCTGGCTAGATTCATGCATGCCCTGCGTATTCTTCCACCAGAAATATCCGACTACGATCACGGCCAGGCCGGCGGCGAAGTGATCGTCGGAAAAATGCAGCGGGCGGTGCATGAAGATGCCCATGTCTTTGATGAAGCCCGCGAGATATTGGCCGGCGGAAACCGCGCTGATGGGACCCGTCAACACGTAATCGAAGAGCAAGGCTGAGACCGAGAACTTGGCCAGAGTGCCGCCCATGGCTTCCTTGACCACGCGGTAGACGCCACCGCGCACGAACATGCTGCTCGATTCGATATAGAGCGCACGCACGGCATAGCTGAACAACATGACCGCGAGGATGAACCAGGGGGCGCTCTTGCCGATGACTTTTTCGGCGTCTCCGCCGGCGTAATAAGCGGACGAGGCCAGGTCGGAGAGAACGATGGCGGAGGCGCGCCAGAACGAGATAAAGGTCAGCATCACCGTAGTGGCGACGAAGACTTTTATGACCGGCTTGGAGCCTTCCACCGAGGTAGCCATGCTTCCAGGAGTGCGCGGACTGCCTATCAAGGTAAACCCAATGAAGATAGCATAGGGGCACGGGAGTGGTGGGTGAGTTTCGGCTCCTGACCGTTGGATCCGCCCGCTTTGAGTCCGTTACGAAATTCGTGCCGTCCGCTAAAGCGGACTCGATTTATCCCACTCCTGCCTCCCGGCATTGCCGTGCCGGACTTTCCCATGCCGCCCCTATGGGGCCGGGACCGGTATTGTCTCGCCCTCGATGCGCGGCACCGAACTGACCCTTTTTCTTGGAGCTTCGCTTCTTTCCTCGCTCTTGGAGAAAAGTTTCGCCGTGATTAACATTGCCGTGAAGGTCACGCTCAAAAGGGCGAATTGTCGCCATCCGTTCAGCATCGACGCATTGCCCATCAGCGTCAGACCCGCGAAGCAGAATAGAAGATGTACGCAAAAGACTTGCAAGGACGATTGTCCTAACAGCACGAGCGGCCTTATCGCTGCCGATTTCGTGATCGGTTGGGAAAAGATCAGCAAGGCTGCCACTCCTGCGAAATCGAGAAGCCTTATAGGCCCGAGGTGCCATTTATCGAACAGAAGCTCGAAGGCGCCCAGCGGTAGGCCGTGCGCGAGTTTTCGCCGCAAGAGGAAACAAGAAAGGGCGATCACCGCAGCCGGAATGGCCGCCCGCTTGGCCCAGGTTTCAATGGGCAGGTCGCCCTGGGCCCACCGCACGCCCAGCCACACACCCACAAACCAGAGAAATTGCCAGGCCCAGAGGTCGAATGATCCCATCTCGTTCAAGGGAATTCGGGTTGGAATGTATCGCATCATGAAGGTGTGTTCCGCGCTGCGAAAGCCCAACTGAGCAAGCACCCAGAAAGAGAAAGAGGTCCACAAGATCGCTTTCCATCCGATGCTTCGCGCCAACGGAATCGCAATGGAGGTGAACAGCAGGAAAATGATGTACATGGGTAGGATATCGAGCAAAGGCGGCCGATAAATCAACAGAGCGGCTTCCGGAACCGCTTGCTTCGGCCCGGCCATGAAGTAAAAATCCAGCAGGTTGTGAAGCCCCGGCCGATCGCCATGAGAGGCAATCGGGACCGCAACTAGAAATGCGAACGCGAGCAACAGGGCATGGTAGCCATACAGGCGCAGGGTGCGCACCCACAACTTGCGCGCCATGACGGGGTAGCCGTCGCGCTCGGCGATGCGGAAGTAAATGCGTCCCGTGAACAGCGCCGAAAGGAAAATGAAACCCTCGGCCGCGCCTACGAAACCAAAGGGTTGATTGACCCAGGCGCTCGCAGCCGTGGGCAGATGGGTCAGAGCGATCCATACCAACATCACTCCCCGCATCGCGTCCAGTTCTAAGCGGCGTCCGGCACTCATACGGGTTAGACGCCATTGGAGAGCCAACCGTCCATCGAATTTCGCACTCGAATACAGAAGTCGCACGACTTTACGGAAAATTACATGGTACAGTTTGGGTCGGAGGAAGCCGGTGAAGGTGGTTTTTAGAGTTGGTTTTAGAGCGCGGATCGCATTTTTATTTCTAAGCCAACTGGCCCCGATTCCAGCCCACGCAAGAAAGCATGAGACCGGGTTCATCGACCGCACTGTTACCCTCCAGGCCGTCACTTACAAATACCAGGTATTCGTCCCGGAGAATTGGACGCCGCAGCGAAAGTGGCCGGTGATTCTGGCTCTCCATGGCGCCGGCGAGCGCGGCGACGACGGCATTCTGCAGACCGACGTGGGCATCGGCATGGCCATCCGCACCGACCGCAGCGAGATCGAAGCCATCGTAGTCATGCCCCAGTGTGCAAAAAATCTTTGGTGGATCCTGCCGCCCATGGACGATTTAGCGATGACAGCGCTGGCAGAAGCGACCAAGGAATTCCACGGGGATACTCGTCGCACCTTTCTCACCGGATTATCGATGGGAGGCTACGGCGCATGGCATCTGGCTCAGAAGTATCCTGGAAAATTCGCCGCTCTGGTGGTGATCTGCGGAGGCATTCGCCCGCCCCTAGCGGCGCAGACTCGCTACCCCGATCTGGCCAAAGTCACTCCGCCGGATTCGCCCCAGTCCTACTTCGCCGCAGCCGAGCGAGTCGGCAAGACCCCGGTTTGGATCTTTCATGGCGCCGACGATAACATCGTTCCCGTCACCGAATCCCAGCGAATGTCCGCAGCGATGAAGCAGATCGGGGCCGAAGTCCATTACACGGAATATCCGGGCGTCGGACATTCCTGCTGGAATAAAGCCTACGACGAGCCCAGGCTATTTCCCTGGCTATTCTCTAAATCTCTTGCGAATTAGCGTTGCTCTTAGGCGCGAAGTAGGTGTGGGTGATGCGATCGTGCCAGCAGAGGGAGTCTTCGTCGAGGAATACCCAGGCATAGCCCATGCCGAGAGAGGCGGCGGAGAGAAAAGAAGCGAGCACGCGCCAGCGGCGCAGGCTGCGGCCGGCGGGGCTGCCATCGAAGCGGGTTAGTTCGAGGCCCGCAAGTCGTAGTCCGGGAGTGGTGCCCGCGTGGACCACGAGCAGGTAGTGGTAGGCCGCCCAGAACAATGCGGATATGCCGGTGGCCAGGCCCAGGAACTGAATTCGCGGCGGACGCACGCCTGCCAGCTTCCAGAAGATACCGCCAAACAAGGCGCAGGCGAGGATGACGATGAAATCGTCGATGAGTGCGGAGCCCACTCTCCGCAATACCGGCGTGCCGCACAGCGGGTTATCGACGCCGGGGCGTTTTTCAGGCTTCGGGGGTTCGGCAGGTTCAATCATAATTCCACCCAGAGCGGGAGGCGGCGGAACTACTTCTGGCGCCTCCAGAATGCGCGGCCGAACCTGGACCGGCTCTGCCAGCTCGTTGAGGGGAGCGACGGGAGGAGTCCAGGAGCGCGGGAACTCGAGAATCTTTGCGCCGGTCGGCGCGGCTGGAATCGCGGGCAGAGGATCTTCTTCTGAGAGCGGATCACCCTGAAAAGTGAGTGCAGAGGTTCCCTCTTGATTTCGCGCTCCGTTTGTTCGCGCTCTTTCCGGCCGGGAACTTTCTGCGGATTCGGCGTGGTGGGCGAATTCGTCCAGGGCGAGAGCCTGGTTGGAAATCGGGGCCGGGTAGCGTTGAGGGTTGAACTCGGGCTTCGGAGAAGTCGCGGCTTGGTCGGAAGGACCATGATCCGAAGAAATATTCTCCGAGGAAAATTGATCCCGCGCGACCTGAGAACCTTCGAGATCGAACCGCAGGCGCAACGAGGGATAGCGTGGCGGGCGAGGCTTGCGCCGGGATTGATAGCGATTCAGGCGCGCGGCTACTTCCAGCCTCCAGGCGCAAGGCTTCTCGACCACAGGCTCGCGGCAGGTGCCGGCTAGGGCAGCGCCGGCCTCGTGCGCATGCTCGGCCGGCATTTCTGGCGGGTGCGGAGCGGGCGAGGCTATTGCTCCCGCGGCTGCTTCGGTATCGGGCAGCCAGCGCGGCAAGGCGTTCGAGCGGTCTGGCTTCTTGGCTTCGCCGTCCGAAGCGCAAACGCAAATTTCACCACAAAAAGGACAGGGCATGCATCACAAGTTAAGCATCGAAACGTTGGAGCTACGCGGATAACCGCATAAGCTGCGCCGGAATCCAAAACAGCGAACGCTTTGCCTCGCGCGCGCCCGCCGTGCTAAGTTCACGACGACTGCCGCTGGCAGAGGCGTCCGCGTATTGCTTGCTTCGCTGCGGAGGAACGAACTCTGGTTTCGAGATTCGGTTCCCGGCGATCTGGTCCCGATGACTCTTCGCAACAGATTCCTTATCACGGCGGCGTGGCTTTGTCACTTGCTACTGGCGCCTCCGCTAGTAACCAGCCAGTTGCCACCGGAGGCGAAAGCTGAGGCGACGCCGTGCGCGCAGGCGGCGGCCGCGCAAAGCGAAAACCTTCCTACGGTGTGCGCGATTTCTCAGGAAGAACAAGGCCCGGTATACCAGTTGCACGGGGCGGTCGAGATCCACTATGGAAGTTACATTTTACGAGCGGACGAGGCCACCTTCAACTCGGACACCAAGGAGGCGACGGCGACGGGACACTTTGCGCTCGACGGCGGGCCCAATGACGACCACATTCGCGGTTCGCACGGCAGCTACAATCTCGATCTTGAAACCGGGAAATTTTACGATGTGACCGGAACCACTGGGCTGCGCTTTCGCGGGAATCGCGTGATCCTGACCTCGACTGCGCCGTTCGCGTTCACCGGCAAGATGGTCGAGAAAGTCAGCCCTGAACGGTACTTGGTTTATGACGGAACGATCACGACCTGCGAGTTGCCGGATCCCAAATGGCTGTTTGAGGCGCGGAAGGTGGATGTCGAGGTAGGGGGCAACGCGAAAATTTATCGCACGGCCTTCGATTTGCACGGTATACCAATCCTCTGGTTTCCTTACGCCACGCTTCCGGTGGAGAAAGAGTCGCGGCAGTCGGGATTTCTGCTGCCGACAGCGGGGCACTCCTCCACCAACGGGTACATGGTGGGCGATGCCTATTACTGGGCCATCAATCGCATGCTGGACGCGACCGTGGGCGCAGAGTTCTTTTCCCTGCGGGGAGGCTCGCAGCGCGGCGAGTTTCGCGCGCGGCCCAGCGAAACTTCCTACGTCGACCTGAATTACTTTGGAGTGATTGACCGGGGCATCGGCTCGCCTCCGCTCAAGGAGGGCGGCGAGAATGTGCGATTAAAGGCGGCTGGGAACCTCGATGGTTTCCGCGGCGTCATGAATGTGGATTACCTGAGCTCTTATCTTTTCCGGCTCGCGTTCAACGAAGTGTTCAGCCAAGCCGTGTATTCCGAGGTGAAGTCGCTGGCTTTTCTGTCGAAATCCACCGACGGCTACAACGTGAATGGATTTGTGGAACGCTATCAGAATTTTCTGAGCACGACGCCGGGGCAGGTGGTCACGATTTTGCACGCCCCCAGTTTTGACGCATCCAGCGCCGACCGGCCGCTTTGGCGCACGCCACTGTTATGGTGGTTCGACGCTTCGGCGGGAGGATTGTCGCGCAGCGAGCCTGCGGAGTGCGCGACCGTGGGATTGGTGCAGTCCTGCACGCCGGCGTTTCGTACCGCAAATCTGCTAGGACGATTCGATTTGAACCCGGGCATTTCATTGCCCCTGTTGTTTCACGGGTGGTCGGTGCGCCCCGAGTTGGGGTTGCGGGAAACCTATTACACGCAAAGGCTGGTGGGAGCGAGCGAAGAAAATCCCGGGCTGGCGGTGACCAACAACATCAGCCGGCAGGCGCTTGAAACCTCGGTGGAGCTGCGGCCGCCCACGCTGGAGCGCATCTTCGATAAGGATTTTCTGGGGCGCAAATGGAAGCATGTGATCGAGCCGCGTGTGGTGTACCACTTCGTGACCGGAGTGAACAATTATGCCAATGTGTTGAAGTTCGACGAGCGCGACATCCTCACCGATACGCATGAACTGGAGTATGGATTTGTGACCCGGCTTTATGCCAAGCGAACTTCCAGCAAGCCCGAGGATTGCGAACCGATCATGTCGGCGCTGACGGTGGGCAAAGCGGCACCGGAATCGAGCATCCCTTGGCAGCATGTGAATACCCTGGCCAGCCCTCCCTGCCAGGAGGGGCCGCAGGTGCGCGAGGTTGTGACCTGGGAGTTGGCGCAGAAATACTATCTCGATCCTACGTTTGGCGGGGCGTTGAATCCAGGGCAACGCAACGTGTTTACCTCCACCGCCGACCTGACTGGGGTGGCATTCCTCACCGAGGCACGCCATCTTTCGCCTCTGATTTCGCGCTTGCGAGTGCAAACCAGCGAGCGCACCGACGCGGAGTGGGACCTCGACTACGATTTTCAAACCAACACCACCAACGCCAGTACTTTGCTGGCGAATTATCACTTCGGCCAGGTGACGATTGGCGGAGGAGATGCGATCTTGCAGATTCCGGGGCAGAATCCGGTTCCCGTTACGGGCGTGACCCAGACTGCTCGTTTCAACCAATTTCGCGCTGCCTTGGGGTATGGCGGCCTGGTTAAGCGCGGGTTCAGCGGGGCGAGCAGCTTTGGCTTTGACTCGGAGTCCAAGCGCCTGCAGTTTGTCAGCGCGCAGGCTACGTACAACTGGGATTGCTGCGGCGTGACCATGGAATACCGCAGTTACGCCGTGGCCAATGTGCGCAACGAAAATTTGTTTCTTTTTACGTTCAGCCTGGCCAACCTCGGAAGCTTCGGCAGCCTGCGCCAGCAGGGTCGCCTTTACTGAGCGACTTTGGGGTTGCCGAACGACATGGAGAATGCATCTAAGGCTGCTACCATAGGAGCTATGTCCGCTGTGAATGGTGCGAATATCCTCCAGACCAAAGGGGCCCTGCTGCAGGCGAGGCTGAAAAAGTTGGGGCGAGTTCTGGTCGCTTATTCCGGAGGAGTCGATTCTGCTTACCTGGCCTGGGCCGCGCGGCAATGCCTGGGGAAAGAGATGCTGGCGATCATCGCGGACTCGCCGAGCCTGGCGCGCACGCAGCTTGCCGATGCGATCTCGTTTGCTCAGGAACAATCGATTCCACTCGAGGTTGTGGCGACCGCCGAATTCGAGCGGTCGGAGTATGTTCGCAACGACGCCCAACGCTGCTTCTTCTGCAAGGATGAACTGTTTACTGTGATGGAAGAATTGCGGCAGGCGCGGGGCTTCGACGCCATCGCTTACGGAGTCAACCTGGACGATCAGGGAGATTTTCGGCCGGGGCAGCGGGCTGCGGCCAATCATCACGTCGCGGCTCCCTTGCTCGATGCCGGGCTCACGAAAGACGACGTTCGCGCTTTGGCGCGGGCGGATGGCCTGCGGATTTGGGATAAGCCGGCTTCCGCCTGCCTTTCGTCGCGCATCGAGTACGGCCGTCCGGTAACGCGCGAGGCCTTATCTGCGGTCGAGAAAGGCGAAGAGGCTCTGCGCGCTCTGGGGTTCGGGCAGGTCCGGGTGCGGCATCACGGAGAGATCGTGCGCATCGAGATCGCGCGCGCGGAGTTGCCGCGGGCCCTCGATCCTGCCATGGCGGAAGAATTCAGGCGCGTATTCAAGGCGCTCGGCTTCACGTTTGTGACTCTGGACCTGGAGGGCTTCCGCTCCGGGTCGATGAATGCCTTGCTGCCCGCGGCGGATTTACTGCGGCGAGCAGGCTGAACCTGCCTGTGCCAGTCGTGGCACTGTCGATGCGCCTCTGTGAGATAATCGACTCTAATTCACGATGTTCAGGCGGTTCTTGGTGATTCTAATTCGACGTTCTTTTCTTTTGCTGCTGGTTGTTTGCCTTGGCTGTGTGGCCCAATCTTCTTCGCCCGACTTAAGCAGGAAAATCGAGCGCCAGGTCCGCTCCTATTACAAAATTCCCGCCGAAGTGCACGTCCTGGTCGGGCCGCCGTCGGCCAGCGGCGATTTTCCCAACTACGATTCGCTAATCGTTACCATCGACAACGGCGGAAAAAAGCAGGATCTGACTTTTCTGGTGTCGAAGGATCGCTCTTCCCTGATCAAGCTGACGAAGATGGATTTGAGCAAGGATCCTTTCGCCGAGACCATGAGCAAGATCGACGTGAATGGGCGGCCTACGCGCGGGGCCAAGGGATCGAAAGTGGTCGTGGTCAATTTCGACGACTTCGAGTGCCCCTTCTGTTCGCGCATGCACCAGACTCTGTTTCCGGAGATCTTCAAGGAGTACGGCGACCGGGTTACGTTTATCTACAAGGATTATCCGTTGGTGGAAATTCACCCCTGGGCGACGCACGCGGCCGTGGATGCGAATTGCCTGGCCGCGCAAAACGGCGACGCCTACTGGGATTTCGCCGATGATATTCACGCCAACCAGAACCAGGTGAGCAACGAAAAAACGCCCGCGGCCCGGCTGGAAGAATTGGACAAACTTACGCTGCTGCAGGGCCAGAAGCATTCCCTCGACGTGGTAAAGCTGCAGGCTTGCGTCAAGGCGCAGGATGAGAGCGCGGTGAAAGCGTCGATGAAAGAAGCGGAGGCGATCGGAGTAGAAGCAACGCCCACCGTATTCGTCAACGGCCAGAAGCTCGACGGCGCGGTTCCCATCAGCGAGGTGCGCGCCGCGCTGGATAGTGCATTAAAAGATGCCAACCTGCCCGTGCCCGATCATGCAACCGCCGCGCCGGCGCCCGCTTCCAAGTGAGAGTCTTCCGTTGTCGGCTATCAATGTTCGTAAGGATTTGTGAAGAGAGGATCGATTGAAAAAAAATCCGGCCTTTGTGCGACTTGCGGCTCTGCTCGTTTCGGGGGCGGTGCTGGCGGGGTTGCTGGGTTGCAAGTCACAAGTGAGCGGCGACGTAATGGCCACGGTGGACGGCCGCAAGATATTCCGCTCCGACGTCGATAAATACTACGACAACCAGGTGGCCAGCGCGCAGCAGGCGCCCACCGGCGAACAGGCTACGATTCTGCGCCTGAACATTCTGCGCCAGTTGATCGACGACGAAATGGTGATGCGCCGCGCCGAAAAACTCGGCCTGTTGGCCACCGAGGAGGAAGTCGATCGCAAGCTGAACGAAATCAAGTCTCCTTACACGCAGGAGCAGTTCGACGCGCGCTTGAAAGAAAAGAAAATCACCCTGGACGATTTTAAGCGCGACATTCGGCGATCGATCACGGTCGACAAGGTGATGAACAAGGAAGTTTCGTCCAAAATCAACGTGACCGATCAGGACATCAACGACTACTTTGCAGCGCACAAATCTGAATTCAATCTCATCGAGCCGCAGTATCACGTGGCGCAGATCATCGTCACGCCGGCGCCGAATCCGCAGGTTCACAACCAGAATAACAAGGCACAGAACGAGGCGGACGCGCGCAAGAAAATCCAGATGATCGCGAACCGGCTGGATAGCGGAGACGACTTCGCTACGCTGGCCATGAATTATTCCGAAGATCCGGAAACTTCCGGGAACGGCGGCGACCTGGGGACAGTTCCTGAATCTTCGCTGCGCAATGCCGACCCCTCGACACGGGAGGCGGTGCTTAAGCTTAAGCCCGGACAGTACAGCCCGATCATTACTCTCAACTCTCCCGCCACCAAGCAGGATATGTTCCGTATCGTAAAGCTGGTTTCGAAAGAGCCCTCGGGGCAGCGTGATCTCTCCGATCCTCGAGTACAGCAGGCGATTCGTTCGCAACTGCATGACCGGCGCGAGCAGTTGCTGAAGGCGGCGTACTACGAAGTTTTGCGCGACTCCGCCAAAGTGGAGAACTACTACGCGAAAAAAGTGCTGGATAGCAATGGCCTAACGAAGTAAAACTGCAAATGGCAGAGCGTCGTTGCTTTGCGGCCGATTTATTCCACGATCGCCAGAACGTCCCCCGCATTCACCGTCGCGCCTTCGCTGGCGATAATTTTCTGGACCCGGCCTTTCTTCGGCGACTTGATTTCGTTCTGCATCTTCATCGCCTCCACCACGGCCACGCCCGCGCCCAGTTTCACCTCGTCGCCTTCGCGAACGAGTACGCGCACAACCTTGCCGGGCATGGGTGCGGTGATCTTCTTAGGGCCGTGATCGTCGCCGGACCGGCTGCGGTTGCGCAACGAGCGGGGATCGCGAATTTCGGCGGCGAAACGGGTGCTGCCCACCCATAGATGCAAATCCTCGCCCACGCGCTCTGACTTGACTTCGTAGGCCTGGTTTCCAATGCGAAGCGAAAGCACGTCGGGGCGAGCGAGAACGGCATCAACTTCCAACTCGCGGCCGTCGAGCCGGCAGGACCAATCCCCGTGGGCACGATTGAGCTCCAGGCGATGATTCTTGCCGTCAATGGATACGTCGTAGAGCATAAAGGGCAGTTGCCAGCCGCCAGTGGCCGGTGATTCCAGCCTAACGCAGAGCTTCGCGACGACTGGCGCTCTTCCAATTTGTAGCCGAGCCATTTTCGGCGCGCTTCGAAGCTGCGCCAGTCGCATCTTTTCCCGAGTCCGACGCCGTCGAACCCAGCACGGCGAATAGTCCAGCCGCGATTGCCGCTACTTCCGCCGCACCGGAGTCGATACGCTTGTCCTCGGGCCGCTGCAGCATGCGATCAAGGAAGCCGGTGTCGAGCCGGGCGTGGCGAAAATTTTCATCGCGCAGGATGCGGCGAAACAAGGATAGGTTGGTCTTGATGCCGCCCACAAAATATTCGTTGAGCGCGCGCGTCAGCCGCGCAATGGCTTGATCGCGATCGGTGCCATAGCCGATCAGCTTGGCCAACAGCGGATCGTAATCGAGGGGCACGGTCCAGCCTTCGTACATGCCGCTGTCGCGCCGAATGCCCGGCCCTGAAGGCGCTAGCAGGAGCGTGATCTTGCCGGGGCTGGGAAAATAATTGTTGTCGGGATCTTCGGCATAGATGCGGCACTCGATGGCGTGGCCGCGAATGCGCACGTCTTCCTGCTGGAAAGGAAGTTTTTCTCCGGCCGCAATGCCAATCTGCAGGTGCACGAGATCCAGGCCGGTAATCAGTTCGGTGACGGGATGCTCGACCTGCAGGCGGGTATTCATCTCCAGAAAATAAAAATTCTGGTTTTGATCCACCAGAAACTCGACCGTGCCGGCATTGGTGTAGGCCGCGGCTTGCGCGACGCGAACCGCGACCTCGCCCATGCGGCGCCGCATATCGGCGTCGACGATGGGCGAAGGAGCTTCCTCCATCACCTTCTGATGGCGGCGCTGCAGCGAGCACTCGCGTTCGCCGAGGTAGACGGTATTGCCGTGTTCATCGGCCAGCACCTGCATTTCGATATGGCGGGGGTTGACGATGGCCTTCTCGATGTAGACTTCGCGGTCGGCGAAAGAGCGCTCGGCCTCGCTGCGGGCCGCTTCCAGCGAAGACTTCAACTCTTCGCGAGCAGGCACGAATCGCATGCCTTTGCCGCCGCCACCAGCCGCGGCTTTCAGCATAATGGGATAGCCGATTTTGGCGGCGACTTGCTCGGCTTCTTCGAAAGACTCCACGCCACGCGAGGTTCCCGGGACGAACGGGACGCCAGCTTTTTCCATGGCCTGACGGGCACGGGTTTTCGATCCCATGGAGTTCATGGCAGCGGCTGTCGGACCGATGAACTTCACGCCGGCATCGGCGCAAGCCTGCGCGAAATTTGCGTTCTCGGAAAGAAAGCCGTAGCCGGGATGAATGGCGTCGGCGCCGGAGCGCTTGGCCACATCGAGAATTTTGGCAATGTTGAGATACGATTCGGAAGCCGCCGCAGCGCCGATGGGATACGCTTCGTCGGCTTTGCGCACGGGCAGCGAGGCGCGGTCGACATCGGAGTAGACGACCACCGCGGCAATTCCCATTTCGTGGCAGGCGCGCAGCACGCGCACTGCGATTTCGCCCCGATTGGCTATAAGAATCTTCTTGAACATTCTGACAGATGCGCCGGCGAACCCAAGATTCTACAGGAGATTCGTCGTTTCTGGGGTTGAGGATCGTGCCGTTGCATGCTCAATTCGATGGCCTGCTTGGACAAGCAAGAACACAGCAAGGACAAGAAGCTCGGGCTCGATGGGATGGCGGTAACGGGCATGGGGGAATACAAAATAATAAGTGGTTGGGTAGGTGAGGATGAGTCCCGCGAAAAGCCACGCCCCAGGCCACCTCTGGCGCAGCGCGCGGCCCTGGCCCCAGAGAGCCAGCACCGACCAGGCCAGAAAAAGGGAGTTTCGAAGGTCAAAGGGAAGGCGGCTGTTGGTGGCCTTGGGTACGCCGTTCCAATAGTAGAAAAATCTCTTCAGGCTGATGATCGCGAAGCGCTGGGGATTCTCGCGCACCCAGTCGAAGGCCTGGCGTTTACAGTCGGCGGCATAGGCTAATTCGCCCATGCGCTGGAATTTTTCAAACTCGAGATTGTTGAGATTAGGCTGCAGGTAAGCCATGAGCATGCCGTCGGCGCCCTTCCAATTGCCGAGTCGAAACTGCAGTCCGAAATCGTCGCGCAGAAAAACGAAGCGTCCGAAGACTTCGTAGTTTCGTAGCAGCCACGGAGAAAGCACAGCCAAGAATACGATGGAGGACAAAACTATTCCCGCTAGCGAAGGCAGGCTGCGCTTGAATCTCTGCCGCCAGATCCACAGGCCGCAGAAGGGCAGGAAGGCGAGCATCGATGGATTGGCCAGCGCGCCGATCCCCCACAGAGTTCCGAAGATGGCCCAACCGTACAAGCCGCTCCACTCTTCCATTTCAAGTGCGAGCAAAACAATCAGAGTGAGTGTGAAGGGAGTGAAGGTCGTATCCCAAATCCAGTGAATCGACCAGTACCAGATGTAAGGATTCAACGCCCATCCGTAGGCTGACCAAAGCGCGACGCGTGCGCCGAATGTTTTTCGGGCGATCAAAAAAATTGGAATGGTCGTGAGCGCCGACCACAGACTGTTGATCGACAGCAAAACCCACGCGGAGGCATAAGTGTAGGTGCCGAAGATCTTGAAGACTGCGCCCATAAGATAGGGATAGAGCGGGGGCTCCCATGCGGTGGGGCCGGTGTTGCCTCCGTAGGGATTGGCGAAACCCTGGCCCAGCGCGATGGAGCGCGCGACGCGTCCCATCTCCCAGCCGAAGGCGAAATGATCATCCTCGGGACGAGTGCGATATTGATGGAAAACGCCGATCATTGCGATCTGCAGGAGAAACGAAACCAAGACCGGCCAGACTACGGATTTGGGGATGGCTTCAAGGGACCTTGGCATCGGAGGGAAGTTTAGCAGCTTAGGTCATCGCTCTGGGGGCACGCGAGAAAAACTCACCGCGAAGGGAGCGTCGTCGGCACCGCGTTTCGCCCAGCGGGCGCGGCGGCTGAAGCGGTGGCGAAACAAAGTCCAGATGGCGAGCCAGCCATCGGAGTGGCGGATTTTTTTGCCTTCGCCCGCCGAACGCGGCGCGTATGAAATCGGCACCTCGGCAATTTTCTCGCCCAGGCGGCAGAGCTTCGCCGTCACTTCTGGGCAAAATTCGAAGCGGCGGCATTGCAAATCGATTCGCCCCAAGACGGAGCGCCGGAAAACTTTGTAACAAGTGGCTTCATCGTGAATACCGGCGCCGTAGAGGAGATTGGCTAAGTGGGTCAGAAGCTTTGCGCCGAGGAAGAATCTAAGGCCTCGCTCCGGCCTATCGGGGCGAACGCCGTAAACCACGTTAGCGCGATTCTGTTGGAGCGGACCGAGCAGCCCCGGGTAATCCTGGGGATCGTACTCGAGGTCTGAATCCTGAATCAGGATATATTCACCATGGGCGTATCGAAGCGCCGTGCGAATGGCCGCGCCCTTGCCGCAGTTTTCTTGGTGGAAGACCACCGTTACGTCGTCGGCAAGAGCCATCGACTGGAGTTTTTCGCGAGTGCCGTCGGTTGAGCCGTCATCGACGATGATGATCTCTTTTTTTACGGGCGAAGCGTGAATCGCCTGCAGCAATTCTTCCACGTGCGCGGCTTCGTTGTAGACGGGTACGATCACGGAGGCGCAGCCCTGCCAGCGCCGGCTCGTCGCGGGGGAACTCGATTCTTGCGGTCCCTGCGCTTGCAGTTGCGAGCCGGATTGCATCGCTACGAGTTGGGCGCGCATTGCCATGCAGACGTCAATTCAAGTCAGAAGACGTCCGCTTCAGCATAGCATTCCCGGCGTGCGCACGAACGATGCTTTGCGGCTGGAACGGTCGTGAGAGTGCACCTCTTCGGATCTCCACCGACTTTCTTTTCAGCACATAGATCACTTTATTGGACTTCGGAGAGTAGCTCCCCGCTAGAGTTCCCCAGACATATTCGGTCGTATCCCTAATGTCCGCAACTCCCACGCGTTCGTAATTTTCACCCATGTAATTCTGCAGCCAGGTAAGGAAGCCGGCCGCTTGTGGAGAACCTTCGCGCTCACCCCAGGAATCCCAGATATCGACGTAAACCAGAAACTCTGGACGATTCTGTTCGAGTTCTCGCACGAACTCGGCGCGCATCGGGCTCGTGTATTTCTGAGGTCCGATCAGGCTGTACATATAAATGTAGCCGGTGGCGGAGTGGCGATGGGCATAGAAACAGATCTCGGGTTCGGACCCGATCACGGCGATGCGCGCGCTTTCTGGCGAATGATTCCGGATGTAGCCGGCGATTTCGAGGGCGGGCACAAAAGCATTGCCTCCATAAGTGGCCTGAACCGCTTCGACTGGACTCTTGAAGAAGTAAATCTGGCGCTGCCTGAAGATCGCATAGGAAAAGGAAGCTAATAGAGCCAGGGCAGGAATCAGAAGGATCGGCCCCGCCCGGAAATGCTGCGCCAGTTTTTCCGTGGTTGCGCTCACCGCCACACCGGCAAGAATTGCGATGGCGGGAAGCAGCAGGATGAAGTAGTGGGGACGGAAGTAGGCTCCCGGGCACAACGACAGGAATGAGAATAGGAAGAGACCTGTTACAAAAACAGAACATCCACGGGCGCTTTGACTCCAGAGTGGGGCGCTCATGCCTGCGGCGGCCAGAATCCAGAGGGGAAGCGCCGGCCGCACTACGGTGGTTAAGTTCTCCCCGAAAGCGTGTATAGCTCTGCGCAAACCCATCTTGGAGTATTCGTTGGCGTAGGATACGGTCCAGAACCAGAACTGGGTGAAGACTCCGGCACGGTAGAGGAGCCAGCAGGAGATCAGGTACGGAAGCATCGCTCCCAGGAGGAACAGCGCGGCTTTGAAAAGAATCTGCTGCGAAGAATCTTTCCTTTCCCAAGCGCTCCAAGTCAGATAGAAGAGGCAGAATAAAATGAAAAAGATTCCGTGCTGCTTCATCAGGAAAGCGATTCCAGAGAGGAAGCCGCTGAGCAACAGTAGCGGGCCGGAGAGCGGACGGGACGTCCGCTCGACAGCCGGCGGGTCGCCGGCGCTACCGCGTCGGTTTTCCGCTGCGCTCAGCAACAGCAGGATTCCGGCCAGGGCGGGGAGCAGCACGAAGTTTGTGGCGTGGGCTTCAAAGCCCATCACCGATTGGCTCGTCGAGAGCGCAGCATAGCTGCAGGCCGCTGCGACCGCGGCCAGCCGGTCGAATAGCGTCGAGACCAAGAAATAAAGCAGGAATACGGTGATCGCATTCAACAGCAGAAGGCCGAGATGAATTCCGGCCGAGGTTTCTCCGAAGGCGGCCATCGCGACAGCGTACGCCACGTAGGTTCCCGGCAACTTCATGTTGTAGGCGAGCTTGTAGGGCGGGATTCCCTGTAGCAGAAGTTGACCGGAGTAGGCGTACTCGCCTTCGTCGCGTTCGAGGGGCATATCGCGCAGGCGGTAGCGAATCGCAGCGAAGAAGATCGCTGCGAGCAGAACCAACAGGAGCGCCGCCGCGGCGGGCAACTGACGCGATCGCATCGCTGGCGCGGTCCGGGCCTGCATCGTTGGAGTTTATTCTGGCATAGTATGATTTGCTTGTCTTGGATTCTCTTCCCATCGAATGATGCCTAGCGCTGCGAGGGCTCCCGATTATCCTTCTTCTGTAGCCCACGAGAATCTTCTGCCGGTTCTCGTTTTGTTGGCGGCTTTCCTGGCGAGGCTGTACGAGGCTTGGGCTTACTTCTTTAATCCCGACGAGGCCCTTCATTATTTTTTGTCAAAGCAGAGTTCTGTGATCCTCGCTTATCGAGCTGCGCTCACCAACGCGCATCCTCCGCTGCTGATTCTTGTGCTCTATTACTGGCGCACGCTGGGGCGTTCGGAACTGGTGCTGCGCCTGCCTTCGGTTTTGGCGGGAACGGCCTGCTGTTGGTTTATCTATCTCTGGCTCAAGCTGGTCGCGGGGCGCTCGACGGCGTTTCTCGGATTACTTCTGTTCGCATTCGCACCCGCCCTCATCGAGCTATCGGCGGAGGTTCGGCAGTACGCGCTGCTTTTATTTTTCATGGCAGCCTGCCTTTATCTATCGGAGCTTGCGATTCGGGAGAGGTCTTTGCTTGTGATGTGCTGGTTTTCACTTTCGCTCTGGGGCGCGCTGCTGACCCACTACTCTTCCCTGATTTTCGCGTTCACCCTTGGCGTCTACATGCTGGTGCGGCTTTATTCCTACCGCGAACGGCCGCGACTGGTCGCGATTTGGGCTGCGGGGCAAGTGGTGGCGTTGGCACTTACTTGGTACTTTCTCGTAACTCACGTCGCGCGCTTGCGCGAAAGCGGCATGGCGCGCGGAATTGCGGAAACTTGGCTCCGAAAATCTATTTATCACTCCGGAGAAAGCCATGTGGCCGCCTTTGTCGCGGCGCAGACTTTGCGGGTTTTCACTTACACCCTCAGCCACGGCATAGGAGGCGCTCTGACGCTTCTGGCCTTTCTCGTCGGTATCGTTTCTCTGCTAGGGAAGAGAGGAGTTTCGCCGGGGGGGAGGCCCGTGCCGCGCGAGCTGGCGCTGTTGTTCGGTCTGCCATTTGTGGTGAATTGCGCCGCGGCTTTGGCTGGACTCTACCCTTACGGAGCGACGCGGCACAATGCCTTTCTGGCGTTGTTTGGATTATGCGGGGCTTGTTTCGGAATGGCTCGGTGGAAGCCAGCGCGGGCGTGGATCGCGCCAGCGGTACTTATCGTCTGCCTGGCGATGTGCAACTTCTTTCCAGCCCCTCCGCCGCTGATTCGGGCCAGCAATCACCGGCGTGTCTTGATGCAAAGCGCGGTGGATTCCTTGCGAGAGTCAGCGCCTGCTGGATCGATTCTTTTCGCGGATTATCAGAGCGGGCTGCTGCTTGGCTACTACGTGTGCGGGCATGAGGTGGTGCAGGTCTTTCCCCCCTACCAGTCATTCGCGCAAAGTGATTGCGACGCTTATACCGCGATCACGGCTCGACCTCAGGAATGGAAATTTTACTCCAGCGATTTTCCGGAGCAATTGGCGGAGTTCGCTCAAGCGACCAATCTGGCCCCGGGAACGAAAGTGTGGCTGTTTGATGCTGGCTGGATTACCGACTCGGCGCCGGCGCTGCGAACTGAGTTGCAACCTCGAGGATGCGCTGCCCCGAAGAGCTTCGGAGACAATATTCTCTTCTGCCAGTTTGCAGTTGGGGCGAGCGATTTCAAAAAAAAGGAATGAGCAAATTTTTACTTCGGCTGGTCCATGGTGATGCCCTGCGCTCCCGGCTGCTTCTCGGCCTTGGCCTTCTTGGTTAACAGAGTCTGATCGACCCAGTGGTCGGCGGTTTTCAGATCTTCCTGGCGGGCAGCGAGGTCGTCGCACTCCACGTCGGCCTTTTCGCGGTACATCAGATTGAGATACGCCATGGCGTCATCGTAATCGGGGCGGAGTTGGATGGCCTTATTCAGGCTCTCGATGCCTTCGGAGATGAGCGGGCCATTCTTGTCTTTCAATTCGCTGCAGGCTTTTTTCTGGTCTTTATTTTTGGGATTGAGATTCTCATCCGGCTTCATGCCCAGCTTGGCGCGCTCTTCCATGCGGGGCTGGTAGCAGGCCGTCCAATCGATGACGCCCACGGAGTAGTAAGGCTCGGGATCGTTGGGGTCGAGATCGCCGGCCATGCGGTAATATTTTTTGGCCTGGTCGAATTTCTTCATGTTCAAATAAAGATAGGCGATGCCCTTGGCCGAATTTACTTTCTGATCGCGGGCAGCGTTCAGATCGAGAACTTTTTGATATTGCTCGATGGCCTGTTCCGCCATCTTGTTGTTATCCGGGGTGTCGGCGCCGGGAATGTATTGCTGGGCGAAAGCTGTGGCCAGGTACATTTTGGCATTGATGAGGCTGGGGTCCAGGGTGACGGCCTGCTGGAAGTGGTCGATGGCCTCTTCATACTTCGCGTTTTTGTAAGCGGTTACACCTTTGTTCAGTTGATCGCGGGCGCGCAGCTTGCTGCAGCCCACCGAAGAGAAGAGTGCCAGCATTGCGGCCGCCAGCGTTAGCAGTCGAATGTGTTTATTCATTGCGGTATAAGTCTCCCTTGCCACACAGCATCCTAGGCCCAGAGACAGCGGATTGACAAGTACTGATTAATCAATTGTGGACGAGCGTTCCTTACAAAACGCCGCACGAGGATTGGACTCCCCGTGCGCGAGTCAATGGGATGCGCGACCTTTCCGGGCATTCGTTGGGTTATAGGCGCGCTCATTATACTGCATCGTGCAGGCGCGCAGTTTAGCTGCCCGCTTCAATCTTCGCCGTGATCAAGCCGACCTTATCGACGCCCGCGGCGTGAGCGATGTCAATCACGTTGGCCACGTCGGCAAAAGGAATCGGGTCATCGCCCTTCACGAACATGACTTTCTCGGCGCGGGTTTTATAAATATCGGCGAGACGCCCCTGCAGATTGTCCCAGGTGGCATCTTCGTTGTTGATCTTCAGGCCTGGATCTTGTCCGGCGCCGCGATCGATCAACTGGACCACGATGGTGCGGTCAGGGGTGTTGTTCTTGGGCGCATTGGGCGGAGGCGGCTGGGGAACCAGCGCGTCCAGACCCTTGGGCGTTAACGGCGTGATCACCATGAAGATGATGAGCAGCACCAGCAGCACGTCAATGAGCGGGGTGACGTTAATATTCGCGCTTTGGCCTCCGCTCGGGCCAACTGCCATACTCATGGTCTTATCCCCTCTATTGTCCGCTCGGCGTTGCGGCCGGCGGTGCGTTTGGAGTGCTCTTCCTCTGCTCGGTGAGCAGGCCTAAGTCGTCAACTCCAGCGGCGCGGACGGCATCTACCACGCCGACCACATTGCCGTAGTGAGCGCGGGCGTCCGCTTTGACATAGACTTCTTTGTTCGTGCGATTGGTGAGGCGATCCTTCACCATGCCGGTCAGGGTGTCTACTGGGCCCTTAAGCTTGTCGGCGCCAAAGTAGACCGTGCCATCGCGCATCACGGAAACCAGCAGCGCGTCTTCTTTGTCGGCGTCTTGCATAGGCGTGGGATTATTGACCTTCGCCATATCCACGCTGATGCCCTTCTGCAACATGGGCGTGATGACCATGAAGATGATCAGCAACACCAACATCACGTCGACCATCGGGGTGACGTTGATGTCGGAGTTGACGTTCGCCCCTACGTTTCTCTTCGCTAAAGCCATGGCTTGAATCTCCTGTGGCAGCGGCCCGTTGTCAGTGCCAGTGCCATCCCCCGCACGGTTGGGAAGGCCGGCGCTGGAACGATCCCAGCGCCGGTCAGCAACTCATGGCGGACTTCGCGAACCGGATTTCTGATCGAAATCCTAGCTGCGGCGAACGTCGCGGCGCTTCAGGAAGTAATCGATCAGTTCGCTCGAGGAGTTGTCCATCTCCACGTCGAACGCTTCCACGCGACCGGTGAGGTAGTTGAACATCATGACGGCCGGGATCGCGACCAGCAACCCGAAAGCGGTGGTGACCAGCGCTTCCGAGATGCCGCCTGCGACCGCGCCCAGACCGGTTGCCTTCTGCTCCGAGATGCCTTTGAAGGCGTTCAGAATGCCCATCACGGTGCCGAACAGTCCGACGAACGGAGCCGTGGAACCGATGGTGGCCAGGCCGCCCAGTCCTCGCTTCAATTCAGCATGCACGATGGCTTCGGTACGCTCGAGAGCGCGCTTGGAGGCTTCGATGGTCTCGCCGGGGATGGCGCCGGGGCTATCCTGGTGAGCCTTGAACTCCATGAGGCCGGCGGTGACGACCTTGGCCAGATGGCTCTTTTTGTTGCGCTCGGCGACCTTGATGGCTTCGTCGATGCGCCCGTCGCGCAAGGCTCCGGCGACAGCGGGAGCAAAGGCGCGCGACTGCTTGCGGGCGGCGTTGTATGCCATGGCGCGATCGATCATGACGCCGATCGACCAGCCCGACATGATGAACAGGATGATGACCACGATCTTCGCAATGATACCCATCTGCTTCCAGAGCGAAATCGGATCCCATCCCACTGCGCCACCCTCTTGCATAATCCAGGCGGCTACCCGGGGAACATGGTGAAATGCGGCTACGGCGAAGTTAGCTAACATGAGTTGCTTTTCCCTCCTCGGAACTTCTTTAACTTTGATGCGAAATCGGCGGTATCTGCCAAAGTGCAAGCGCAGAAAAGTTGGTTGCGCCGGCTGAACGAAACTCCCCGGCCACCCATCCTAGGCGGGAGGGGGAGATCATAGTAACACTCCACTCAAAATCGCGCTGGCCTTGCGCCAAAGCCACGGGCCGGGTTCGGCCTAGCCTCCGGCCAGAGTAAAGTTGACCTGAACTTCGGTATCCACTTCGACCGGTTCGCCATTGAGCAGATAAGGCTTGTACTTCCATTGCTTCACGGCGTCGATGGCTGCCGGGGCCAGCATGGGATGCCCACTGACCAGCGTGAGGTTCTCGATGGAGCCGTCCTTGCTGATGACCGCGTGCAGAACCACCGTGCCCGAAATACGAGCCTGGCGCGCCAGGGGAGGATAGGTCGGATTCACCTTGCGAACCAGCAGGCCTTGCGAAACGCCCTGCGATACGCGCACGCGCTGCGGGGTCGCGACTTTCGGCACTGCTACCGGCGTAGAACTGATGATGCCGCCGATCACGCCGCCCATCTGCCCGCCCGGAATGCCGCCCGGAACGCCGCCCACGACACCCGCGGAGGCCATGGAAGGCGGAGCTTCGTCTTCCTTAATCATCTGGATTTTTTGCGGAATCTTGGTGGGAGTGCGGAGGGCGCCGTTTACGATATCGGTCTGAACCTGCTTGACCACGTGCACCGGCGCGGCTGCCGGGGGTGGCGGCGGAGGGGGCGGAGGCGGAGCGACGAGGAAAGTCATCAACTGCTGCTTGGGCAGCGCCTCAGTGAAGATGAGAGGAAGCAAAACCATGAAACCGATGAGCGCTATCTCCAGAATGATAGCAAAGGTTGTGGTTCGTCCCCGCCTGGTCTTGAGCCTGCCACCCGATTCGAGAAGGCTATCTTCGAACATAAGAATTTCCCCCTTACTTCTCAGAGCCTACGCAAGCTTAGACACCGGGCAAGCCCCGTTTGCTCCCGCCGACAGCAAAACCTGCTCCCGACATGCGTTGCTAGAACCCGACCCATAGTTGCACAATTCTTCACGGGCACAGCGCCGCTGGCACAACTACGCTTCCTGCGAGCAGGCTCTCACTTGGCTCGCACAGGCATCGCCGCCGGCCGCTTGCCTTTGCTGATTCTCCAATCCTGATATGCCACCAGGATGGGAGCGGCGATGGCGATCGAGGAATACGTCCCGATCAGGATGCCGATGACCAACGCGAGGCTAAACCCACGCAGCACCTCGCCCCCGAACAAATAGAGTGCAAGAACTGTAAGGAAGGTTAGTCCGGCTGTCAAGATGGTTCTGCTTAGAGTCTGATTGATGCTGCGGTTCACGATGTCCGAGAGCTTCTCGCGCCGCATGAGTTTGATGTTTTCCCGAATGCGGTCAAAGACCACGATCGTGTCGTTATTGGAGTAGCCAATCAAGGTCAGGATGGCCGCGATCACGGTGAGGGAGATGTCTTTATTGAGCAGGGAAAACGCGCCCACGGTGATGAGCGTGTCGTGGAAGACCGTGACCACGGCCGCGATGCCGTAAATCCACTCGAAGCGGAATCCGAGATAAATCAGCATGCCGGCGAGCGAATACGCCGTCGCCAGCAAGGCCTGCTTGCGTAGCTGCGCGCCCACTTGGGGGCCAACGATTTCGACGTTTCGCACCCCGAAATCGGAGAGGAAAAAGCCATCCGGCAACGAAGTCACGACCGCGGGATCGACCGCGGCTTTTAGCTGATCGAAGGAAGTCAGAACGCCGCCGTTGGTCTTGTCGCGGCTGTCGACGATGGCTTGCGCCTGCTGCGTATATTTCTGATCGGCGTCGGAACCCAGGCGCATGGGGTCTTTATCCATAAGATAATTCTTGATGGCCAGAGAACTGGAGTTGTTCAGGTCGACCTTGCCGACGGGGACGTCATGCTCAAGCGTGCTGATGATCTGGTTCTTGCCGTTGTCGAGCGCCTTTTCGCTGGTCTCCTGCACATCGAGGTCGATGAGCACCTCGTTGTTGGAGGGAATGTCATAACGCTGAATCTTGGCGTTGTGCAGGCCGGCGCGGTCCATGGCGGCGCGGAGGGCGTTGTCGTCCGGGGTGTGCGAAAACTTCACATACACCAGCGTGCCGCCGCGGAAGTCGACGCCATACGGAATACCGTGCCAGAACATCATGGAGAGCACACCCGCCACGCTGAATACCAGCGAGAAAGCGAGAAAGTACCACTTCTTGCCGAGAAAATCGATGTTGGTATTGCGAAAAAACTCCAAGAGTCTTACCCCTTATCCGATCTATGATCTCGTTGGAATTGAGCGCTTGAGTCACTGAAAAACCGGACCCAATTTTCAATCAACCAATGACCCGATCACTCAATGACATAATTCCCTAAATGCTCAGCGCTTCGCCGCGCTCTTTGCGGCCTAGGACCCAGTCGAAAATCACTCGTGAAACAAATACGGCCGTGAACAAGTTCGCCAGCAAACCAAACGTCAGGGTGACGGCAAAGCCCTTCACCGGGCCGGTGCCGAAGATGAATAAGATGGCCGCCGAGACGATGGTCGTGACGTGCGTATCCACGATGGTGATCCAGGCATGGCTGAAGCCTTGATCGACCGCCGAGGGCGGCGTCTTGCCATTGCGCAGCTCTTCGCGAATGCGTTCGAAGATCAGCACATTCGAATCCACACCCATGCCGACCGTCAGAATGACGCCGGCGATGCCGGGCAGCGTCAGCACAGCTTCGAAGTAGCCCATGAATCCGAGCAGGATGATCAGGTTCAGCAACAGCGCGATGTCGGCGTTGATGCCCGCAGCGCGGTAGTAAATCAGCATGAAAATCAGGACGGCGAGCATGCCGACCACCGCAGCGCGAACGCCGGCGCGAATCGAATCACTGCCGAGCGACGGCCCGACCGTGCGCTCCTCGAGATACTTAATGCCCGCCGGCAGCGCGCCTGAGCGCAGGATCATCGAAAGATCCTTCGACTGCTGCTGGTTCATGCTGCCGCCGCTGATCGAACCGGTGTCGCGGATGGCTTCTTTGATATTTGCGACTTCCTGCACTTTATTGTCGAGCACCACGGCGAGGCTGTCGCCTACGTGATTCGAAGTGAAGTTGTAAAAACGCTGGCCGCCTTCGCCGGTGAGTTGGAAAGTCACGTCAGGCTGGCCATTCTGGTCGGTGCTGGGTTGCGCATCGCGCAAGTCTTTGCCGCGAACCGCCGAGACGCGCGACACCAAGTACCACGCCTGCTCGCCCGCGGCCGCTCCGGGAACGGCATGCCCCGGCAGCAGAATCGCGTCCGCCGGCAAAATGCCACCTTTATCCTGCAATGCCGCCTGCTCGCTGGGATACGGCCCGCCCATGACTTGCTTGATCTCGAGCATGGCGGTGGACTGCATAATATCTTTCACGCGGCCGGGATCGTCCACGCCGGGCAACTGCACCAGAATTTGATATTGGCCGAGACCGTGCTCCTGAATCGTCGGCTCGCTTACGCCCAGGGAGTCGATGCGATTGCGGATGGTCTCAATCGCCTGCGTGACGGCTTTGTTCTTGAGGTCGCTGAGCGTCTGCGGCTTCATCGCGAGCGCGAAGGTGTTATCGGCTCCGGAGCTCAGGTTGTACTCGGGCAGGCGCTCGGAGACGATATCGAGCAGATCCTTGCGGCCATCCGGCGGCACGCCCTTCAGCACCACGCGGTCCGGATTATTTTGCGGGTCAGGCTGGGAGACATCGGAGAAGGCAATCTTGCGTTTGTTGAGCTGCTCTTTGAGAATTTCAACGGCATTCTGCGCATCCACGTTGATCGCGTCGTTGACCTGCACTTGCAGGATCAAGTGCGTTCCGCCACGCAGATCGAGGCCAAGGTGAATGCGGTTGGTCATGGCCGTGAGCAGCCCTTGCCCCGAAAAGCTCTGCGGAATGCCGAAAATCCCGAACAGAAAGACGAGCAGGACGGCCACGATCGCGATTAATTTCCAGAGAAGATTTTTATTCATAAAACTTATAAGTCCAGGTTAAAGATGAATCACTTGGTCTTAACTTCTTCGTCGGCGGTGGTCACCTGCGCTACCGAGGCCTTGGTCACTTCCAGCACCAGATTGTTGGGAGGAACCCGCAGATGGAGGGAATCATCCTTGAGCGCCATGATGGTTCCGCGCAGGCCTCCGGTGGTGACGACTTTGTCGCCGGTCTTGAGCGAATCGAGCATGGCCGTCCATTTTTTCTGGCGGCGCTGCTGGGGGAGAATCAGCATGAAATAAAAGATGCCGAAAATGAATAGCAGCGGAGCCACGCTCAACCATCCCATGGAGCCACCGCCGGCCTGCATCGCTAATAAAAATTGCATGTTGGTGCTCACAAACTGCCGCCTACGCCCACACTCGCTACGATCCTGTCATTTTACGACTGGAGGTATTCGATTCCGGCCGGATCTGTCGCTCAGGCTTGAATCCGGGGCGCGTCCCCGTGAGGTCTACGCCAGAGTCTTTGGTCCCGGTCGGGCCCATAGGCTGGCAAGAGAACGGGATTCTTCCCCAAGTCGAATAGAATGACGCACCCGCCGCATAGTGTCAAGGTAGAAACTCAGGTTGTGGAGCGTATTCAGGACTTGGGCGAGAGCCTCATTAGAAGCATAGAGATGTCTCAGATAGGCCCGCGAGTAGCGCCGACAGACTCGACAGCTGCAATTAGGGTCGAGGGGGGCAGGATCTTGCGCATAGCGCGCCTGCTTGATCGAAATTTTTCCCTCGGAGGTAAAGAGCAGCCCGTGGCGGGCGGCGCGCGTGGGCAGAACGCAATCCATCATATCGACGCCGAGGCCGGCGTACTCGACGATCTCTTCGGGCGTGCCCACGCCCATGACGTAGCGGGGCTTGTTTTTGGGTAAGTATTCGAGAGTGGCTTCGATCACCTCCCTGGTGCGCTCTCGCGGCTCGCCGACGCTGAGGCCTCCGATGGCGTAGCCGGGAAAGTCGATTGCGATCGTGCGCTCGGCGGATTCTTTTCTGAGTTCCAAATCCATGCCGCCTTGCACGATGCCGAACAGGGATTGCGTGGAGTACTCAGTAACCGGCACGCAGTTTCCAGTGCCTGCATTTCCTTCGATGAGCTCTTCCGTTCTTTCTGAGTACTGAGAACTAGGTACTGAAAACTGACCGCTGGCCCACGGCACTTCACACTTATGCTTTTCGAAATACTTCTTGCTGCGCTCGGCCCAGCGCAGGGTCAACTCCATCGAGGCTTTCGTGCGGGCGCGGTCGGCGGGATACTCGGTGCACTCGTCGAAGGCCATGATGATATCGGCGCCGAGGCCGATCTGCGCCGCCATGGAAGTCTCCGGGCTAAAGAAGTGAGAGGAACCGTCGAGATGCGAGCGAAAGGTAACGCCTTCCTCGTTTACTTTGCGAAGTTCATTCAGGCTGAATACCTGAAAGCCTCCAGAGTCGGTAAGAATCGCCTTCGGCCAGGACATGAATCCGTGCAGGCCTCCGAAATTGCGTACGGTCTCGACTCCCGGACGCAGGTACAAGTGATAAGTATTGCCGAGGAGAATTTGCACGCCGAGTTCTTCGAGGACATCCTGCGGAACGCTTTTTACCGTGGCCGCCGTGCCCACCGGCATGAACACAGGCGTTTCGATCTCGGCGTGCCGCGTGATTAGTCGGCCGGAGCGGGCGTGACCACTTGTGGTTTGAATGTGAAGCTCGACGGGCATTCTTGGGATTGTAGAGCCTTGGGACTTTGCTGCGTGAAAGTACGGACTCAGGAGCCAACCTGGAGATTAAGAATCGCTCCCCGCACCTTGCCGGCCTCTACCCTCAACTTACCGACGCTGACCGGCAGTTTGAATCGTCGCGGGCCGGCGCTGCCGGGGTTGAAATAAAGCACGCCGTCGCGCGTCTCCTGTTTGGGAACATGGCTGTGCCCACTGACAACAACGGAGAATCCTGCGGCCTTGGGCTTAAGGTCCAATTGAGCAAGATCGTGAAGAACGTAAATTGATGCGCCCCCTAATTCGAGAACTTCGGTCTCGGGAAGACAGCCAGCCCGCGCTGCCTTGTCGATGTTGCCGCGCACAGCGATCACGGGAGCAATGGCCGAGAGCTTTTCAAGGATCTCAGGCGAGCCCACATCTCCAGCGTGAATGATGCGATCGGAGCCGCGCACAGCCTCGATCGCTTCGGGCCGAAGCAGGCCGTGGGTATCGGAGATGACGCCAATGAGGAAGACGGTTCTCAGTTCTCAGTTCTCAGTTCTCAGTTCTCAGTTCTCAGTTCTCAGTTCTCAGTTCTCAGTTCTCAGTTCTGGGTGCTTGGTACTTACTTCTTCATGTTCTCCATAAACTTCCCGATGCTTACTACCGCGCGGTTTACGGTGCCGCGGCCGATTTCTTGAACAGCGTCGCTGGCGGTTACGCGCAAGGTGTAGAAGCGGCCGTCGCAAGATTCGAGCACTGCTTCGGCCTTGATATTCGCGCCGATGCCGCTGGCGGCGCGGTGCTGAATGTTGATTGCGGTTCCCACCGTAATCTCATCTCCTTCGCAGTAAGGCTGCAGCGCGCGAAAGGTCGCGGCCTCCATCAGGCGGATCATGTCGGGCGTGGAATAGATCGGCGGCAACTCGGGATGGTGCGCGGTCAGCGTGTGCTTGAATTCGACCGTCTCGCGAGCTTCGCCGCGCGCTCCGATGGGGATTTCTTTCGCCATGAATCCTTACGTCACATCTTACGCGGCGCACGCCATGCGCGCCGCCTCAATCCCGTCCAAAGCCCGCCATAACATTTTTGCGGTGGTCTCGGCAGCATCGAGCGCCGCCTCCGCCGCTTGCGGATTGGCCACGATCCGCTTCTCCAATTGCTTGCGCCAGACATTGGAGTGGTAAATGTCGGCCTCACTATGGAGCACGAAGTAGCCGCAGGTTTTGTCGTCGGCGCCATAGAGTTCGCGCAGCCCGCGCTCTTTTTCTTGGGCCACGCGCGGCACCTGGGACTCATACACGTAGAACGCCGCCAATGCCTCTTCCGGCGTGCCTTCGCTGGCCACGTGATGGAAATGCTTGATCAACTCGCGAATCTCGTCCACGGGCTTGTGCCACCACATATCGCGCCGCGAGCCCATGCCTTCGGCGAAGTCGAGCCACAGTTCGGAGTGGGGGACGGAATCCTTGCCGCATCCGTCCGGGGTACCTTTCTCGTCGCACATGTTGGCCAGCACAGCGCGGCGCAACTCGCTTTCGTCCAGACGAAGCGCGAGTTCGGCCAGGTAGCAAGGGAAGGCCTCGACGTGATGGTAGTAGTGACGGGCGTACTCGCGCATATCCTCGCGAGTTAACTCGCCTGCCGACCATGCCCGGTAGAAAGGATGGCAAAGCAGGTCGTAACGCACGATCGATGCTTCCAGTTGCTCGAAGAATTTAGCGGTATTCATAATGCCTCCCGGTGCTCCCTTGGTAACTCACCACTATAAGGCCGGACTTAGGTTTCAGCCAGTGATCGCAATCACTGCAAGTAGTGGTTACTTCTCAGACATTTGCCCCTCACGGCGTATCCTAACCGTCCAAAACTTTGATCGGCGGGCTTGGGATAGCAATAGTTTGAAGGAAACTTACCTCGAGCGGTGACGGCTCTGATACTCTTGCGTAGCCTCAAAAAGCTAGTGTAGTGTCCGCGAAATAACTAGACAACTTTATTGGTCTTTTTCCTGCTCCGCGGCAGGGTGCATCCGGGTTGAATCTTCTCTAGCGTTTGCCGACAGCGAGACAGCTTTTCCAGGATCGATTCCACCGTTGCGGTCCAAACAAAAGGTTTGGGATTTTGGTTCCAAGAGTCGAGAAACTCCCGGATGGCCTTTTGCAGATCTTCGACGCTGAAGAATGCGCCCCGACGGATACATTGGCGTGACAACTCGCCAAACCAGCGTTCCACCAAGTTCAGCCAACTGGAACTGGTGGGAACAAAATGCAGCACAAAACGGGGATGCTTTTTCAGCCAGATACGGACTTCTTGTTTTTTGTGCGTGCCATAGTTATCCATGACCAGATGCAGGGGCACGGGCGCGGGAAACTCTTGGTCGATGCGGCGGAGAAATTTCAAGAATTCCTGATGTCGGTGTCGCTGATCACACTGTCCGACTACTTTGCCTTGCGCCAGTTCCAGGGCAGCGAACAGCGTGGTCGTGCCGTTGCGTTTGTAGTCGTGGGTCAGAGTCCCGCAGCGTCCCTTCTTCATCGGCAAGCCGGGTTGGGTGCGATCCGGAGCTTGAATTTGGCTCTTTTCATCCACGCACAGTACGATCGCCTGCTCCGGGGGATTCAGATACAGACCCACCACATCGGTCAATTTCTCCAGAAA
>Ga0187863_10000084_pt1 | contig 81366 bp, 64 predicted proteins | sample June2016WEW_11_1_FD_132975 | JGI IMG/M metagenome (GOLD analysis project Ga0187863, IMG submission 132975) | Peatland microbial communities from SPRUCE experiment site at the Marcell Experimental Forest, Minnesota, USA - June2016WEW_11_10 | ecosystem: Environmental > Terrestrial > Soil >...
CGACTTGATCGATCAATATCTGAAGGCAGTGGGCGGAGCGGAGGCTATCGAAAAGGTTAACAGCCGGGTGATGAAGGGGACGATTACTTTTGGCGATCGGAATGTGCCGATTGAGATTTTTGCGAAGGATCCGGACAAGCGCGTGTCGTTCACGCACACGCCTGACGGCGACAACATTACTGCCTTTGACGGCCATGACGGGTGGCTGGGAGTTCCGGGACATCCCGTGCGCGATATGCACGGACCAGACCTGGATGCGGCGGCGATGGATGCCGATTTGCATTTTGCCGAGCATTTGAAAACCATGTTCAGCGAAGTAGAGCTTCGCGGGGTGGAGAAGGTTGGGGATCATGAGGCTTATTTCGTGGTGGGACGGCGCGAGGAAAAAACTCCGGTGCGGTTGTATTTTGATGAGCAGAGCGGGCTGCTGCTGCGGCTGGTGCGCTTTGGCGAGACTCCGTTGGGGCGGCTGCCGACGCAGATCGATTATGCGGATTACCGCGAGGTCGGCGGGGTGAGGATTCCGTTTCGCTGGACGCTGGCGCGGCCAGGGGGTCGGTTTACGATTCAGCTTACGGAGGTGAAGCAGAATGTTGCGGTGGATGACGCTAAGTTTGAGAAGCCGGCGGCGAGCGTTGAAGGAGCGAAAGCTCCGAGCAAGTGATCGGGTTGGTGCTTAAAAAGGCGTGGCATTTGTTCTTCTGCCGGCGCCGGGGGCGGGACGCCCCCGCGACTGTCGCGCACGCGAGTGGAATAGCGCCATTGCGGGTTTGCTTTTGCATGAGGGTCATGTGGTTGATCCGAGCCTGGGCCTTGGCTTTTTCGTTGGTTGGGCTTTGCGCAGTTTTGGAGGCGCAGGCGCCGGTCGAGGCTAGCGCTGCCGAACTGCAATTGTATGCGGCGGTGAATCGGGCGCGGCGGGCGCAGGGTTTGCCGGCCTTGCGCTGGAATGAAGCACTGGCAGCGGCGGCGCGGCGACATGTCCGCCTGATGGCACAGCATGGTTCGGCCGAACATGGCTTCGCCGGCGAGCCTGGGCTGGCCTCGCGGGTTACGCGGGCGGGCGCGCACTTTGTCTGGCTGGCGGAGAATGTGGGCCGGGGTGCGGGGGTTGGGGCAATCGAGGCCGAGTTTTTAAGGTCTCCGAATCATCGGGCGAACATTTTGGATTCGAATATGGATTCGATCGGGGTGGGAGTGGTCGAGCGCGGCGGGCAGTGGTTTGCCGTGGAGGATTTTTCGAAGGCGAAGTGAGTCGGCTTCCGGGCCTTTCCGCCCGGCGCGCACAAAGCTGGGGGGATGGTTCGGTGAACTGAGTCGACCTCTGAGCTGCGCGATCGCGCGGTGCGGTCGCGGAGGCGACTTTGTTCCTTCCATTCCGCCTGCCCCGCACTCACGTGCTGGGCTAACGAGTGCCGTCGCTCCGCGACTCTGAGCCGCTCACGCCATGAAGGGGTGGGGGCGTCCGGAGCATGCCCTCGCTGAAGCTGTATCCTGGGATTGTAATAACAAAACGTAATCCTGACCATAAATAGATTCAATTTCCGTGAAACAATGGCAGAAGATAGAGTAAGCGCGTCCCGCATCGTGCCTGGGATGGACCAGGGCTGCAGGAGAGCGCGCTTGAGAACGAAATCATGACCAAGATCGAAGCGATCATTCAAAACTCCAAGCTGGACGCGGTGAAGAGCGCGCTGCACGAAATCGGGGTCGAAGGCATGACGGTGATCGAAGTGCGCGGGCACGGGCGGCAGAAGGGGCATACCGAGGTGTATCGCGGACGCGAATACAGCGTCGACCTCATCCCGAAAACCAAGCTGGAACTGGTGTTGGCGGATGCGCTGGTGGAGAAGGCGGTGCAGGCCATTCTGGTGGCGGCGCGCACGGGGAAGATCGGTGACGGAAAGATTTTTCTTTCGCGCGTGGACGACGCGATTCGCATCCGCAATGAGGAACGGGGCGAGGGCGCGTTGTAGTACTTCGATGGAGATCGTAGATTGATGATCGTCGATTTTCCAACTCATCGTCATGACCGCAGCGTCTTCACTGATCAGTGAACTGCGACGTTCTCTGGCCGAGGAATCGGCGCGCGTCGCGCAGGATTTTTCGGAGACTGGAGATGGGCGCGCTGCGGTGCAACACCGGACGCGGCTGATCGAAGATATTCTCAAGCGGCTGTGGCGGGAGATGGTTTCCGCCGAAGAAGGCGGGCCGCGGGGTTTCGCGCTTGTGGCCACCGGAGGTTTTGGGCGCGGCTGGCTGTTCCCCTACTCCGATATTGATCTGCTCTTCCTTTATTCCGATCGGGCGGGCGAAGAACTTTATAAAGATCCGATCCGGCGCTTCTCGCAGGAACTCTGGGATTTGAAATTGCGATTGAGTCCGGCGGGGCGCATGCTTTCGGAGTGTGACCGCTACGACGCCAACAACACCGAGTTCACCATCTCACTTCTCGACAGCCGTTACCTGGCAGGCGACCGCGAGCTATTCGCGAAACTTCACGACAAAATGATTCCCAAGCTGGTGATGCGCGAATCGAAGGCGCTGCTGCAAGGGCTGGCCGAAGTTACCCGCGAGCGCCATGGAAAATTCGGGCACACGGTTTTTCACCTGGAGCCGAATGTGAAGGAGACTCCGGGCGGGCTGCGCGATTACAACGTGGCTTGCTGGCTGGCGCTGATTCCGGCGATGGAAAAGTTGCGCGACTGGCCGGACGCGAGTTCGTTGCGGGCTCCGGTGCGCAAACAACTGGAGGCAGCGCTGGAATTTCTGATGGCGACGCGATGTTTTCTGCACTTCCGCCACGGGCGCGACGACAACGCTCTGAGTTGGGAGGCGCAGGACGAAGCGGCGGCGCGGAAGATTGGGGCGCCGGACGCGGAGGAGTTGTCGGCGGCCGACTGGATGCGAATTTATTTCGGCCATGCGCGCGCGGTGCAACGCACCGTGTTGCAGTTGCTCGAGGAAATTCCGGAGGCCTGGTCTACGGTGCGGCGCCAGGTGCAGAGTTGGCGGTCGCGGCCTTCGAGCCCAGATTTCTCTGTGGTGGATGGAATGATTTTTCTGCAGCAGTCTTCTTCGCTGCAGGATCCGGAGATGCTGTTGCGGCTGTTTCATTTTATGGCTCACCACGGGCTTAAGCTCAGCACTACAACCGAGCACAGGATCGAGCAGGCTTTGCCGGCTTTGGCGGTGGCCCCCCCGCGTGGGGCGGAGTTGTGGCTTTATTTGCAGGAGACTTTGCTGCAGCCGCATGCAGCCGAGGCGCTGCGGGCGATGCATTCGCTGCGGTTGCTCACTTTGTTGTTGCCGGAGCTGAAGCCGATCGATTCGCTGGTGGTGCGGGATTACTATCATCGCTTCACGGTGGATGAGCATTCGATTCTGGCGATTGAGATTTTGCACCGCTTGAATCAGGGGCAATCGGAGTGGGATAAGCGCTACGCCGAATTGCTGGGGGAGTTGGAAGATCCGGAGTTGCTTTACTTGTCGCTGTTGTTGCACGACACGGGGAAAGGAGTGCCTGGGCGCAATCATGTGGAGGCCAGCCTGGAGATCGCCGGGAGGTGCATGGACCGGCTGGACTTGGAAGAGAACGAGCGCGCACTGGTGATGTTCTTGATCGAGAATCATCTGGAGATGTCGGCGCTGCTGCGGCGGGATATTTTCAGTTCGGAGACGGTGGCTGGGTTCGCAGAGAGAGTGGGCACGCCGGAGCGGCTGAAGATGCTGTGCCTGCTGACGTATGCCGACATCAAGGCGGTGAACCCGGAGGCGCTGACGCCGTGGAAAGCGGAGAGCGTTTGGCAGATTTATATTGCGTCGGCGAACTATTTGAATCACAGCGCGGACCAGCGGGTTCACGGATATGAGAATGGAGAGAAGCTGGCGCGACTGCGCAGTCTGGCTCCGGTGACCGGAGCCAAGTTCAAGGATTTCGTGGAGGGATTTCCGCAAAGATATTTGCAGGTGCACTCCGCCGAAGACGTGATGCAGCATATGCAGATGGCGGATGGTTTGGCCAGCAATGCGATGGAGTTGGACTTGAGGCGAGGACGGCATTGGTATGAACTGACGCTGGTGACGAAGGATCGTCCCTCGTTGTTTGCTACGGTCACGGGGGTGCTTGCGGCCTGGGGAATGAATATTGTGAAGGCTAACGCGTTTTCGAATCAGGCGGGGACCGTGGTAGATACGCTTTATTTTACCGATCGTTTTCGGACTTTGGAGTTGAACTTGTCGGAGTGGGAACGCTTCAAAGCTAGTATTGCTGCGGTTCTGGCGGGCGAGGCGGAGCTTGATCGCATGCTTCGAGAGAGGCAGCGCAGCGAGAAGAATTTGAGCGCCAAGGTGAAGGTGGAAACTCGGATTGATTTTGACGACGCCTCATCTTCGATGAGCACTTGGTTGCAAGTGATTACGCAGGATCGTCCGCGGCTGTTGCATCGGATTAGTTCTTGCCTTTCTAAACTGAAGTGCAATATTGAGATTGCCCTGATTGATACGGAGGGGCAGATGGCGATTGACGTTTTTTATTTGACTTCAGCGGGAAAGAAGCTTTCGGAGGATTTGCAGAAGAAAGTGGAGAAGGCATTGCTGGATGAATTGAAGAGTCCGGAGCTGGCCGGGGTGCGGGAGAGCTAGGCTGTGGGCGGTGCCGCGGCGCTTGCTTCGCTCGCGGAACAGCCGAGGCCGCGGTCCCCGCATAATTTCTTCTTCCTGCCAACCGTGGTGTTACCATCCTGTGCTGACAACATGAAAACACTTCGCTTCTTCCTCTCTTGTTTAGCCGCATGGATTGCCATCCCGGTCTGTGCCGGGCAAACGCCGTCAACATCGCCGCTTACGATTGTGTTGCATGCGGCTCGACTGCTGGATGTGAAGACTGGGCGGGTGTTGAAGCCTGGGGAAGTGTTGGTGCGAGGTGAGCGGATCGTCGAGGTGGGGTCGGCGGTGCTGCACCCCGCCGGTGCAGAGCTTATCGATCTTGGCGATCGCACGTTGTTACCCGGGTTGATCGATGCGCATGTGCATTTGTTTTTGCATCCGGGGGCGGAGGATTTGCAAACGGTGCAGGAGTCGGTGCCGCAACGCACGATCATGGCGGTGCTGGCGGCGCGGGACGATTTGATGGCGGGTTTTACGGCGGAGCGCGATATGGGGACTGAGGGCGCGGGATCGGCCGATACCGCGGTTCGCGACGCGATTAACGATGGGGCGATTCCGGGGCCACGGCTGCGGATTAGCGGGAATGCGATCAACATTCTCGGCGGACACGAGGATGCGATTGGCTATAACCCTGTGCAGCGGGTGTTGCCGAATGCCGATTACGCGAATAATAAGGATGAGCTAGTCGCAGTGATGCGCGGGCAGTATAAGGAAGGCGCGGACTTCAGCAAGATTTACGAGACGGGTCCGGATGTGGTGCAGGATGGACGGTTCTCGACGATTTATCAGTACACGGAGGCGGAATTGAGCGCGGCGGTGGCGGAGGCGGCTCGACTGGGCAAGCGCGTCGCCGTGCATGCTACCGGGGAACCGGGGACTTTGTATGCGGCGCGAGCCGGGGTGGCGTCGATTGATCATGCCTATCAGCTCAGCGACGAGACGATGCGGCGGATGCGCGAGAAGCAGATTTTCGCCGTGCCCACTTTTACGATTGCGGAGTACTTTGGCGATCATGCCGCAACTCCGGCGTTGGCGGCGCGCGAGCGCGCTTTGTTGGATTTTCATGCTGGGGAATTTCGCCGGCAGATCGCGGCGGGAGTTCCCATGGCGGTTGGTTCGGACGTGGGGCCTTTTCCGCACGGGACCCAGGCTCGGGAATTTGTGTTGATGGTGAAGTATGGGATGGAGCCTTTGGCCGTGCTGCAGGCTGACTTACTCAATGGGGCTAAGTTACTGGATTGGGCGGGACAGATCGGGTCGTTGGAGCCGGGGTATTACGCGGATGTTATCGCTGTGGCTGGAGATCCGTTGCAGCACATGGAGGTTCTGTCTAACGTGTCTTTTGTGATGAAGGGCGGGGTGGTTTACAAGAAGTAAGGGCACGGATCGAGATTCCTTGCGAATTCTTCGGTTGGGCTGACCTGCGAGAGTCCTTCGGCTGCGCTCAGGATGACAGCGTTGGCGGATTACTAATTCTTCCAGTCGCGATCGGAGTCCGGGCCTTCGGCTGATCTAGTTTGGTTGCGTTTGCGGTAGCAAACGAAGATGACTCCGATCGTCATTAGAGTGGGCGGGGCGATCAAGATCAGGATGCCGCTTTTCAGGGCTTGGATCATTTTTGAGCCCGAGGAGGCAGCTTGGGTGTAGCAGAGGGCGCAGCTTTGAGAGAGCGCTGGGAGCGGAGTTAGCAGGGTGGTTAGTGCTACTAAGGCTGCGCAGAGAATCCAGATGTTCTTGCACTTCATATTTACCTGCCCTCTTCACAGTCTGCTAACACGCCTGGTTTCGCTTGGCTGGACAGCCGAGGCGGCTCTCCCCACACAATCTGGTCCGGCCGACTATCTTGCCCAGGGCACGCCGTTCGAGAGGCGGAAGGCGTCGGTCCATCCATATTGTAGACCTAAGGCTACGGCTACCAGGAAGATCAGCACGAACCACATCAGGCCGCGGTTCTCGGCGAGGTGCATGAAGAATAGCAACGCCAAGCCAGCCTCGATGATGGCTACGGCCAGCATGCGCACGAACATTTGCGAGGCGCTGATGTCCTGGTAGGCGATTACGAACTGGGCCGCAGCCAGGACTAGTAGAAAAACGTAAACGATCAAATCTTTTCCCATGCTGCCGCTGTGAGTTTCGGTGGTCATCGTTTGTTCGCTCCTGCTGGTTCGTCCGACTTCTTAGATACGGTTACTTTTTCCTATCTTAGTGAGATAGATTCAGAAGATAGATCAGCGGAACTACGAACATCCACACCAAGTCTACGAAGTGCCAGTAGAGTCCGGTGATTTCAAGGTCGTCGGCTCCGTAGCGGCCGCCCTGATAGCGTATCGCAACAGCGATGAGGGCGATTACGCCGCCGGTCACGTGGGTTAAGTGCAGGCCAGTTACGCTAAAGAACAGCGAACTGAACAGCGGAGTACCCCACGGGTTGTGGAACAGCGTCGCCCCTTCGGCGATCATGCCCATCCACTCGCGGATGTGGAGAACGGCGAAGAGGATGCCCAGGGCGGCGGTGACCATGGTCCAGCGAAAGGCTCCGGCCTTGTCGCCTTTTTGGGCGGAGCGGAGGCCAATCAACATGGTCAAGCTGCTGGTTAGCAGGATGAAGGTCATGATGGCCACGTTGGTGACGCTGTGGAAGGGGCGCGGCCAGTTGGGCGTAGCGTTACGAACGAATCCGTAGGCTACCAGACAGCCGGCGAAGGTCATGCTGTCGGCGATGATGAAGAGCCACATCGCCATTTTCTTGGCGGGGACGTGGAAGGTGGGCGCGGTCATGACTTCGGTCGCCTCGGAGCGCGACACCTGCCCGTGAATGGAGAGATCGGCTTGGCTCAAGTTGCCTCCTACCTTTGACTGGGTTAGAGCTTTATCCAAAGCAGCAAAAGCAGATACACCCACAGTACATCCATAAAATGCCAGTAATAAGAGGTTGCGTCGAGAGTACTGCGACGCAGGGTTCCGCGATTAAGCTTCGCTATAACTCGCACTAAGCCGCCCAAGCCACCTAGAAAGTGGACGGCATGCGCGGCGGTTAGCACATAGAAAAAAGAGCTGCTGGGATTTGTGGCTAGATAGAGCCCTTGTGACTTGAGTTGAAGCCAAGCGACATACTGTCCGGCTACGAATATTAGGCCCAAAAATAAAGTTACGTAGAGCCAGCGAGCGGGATTGGCTACCAGAGTGGTGGCGCTCATGAAGCCGGCGATCTGGCGGCGAGCTCTCTCGAGGGCTACGCTGCTGGCGAAGAGAATCAGGGTGTTTAAGTAGAGGACCGAGGGCAGCGTGAAGTGCCGCCAGTCCGGCGCCGCGCCTTGGCGAACGATTAGGGCGCTGGTGAAGGCGGCGAAGGTCATGGTGATCGCCGCAAGGCCTACCCAGATGCCGGTGCTGGCCGGCGGGGGAGAGTTGTCTTTGACGCGGCGCAGATCTCCGCCGCCTGGGGGGGTGGGCCAGGCACCGTTTCCCGAGCCGTGGCTGGTGAGGCGGTCTAGTTCGATTTTCGGCGGTTCGGGGATAGCTGTGGCCATAATTTAATCTGTTTTGTTGCGCCCCGCGTTGCGTTTGCGGGGGTCATCGTATCGTCCCTGCCGAGTTTCTGTCGTGGCGCGTCTTTTCGCCCCTTTGGAGCTTTTCCTCTTCCCTTTTATCCACGGCTTGCGCCCTGGGCTGCATTCTTTCGCCGCTTTGCGGCTGTCACACTGAGTACTCTTAGTACTCTACTTTTCCTCGTTCGGGTTGTTTAGCTTTTCGGGCGAGGTTTGCATTATGTAGTCAGCGCTCGCTCCTTCTACGCTGTATTGATATGGATCGTGGTAGACGACCGGCATCGTATCGCCGAAGTTGTTGTGGGGTGGAGGGGTTGCCGTGCTCCACTCCAAGGAAGTTCCTTCCCAGGGGTTGTCATTGGGGGCGTGCGCACCCCAGAAGCGGCTGTGGATCAAGTTATAGAGGAAGATAAGCTGAGCGAAGCCCGTGATGAGCGCCCACACGGTAATGAACTTATGCACCGGGATGAGTGGGATCAGGTAATCGTCGGTGAAGGCCTGGTAGCGGCGGACGTTGCCGGCCATGCCCAGGTAGTGGAAAGGCATGAAGATACAGTAGGCGCCGATGAAGCTTAGGATGAAGTGGGCTTTGCCCAGGTTCTCGTTCATCATGCGGCCGGTCATCTTGGGGAACCAGAAGTAGGTTCCGGCGAAGATGCCGAACATGGCGGCTACTCCCATGACTAAGTGGAAGTGTCCGACCACAAAGTAAGTGGCGTGGATCATGATATCGAGCGAGGGTTGGGCCAAGAAGAATCCGCTTACTCCGCCGGCGATGAACATGGAGACGAAGCCCAGGCCGAAGAGCGAGGCGGAGTTAATGCGCAGCTTCGAACCGTAAAGGCTGCCCAGCCAGATCAGCACGATGATGGCGGATGGAATCGTGATGACCAGAGTGGGGAAGGAAAAAGCCAGCGACGAAACCGGGTTCATGCCGCTGACGAACATGTGGTGGCCGTAGACCATGTAGCTGAGTACGGCGAGGGCTCCCATCGAGTAGATGAGGACGCGATGGCTTAGCATGGGCCGGCGCATGTTGGTGATGAGCACGTGGGAGACGATGCCCATGCCGGGGACGATGGCGATGTAGACCTCGGGGTGCCCGAAGAACCAGAACAGATGCTGCCACAATAAAGTTGAGCCGCCGGAGTGAGGCAGAACCTGACCGTTCACGACCAAGCCTGAGGGGACGAAAAAGCTCGTGCCGGCTACGTGATCGAGGATCAGCAGGATGCAAGCGGGCATCAAGACCGCGAAGGCGGTGAGGCCCATGATGGAGGTGATGAACCAGGCCCAGGCGCTGAGTGGGAGGCGCATCAGCGACATGCCCTTGGTGCGCATGTCGAGCGTGGTGGTGATGAAGTTCAGGGAGCCGAGCAACTGGCCGATGCAGAAAATTCCGATGGAGGCTGCCCAAAGGATTACTCCCGTGCCTTGGCCGGGGCCGCCAACGGAGCCGATCGCGCTTAGAGGAGCGTATTGCGTCCAACCGCCCAGAGTGGGGCCTTCGCCCAAGAAGAAGGAGCTGACCAGAACCAGGAAGGCGACGAAGGTGACCCAGAACGACATCATGTTGAAGTGGGGGAAGGGCATGTCTTCGGCGCCGGTCTGAATGGGCAGGAAGAAATTGCCGAAGGCGGCGAAGGGCGCGGTGGTGAGCACGAAGAAGACCATGATGGTGGCGTGCATGGTCATGAGCTGGAGGTAGTACTCGGGAGTCATCACGTCGCCGGGGGCGCCGGTTTTCGAGAGTAGGTGCAGGCCGGGGATGGCGAAGCTGCCCCAGCCGAGGTGGATGCGCATGAGCCAGGAGAGGAACATGCCCACCAGAGCGGCGACCAGAGCCAGGGCGTAGTACTGCTTGCCGATGACTTTGTGGTCGATGCTGAAGACGTGCTTGCGAAGGAAGCTGGTGGGAGCTCCGTGAACGGCGTGGGTCGACATATCGTGCATGGCGCTTTACCTCGAACGGGAGATGTTAGTGGTCAGGAGCGAAAGCCCGAGTCATTTTTTCCCAACGGTAACGGCACGGCTTTTAAGCCGTGTCCTGATACGAATCTTTCTTACTGCAATGCCGCTTGTTGCTTGAGCCAGGCGTCGTAATCTTCCTGGGACTTTACTTCCAGATACGCTTTCATGTTGTAGTGGCCGAGGCCGCACAGCTGGGTGCAGACGATTTCGTATTTGCCGACTTTGGTGGCGGTGAAGTGAATGGAGACATCGAGGCCGGGGACGAAATCCTGTTGCACGCGCAACTCGGGGACGTAGAAAGAATGGCCTACGTCTTTGGAGTGCATCAAAAGGTGAACTTCGCGGTTCACGGGGATGGCCATCTCGGCGGCGACGATGTCGTCTTTGGAGTCGGGATCGTGGTCCTGATCGATGCCGAAGAAATTGGCGCTGGCCTCATTGATGAGTTCGGGGTGCAGGGGGCCGAACTTGCCATCGGGGCCGGGGTAGCGGAAATAGAAGGCGAACTGTCCGGCTTGCGCCTGGATCTGCACGGCATCGGCGGCGGGCGGAGTGAAATAAACGCTGGCCCAGGCTTTGGTGCCGAATACGCCCAAGGCTAAAACTTCCGTGCCTACCAAGAGGAACGCAGCGATCACTAAGCCGGCCGCGCCGCCGGGAAAGCTTTTGACCTTGTCGCCGGGCTTGAAGACGGAGAACTTCCAGATAAAAAACGCGAGAATGATCTGCGAGGCCAGGAAGGAAATGCCGGCCTCGAGCATGGTGTCGGCGAATTGCTCATCGATGAGATGGCCGTGGGTCGAGATGTCCTGAGGAAGATCCCAGGTATGCATCACGATTGGAATCGCCGAACCGATTGCGATTATTACGATAACCACCGCGAATAGCTTCGCCATAGCGCCCGCCTTTAGCCGGTGTCAGTCTGATGTGGAAACGCCGCAGGTGGCCTGCGGCGGCTTGAAGTGTACATTTTTTACTGCCACTGCGCTCACACTTTCTTTCTTCAAAATTTACTTGGCTTTGAAGGTGAAGTTTGCCGAACCGGGAGTGCCGGCGGCGACCGTAGCCTTTTGTGTTTGGGTGCCGTACTCTTCCTGCCAGGCGGTCACGGTGTAATTTCCGGGCGGCACGCCGGTGATGGTGTAGTTGCCGCTGCTGTCGGTGGCGGCGTAGGGGCCTTTGACGACTACGAACCAGCCGTGCATCCAGGGATGAATGTTGCACTGGACCGGAATCACTTCGGCGGCCTTCCAGCTCTTTTCGACGGGGGCCGCTCCGGGCGGCTGCGACTGGTTCCAGGGAATATTGCCGGTCATGGGATTCGGCAGTGGATGGATGTTGTGCGTGGTCTGGTCGCTGGTGGTCACCTTGAAAGTCTGAGCGACATCCATCGGTAGCACGTGCGGCATGTACACACAATTTTTCTGGTCGAACACGGGGACGGCGGTCGAGGTGGTGGGGCTGCCGCTCCAATCGGAGATGTACAGAACCACGTTCTCGAGGCCTCCGCCGGAGCCGACTACGACCGTCTCGAGGTGTGCGGGATCGGCGGCATGAGCTTTGGAGCAGTAGGGATCCTTCGACATGTCGATGCCCTTCATGTGAGGGGCAGTGCCATCGAGTTTCACGGTGCCGGTGATTTTACCTTCGGCGGCGGCGTTCACTTTTTGCCCTAAGATCAGCGCGCCGCAGCATACCAAGACTACCGCCGATAGTACAGCGGCGAGATGGAATTTCTTCGTCTTGTTCTCGGTCTTACTCATGGAAATCTCTCCTTAAAGAACTACTCACTTTGCACCCAGCTAGATTGCGAGGCCATTGTAGCTCTTATTGCTGACCCGCCGGTGCGTTCGGATCGACTGGCTTTAGCTCGAGCTTTTTGGCCATTTCCTTTTCTACGCTTTTTTGTTTCATGAAGGTGCGCAAGTAAAACACCAGATCCCAAGCCTCGTCGGGCTTGATGTTGTCGGCGTAGGAGGGCATGGGAGTGCCGTCGAGGCCGGTCATGAAGATACGATAGATGTCGCGGTCGGTGTCGCCGCACTTGGGGCGGGAGCCTTCGGTGAAGTTGAAGGGAGCAATGGGCCGGCCGAGATCGTCGGTGAGGGTGGGGGCGGAGGGACCGTTGGCCTGACCCTGCACGCCGTGGCACTTCCAGCATTGGACGCGGGCAAAGACCTCGCGGCCAGCCTTGATGCGCTCGGGCGTGACTTCGGGTTCGTCAGGAATGACGATCGCAGGGCCGGGTTTTTCGTTGGCCCAGCGCGGAGAGAAGTGCTTGATCCAAGCCACCAGGTCAGCCTTCTCCTGCTTGGTAAGAGTGTTCCATTGCGGCATGTTGGAACGATCAAAACCGCGGCCGATGCTGTTGAAGAGGTCTTGGTCGGTAGGCAGAGTGCCAGTCGGGGTGGAGCGGCACTTGAAAACGCCGAGCTGGAAGTTGCGCGGCTTGGGGTACATGGGGGATTCCATCCAGACCGCGTTTTCGCCTTCGCCATCGCCCAGCGTGCCGTGGCAGCCAACGCAATATCTGCGATAGGGCGCGGCGGCAGCCTTGGCGTTGCCGGTGATGTTGCCGACGTGGCTGGCCGCCTGGGGCGAATTCAGCCAATCCTTAAGTTGAGCGCTCGTGACTTGAGCCCAGGAAGGCAGCGGGATGGCACAGACGGCAGCCGCAACCAGTAAGAGTGACCACTTTCGCAATTGAGTCCCCATGTCGACGCCTCTCTCAATCAGAGCTTAGAAATCCATGCTTAGAAATCCATGCTTAGAAATCAAAGTCAAAGCCCAACAGCAGTTCGCTGGTATTGATATTGGCAGAAGCCAGGCCGAGCGTTGGACCGGTGCCATCCTGATGCAGCCAGTTGTACTCGTTATGCCAGGCGAAGCCAGCGCGGCTGGTCATGAACGGGTTGTAACGGTAGCCGACGGTGTAGGTGGTGATATTGCCCAGGTTCGAAGGATTCGTCGGAGTCGACTGCTGCGACATGCGAATGGTTTCGAAGCGCCCGATGAAAATGAGCTGCGGGCTGTAGACGTAGTGAGGTTCGAACAAGACCCCGTTCCACGTGGGATTCCGCGAACCTCCGGGAAGCGTGGTGCCGGTGGTGTTGTTGACTGTGGAAACGCCGTCAATCACGTCGCCATAACCTTGGCCGAACCAGGCGCTGTCCGAACCGTGCTGGGTCACGACCTGAAGATCGATGTGCTGGCCGAAGTAGAATTGGCCGACAAAACCTTCGCGGCTGAAACTCTTGTTGCCAATGCCAGAGCCGGCGATGTAGCTGTTCGCCCCGCCACTGGTGAGCCAGGTGGTGGGCGCTTCTCCGGCCATGGCATAGAAGCCGAGGCGCTGGACGCCGAGTCTACCGGTATCGAAAGCTTGACTGCCGGTAAAGAATCCAGTGTACGCGTTGCCATAAGGAAGCCCGACCGTGCCGTCACTTGAGCTTAACAATGAAGCAGAGTAACGGGTGCGGTCATCCCAGGAATGGCCCATTACCTCAAGCCCAAGTTGGTTGTCGCCCATCTGCCCGAAGATGTTGCCATCTCCCACCGGAATGAAGTGGTAGAGCTGATAGATTCCGCCGTTGCCGGTGAGGGTGAGGATGCGCTTCTCGGAAAGCAGGTTATCGAGTTCAAACTTGCCGAGCTTGACGTTGAGCCAGGGGCTGCCGAAAAGATTGTCCAGCCGCGCCATAACGGTTTCAAAGTGGAAGGACGCGGTCGGATCGGACGAGGGCAATACATAGAAGGAGAAATTCTTTTCGAGGACGCCGCCGGTGTGGAAGTCGAGGCCGCTCAGATCGAAACCATTGGTGGTGAGGCGCTGGACCGCCGAGCCGGTGGGTGTTGCATTTCCCGCCGAATAAGTATCGACCAGAACTTTGCCGGTACTAACGCGGTGCCAGATGGGCGTAATGCGGAAGGTGACCGGCCAATAGCTGGGATTCTGCCAGATGGGAGAATCGCGGTCGTTCATGAGCTGATAACCGTTGTCTTTGAACTTTTGACCGAAGTAGTTCAGCATCGGCCACGATTCGTGGCAGGCCGAGCAGCGCAGGCCGTACTTGCGGGCGAAAGCCGGGAGGGCGTTCGCGGGCTGGCTGCAAGTGAGAACGACGGATGCGAGAACCAGTGCGACTGCCGCAAAGGAGGACGCAAACTGCGAGAGGCTGCGAAGATGAAAACGCTTGGAAACGCGCATGGCCGTACTCCTCAGCAGGATCGAATGGGAATCGTGTGGAGCTTGCGGAGTTGACTTACGGTAGATGCCAGAAGCGATGAGCTCGAACAAGAAAATTCCCTCCGCACTACTGCGTGCGAGTGTGGCGGACATGTCTGCGAGGTCCTACCACCTTACCGGAGGTGAATCCTACTACGGGCGAAAGCCGAAGTTCAAGGGGAAGAACGAATTTTTTTTACAATTTTTTTACAACGCCCTTCTGGGGCAAAGTTTTTTCAATTCTTAATGCAGGTTCAAATCATGCAGGTTGGAAACATGGGGCGCGAGTTGACAGGCTTGTGCCCAGCATACGAGACTTTGGTCAGTTGGAAGCGGGGACCATGATGGATTGGCGGAGGAGCGGTGAAGGCGGGGGGAAAGTGGCTCCGAGAAGCGCGTATTCACTGCGCCGGCCGGGTTCCTGGGCGCCGGGGACTGCTCTGATTCTGGCGGTGGTGGCGGCGAGTCCGGTGGCCGGCCGGGACAAAGAAAAGATTTCCTACGGCGAAGGGCTGATCGTCAATATCCCGATGCGCGAGGCGGAAGTGGAGCAGGTGGTCGAGGATGTGGCGCAGAACGGGATCATCCGGGGAACCAAGGAATACAACAAAGACGAATTTGTGAGCGGGGCGAAGGCGGCTACCTCTTCGGCGGTGTTTCCGGCGTGGGCTGAGGGCGGGAAGGTTTTTTACAAAGTGCGCGAACAGGCCATTGACCCGCGCGGCTTCAAGGATGGCGGGGACGTGGGCACGCTGGTGGTGCGCTACGTGGTGCAACCGCAGGGCGATAAGAACACGGTGCTGCGCATCAATGCGCTGTTTGAAGAGAGCTTTCGCAAGACCGTGCACCCCTCGAATGGCGCGGTGGAGAGCGCCGAGTATAAGGACATTCACGATCACCTCGAGGCTATCCAGGTGATGAGAGAACAAACCCTCGAAGCGGAAGAAGAGCGCAAGGAGGCGCGGGCGAAAAAGCTGGGTCAGGCTGCGGCAGACCCAGCGGGATCGGCCGATTTGCAGGCGTCTTCGTCCAAAGCTAACGCGCAGGCGGAGGAGAGCGAGGCGGCCTCGGCGGTGCCGGCTCCAACGCAGGCTCCGACTCCGGATCCAACGGCGGACTCACCGGCGCAGAACGAGGTACGGCTGGCGCCGGGGCAGACCCTCGCCGATCATGTGCAGGAGTTGCGCAAGCAGGTGGAGCGACTGGTGAAGGCTCCGGGGGCGCCGCTGAAATCGGCGCCGTTTCACACGGCGAGCACGCTGCAGTCTTTGACTCCAGGGACCGAGGTGTTGATTCTGATTTCAACACCCTACTGGTACGGCGTGGAAACTCGGGACGGCCAGCATGGGTGGATGATGCGCGACGATCTGGTGCAGCCATGAAGCGAGCGGGATGGGGAAAGCTTCCGCTGGTGGTGACGTTACTGATTGGGATCGCAGCGGCGCAGGCCCGGGGCGGCTACGAGCGGGCTTTCCCGCAGTCGAAGGCGACGGTGGAGCGCGCGCTGAAGCAGATGCAGTCGGCGACGGCGGGACGGCTGCCGGTGCTGGCGGGGTTCGCGATCTCTGCGGATCGCCCTTTAGAGCGCTTTCAGCGCGGCTATTATCAGGCGAAATTTCAGGTTAGCGCTGCGCCTTCGGGCGGGTCCATGGTGCGAGTAACCGCCGAGGTTACGGCGTGGTATGCGGACCCGGCCGGGACACACTCGGGTTACCAGGTATTGGCTTCGAATGGGCGGCTGGAAGCGGATCTGCTCGATCAATTGGCGGATCAATTGGCGGCGCTAGGACCACGAGCCAGTGCGGGCAACTCTGCGAGTGGCGCTTCGCAGCAGCCGGATAAAGCGGAGGCTTCGGCCGAGCCTACGATTTCGGCGCCTTCGCCGCGGCTGCCGGAAGTGGATGGGAAGTTTTCTTCTTCGCTGGCGCAGAGCCTGGAGGCGCGGGAAAAAGGCGGGCAAAAAATCGAGGACAAGGATCCGGATTTGCAGGCCGAGGCGCAGAGCCTCGAAGAGGTGCTCAGAAACCAGTCGCATCCGAAGAATTTGGTGGCGGTGAAGAAATCCGGGACGCCGGTGGTGGCGAGCGCCAGCCTGGCGGCGAAGACTTTGTTTCTGGCCAGCGCGCACGATGAGTTCGAGATGCTGGATTTTAATCGCGATTGGGTGCATGTGCGCATTTCCGGGCTGTCGCGGGGATGGATCTGGCGAAATAATCTGGAGATGCCGAACAGCGTGCCGGATGCGGATGTGCTGCCGGCGCCGACTCCGGCGACCGCGGCGGCGGAGCTGTTTCATGTTTCGCGGGAAGAGAATGCGCCGTTCCCGGGCGACTGGCAGCCGCTGCGCGGCAAGCGCGTGAAGATTCTTTCGGTGGAAGAGACGAATGAGGGGCAGAAGGACGCTGGCTTTCGCGTACGATTAGAATTCGCGAAGTCGCAGCTCGATAAGAGTTATGCGGATTTGGCGAGGCAGCCGCAGGAGTTGGCGGGAGTGGTTTTGATTTTCGACTCGGCCGATGGCGGGATGATGGCGGCTACGCTGGCGACGCTGCAGCAGTGGAAGGCGGGGAAATTATCGGATGCGGGGTTGTGGCATCAGTGTTTTTTTGATCCGCCGGAAACTTTTAGCGAGTCGGGGGCGGCGGCTAGCCAGTAGCTCGGGGGAACCCGAAACGCCACCTGATTTCTCCTCAACTCAGGGCTCAGCACTGGCTCCTCAAACCGGAGGCCCGAATGCGCATCCTATCGAGAGTTACATCTGCCGCTCTTCTGGCAGCATCTTCCCTTCCCGCACAAACTTCGGCATCGGGAGCGGCGGCTCCGCAGACGGCGCGGCAGGCGCTCCTCGAAATGTTCTTTGGACAAGCACCGGATCATCTGGAAAAACATCTCCCGGACGTGACTCGCTGGACTTTTCAGAAACTCGAAGGGGAAATTGGCCAGAGCTTCCTGAGGGGCTTCTCCATGCTGGCAGCGCGAGCCAAGGCAGGAAACGAAAAATTTGAGACCTTCGATTCCGGATCAACGCTGTTCACGCTCGAAACTCCTTACAGCACGGACTACAAGAAGATAGCCATTACGGTGGAAGGGGATCGCTTCCATGACGCCGAGGACGACATTGAGCTGGCGCTGCGTGTGATTCGCAAAGGAGAAAAAGAGGAGGAAGCTTTCCCAATTGTTCCCCACTTCACTTTCTCGATGAAGATGGAATCGCAGGTCTGGCGCCTGAATGAAATCAACCTGACGGTGCGGCTGCCTCTCGCCGATCCGGGTTTTTTAAAGAGCCTCGAGGAGAGCCGGCGTCGCCAAAATGAACAGATGGCGCAGTGGTCGGTGCGCGCGGTGCTCAGAGCGGAGAAGTCGTATCAGGGTACTTTCGGGAGCTTCGCCTGCACGCTCTCGGCGCTTCGAAGCGCGGGCAAAGCAGGCCCAGTCCACCCTGGTTATCTTTACGACGCGCAGTTGGCCGGTGGCAAGAAAAACGGCTACAACTTTTCGATTTCGGGGTGCGACGGCACTGGCTACCAGGCATGGGCTGAACCTGCGACAGCGGACTCGGGCCAGCGTGCGTTCTGCGCGGGCCAGAGTGGCACAATTCGCGCCGCGCCCGATGGGAAAGCGACCACCTGCATCGCCAGCGGCGAAGTCGTCGAGAAAGTGGCCGCCGGCATTTCTTCGCCCGGCGGTGGGTCGCAATTAGAAATTCCTCACCGCGCCATGCCGGACGGGGTCAGCCTTTCCGAGGGCGTAGCGCAGGAACTTCTCCTCAACCAGGTCCAGCCCGTTTATCCGCCGGTAGCGCGAAACGCGAGGATCACAGGGACCGTGGTCCTGAAGGCGCAGATCAGCGAGACGGGCGAGGTCGTAAGCTTGAGCCTGATCTCGGGCCATCCCCTGCTGGCTCCGGCTGCCATGGATGCGGTGAAGCAGTGGAAGTACCGTCCTTACTTGCTGAATGGGAGCCCGGTCGAGGTGAATACGGAGGTCAGGGTGAACTTCGCGCTGAGCGGAAAATAAAATGCTTGCGCTCCCCAGGTGAGATGAGAGGAACGAGGCCCAGTCGGTTCGTTTTGCCGTCTGTTTGAGAGTTTTTAGACATTCGAGAGTTTTTTAGACTTGACTTTCGAAAGTCTTCGGAGTACCTATGCAATCCTTGGCTATTGGTGCAGCCTTGCGCGACCGGCCTGTGCCTGTCTTGGCCGAAACGTATGTTAGAGTAAAAGCCGCGGTACGACAATCACACCACGAAGGTCTCCCATGAGCGCGATGACTCGACCATTAGTGCTGTTAGTACTGTTTCGCAGACGAGCCACGTCGCTGCTGCGCGATTATGCCGAATTAATGAAGGCGCGGGTGACCACGCTGATCATGATGACCGCTTGGTGCGGCTATTATTTCGGAGCGCAGAAGGCTGGGGTATCTTGGCTAAACTGGGGGCTGTTCCACGCTCTGCTGGGGATCGGATTGGTTTCGAGCGGGACGGCCGCGCTGAATGAGGTGATGGAATACAAGGTGGACGCGAAGATGCGGCGGACCGCAATGCGTCCTCTGCCGACAGGGCGAATGAGCCTGGCGCACGCTACCATTGCGGGTCTGCTAGCTACACTGGGCGGCTCTTTTTATCTGGCTTATTTCACGAATCCGCTGACGGGGTTGTTGACCTTTCTGACCTCGTTGGTTTATCTCACCTCTTACACGCCTTTGAAACGGGTGTCGCCAATTTGCACCTTTGTGGGAGCTTTTCCGGGAGCAATGCCGGGAGTTTTAGGGTGGACTGCGGCGCGCGGGCAACTGGAGTGGGGTACGCTGATTTTGTTTGCCATACTTTTTGTTTGGCAATTTCCGCACTTTTTTTCCATCGCATGGCTTTACCGGGAAGACTACGCGGCGGGCGGGATTCTCATGCTGCCGGTGGTCGAAGAAGATGGGCGCTCTACCGCGCGGCGAATTCTGGCGTACTCGGTCATTCTGATTCCGCTGAGCACCTTGCCTAGTTTTTTTGGAATGGCCGGGAAGATTTATTTGGTGGGCGCGGTGGTTTTGGGAATAGCGCTTTTTTATTTTGGGGCGCGGCTGGCGTTTTTGAAGTTGCCGGTGAATAGTCCGCGGTCGAAGAGGATGGCGCGCCAGGTTTTGCAGGCTACCGTGATTTATCTGCCCTTGTTGTTCGCTTTGATGATGGGGAATGCTTTGCGGCCTTAGGCGCGCAGGTGCCGTCCGCCCCCGTTTCCCGGCACTTCCGTGCCGGGCTTTCCTATTCCGCCCCTTCGGCCGGGGCTGGGTCGTTTACCAACCTTGCGCTGTGGGCTGCATTCTCGCGCCGCTTCGCAGCTTACCGGTCCGGGGTTTCTTCTAACTGCACTGTCAGGGTGGTTTCGTTGTCGATGTGGATGGCTTTGCCTTGCTCCAGCGGGGCTGAAGGATCGAGGCTCATGAAATCGTTGATTTGCATATCGCTGCTGGCGAAGAGTTGGTAGTCGCCGGGGGGAATGGTCTGCAACGCGAATCGCCCCGATGGATCGGTCACGGCTCGGCGGTAGGCGCTAAATTGCGAGCGGCGCGAGCCGTTCGGTACCAGCAGGACGGTGATTCCGGAGAGCGGCGTTCCGTCGCGGCTGGAGACCGCCCCATCCACGCGGCCTTTGGCAGGAGCGAGGGTTATATCCGGGGCAGCGGGAGCAGCGCCGCGGGCTACCTCGATTCCGGACTCGAAGACATCGGCGCCGTTGGCGCTGAGATAGAAGCCTGGCGGCACTCCCAGGATATTCAGGCTGTAAGCTCCGTCTGGAATATCGTGAAAAACGAAGCTGCCATCCGCGCTCACCGCGGTGCTGGGAGTGTCGGGCGCAGCGGTTGCGGTTAGAGGATCGCGGGGCTCGAGTTCGACCACCAGCCGGCTGAGATCCAGGTTGTCCCTGGCATCGGCTCGCAGGCGGCCATTGATTTCGGCTCCCGGATTCAATACCACTTCTACATTGCTCACGTTGAGAGCGGAAACCTGAACGGAGACCCGGCCGTAAAGGGTTTTGCCGGCTCCGGTCGGAGGCAGGTCGGCGGCTAGAAGGTAGGAGCCCGAGGGAATGCCATGGAAATCGAAGACTCCGGTTGATCCCGGCGATGGCTCCTTCGGCGAAAAGGTCTGCTTGCCTTGATCGCCCACGAGCACAACGTGCGCACCTTTGGCGGGAAGAGAGGTGGATCCGTTTAAGGCGACGCCTTTCACGCGAAAAGCTCGCACGGGGACAAGATGGATTTCAATGGCGGAGAGTTGCTCGCCTTCGCGCATCGAGAGCGCGACGGAATGTTCGACGTCGGTGGCGGAGGGATAGTAGAGCGGGGCATAGACCTCGCTCTCTTTCGGCTTTACCTCAAGAGATCCCGCGTGGGAGACGCGCAGGTAATAATCGCCACGAGGCAGATTCTCGATGCGATATTCGCCGCGGGCGTTGGTGGAAACCGAAGTGACGCTGTTTAGTTCGGCTTGGCCTTGGCGATAGGAGCGCTTCATAGCCTCGACGGCCGCGTTGCGCAGAGGCTTGCCGGCGGCGTCGGTGACGACGCCACTAATCACTGCGCCGGGAGCGAGGCGAAACTTGAGGTTGGTGAGGCGGTCGCCGGAGCTAACCGAAATCGACTGCCGGGAGAGGCCGGAGCCGGTGCCGCGCTGATTTACATAACCATCGTGCGCGGCAGAGAGGGTGTAGCGGCCTGGGGCTATACCCTGGAGAATGAACTCGCCTTCGGCGTTGGTGGTGGCGGAGGGGTTGTTGACGGACCGGGCTCCACGATTGCGCAAGGAGACGGTCGCGCCTGGAATGGGCTGTTGCGTGACCGAATCCAAGACCGTGCCGGAGATCGACGCTTGGGGTTGGGAGTTGTCCGAGGTCTGGGCGAACAGGCGCGCCGAGGCTAAAGCAATCAGGATCGCTGCCTGGAAGATGCGTTTCATGAGAAGGCCCGGACCTTGCCTATTTTCTCATGTTGCGAAAAGAATGGTGGGGTCAGAGCAGTTAGCAGTTAGCAAAGCCCGGCGGGGTTGGATGTACGTTTCTTGATAGAGATACGGGCGCTTGGCCAAGCGCCAATTGCCAGGCGCCAACTGCCGAGCTCCGGCTACTGGATGGAGCTGCCGACTTCGGAGAAGACATTGCTGGCGTTCGAGCCGATGAGACGGACTGTGCCCACGACTATGACCAGAATGACGGCCAGCATCACGGAGTATTCGGCGACGTCCTGGCCTTCGTCGTTTTGCCAGAGGTTTTGCCGGATCGTTTGCAATACGTCGTTCATAATTTCTCCTCGGTTCAATGGGCTCCTGACATCACGGACTTAGCTTCGGGCCGAGTGCTGGCGTTCGAAAGCGGCAGTCCCCAGGGTTCTTTCTCCTGCGCGACTGCTTTGAGGCCGAGTTGATACTCGCTGGTCCCGGCCAACAGCCTGCTCCAGACTACGGTGAAATCTTTTCTGCGCTGGCGATAAAAGATGCTGAGGGTGGCCGGCGTTTGCACTTGCTGGCGGAGCGCGCCGATGCGAGTGCCGCTGGCAGTAAGATCGAGAGTGTGGGCGAGCGCTTCAAACGAGGCGCCGGCAGCGTCGGTACCGCGGACGCGCACGGGCAGAACCGCCTGCGTGCGGTCCTGGCGACGCCGGTTGTTCTTGATCCTGCTTGCTGGCATGGGTGACCTGATAGAAGTTTGCAACATTTGAAAGTAGAGCGGAATGGCCCTGACGTGTGGGGCACAAAGGTAACGAGCAAGGGGCAGTTATCGGTTACGGATCGGGAGTGAACGGTTGGCGGTCGGCAGCTTTTGTTTCTTTCTGCGGCGGCGCGATACAATCAATAAATTAGGAGATCTTCAGCGAATGTCCAGCGCGCACGCCGTTGAGCCTGTGGTCCGGCTGCTTCCGTTCGAAACCTGGGAATCTAAACTGCCAGCCTTATCCGAGCGATATCGTGAAAACCACCCTTGTCCGCATATTCTTCTGCAGGATTTTCTTTATCCGGAAGTCGCCGCGGCCATGGCGGAGGAATTTCCCCAGCCCACCAGCGCCGCCTGGACCCAGTACAAACACGCCAACGAAAACAAACTCGGCATGGCGAAACGCCAGCTCTTTCCGCCAACGATTGCGGCGGTTACCGACGAACTGAACTCGCCCGAGTTTGTCGCCTGGATTTCCGAACTCACCGGAATTCCCAACCTGATGGCCGATCCCATGTTGGAGGGTGGAGGACTGCACCAGTCCGGCCCCGGCGGCTATCTGAACGTGCATACCGATTTTTCCATGCACCACTTTCAACCCAACTGGCACCGCCGCGTGAACCTGATCCTTTATCTCAATCCGGGCTGGAATGAAAGCTGGGGCGGATCCATCGAGCTATGGGAGCGCAAGCAAGGCAAGGTGGCCAGCTGCGCCGCGAAATATCTGCCGCTGCTCAATCACGCGCTGATTTTCACCACCGACGAGCGCTCGCTGCACGGCTTTCCTGACCCGCTGACCTGCCCCCAGGGCCAGTCGCGCAAGAGTCTTGCGCTCTATTACTACACCGTCGATCGCGACAAGATGGTCACCAGCCATTCCACCGATTATTTCGCCCGCCCGCAGGATGGCTGGGTAAAGTCGGTCATGATCTGGATGGATAAAAAAGCGGTTGACCTCTACTCGCGAGCCAAGGCGCGCTTCGGATTCTCCGACGAGTACGCCAGCAAAGTGCTGGGCTTTCTCTCGCGAAAAAAATAGACCCTCGGACTTCACTCCGATCCGGCCCGAGGGTCCAGCGCACCCCGCTTAACTATTTCTTCTTCTTTTTTTTCCTTTTCCTTCATCCTTGTCGCCGTCCTCGTCTTTGTGAGACCTCTTCTTCTCCCGCTCCGGCTCGTCGAACTTGATTCGCGAGGCCAGCCGATGCACGCTACGCTGCAGATTCTTAAGCTCGCGCTTGAGTTCCAGGATTTCAGGTTCAAGCGCGGACTCCTCGCCGCAGCAGCATTCTTCACGGGTCTCGCGGCAGCAGCACTCCGAGCGCTCCGCTTCGTCGCAGCCGCAGCCGTGCCTCTTCGGCTTGTGATGGCTGAAGCTCATGCAGTGCGAGCTGATGCCGTTCGCCACAACGCAGATGTCGTAATGCCCAGGCGGCAAGTGTGGGATCGTAAAGCGGACCGACTGCAGCGAATCGCCAGTAGCGACGCCCATGGTGCTGAAGTCATAGGTCCGGGCGTAATAAATTTCGTGGCTGTGAATGTTGCGCAGCCGCACCAGCGGATAGTTGGTGCAGGGGGAGCAATCGTCGCCGTACATATTCGCCTGCGAGAATCCATTCAACTTTTTGCCCTCGATGATGTAATAGTCCGCAGGTGAGCCGTGGGGAATGACGGCCTCGATGGTCGGGCGCCAGTGCTCCTCCGGCCCGCCTTTGGGCGTATAAACCTGCACCTCTTTCGAACTGGGACTGAACAGCACCTGGCCGGTGGGCGTAAGCATGAACCGGCTCCAGTAAAGTTGATCCCCGTTGTTTGGCGGAGTCGGCGCCTGCGTCAAAGTACTGGTGAAGGGATCGTACTCAAAAAAAGAAATGGGAGATCCCCAGTTGTTGAACTCGAAGGGCGCCGATGCTACCAGCACATGGCCGTTAGGCATGAGGCTCGCCGGGCAGTCGTTGCAAACCATTGTTTTGCCGCCGACTTTCGGGATGTTAGGTCCCGCAACCCAGGTGCCCGTGCCCAACGGGTGAGACGGCGGAGTGTAGATCGCGGTCTTGCCTTGGCCCGCGCTGTCGGCCGCTCCAAAGAAGATAACTTTGCCGTCGTACATCAGCATCGCCGGTCCAATCTCGCTCATCACGGGGTCGACCAGAGTTACAGGCACCACTCCTTCGTCCTTCCAGGTGTCGGTGGCAATGATGTATTTTTGAGCTCGGTAAGGCGGGAAGCACTCCACGGTAAGAATGGTGTGATCGTGCAGGAGCACCCAGCTCTCTTCATTGGTCCGAACCGGCTGTGCGGCAGCGTTAGACCACGAGTTGGTGGTGGGATCGTAAATAGTGCAGTCGCCCGAGAGCAGCGCGCCGATCATGAAGCGGCCGTCGGGAAAGACGCAGCAGGCGGCATCGCCCACCTGCAGCCAGCCCGGAGGCGACGGCAATGGATCCCATGCATCCGCGACAGGATCGTAGATCTGCCCCAGGTTGGTGTCTCCACCGGCGCCGCTGTCTTCGCCGCCGATCAAGATGATGCGCCCGTCTTTGAGCATTCCCGATGCGTAGTACCTGCGCCAAATGGCCATGTCCGCGAGTGGAGACCATGTGCCCTTGAGGTAGCTGCCTTCGCCATCGGGGGTCAAAGCGTACCAGTGTGGGGTTCCGTCTTCCTGTACCATCACTCGGCCATCCGACAGAAGGATCATCGAACTGGTATTAAAGGTCGGCTGGTTAACCAGCCCCTGCCATGAGCCTGCCATTAGATTGTCTCCTTTCGAACTGGGGAAGGGGGTAAGCTGCTGTTGGGATAGTGCCAGCAGGGGTAAAAACGTTTCACGGAGGGAAGCAGGGTTGCGGGAGGCGTTTGTCTGCGAGCTGGCTGAAAGCTTTCTTGGCCGCAGTGTTTTTTAAGAGTGCGGCTTTTAGCCGCGGCGTCATTAAAATCGATTGGGATTTAGCCACTGCAGAGCTTGATCCACGAGGAGAGCGTATTCCGAGGTGAACTCATGACTGACCTGGCTGCTCATTACTTAGAGGAAGCCTGTCGCCAGTTCCGCGGCCACAAGCGTATGGCTGAAGGCGCCATGGAACAACTGCGCGACGAAGATTTCTTCGTCACCCTCGACCCCGAATCGAACTCGGTCGCGATTCTGGTGCAGCATCTCGCCGGCAACATGCGCTCCCGTTTCACCGACTTCCTCACAACCGACGGCGAAAAGCCCGACCGCTTTCGAGACCAGGAATTCGAAGCCAAAGCGGCCACTCGCGCCGACGTGATGCAGCGCTGGGAAGAGGGCTGGAGCCGCGTCTTCGCCACCATCGAATCACTCAAGCCCGAAGATGTTATGCGCACAGTAACCATCCGCGGCGAACCCCACACCGCGCTCCAGGCCATCAACCGCCAAATCGCGCACTACGCGCAGCATACCGGGCAAATCGTCTTCCTGGCCAAGCACCTGCGCTCGAGCGAGTGGAATATGCTCAGCATTCCTCGCGGCAAGTCAGAGGAATACAAGGTCAAGTCCCGGAAGACATAGGACCGAGATAGGCAACGAGAAAGTACTCTCACTATTGCCCCCAGGTACCGCGCCAGCTTGTAGCCATAGTCGAAGTTATTCTGCCCATCCGTTGCGTAACTCCCAACTGCCACGATCTTGCCACCCAACTGAATGGCCAGAGCGTTGGCAGTGACGAAGTCACCTGCGAAAGAAGTGATGAGGGTACCGTTGGATCCGAATGTGGTGTCCAGTTTTCCCGTGGGTGTATACCGGGCCAGCGCAAACCCGAGCGCCTGGGTTGGGCGTCCCCAGCACCGCGATTTCGCCACTGGACTGAACACCCGGAGGTGTTGACGTTGGGGAAGCCGCTGAGGGCGGTCAGAGTCCCGCCGTGAGAGCCGAATTTTCCATCAGTGACGCCTCCGCCCTGATAGCGGGACACTGCAAATCCGGTTGACAGTGCGGTAGGCTGCTGATAACACTCCCGCCTACGAGGAACTCTCCAGTGGCCAGAGGAACCATAGCATTGGCAGGTCCGGTAGTGGCGAACTGTCCGTTAATTCCGAAACTCGTGTCCAGCGTTCCCTTGGCCGTATATCGGGTCACGAACCCGCTGGCCTCAAAGTCAGAAGCAGCCAGGGCGGAGGCAACCAAGATCTTCCCGTTGGGAAGAAGCGCTAGTGCGGTGGCGCTATCGCCCGCGAGCCTCGCCCCGTTCCCGCTTCCAAAAGTGGGATCAGGCTCGCCATCTGACAAAAAACGCAGGAGCAGAAAACGATCCGCGACAACGATCTTACCGTCCGGCTCGACTCCGACCGCGCTCGTATCTCCGGGTATACCCGAGAACGCCACAATCCCAGCCTTTCCGAACGTTGGGTCAAGACTTCCGTTTGTAGCGTACCGAACCACATCTATGGTGATGCCTCCGCCGCCCACGGCTACAATCTTTCCATCCGTCTGCAGGGCGATCGCCGTAAAGGGCGAAACGTTGGGCGTAACCGCAATGCCAGAACTTCCAAACCTTGGGTCCAAGCTGCCATCGGTGTTGTAGCGAGCGACCGCGGCAGTGGGGAAACCACTACTGGTAGGGGCTCCGCCGCTGACCAGGATTCTCCCATCCGTCTGAATCGTGATAGCGTTGGCCGTGGCTATATTGCCCTGGCCCAGTTGAATTCCGAAGTCCGTAGTTACAATGCCTCCGGTGCCGAAGGAAGGATCGAGCTGGCCTGCTTGCGCGACAGCAAGCGTGGGAGCGACCAGTGAAGTCGACAGAACCAACACCAATCAAAGATGCGCGGCGCGACGAGGCACTCGTACTCATAAGATCTCGTTTTCCTGTCGAACGAGCGTTGGGATTGTGGGTGGACCCATTTCACAAGGGCAGCGGGGACGTCATCACCGTGCGCACCACAACTTGTCAAGAGATTGTCACCAGTTTGTAAAAAGCTCAGCCATCTTGGCATTGCATGAATGTTCGCCGGCCACAGCGCGGCAAACCGTTTTCGGCGTCCCAGACGTCCCGCGGTCTTTCCGCGGTGCTAGAATCAAGCGTTTTGTGTCTCTGTCAAACTCATAGGAAATCTTCATGCAGTCCAATATGTTGGCCGTAGTAAAACCGAAATCCGCACCCGGCGCCGAGATTCGAGAGGTAAAAGTCCCCGCCTTCGGCGCCAGAGACGTCCTGGTCAAAGTCAAGGTTGCATCCATCTGCGGCACCGACCTGCACATTTACAACTGGGACCGCTGGGCTCAGAACCGCATTCATCCTCCTCTGATCCCCGGCCACGAATTCTGCGGTGAGGTCGCCGCCTTCGGCGACGAAGTCACCAGCGTGAAAGAAGGCGACTTCGTCTCCGCCGAGATGCACGTGGCCTGCGGTAAGTGCCTGCTCTGCCGCACCGGCGAAGCTCACATCTGCCAGAACGTAAAAATCATCGGCGTCGATGCCGACGGAGCCTTCGCCGAATACGTGGTCATCCCGGAATCGAATATCTGGAAGCTCGATCCCGCCATTCCGCTCGATTACGCCTCGATTCTCGATCCGCTCGGCAACGCAGTTCATACCGTGCTCGCCGGAGAAATCGCCGCCAAAACCGTGGCTATCACCGGATGCGGCCCCATCGGCCTCTTCGCCATTGCGGTTGCCAGAGCCGTGGGCGCGACCAGCGTGTTTGCCATCGAAGTGAACGAGCACCGCCGTAAGATCGCGCACGAGATGAAAGCCGATTACGTTCTCGACCCGTCGAAAGAAGATGCGAAAACGATCGTGCTTGAGGCGACCGGCGGCTTGGGCGTCGATGTCGTGCTCGAAATGGCCGGCCATCCCGACTCCATTCGGACTGCGTTCGACATCGTGCGCCGCGGCGGAAGAATTTCTCTCCTCGGCCTGACCTCGAAACCCATCTCGCTGAACTTTTCCGAGGACATTATTTTCAAAGGCATCACGGTGCAGGGCATCAACGGCCGCCGTATGTATCAGACCTGGTATCAGATGACGGCCTTGCTCAAGGCCGGAAAACTCGATCTGCGTCCCGTGATCACCGACCGCATCTCCATGAAGGATTTCTCCACCGCCATGGAGCGGCTGAAAACCGGCGAGGCCAGTAAGATTCTGGTGTATCCGAACGGCGTGAAATGAGGGTGATCCATGGATGGTGTGGCGCGGGCACTGCTGCCCGCGAACCGCGCGGCTCGGCGTAGCTGGTAAAATCGAATGCCAAGGCCAAGGTTCGTCTGACCCGCAAGCTTGGCGCCTCGGGACATGTCGGCAAAGAAAACATTATTCGCGAAGATCTGGGACGCCCACATGGTCGCGCAGCCGGCCGGTCGGTCGCCCATTCTCTACATCGATCTGCACCTGGTGCATGAGGTCACCTCGCCCCAGGCTTTCGACGGCCTGCGAGCCGCGGGCAGAAAAGTTCGCCAGCCGGCACGCACCGTGGCCACGGTCGATCACAACATTCCCACCGAGCCTCGCGGAACTCCGATCACCGACAGGATCGCGGCGCGGCAGATCGAAGCGCTGCAGAAAAATTGCAGAGAATTCGGTGTCCGCCTTTTTGACATGGATTCGCCCGATCAGGGTATCGTGCACGTGATCGGCCCCGAGCTCGGGCTCACGCAGCCGGGTATGACGATGGTCTGCGGCGACAGCCACACCAGCACCCACGGCGCGTTCGGCGCGCTCGCCTTCGGCATTGGAACTTCAGAGGTGGAGCACGTTCTGGCCACACAGTGCTTGCCTCAGCAGAAGCCCAAGACGCTGAAGATCGACGTGCGCGGAAAGCTCTCCGAAGGCGTGACCGCAAAAGATGTGGCGCTCGGCATCATCGGCCAGATCGGCACCGACGGCGCCACCGGGCATGTGATCGAATACTGTGGCGAAGCTGTGCGCGGTCTTACCATGGAAGGCCGCATGACGTTGTGCAACATGAGCATCGAGTCCGGAGCCCGAGCCGGCTTGGTCGCGCCCGACGAGACCACATTCGCCTACGTGAAAGGCAAGCGCTTCGCCCCGCGGGATGGCGAATGGGAGCAGGCTCTGGAACGTTGGCGCAGCCTGCCCAGCGACGAAGCGGCGCAGTTCGATCAAGTGATCGAGATCGATGCCGCGCGGCTTTCGCCTTTTGTGACCTGGGGAACCAATCCCGGCATGGTGGCTCCCGTCACAGGCCGCGTGCCCGAAGTGGCCCAACTTTCCGATTCCGATCGCCGCGCTACCGAACTGGCTTTGCAATACATGGGCCTCGAACCTGGCAAGCGCATCGAAGAGATTGGCATCGACCGTGTCTTCATCGGCTCCTGCACCAACTCGCGCCTGGAAGATTTGCGCGCGGCGGCGCGCGTGGCCAAAGGTCATCACGTAAGTTCGAAGGTGCGCGCCATGGTTGTGCCCGGATCGCAAAGCGTAAAGCGCGCCGCGGAACAAGAAGGCCTGCACCAGATTTTTCTCGACGCCGGCTTCGAATGGCGTGAGTCGGGATGCTCGATGTGCCTGGGCATGAATCCCGACATCTTGCAGCCCGGCGAGCGTTGCGCTTCAACCAGCAACCGCAATTTTGAAGGTCGCCAGGGCCGCGGCGGGCGGACGCATCTGGTGAGCCCGATGATGGCGGCGGCGGCGGCGATTGCCGGGCACTTCACCGATATTCGAGAATGGAAGTATCGATGACGGTAGGACCAAGGCGGTTCCAGGCCTGGCCGGGCGGAGCCCGGCAGTGCCGGGACGCCGAGGATGGAAAAATCAGAGTCCGCTGCAGCGGACGACGCGTGGTTTGCGCGAAGAAAAATCCCATGAAACCATTTCGTGAACATCGCGGCCGCGTGGCTCCGCTGGACCGAGTCAACGTCGATACCGACCAAATCATCCCCAAGCAATTTCTCAAGCGCATCGAGCGCACCGGCTTCGGCCAATTTCTTTTTTACGATTGGCGCTTCTCGGCCGAGGGAAAAAAGATGGCCGGCTTCATCGTTGATGAACCGCGCTACCAGGGCGCAAGCATTCTAGTCGCGGGCAGAAATTTTGGCTGCGGCTCGTCGCGCGAGCACGCGGTGTGGGCGCTGGCCGATTTCGGCTTTCGCGCCGTGATCTCCTCTTCGTTCGCCGATATCTTCGCCAACAACAGCACCAAGAATGGCTTCCTCAGCGTGCGCCTGAGCGACGATGAAGTTGCGGAACTCATGAAGCGTTCGAGCGAAATCCAAAACTACGAGCTCACCATCGACCTGGAGCGTTGCCAGGTCCGCGACGACAAGGGCTTCCTCGCCCGGTTTTCTGTGGATGAATTCGTGCGCCACTGCCTGCTGAATGGGCTCGACGATATCGGTCTCACGCTGCAACACGAGGCGGAAATTTCCGCTTACGAAGCCCTTCATCCCGCGCCCGCTGGGCTGCACGCCCCACAACCGTAAAGCGAAGGTCAACCCGAGTAAAGATTTGTAAAATATTCGCCCCAGGCTTGACCCGTGCCGCGCCGAAGTTGATGCTGGTTTCGGGCGGCATTACTATTGCTTCTGCGTTTCGGTTCCTGCCTGAATCTCCGGGAGACGAGGGCTCGAAAAAGCCCGGCCGTTTCGCGGCCAGAGTTTCCGCGACCGAATGGACATGAAAACGTCTAATCAAGGGCGAGATCAGCGCCGATCGTGTGAAGCTCGAGTCCGTATAAAACCGTGAACAAAACTCCTTTCGTTCTTCCTAAACCAGTGACCCACGCCGCGGCTGTGCTCGCGGTTCTGGTGCTCTCAGCGCTTATCGCCTGCAGCAACTCCGAGTCCAAGCAGCAGCAGGCCCAGGCTGCCGGGCCCCACACCGTCTCCGTGGCCGTGGCCACGGTGCAGCAACAGGATGTCCCGGTTTATCTCGTAGGACTGGGCTCGGTAACGGCGTTCTACACGGCGAACATCAAGAGCCGCGTCGATGGCCAGATCATGCGCGTGAACTTTGCCGAAGGCCAGACCGTGAAGCAAGGCGATCTGCTGATCGTGATCGACGCTCGTCCCTACGAAGTGCAACTGGAGCAAATGCAGGCCCAGCTCTTCAAAGATCAGGCCACTCTGCGCGACGCCAAATTGAATCTGGATCGCTATACCACGCTGATCCCTTCCGGCAGCATCGCGCAGCAACAGGTGGATACGCAAAAATCTCTGGTCGATCAGCTCGATGGCCAGGTGCGCACCGATCAGGCGCAGATCGATAACGCCAAGCTGCAAATTGTCTACTGCAATATCACCGCGCCTTTTACGGGCCGTGTCGGATTGCGCCAGGTCGACCCCGGCAACATCGTGCATGCGGCCGACACCAACCCCATGCTCGTGCTCACCCAACTGCAGCCCATTGCAGTGATCTTTACTCTGCCCGAGGATCAGTTGCCGATGGTGGCGCAGCATATGAAGAACTCCACGCTGCAAGTGGACGCTTACAGCCGCGACGATCAAAACAAGCTGGCCACGGGCAAACTCATGACCATCGATAATCAAATCGACCAGACCACGGGCACCGCAAAACTCAAGGCCGTATTCGATAACAACGACAATCGCCTGTGGCCGAACCAGTTTGTGAACGCCAGCCTGCTGCTCGAAACCAGAAAGAACAGCACCGTGCTGCCCACGGCGGCTGTGTTGCGCGGGCCGCAGGGCGCTTACGTCTACGCCGTGAAGCCCGATAACACGGTGGAAGCGCGGCCCATCACGATTTCCCTGACCCAGGGCAACACCACGGTGGTCACCGCCGGTTTAACCCGCGGCGAAACGGTAGTCACCGACGGCCAGGACAAACTGCAAACCGGCAGCAAGATCGAGCCGCGCAACGGCGCGCCCAGCACGGCGAGCGGCTCCAAGGGTAGCAGCGGCTTCTCAGGAATCCCAGCCTCATGAGTCCTTCGCGTTTATTCATTCTCCGGCCGGTGGCGACCACGCTGTTGATGGTGGGAGTGCTGCTGGTGGGCTGGGTTGCGTTCCTGCAGTTGCCCGTTTCCGCTCTTCCCGAAGTCGATTACCCCACCATCCAGGTGGTCACGTTTTATCCGGGAGCCGATCCCGAGGTGATGGCGTCTTCGGTGACCTCGCCGCTCGAGCGGCAGTTTGGGCAGGTCCCCGGCCTCAGCCAGATGACCTCGACGAGTTCGTTGGGCAGTTCGGTGATCACGCTGCAGTTCGGCCTCGATCAAAATATTGACGTCGAGGAGCAGCAAGTGCAGGCCGCGGTGAACGCGGCGGCGACATTCTTGCCAACGGATCTACCCAACCCTCCAATTTACAACAAAGTCAATCCCGCCGACTCTCCGATTCTCACCCTGGCGCTGACTTCGGGTTCACTCGCCCTCTCGAAGGTGGAGGATCTGGCCGACACCGCGCTGGCGCAGAAGATCTCGCAACTGCCGGGGGTGGGACTGGTTTCGATCAGCGGCGGACAAAAGCCCGCCGTGCGCGTGCAGGTGAATCCAACGGCGCTGGCGTCCTACGGCTTAAGCCTCGAGGATGTGCGCACGGCGCTGGCCCAGGCGAACGTCGATCAGGCCAAGGGCGTCATCGATGGTGCGCGGCAGTCCTACACCATCGGCGCCAACGATCAGCTTTTTTCGAGCGAGCAGTACAAGCCCATCGTGATCGCCTATCGCAACGGTGCGCCGGTGCGGCTGAGCGATGTGGCCAACGTGATCGATGGCACGGAAAATACCTTGCTTGCGGCCTGGATGAACTCGACCCCGGCCGTGATCGTAAACATTCAGCGCCAACCGGGCGCGAACATTATCAGCGTCGTCGACCGCATCAAAAAGCTGCTGCCGCAGCTGCAGGCTTCGCTGCCTTCGGCCGTAAAAGTTCAGATTCTCACCGACCGCACCACCACCATCCGCGCCTCGGTGAAAGATGTCGAGTTCGAATTGGCCTTGACCATCGTGCTGGTGGTCATCGTCATTTTCTTTTTCCTGCGCAATCTGCGCGCCACTTTCATTCCCAGCGTCGCGGTCCCGCTCTCGATCGTGGGAACGTTCGGCGTGATGTACTTGCTCGGCTACAGCCTGAACAATCTCACGCTCATGGCCTTGACCATCTCCACCGGCTTCGTGGTCGACGATGCCATCGTCATGATCGAAAACATCGACCGCTACCTCGAAGCGGGGGAGTCGCCGCTGGACGCGGCTCTGAAAGGCTCCGGGCAAATCGGCTTCACCATCGTCTCGCTTACCGTCTCGCTGATCGCCGTGCTGATTCCGCTGTTATTCATGGGCGACATCGTTGGCCGCCTGTTCCGCGAATTCGCGGTGACCCTGGCGGTCACGATTCTTGTCTCGGCGGGAGTTTCTCTCAGCCTTACGCCGATGATGTGCGCCAAGCTGCTCAAGCATCGCAAGGAAGGCGAGAAGGGCCGCTTCTACGAGGTCACCGAAGATTTTTACAACCGCGTAATTGCGTTGTACGGGCGTAGTGTGAAGTGGGTTCTGAAACATCAGACCGCCACCCTGCTCGTAACCTTCGGCACGCTGGTTCTGACTCTGGTGCTATACGTAATCGTCCCCAAAGGATTTTTTCCGGTCCAGGATACGGGCGTAATCCTCGGAATCTCCGAAGCTCCGGACGATGTCTCCTTCACCGCCATGTCGCAGCGCCAGCAAGAGTTGGCGAAGGTGATTCTCAAAGATAAAGATGTCGAGAGCCTGTCCTCGTTTATCGGCGTCGACGGCACCAATACCACGCCCAACAGCGGCCGTATTCAAATCAACTTGAAGCCGCGCGACGAGCGCAACGACGATGCCTCCGCGATCATTCGCCGGCTGCAACCGGAGCTGGCCAAGGTCGAGGGCATCACGCTCTACATGCAACCGGTGCAGGATCTGACCGTCGAAGACCGCGTCAGCCGCACCCAGTTTCAATATTCGATTGAAGACGCCGACGCGCAGGAGCTCGCGCTGTGGACTCCCAAGCTGGTCGACAAATTGCGCCGGCGCCCGGAGCTGCGCGACGTAGCCACCGACCAGCTCAACGGCGGACTCAGGACCAATATCAGCATCGACCGCGATACCGCCTCGCGCCTCGGAATCCTGCCCCAGGCCATCGACAACACGCTCTACGACGCCTTTGGCCAGCGGCAGGTTTCCATCATCTTTACGCAGCTGAATCAATATCACGTGGTGCTGGAAGTCATGCCCACGTTCGCGCAATCGCCCGACGCCATGAACGACGTCTACGTTCGCCCCAGCAGCGCCACCCCCAACAGCGCCGCGCCCACGGCCAATGCGGCCGCGCCCATCACCAGCGGAACTCCGGTTCCCATCAAGACTTTCATCCGCATGCACTCCGGCAACGCCGCTTTAGCCGTGAACCATCAGGGGCAATTCCCCGTAGTGACGCTCTCCTTCAATCTCGCGCCCGGGGGCTCGCTCGGCGACGCGACTCGCGCCATTCAGCAAGTGGAAAAAGAAATTCAGCTCCCCGCCAGCATTCACGCGTCGTTCCAGGGCACGGCCGCCGCGTTTCAGAATTCGCTTTCGAGCGAGCCCTTCCTCATTCTCGCCGCCATCATCACCGTCTACATCGTGTTGGGTGTTTTATACGAAAGCTACATTCATCCCATCACGATTCTCTCCACGCTGCCGTCGGCGGGCGTGGGCGCGATTCTGGCTTTGCAGATCACGGGCAACGATCTCACCGTCGTAGCGTTAATCGGAATCATTCTCTTGATCGGCATCGTGAAGAAGAACGCCATCATGATGATCGACTTCGCGCTCGAAGCCGAGCGCGAGGAACACAAGCCACCCGAGGAAGCGATCTTCCAGGCGTGCCTGCTGCGCTTCCGCCCCATCATGATGACCACGATGGCGGCGCTGCTCGGCGGCCTGCCGCTGGCGCTGGGCTCCGGTACCGGCGCGGAGTTGCGGCGGCCGCTTGGCATCACCATCGTGGGCGGGCTGATTCTCAGCCAGTTGCTGACGCTCTACACCACGCCGGTGGTTTATCTTTGGTTCGACCGGCTGGCGCAAAGATTTGAAAAGTACAAGATCGGCAATCCCATTCCGCATGAGTTTCCGGCGGATTGAGTGGGCCAACTAAAGCATGAGTATTTCGGCTCCATTTATTCGGCGACCGATTGGCACGTCCCTGCTGGCGGCGGCGCTGTTGCTGTCCGGCATTCTCGCCTTCAATTACCTGCCGGTGGCTTCGTTGCCGCGTGTGGATTTTCCTGTGATCAGCGTGGGCGCGCAGCTGCCGGGGGCCGACCCGCAGACCATGGCATCGGCCGTGGCCACGCCGTTGGAGCGCCAGTTCGGACGCATCTCGGGCGTGAACCAGATGACATCTTCGAGTCAACTGGGCTCGACCGCCATCGCGTTGCAATTTGATTTGAACCGCAACATTGATGCCGCGGCGCGCGATGTGCAGGCGGCCATCAACGCCGCGCGCAGCCAGCTTCCTACCAATCTGCCGAGCAATCCGACCTATCGCAAAATCAATCCCGCGGACGCTCCCATCCTGATTCTGGCGCTCACCTCGGACACGGTTCCGGTAGCGCGTCTGTACGACACCTCCGATTCGATTCTGGCGCAAAAGCTATCGCAGGTGAATGGAGTTGGGCAGGTTTTTACCTACGGCTCGGCACCCCCGGCGGTACGCGCCGAAGTGAACCCGATGCTGCTCAACAAACTCGGTGTTGGGTTGGACACGGTACGCAACGCGCTCAATCTCGCCAACGCGAACGAGGCCAAAGGTCAAGTATCGAACCCAGCCACATCCTCGACGATCAGCGATAACGATCAGCTATTTACCGCGGATCAGTATCGGCCGCTGATCGTCGCCTACCACAACGGCGGCCCGGTGCGACTTGGAGATGTGGCCGATGTCCAGGACTCGGTGGCGGACGTGCGTAACGTTGGCCTGGCCAACGGCAAACCCGGAGTGCTGGTGATTATTTTTCGGCAGCCGGGGGCCAACATTATCCAGACGGTTGACCGCGTGCGCGCCCTGATGCCGTATCTCCAGTCCTCGATTTCACCGGCCATCAAGCTGGAAGTGGTGATGGACCGCACGGTCACCGTTCGCGCCTCGGTGAAGGACATCGAATCCACACTGCTGATTTCGATCGTGCTCGTGATCCTGGTTGTGTTCGTCTTCCTGCGCACGGTACGCGCCACGGTGATTCCCAGCATCGCCGTACCTCTTTCGCTGGTCGGCACTTTCGGCGGGATGTACCTGCTCGGCTACAGCCTGGACAATTTGTCTTTGATGGCGCTGGCCATCTCCACCGGATTCGTGGTCGATGACGCCATCGTCGTGCTGGAGAACATCACGCGTTACGTGGAACAGGGCATGGACGCGGTAACGGCTGCCTTCAAGGGCGCCGCTGAAATCGGCTTTACGGTGCTCTCCATGAGCCTTTCCCTGGTGGCCGTTTTCATTCCCCTGCTCATGATGGGTGGAATTGTAGGCCGGCTGTTTCGCGAGTTCGCGGTAACTTTGAGCATCGCGATCGCCGTGTCGCTGCTGGTTTCGCTGACCACCACGCCGACGATGTGCGCGAAGTTCCTGAGGCCATCCCGCACGAAGCAGCGGCATAATCTTTTTTATCGCAGCAGCGAATGGTTCTTCGACGGCCTGCTGGCCACCTACCGGCGCTCACTGCAATGGGTGCTGTGGCACCAACCTTTGACGTTGGCCGTGACCATTCTCGTCGCTTGCCTGAGCGTCTACCTCTACATCAAGGTGCCCAAAGGCTTTTTCCCGCAGCAGGATACGGGGCGGCTCATGGGCGCGGTGCAGGCCTCGCAGGATATTTCCTTCCAGGCCATGAGCGACAAGATGGAGCAGTTCGTGACCATCGTGTTGCAGGATCCGGCGGTGGACACGGCCGTCGGCTTTGCGGGCGGAGGCTCGGCCACAAACCAGGGCAGGTTCTTCGTGATGCTGAAGTCCATCGATCAGCGCAGTCCCTGCCATCATCGCCACTTTTGGCAATCCTGCCCCAGCGTAACCGCCGACGATGTGATCAATCGCCTGCGTGGCAAACTGGCCGCGGTCCCGGGTGCGACGCTCTTCCTGCAATCGGCGCAGGATCTGACGCTCAGCCCGCGCCTGGGGCAAGCCCAATACCAGTTCACCCTGCAGGGCGAGGATTTGAAGGAACTCAACAACTGGGGACCGCTGTTGCTGCAGAAAATGCGCGCCCTGCCCGAGCTACGCGACGTCAACACCGATCAGCAGGATAAAGGATTGCAAGCGCAATTGGTGATCGACCGCGACACCGCCAGCCGCCTGGGCGTAGCCGCGCAGGATATCGACAACGCGCTCTATGACGCCTTCGGCCAGCGCCAGGTTTCCACCATGTACCGCCCGCTCAACCAGTATCACGTGGTCATGGAAGTCGCGCCCGAGTTTCAGCAAACCACCGAAGCTCTGCAAAATATTTATCTGCGCTCCTCGAGCGGCACTCCGATTCCGCTGGCAGCGTTCACCCACTTCTCGCCCTCGAATATTCCCCTCGCGGTAAATCACCAGAGCCAGTTTCCTTCGGTCACCATTTCCTTCAACCTCGCCCCGGGAATTTCTCTGGGCCAGGCCACCATCGCCATCGACCAAGCGCAACGCAGCATCGGCTTTCCCAGTACCATTCAGGCGAGCTTCCAGGGCACGGCGGCGGCGTTTAAGGATTCCCTTTCGAGCGAGCCGGTCCTGATCCTCACCGCGCTCATCACCGTCTACATCGTGCTGGGCATGCTTTACGAGAGCTACATTCATCCCATCACGATCTTGTCGACGCTGCCTTCGGCGGGCGTGGGCGCACTGTTGGCGCTGCTGATCACGCACAACGAACTGAACGTGATCGGAACCATCGGCATCATCCTGCTGATAGGACTGGTAAAAAAGAACGCGATCATGATGATCGACGTGGCCCTCGAAGTGGAACGTACGCAAGGCAAGAGGCCGGTCGACGCCATCTACGAAGCCTGCCTGCTGCGCTTCCGCCCCATCATGATGACCACCATGGCCGCGCTTCTCGGGGGCTTGCCGCTAGCCTTAGGCACGGGCACCGGCTCCGAACTTCACAGGCCGCTCGGCATCACGATCGTCGGAGGATTGATCGTAAGCCAGGCCTTAACCTTATTCACGACCCCGGTCGTCTATGTGTATCTCGACCGCCTGCGCCTAGCCTTTCGCGGCGGCGAAGCCCATTCCCTCCCGCAACCCCCAGCCCCCACGCCCAGCCCAGCCCACTGAGGCACGACCCGCACGACCGCCGGGTACGGTCGTAGCGCCGGCGTCTCGCCGGCTGTCGCCGGTCGTCCCGCCCGCGCACACCGCCCCCAAGCGAATCCCAAGCCTTCCGCCCGACCCAGCGCAGCGACGCCCCGTTCAAGCAACCACCCCGCCCAAGGTTCGCATCGCACCCTCCAGCGGCAAAGCTGATACGCTCGCAAAGTTCGCCGGATTCCCCGCGACCACAGTATTATTGTTCTTCGCCTGTGTTTTAGCGCTTTCAATTTCCTTCAGGAGTCATGGATGCTTCATCGAGCCATAGTCTTGATATTCGTTCTTGCCAGCATCGCCAGCCTGGCCGGATGCGGCAGCACCACTAGCCACTACGTATTCGTCACCCTCCCCGCCGCCAATGAAGTCGCGACCTACCGCGAAGATCCCAACTCCGGCGTACTCACGGAGATTGCGGGCAGCCCCTTCCCCGCCGGCAATAGCGCAACCTCGGCCGTAATTCATCCCGACGGAAAATATTTGTACACCGCCAACCCGGGCGTGGGCGAGAACGACATCTCCCTGTTCAGCATCGCCAGTGACGGCGTCTTGACCGAGATCACTCCCCGCACTCCGGTCACGCCCGGCGCGACCGATCCTCAGAATATGGTCATGGATCCGGGCGGAAAATATCTCTATGTGGCGAACGCCACCTCGAACAACATCTCGGTATTCACCATCGACAGCAGCACCGGAGGATTGAGCCAGGTCACAGGCTCCCCGTTTCCCATCGGCGCCTCGCCGCTCAACATGACGATTTCGCCCTCCGGCAGCTTCTTGTATGTCACCACCCCCAGCGTGAGCCAGAGCTCATCGTTCGGATCGATTCTGGGCTTCAGCGTCAACGCCGGCTCACTCTTGCCCATCGATCAGACCAGCAGCGATGGCCAGGACCCCTCAGGCATCGCCATCGATCCCAAAGGCTCTTACCTTTACGTTACCAACAAGGTATCGAACAGCGTCTCCATCTTTGCGATCAAGTCGACTGGCGCGCTGGCAGAGGTCCAAGGCTCCGCGCTCGCCGATGTCAATCAAGGCCCGGTCGCGGTCCTCGTCGATCCTTCTGGGGGATTTCTCTACGTAGCCAATCAAGGCTCTGGCAACATCGCTACTTACACCATCGATTCGAGCACAGGATTTCCGACCGTAGTCGCCGATTCGCCATTTGCTACGGAAGTCAATCCCAGTTTTCTAGCGATCGATCCTGTCGGAAAATATTTGTTCGTCGGGAACCAGCAAACTTCTCCCGGCATTGAGGCCTTCGGCAACAGCGGCGGCAGCTTGAACGCTATCTTTACCTACGCCACAGGCAACACGCCCAGTTCGATCGCGGTCCTGCAGTAGTTCACGTGCGGCGGGTGGCTTACCGGTTCTGATGCCGACGTTCACGAACCGCGTGCGTTGATGAAGCCGAAGGCCAAATCAGGTCCGTTTCAAATTTTGCCGGAGTATGACCACCAAAAACGCCGCCAATTCTGCGACAATGCATAGGCCGGTACGGAGTCGTTTGGGATAACCACATACCAAGGCCCGCATCGAATCGTATGAGCTTCTCCGATTTGATCGGCCTCGAGGTTGATTCCGTGCTGAGATTCACTTCAGGACATAGAATCCATGAGGATCGCGAGCGCGGCAAGCGCATTTCCGAAGCATTACTACACTCAGAAGGTCCTGCTCGAACGCCTCCAAGACTATTGGGGGGATCAACTCAAGAATCCTCTGCTGCTGGCACGCCTGCACAAGAATGTGACCGTGGATGGCCGCTATCTGGCGGTTCCCGCCGAAGAGTACGTCGAGATCAAGACCTGGGGGCAGGCCAACGATATCTGGATCAGGGTCGCGCAGGAGTTGGGCGAGCAGGCCCTGTGTCGCGCGCTGCAGACCGCCGGGATTGAGCCGAAAGATTTGGGAGCCTTGTTGTTCACGACCGTGACCGGCGTTGCCAGCCCGTCCATCGACGCGCTGCTCATCAATCGCATGAATCTCCCCGCCAACATTCGCCGCACTCCCATCTTTGGCCTGGGATGCGTGGCTGGCGCCGCGGGTATTGCGCGCGCCTCGGATTACGTTCGTGCCTATCCTCGGCAAGCCGCAGCCCTGGTTTCGGTCGAGCTGTGCTCGCTGACCCTGCAGCGCGAGGATTTATCGGTCGCCAATTTGATCTCTTCTGGACTCTTCGCCGATGGCGCGGCCGCGGTGATTGTGACCGGCTCAGAATTCGAGAACGGGCATGCCGCGCCCGGCCCTAAAATCCTCGCCACCCGCTCCGTTTTCTATCCCGCCACCGAAGAAATGATGGGCTGGAACATATCGGAGAAGGGTTTTCGCATCATACTCTCGACCGAGGTTCCGACCCTGATTCGGGAAAACCTGGGGCGGGACGTGGACGCGTTTCTGGCGGATAACGGCCACCAGCGCAGCGATCTGAAGAGCTTCGTCTTGCACACCGGAGGACCGAAAGTGCTCGACGCATCGGCGGACGCGCTGGGCTTGCACAACGGGCAACTCGATGCCTCCTGGGCTTGCCTGCGTAAAGTCGGTAATCTTTCTTCGGCTTCGGTGCTCTGTGTGCTCGAAGACGTGATGAAGAATCGCCGTCCTGAGCCGGGGACTCTGGGTCTGCTCGCCGCCATGGGACCCGGTTTCTGTTCCGAGCTTTTGCTCCTGCAATGGTGAGGTCTTGACTTGCCGAGTGCGACGGATGTGTTTGTGATCGGAGGCGGTCCCGCCGGATTGGCTGCCGCAATCGCCGCCCGCCAGCAAGGTCTGAGCGTAATGGTGGCCGACGGCGCCAAGCCGCCGATCGACAAAGCCTGCGGCGAAGCCCTAATGCCCGATGCGATGACCGCGCTTGATCGTTTGGGAGTTGCCGTGCCGTCCCAGGACGGATGCCGGCTGCGCGGTGTCCGCTTTCTAGGTTCGGGATTTTCGCAACCCGGGCTCGAAGCCGACGCGGATTTCCCCTCCGGGGCTTGCGGCCTTGCCATCCGCCGCACCGTCCTGCACAGCGCCCTGATCGATCATGCCACCGAGTCGGGAGTCGATCTGCTGTGGCACACTGCGGTCACAGGATTATCACCGGCCTGCTCGCATACGAATGTGGAAATTGGTGGGCGCGAGGTCCGCGCCCACTGGATCATCGGCGCCGACGGAGCTTACTCCCGCCTACGTCGCTGGGCCAATCTCGAAACCCACTCGCGCTCCGCGCTGCGTTACTCGTTCCGCCGCCACTATCGCCTGCGCCCCTGGAGCAACCGCATGGAAGTCTACTGGGGCAGGCACAGCCAGGGCTACGCGACGGCGATCAGTGACCAGGAAGTTTGCGTGGCGGTCGCTTCGCACGATCCGAAGCTTCGCCTCGACGAAGCGCTCCATGAGTTTCCCGAACTCAAGGCGCGCCTTCGCGGCGCCGAAGTTTCATCCGTCGAAAAAGGCTCGATCTCGGCGAACCGCAAACTCAGGCGAGTCTGGCGAAAAAATATCGCGCTGCTCGGCGACGCCTCCGGCACCGTCGATGCCATCACCGGCGAAGGTCTGGGCTTGGCCTTCAATCAGGCCTTGGCGCTGGCGGATGCCCTGCGCACGGGCAACCTCGTGGCGTATCAATCGGCGCATCGCAGCCTAGCGCTACGGCCAATGCTCATGGCGCGATTGCTGCTTACGCTCGACGGCCGCCCCCGATTTCAGCAGCGGATTATGAAGACTTTTCGCCAGCGCCCCGAAATCTTTCGCCGCCTGGTTGCCTTTCACGTAGGTAGCCTTTCGCCTTTGAATCTAGCGCTGGACGGCCTCACGCTGGGCTGGGGACTCCTAACCGCGTAGGCCATGAAAGACCCCGGAGTGGTATCTCATCACCGCAGGTTGTCCTGGAATTTAAAGCTGTTGGCCGCCCTTCTAGCCTTCTCTGGCCTCGCCGCCGCTGAGGATTTGGCGCTGCGCCTCGACCCGCAGCGCACCACCGTCAATTTCACTCTCGGCGACGTGCTTCACACCGTTCGCGGAAGCTTTCAATCCAAGCCCAGCGGCCTGCATCTTGATCCGGCAACGAAAAAAATAACCGGCGAAATCCTGGTCGACGCCAAAAGCGGTCAAAGCGGCAACGGGATGCGCGACCGCAAAATGCATCGCGAAGTGCTCGAGAGCGACCGCTATCCCGAGATCGGCTTTCGCCCCGATCGCTTTGAGGGAACTCTGGTGCCGCAAGGCAAGTCGACGGTAAAGGTGCATGGCACTTTCTCGATCCATGGCACGGAGCACGAACTCACCGCTCCAGCCGAAGTCGAAATTTTTCCCGATCACTGGACGGCCACCCTTCACTTCGCAGTACCCTACGCCGCCTGGGGCATGAAAAATCCCAGCACCCTCTTCTTGAAGGTCAGCGAATCGGTTGACATCGATCTCACCGCCTCGGGAACGATCGGTCATCCCTAAGAAATTTTCGCCTCCTCAAAATCTATCCAGCGGCGAAATCCCCTTCGCTTCCACGCACTCGTAACCGCGTCCCGCAGCGAGGTTGGCGAATTCTTCGGTGCGACCGCTCGGCCATGAAATGACGACACGCTCGACCCGATCCCGCTTCTCCAAGCCAAATGTGACTGGAAGTTCCGACTGCGAAAGATAACTCGACCCGCTCTTCACCATCCGCGACTGCGTCCAGCCTCCGGTAAAAATCCGGACCACCGCGCCAATCGCATCGCGGTTTGACTTTGTGCCGACCAGTCGAAAACGAATGCTGTGATTGCTCGCCAACTGATCGTTGCGGTAGAGATGAGCGGGCCCGTTATTCGTAGTGAGCAGCAAATCAAGGTCGCCATCGCGATCGAAGTCGGCATAAGCCAGTCCGCGCCCAACTTTGGGCTGATCGAATCCCCCCCCAAGTTCGGCCGCAACGTCGCGAAAGTTCCCTCTGCCATCGTTCAAAAACAACAGCGCAGGCTGCGCATACCCCACATTCCCGCGAATATTCCTTACTGTTTCGTCGATGTGCCCATTCGCCACGGCCAGATCGAGCCAGCCGTCGAGATTGGCATCCAAGAAAACGCAACCGAACCCCAGGCTATTTTTCGATGCCAATCCCACGCCGGCGCGCGCCGCAACGTCTTCATACGACTTTCCTCCGAACTCATACAAGCCCGTCATCTCGTTATCGAAGTTCGTGATCGCAATGCCGGAATTGCCCGAGTTCGTGAAATCGCCAACATCCACGCCCATGCCCGCGCGCGCCTTGCCCTCGTTGCTGAAAGCCAGCCCCGCCTCCACCGCCGCATCTTTGAACGTGCCATTGCGCTGGTTGCGATACAACTTATTCGGCTGGGTGTCGTTGGCCACCAGCAGGTCGGGCCAGCCGCTGCGGCTGTCATCGAGCATCGCAACGCCCAGAGATTTCGAACTGCTGTCGAAAATTCCGCTCGCTGCGGTCACGTCTTCAAACGTGCCCTGGCCGCGATTGTGAAACAGCCAGCACGTCTCCCCGCGATAAGCCTCCGGCGTGCAATACGATTTGTGCTTGCCGTCCAGGCTGCAAAATACATCGCGCTCCGGTGACCACTTCACGTAATTGCAGACGAAAAGATCGAGCAGCCCGTCGCGGTCGTAATCAAACCACAAAGCCGATGTACTGAACCCCAGGCGCTTCCCCAATCCACAGCGCTCGGTGACGTCGACGAACGTTCCCTTGCCGGTGTTGTGAAACAGCCGGTTTTGACCCACACAAGTGATGAGAATGTCGGGAAAGCCATCGTTGTCATAATCGCCGACGGCCACGCCCATACCGTACATCTCCACATCCAGCCCGGCACGGGCGGTGACGTCGCTGAAAGTGCCGTCACGGTTGTTGCGGAAAAGCTTGGGCGTGGAGCGCCGCTGCTTGTGGCCAGCCCAGTCCATCCCGCTGACGAGAAGAATGTCCTGCCAGCCGTCGCGATCGTAATCCAGAAAAGCGCAGCCCGAGCCCAGGGTCTCAGGCAGAAATTTCCCGCCAAAGGCGCCGCTGTTGTGCTGGAACTGAAGGCCCGCAGAGGAAGTTACATCGACCAATCGAAACCCGGCTGCAGCCGCCGCCTCGAAACTGCGCAGCGGCAGCCCATACAACGACGCCAGACTCGCTGCCCCGCGCAGAAAATCTCTGCGCCTCACCGCACATTCACCAGGCCGGAGCGAATCGCATAGACCACCAACTCAGCCGTCTTATGAATGCCCAGAGCGTTCATTATATTGGCGCGATGCACCGCCACCGTATTCGCGCTCAAATCAAGCACTCCGGCGATTTCTTTATTCGACTTGCCATCGACGATCATCTGCAAAACTTCCAGCTCGCGCGGCGTGAGCCCGCTGCTGCGCTCGCCCTTGAGAACTTCCGGCTGCTCCACCTGCGGATCGAAGATGGTTTCTCCCGCGGCCACGCGCCTCACCGCCGGCCCTAATTCCAGATTCATCGCGTTCTTCAGGATGTATCCCTTGGCTCCGGCTTCAATCGCCTGCCGCACCCATGTACTTTCCGAGTGCATGCTAAGCATCAGCACCGCGGTCTCCGGCAACTCCGCGAGCACTTGCCGCGTGGCATCCAGGCCATTCATCTTGGGCAAAGCGCAATCCATCACCACCACCTGCGGCTTCAACTTGCGCGCCAGCATCACGGCCTCTTCCCCATCGCCGGCTTCGCCGACCACCTGCATATCGGCTTCGTCTTCGAGCATGCGCCGGAAGCCGCGCCGCACCAGCCCGTGATCGTCGACCAGCAATACCGTGATCTTCTTCGTCATCTTGAACCTGAACTGAGCGCCCGAAATTGTCGGACCAAACTTTTCTCGTTAAGACGACTGCCCGGAACCTGGATCTTACCTCAAGATCTGGACTCAGCTTCCGGGAACTCAACTTTCTCCCGCGGCACCGCCAGATGCAACAAAGTGCCGCCGCCGGCGGGAGTCGAAAACACGATCCGTCCTCCCATCAGCTCCACGCGCTCGCGCATTGCGACCAAGCCCATGCCCTGGCGCGCCGGCTGGCCATCAAATCCGATGCCACGATCTTCCACTTCCAACTCCAGTGCCGCGTGCAGAAAACGCAATCGCACCCAGGCCTGCTTCGATCCCGAGTGCCGCGCTACATTATTTAGCGCTTCCTGCAGCACGCGGTAAATTTGCACCGCGGCGCTGCCGTTCAACTCAAATGCCGCGCCCCGTTTTTCATAGGATATGGCAACTCCCGTCTGCCGCTCCACGGTCGGAATATACCAGTCCAGCGTGCGCTCCAGCCCAGCTTCATCCAGCATCACCGGGTGCAGCGCCTGCGATAGGCTGCGCACACGTTCCAGCGTTTCCTGCGCAATCTGCCTCACCTCCAGCAAATCCGTATGCAACGAAGAGCCTTGGGGAGCGTGAGCCCCGGCGCGGCTCAGCATCGCACCCATCGCCGTGAGGATCTGCCCGAACTCATCATGCAGTTCGCGCGAAATGTAGCGCAGCATCGACTCCTGCGTAGCAATGAGTTTCTGCGCCAACTCACTGCGCCGCTCCGACAATTCCGCCATGCGTACGAACAGCCGCCGGTTCCAGCGGATCATGGAAAATCCCGTCAGCAAAATCGCAGCCAGCGTGGCCGCCAGAAAAACATACACCTGCCGCTGCACCCGGTCGTATATCGCAACAATGCGCAGCGCCGCCTGTTCTTCGTTCTCGCTGTTCTCCACCAGCAACCGCGCCACAGCCGTGCTCAGCGCCGCTTGCCGAGCCTGCAAAGATAACTGGATCTGCGCCCTCGCATCCTTTCCTTGGCCCGAGCCCGCCAGAGCGAACACCCGGTCCACCGCATCCCAGAACTGCGCAAGAGAACTGCTCAAAGAAGCGCTCTGCTCCGCCGTGCGGCTCGTAGGCGCAAGTCCAGCCTCCAGGCGCATGGCGTCATCCAGATCGGTGCGAATGCGCTGAAACTGCGCCGCCCACGCCGTGAGCGGATAGGGCTCATCGTTATCGATCATGTCGCGCATCGCCACGGCCAACAGGTTCAAATCGTTTTGAATGCGCAGCAACTGAAGAGAATCTTTACGATTGCGATCGATCAACTCCGACTGCAGCTTTCGCAACCCCGCCACCTGCCAGGTGATGTAAGCGGAATAGGCCACCACCGCGGCCAGCGTAACCAGCAACCCCAGCAGCAGGCCCACGGTTGGCGATCGCTTCGACGAACCCTCCGGCGCAGTCCCACGAGACACGCCCCCGAGGATACAACGCGAAGCCGGAACCTGTCACAATGCAGTAATAATGAAGCCAAACCTGCCCGGAAAGAGTCCAACAAGAGATTGAGTCCACCAGCCGTTCCGTCAGACAAGTCGGCCCCAAAGCCAGCCAAAGCCCAGCGCTTGCGGGCCGTGCTTCCCATCGTTTGGGAGCTCACCCGTCCGCGCTTAGGCCTGCTCAGCCTCGGCTTCCTGCTGATGGTGATCAATCGCGTAGCCAGCTTAGTCCTGCCCTATTCCACGAAGTTCTTATTCGATAGCGTCATCCCCAAGCGTTCGCTGCACCTACTGGATCGGCTGGTGTTGTTCGTTTTGGCCGCAACCCTGATCCAGGGAATCACCTCGTTCCTGCTGACGCAGTTGCTCTCCAAAGCGGCGCAACGCCTGATCACCGACCTGCGCCAGCGCGTGCAGGCCCACGTCTCGCGCCTTCCGGTCGCCTTCTACGACACCAACAAGACCGGCACGCTGGTCTCGCGCATCATGAGCGACGTCGAAGGCGTGCGCAATCTGCTGGGCACCGGACTCGTCGACTTCACCGGCGGCCTGCTCACCTCGGCCATCGCCTTTGTGCTTCTGGTCCGAATCAGCGGACTGATGACCTCCATGGCTCTGGGATTCGTGCTGTGCTTCTCGCTCGCGCTCACCAAAGCTTTCGGCACCATCCGGCCCATCTTTCGCGAGCGCAGCAAAATCAACGCCGAAGTTACAGGGCGCCTCACCGAATCCCTGGGCGGGGTTCGAGTCATCAAGGGCTATCACGCCGAAGAGCGCGAGGAAGCGGTGTTTGCCGGCGGGGTCAAGCGCTTGCTCGATAACGTAATGCGCACCCTAACCGCCACCTCGGTGATGAGCCTCTCCGCCAGCGTGCTTCTGGGCGTCGTTGGTGCGGTGGTCACCTTCGTCGGCGCGCGCCAGATTATGACGGGTACGCTCACCACCGGCGGCTTGGTTTCTTTCACCGCGCTGCTCGCGTTTTTGATCGCTCCCATGGCGCAGGCCGTGGGCATCGGAACTCAACTGACCGAAGCCCTGGCAGGCTTGGAGCGCACGCAGGAACTTCTGCGCGAGCGCCCCGAAGATCAAGACCCCAACCGCTCTGTCGCCTTGCGCGATATCGTGGGCCGCATCGAATTTGATCGCGTCAGTTTCAGCTACGATGGCATTCACGAAGTGCTGCGCGATATTTCTTTTCTCGCCGAGCCCGGAACCGTAACCGCTCTCGTTGGCTCCTCCGGTTCGGGAAAATCTACGACCATCGGATTGATCTCAGCTTTTTACGTGCCCAGCAAAGGTCGCATTCTGCTCGACGGCACCGATCTGAGCACGGTTCGCCTCGACTCCTACCGCACCCGGCTCGGCGTCGTTCTGCAGGAATCGTTTCTCTTCGATGGAAGCATTCGCGAGAACGTAGCGTTCTCCCGCCCCGATGCCAGCGAAGAAGAAATTATGCGCGCCTGCCGCATCGCGCGCGTCGACGAATTCGCCGAATCGTTCGCCGACCAATACGAAACCGTGGTCGGCGAGCGCGGCGTGAAGCTCTCCGGTGGCCAGCGCCAGCGGATTTCGATTGCCCGCGCCATTCTCGCCGAGCCGCGCATCCTGATTCTCGACGAAGCAACCTCCAGCCTGGACTCCGAATCGGAGCAGATGATCCAACAGGGACTTTCCTATCTCATGAAAGGCCGCACGACTTTTGTGATCGCTCACCGGCTTTCGACCATTCGCCGCGCCGATCAGATTCTCGTCATGGAGCAGGGACAGATCATAGAGCGTGGCACCCACGAGCAGCTCTACCTGGCGCAAGGCCGCTATTACGATCTCTACACCCGCCAGCACGGAGTGGAACAAAACCTGTTTCTCGCGCCCGGGGAAGGCGACTCCATTGCCGGAGAAAACGGCAACTCCGCCCAGGCGCGCAACAGCGAGGCCAAAGCCGGCGACGCCATGCGTGTGCTTCGAGGAGAGGTTCGCTAGCCCATGGCGATGAGCGGCGCAGCCGGTCTTCCGCAAAATAATGCCCCAGCCGTTGACGCAACCGCCCCGATGGCAGCGATCCGCACCGAGCAGCTCTGCCGTCACTACCGCATGGGCGATACCGTCATCCGCGCCGTGGACGGCGTCAGCCTCACCGTGCGCGCCGGCGAATTCGTCGCTCTACTGGGCAGCTCCGGCTCCGGAAAATCTTCCGTGCTGAATCTGATCGCCGGCCTCGACAGCCCGACATCGGGCAGCGTAATCGTTCACGATCGCGATCTGGCAAAGTTCTCCCGCGAAGAACTTGCCGGATATCGCCTGCGCACGGTCGGAATGGTCTTCCAGTCGTTTAATCTAATCGCCAGCATGACGCTCGCGGAAAATGTTGAACTGCCCCTGCGCTTCGCAGAAATCGAACGCGGCCGGCGCGACCGCTTGTCGCGCGAAGCCTTGACCCGCGTGGGATTGCAGGCGCGCATGAACCACCGTCCCAGCGAGCTTTCCGGCGGCGAACAACAGCGGGCAGCGCTGGCTCGAGCCCTCATCAATCGCCCCAAGCTTCTGCTCGCCGACGAGCCCACCGGCAATCTCGACAGCCGCACCGGCACCGAGATCATGAACATGGTCCGCGATTTCAATCAACAGCTAGGTATGACGGTGGTGATGGTGACTCACGAACGCGCTTTAGCGGAGCGCTATGCCCAGCGCCTGATCTTCCTCGCGGATGGCAAACTCGCAGGCGACGAAGCAAACGAAACTTTGGGGGCGGAAACAGGAGGAGCGCAGACATGAAACTTCCCGACCTCACCGAACTCGCGCTGCGCAACCTGCGCGAATCCGTTCTGCGAAATTCGCTCACCACCATCGGCATCTCCGTCGGCGTGGCCTCGTTGGTGGCGATGCTCTCGCTCGGCATCGGACTGCAACAACTGGCGTCGCGCCGCCTCATGAAGTCCGGATTATTCGACACGGTGGTGGTCTCCTCCCGCCGCGATCTGCGCAACTTTGGCCGTGACGAAGAACGCAGCGGCCCTACTCCCGGCGAAAGCCGCATTCTCGACGAGTCCGCGCTCCGCGAAATCGAGCATCTTCCCAACGTGGTCGAGGCCAATCCCGATATCCGCTTCATCACCGAGCTGCGTTTCGAAGACAAGCCGCATTTGACCATGGTCGCCGCGCTGCCCGAGTCACAAAAATCGAACGACGCTTTTGAATCGCTGCAAGGACATTTTTTTTCTTCCGACAACGCGCCCGAGGTTGTGATTCAGAAAACCTTCGCCGAAGAGCTCCTGGGCAAGACTCCAAAATCCGGCGTCGATGAATCCAACGTGAAGGACCTCGCCGCCCCGCTCTTGGGCAAGGAATTAACCATGCGCTACGCCCAGCGCGAGGCCGCTCCCTCCGTGCCCATGGCGCCCAGTCCCGAGCCGGCCTCGGGCGATCAGAGTCTCGTGGGAGCAGCCTATTCCGTGATCTCCCGCGAGCAAAAGCTGAAAATTGTCGGGGTCGCCGATCTCGATCCCGAGAGCATGCGCGGTCCCACCCGCGCGCGCGTTTTCCTTCCGCTCAAACTGGCCGAGAGTCTCCGCGTAATGCAGCCCACCGACTTGCGCGAAATTTCCCGCGCCGCCAGCGACCAGCCGGTGTACTCCTCCCTCAGCGTGCGCGTAAAAAATCCCGCCCAGATACGCGCCCTGGAAGACGCCATCAAGAAAATGGGCTTCAATACTTTTTCTATTCTTGATGCCACTCGCAGCCTGCAGCAATTCTTCGCCGTGCTCGATCTGTTTCTTGGAATCTTCGGCAGCCTTGCCCTCGCCGTCGCTTCCATCGGCATCGTGAACACGCTGGTGATGGCCATCCTCGAGCGCCGCCGCGAAATCGGCATCATGAAGGCCATTGGCGCCAGCGATGGCGACGTCAAGAAACTCTTCTTCGCCGAAGCCGGCGCCATGGGCGTTCTCGGCGGCATTCTCGGGGTCGCTTTGGGATGGTCGATCGGCCAGGTCATCAACCTCGGGACGAACGTTTATCTCAAGCGTCAATCGTTGCCGCCCGAACATTTCTGGTCGGTGCCGTGGTGGCTGGTGGGATCCGCGATTCTATTCGCTTTTATCGTCAGCCTGCTATCCGGCCTGTACCCCGCCGGACGCGCCGCCCGCCTCGATCCGGTGCAGGCCTTGCGTTACGAATAAACCTAAATCATGCGCCGCAATCTCTTAATCGTTCTTTTTTGCGCGGCGGCTATTTCTCTGCCGGCCCGCGCGCAAAGCCGCATCGACTGCAACGCCCTCAACAGCCGCATCCTGAAATATCCGGTGCACTATTGCGTGTATCTGCCCGCCGGCTACGATGCCAGCGCGAACGCGCATCCCGCGCGACGCTATCCGGTCCTTTATTTTCTGCACGGCCTCGGCGATAACGAACAAACTCTCTTCAACAGCGGCGGCTGGACCCTGCTCGACGATATGCACAAGCAGCACAAGATCGGAGAATTCCTGATCGTCGCGCCCGAAGGCCGCCGAACTTTCTACATCAACTCGGCCGACGGCTCGGTTCGCTACAGTGATTTTTTCCTGCAAGAGTTCCTCCCTCATATCGAAGGCAAATATCGCATCGCTCCCGGCCGCAATCACCGCGCCATCAGCGGCATCTCCATGGGGGGATATGGCGCCTTGCGTTTCGCTTTCAGCCACCCCGAACTGTTCTCAGCAGTAACCGCGCAAAGCGCAGCGCTGATCACCGAATCACCGCAGGAACTCGATCGCGCCGCCCGCTCGGGCGCGCCCCTGGGAAAACTCTTGGCCGCGGTGTTCGGAGACCCCATCGACGTTCCCCACTGGAAAAATAACAGCCCCTTTGTGCTCGCGCAGAAGAACGCGGCAGCCTTGAAAAGAATGGCGATCTACTTCAACTGCGGCCAGGACGACAACTACGGCTTCGAAAAAGGCGCAGCCGCGCTCGACCAAGAATTAACAAGAGAAAACGTGAACCACGAATATCATCCCTACCCCGGCGACCATAGCCTCACGTATTTTCTAACCCACTTCGCCGAGGTGATCGAATCTCATTCCCGCGCCTTCGGCCTAAACCAGTAGTGACGACAGCGGGTGCGCTCGCGGCAGCGCCAGACCGGCTGACTGTAGTAAAACTGTAAGAGTCGGAGAGGTGGCCGAGTGGTTGAAGGCGCCAGTCTTGAAAACTGGAGTACGGGAAACCGTACCGGGGGTTCGAATCCCTCCCTCTCCGCCATTACTTAAGTTTTCAATAGCTTAGACGGGGTTTTACATTTCGCTTTACATTTTCCCAGCCATTCTTCAGACTGGACCCCGTAAACTCACGGGTTCAGGCGAATGGCGAACCTCACCGCAACCCTCTACATCACGCTCAAAACCAAAGCGGGGAAATGGACCACGGTCAAGCCCGCCATGTCCGACAATGGTCGGCTGAAGAAACTTGTAGCCGTCGTTGATGGCAAAGAGGAGAAGCATCCAGAGGGACAATACAAGGTCCGCTGGCTGGAGAATGGCAAACCTCGGTTCGACTCGGTCGGCAACGATCCCGATGCCGCCTTCATGGCGCTCAATCGCCGCGAGAAAGTTCTGGCGGCCATTGCAGCGGGCGTCGAGGTCAAGAACACAGATGGCAAGCAGCGCCACAAAATCTTCGATGCAGCTGCCCAGTACCTAGCATTCGTAAAGGAAAACCATTCCCACAAAACCTGGCTGGCATACAGCCGCAATCTGAAGCTGTTTCAGAAATCTTGCGCCAAGACATTCCTGGACCAGATCGACCGCGCTGATGTGCTCGAATTCATCACGGCGTGCCGCAAGCAGGTCTCGTCACGGACCGGCGAGCCTGTGGGCGACAGGACAGTCCACAACATCTTCCAAAATGTGAACACGTTTTTCTTACAAAATCCTTTGCAGCTGGTTACACCCGAATCCATGGGCTTCACGCGCGACCAGTGGAAAACACTCTGGAACAAGACGTTGACCTATGTGGAGCAGGAGGTCAGAGAGTATTCGGAAGAGGAAACGAAGAAACTCTTTGACGCTTGCAATGACGGCGAGTGGCTGGTTTGGAATTTCTTCCTCGTCACCGGAATGCGTGAGCAAGAGGTCGCCAGCTGCGCCTGGTCTGACTTCAACCCATCGCAAGGCACCGTGTCGGTGACCAAGAAATTCAACCGGGACCTTGGGATCGAATTCACACCGAAAGACTACGAGGAACGAACACTTCGGCTGACAAAGGATGTGATCGCCACGCTCAAGAAACGGCGGAAATCACGTGGGTCCGATTTCCTGATTTTCGCGAATGCAGACGGCAAGCCCAACAGTCATTTTCTGCGTGATCTGCAGGAACTTGCTTTCCGAGCGAGATTGAATTGCGGGTATTGCACCGCAAGGAGACGTAGGAAACAAGTCTCCTGTAAGGACGAAGCAGTTTGCGGAAAATGGGGCTTGCACGAGTGGAGAAAGACATTTGCCTGTCGTCTGCATCGTTCCGGGGTAGACGCACGCACTATCCAGCATCTTCTGGGACACTCTGATCTCGAAACCACCCTTCGCTATCTCAGGTCCGCAAGTCAGGAAACCAAGGACCACGGAGACAAACTGGAAGCGGCATTTGGGAGGCCCAGAAAAGCTAGGGCTAAGAGCGCGGGCACCTCGTAATGCTGTCGAACAGCTCGACACGAGGCTGGCCAGCCTTCTGGAGTGCCTACTTGCTTACGACGACAAAATTCGCGCCTTCAGAGAATCCCAGCGGCAACTGGTTTAATTCTTTCTGCTGAAGAAATCGAGTTACCTCGTTTGCAATGTGTGATCTTAAATCGCCTGCGCACACGAGTCCTCGGCCCTTGTCGGAGGGGTGTTTTAGTGTATCGAGAAGTGCCTCTGCAAAGGGATCGGCACCGCCTGGAGCCTTTGCCTCTTGGAACGGTATCGTGGCGGCAACTACGTGAACGCCGACGGTCTCGTTCTTATGTGCTGGGTCTCGACTGTTCCTAACTCCTTTTGAAGTTACGATTTTCGCTAGCGAGTCCAACGCACCTCCCGACTGGCATGTATTAATGAACACAATTACCCGCTTTGCAGAAATCGTTCGCACGAAATCCGCCAACATTGCCGTGCTTAAGCTGTTTTTATACCCCGCATCGGCCTTCGCATCTTCGGAAACGAAGTAGAACATCTCTTGGCCAGGCGGAACGATGCCGTGCCCCGAGATATAAAGTAAAACTATATCCTCAGGTTTCGCCGTCTTAGCGATCTCGCTGAAGCGCTGTTGAATTCTCGTCAGTGTCACTTGTTGATCCTTTAACTCCTCCCACACTTTCACGCGGTCGTAGCTGTCTTCGGGCCCAGCCGGCTTTTGGTCAAAGAAGTCTGACAAGCTCTTTGCGTCAGTTGTGGCAGATGACAGCGTCGGGTAATCAGATTCAGGAGGATATTTCGACACGGCGATTGTTTGAACATGAAGTATAGACCCGCTTGCTTTTACCGCCGCGCTCCCATTACACGGGAGCACATCATTCGATTTCTGTAAGGTGTGACAACTGAGAGCTACAGGGCTGAGACGCGTATTGATCTCGACTTCCGATGGCTTGCCGGGTAAATCGAGAGCGTAGCGACACGTGCTCCCAGATCCGCGGTGAAAATTAGAAGATCCGTGGCATCCGACTGATGAAACGACGATGCCTCAAGGATTCGCTCTCTTAATTGCCCTTCACCAGAGTGCCGCTGACGACCGAGTCAGCGTCCGTCTCAACGGCCAGCAGTTCCTTCCCACAGTCCACAACCACGAAGCTGAAGTGCATTTCGGGCTGCCCCTTCGGCGTTATGGTAGCCGTGCCCCAGCAGTCCCTGTCGACCTTGTAAGAACCGGTGACGGGCTCCTCGGCGAACGTGAGAATCGTGCCATCCTCGCTACCCGCGATGTGTCCGCTTATCACTCCTTCTCCATAGGGATCGACCGTTAACTTCAACTCACCGATGAAAGCCACCGGTCCTGTGGCGGGCGCCCCTGCGAGGAAGAGGCCGGTTGTTTCCAACCCAAAACTACCCTCAACTCCGGCATTGGTGCAGGTCGGGGAGCCCTGCTTCATGCCGAGTCCCGACGAGATGGCTCCTGGCTTCTGGAAAAGGAACAAGAAACCTTTTGACGTAACCGCAAAGGAGACGTTGACATTCTCAGACTGGCCGCCGGTGACTAGCGTGACTTGAGCCGTGACCGTGCAGTCCTCGGCAACGGCGTAAGTTGCGGTGACAGACGAGGGGACCATCACGCCGTCTATGTTTTCTGCGTCCTCTCCGGTAAATGTGCCCGTGGTTGGGTCAAAGGTGGCCTGGGTCACGGCGGCTGCAGGGGCGCCGTGGCTATCTACGCCGCCGTGCAGAAACCCGTAGGTGCCATTCAGAGAGGCATTTGAACAAGTCGCCCCGGCAGCGGAACTGAACACAAAGGTGGCAAGAACAATCATGGAAGCGATGCGACACATTTTGGAAGCCATGGTGCAGTCCTCTCTTTCTGGTTGCGTTCATCCATCTAGCAATGAAGCGAACTTAAGGGCTCTATTTCCGGCGAACGGCGCCGTTAATCGCTTGCGAACCGAAGTGGCCGCTGGCCGGCAGTCCGAACACCAAGGTTATGTTCGAAAATGTGACCTGGGTTCCTCCCGTTACGCAAACCGTGAGTGGTGACGTTTGACCCTGAGGGGCAAATGGCGGGTAGCCACCATTTCCCGTGACGCTCGCCGTCCCTGTGACCATAAAACCAGTCGTAGTGGGAGGGGTGTAGCTGGCAGTGGGGCAGCCACTCGCCACTAAGCTTGGATCGGACGTGACCTGTGCGCCCTTCATCGTGATGTGGTGAGTATGCGGAGTTCGGGTTGCCGGGGAGTCGGGATCGGCCGGAGGGTCGGGATTAATCGTGAGCCAGTAGTCGGAATCTTCCATGGTTAAAGCAGCCGAAAAGTCCGCCGTGCTGCCATCCCGACTCACGTCCAAGTGCCAGACGCCGTGCATTTCCCAGGGACCCGTGGCACTGCCTAAGGCGTTGTGTGCAGGCGTGAAGTCGTTGATAACGCCGCTAAAGTGCTCGCACCTTCGACCCTGCGCCGCCGCAGTTTGCGCCGCCGCACTTGTCCCGAGCGCGAGCACGAGAACCCACGCCCCTACCGACCAGAAGAAAGTTTTGCTGTGCATAGTCGCCTCCAGAAATTTTGGGAACACCCCTTACCTTATCGAGCTTTTACAAGCGGTCCGAGAGTCGCTTGCCATCCTCTTCTCCGCTCTACCTCCTATAACGAGAACCGGCGACAAAAACTGCAATGCCTCCAAGAAAAAACTTGTCGGAGGAGGGTGAACGGGCGAACTCATTCTGTGGAAGGGGCCATCCAGCTGTGCTATTCTTTGGGACCAGTCAGGGCTGTGGGCTTCCCGCGGGGGTTCAAATGGGGCCACCTTCAGTTCACGAGGTCACTCAATTATTGCGGGCCTGGAGTGCTGGGGATGAAGAAGCGTTGCATCGGTTGACGCCTCTGGTCTACCGGGAGTTGCACCGAGCGGCCCAGCGTTACATGGCCCGGCAACAACCCAACCATACCCTGCAAACGACAGCGTTAGTCAATGAGGTTTACCTTCGACTGGTCGCTTTCAAGCAAGTAAGCTGGGCGGACCGCGCCCACTTCTTCGCCGTCTGTGCCCAACTGATGCGTCGCATTCTTACTGACTGGGCCCGCAGCCAACAATATCTGAAGCGGGGCAAGGGAGCCCGGCATGTCTGCTTTGACGAGGCATTGGTCGTATCCCCTGAGCGCGGTCCCGACCTGGTCGCATTGCACGAGGCCTTAAAGGCTCTTTCCGATGTCAACTCCAGGAGAAGTCAGGTTGTCGAGTTGCGGTTTTACGGTGGCTTGAGTGTAGAAGAAACGGCTGGAGTGCTGAAGGTTTCACCGGAAACGGTGATGCGGGATTGGAAGCTCGCCAAACTGTGGCTGCTGCGGGAAATGAGTGGAGGCAAGCGGGTTGGAGCCTGAGAGTCCATCGCAAGTCGAGCAGCTCGTGCAGGAGGCTTTAGAGCTTGCGGAGGAGCAGCGGTCCGAGTTCCTGGAGCGGCGATGTGCCGGGGACAATCATCTGCGCGCCGAAATAGAGTCCTTGCTGGCGTTTGAGAAGGATGCTCACAGCTGGATGGAAGCATCTGCCTTGCAAGTAGCAGCCAAGGCGCTGGCGAAGGAGGGTTCTCCCTCGCAAGCTCCAAAAGAAAGAGATGCTCGGGCCTTAGAAGGCAGGACCATCGCGCACTACCGTGTCGTGTCAAAACTCGGCAGCGGGGGCATGGGCGTGGTGTACAAGGCTGAGGACACCCGTCTGCACCGTTTTGTCGCGCTGAAATTTCTTCCCGAAAACGTTAGCGATGATGCCCAGGCACTCGCCCGGTTCCAGCGGGAGGCGCAGGCTGTCTCATTTCTGAACCACCCCAACATCTGTACCCTGTACGACATCGGTGGAGTAGACGGACGGGCGTATATCGCATTGGAATACCTGGAAGGCACGGCGCTAAATCGGCTGATCGCGGGTCGGCCCATGGAGCTTGACACTCTGCTGACCGTGGCGATCGAGATTGCTGATGGGCTACGGGTGGCGCATGGAAAAGGAGTGGTGCATCGCGATATCAAGCCGGCAAATATCTTCGTGACTGAACAAGGACACGCCAAGATCCTGGACTTTGGTCTGGCGAAGGTGTCCGTCATGCACCAACCGGAGCAGGAAACCCTCGCGGAATCCCACGCGCCCATGCAGACCAAACCGGGTACGGCCATGGGGACGGTGGCCTATATGTCTCCGGAGCAGGCGCGGGCCAAGGAGTTGGATAGTCGGACGGATCTGTTTTCGTTCGGGGCGGTGCTGTACGAGATGGCGACGGGAACGCAGCCGTTTCGGGGGGAAAGCGAAGCGACCATCTACGACGCGATCTTGAATCGGGATCCAGTACCACCGGCAGAGTTGAATCGCAAGCTTCCGGCGAAACTCGAAGAGATCATCCACAAAGCGCTGGAGAAAGACCGGCAGCTGCGTTATCAGCACGCTTCAGATGTTCGCACCGACTTGCAGCGGCTGAAACGTGACACCGATTCCGGCGTTTCGCGAGCAACTCCGTCCACGGTGTCCGCGCCGAAGCGTTACAACTGGGTGCTATGGACTTTTGTGACATTGCTGGTAGCGGGATTGGGCGGGTGGTTTGCCTCCAATGGCCCTCGGCCAGCGGTCCGAAATCCACTTTTCAGCGCTCAGTTCACACGGCTTGCCAACTTCAGTGGAGCCAAAAGCGATCCTGCTATTTCGCCCGATGGGAACTTCGCTGCGTTTATTTCCAATCGGAGCGGCGCGTTCGACATCTGGCTGAGTCAAACGAACGGGAACAACCTGACAAATCTTACCCAGGGCCGAATCGGGGATGCGCGTGCGCCGCTCCGGGCGGTGGGATTCTCCGGAGACGGATTAGAAGTGTGGAGCGGGGGAACAGGAGGCAGCGGGGGAACAGAAGGCAAGAGGCTCATGCTGTGGCCGCTGATTGGCGGCACGCCACACAATTTTCCTGATGAAAAAGCCGCCGAGGTTGCCTGGTCTCCGGATGGCACTCGCCTCGTCTATCACACCTGGCAAGCAGGTGACCCGACATTTGTCGCCGACCACGACGGCGGCAATCCACGCCTGATCCTGCAAAACGATCCCGGATTACACAACCACTATCAGGTCTGGTCGAAGGACGGGCGCTGGATCTACTTTATACGAGGGCGACCCGCCACCCGCGAGATGGACCTATGGCGGGTATCGCCGGAAGGGGGAAAACCAGAGCAACTCACCCATCTCAACACTGATATTGCTTACCCGACACCGATCGACGAGAGGACGATTCTGTTCGTAGCCCACAACAAAGACGGGGCAGGCCCATGGTTGTGGGAGTTCGATGGAAAGACGCGAACTACAGACCGCGTGAGTTCAGGTTTGGAACAATACACCGCACTCGCAGCCTCGGCGGATGGCCATCGTCTTGTGGCAGGTGTCGTGAACGCTCAGGTCAGCTTATGGAGCGTTCCAATCACGAGACGCCTTGTCGAAGAACGGGACGTCGAGGCCTTCCAACTGCCCACCGCGCGCTCCCAGGCACCGCGATTCGGGGGCGGAACGTTGTTCTACTTATCTTCGCGAGACGGGGCTGACGGACTGTGGAGCTATCGTGACGGAAAAGCGCTGGAGATCTGGAAGGGCTCGGCAGGCGCACTGCAGTCGCCCGCCGCCGTGTCTGTGGACGGGAGTGGCGTGGCCGTTGCAGTGACGCGAGAGGGGAAGCGGCAGATGCAAGTTATGACGCCGGATGGAACACGGCCCCACCCTCTTTCGAGCGATGTTGACGTTCGCGGAACCGCTTCCTGGTCTCCAGACGGCAAATGGATTGTCGTGGCGGGCAGCGACCGCGACGGACCGGGCATATTCAAACTTCCTGTGGACGGCGGCTCACCGATTCGGATTGCAACCGGGCGCTACCTCGATCCTGTGTGGTCGCCGCGTGGAGACTTAATTGTGTATAGCGGGCCCCAGGTGTTCACGCTTGCCCCCCTACTGGCAGTGCACCCGGACGGCACCCCGGCGAAGCTGCCGGAGATCAACGTGCAGCGCGAAGGTGAGCGGGCCCGCTTTCTGCCCGATGGCACCGGCCTGGTTTACATGCTGGGAAATACGATGGCCGAGCAGGACTTCTGGCTGCTCGACCTGGGCACGATGCGCTCGCGGCGGTTGACGCGATTGAGCAGTTCGGCGGTAATGCGGACCTTTGATATCGCACCCGATGGCAACCGAATTGTGTTTGACCGCTTAAACAAAGATTCGGACATACTTCTCATTGATCTTTTGACGGACCAAGGTCGACGGTAGTCCGGCGGCATATTCGCAAACGAAGTGACCGGCGATTTGCGACATCCTGGGTGCGACTGATAGAGGGCTGACCGGGCCCAAGATCCGACGACATTTGAAGGAGTGTGATTGCCCTGATCCGACACCGGAGATTACAAGCGGCACCGGCTTTATACCGCTCTTCTTGAGAAACAGAACACCGACCGGTGTGCCAACAATGTCTTGGGCGGCATAGGCAACTTCGGGTCTTCATCCAGAATTTGAACATTGCCCGACTTCGATACACCCGACTTTGACACCCGACTTTGATACGCCGTGACAGGAGTGTCGGGAGATGGCACAATGAGTCGAATTGGATGCCGGATTTGGAAAAGGGGGCGATGGCCAACCACAGCTTGCCAGCTTGGGCACGGAAAAAGATTGCCGAAGCCCAAAAACGGCGCTGGCTGAAAATTAGAGGAACCTCAAACCAGCCGAAGCGCGATCCGCAGCCGCCGCGCGTCGCCAAGCCCCTGCGCTCGCCGTTGCGCGAAAAACTCGTCAAAAATATCGGGCGCGAACTTCAGGACGACGAAGCCAGGTTCGTCCTCCAGGTGCAAAGGTGTTTTGCCGATGCTCGCGTCCGCATGTTTACGGAAAACGACTTGGGCTTGATGGCCGGCCGCGCCTCTGACGGCTACTGGACCGCACTCGATCTCTGGCGCGAGTTCCCCCCCGACGACTTTTATTTCTGGCTTTACGTCGCCTGGGAATTGCGCCGGCGCAAATGGAAGTATCCGCAATTCATCGCCGGCGTCACGGATTTCCAGCTGATCGAACCGGCGATGAAGCAATGGGAGCGCGACCAGGAAATCGAACAGTGGAACAATCGGTTCCGCCAATTCGAGAACCACGCGCCCATTTCCGGAACGGATGTGCTCGAATTACGCCTGACCATCGGCGCGGAAGAGGCGCGCTTGCAATGGCGCAGTGAGGCGAACGCCGGGTTTGCCGAACTCGAACGGGTGCGGGCCGGAAACATCGCAGAGCAGTGCGAGAAAGGCACGCTGGCAATCGCCCCCAATTCGCTGCCGCTGTGGAGCGCCGCTTATCGACCGTGGCGTTCCGAAAGCTGGTGGTTTTTTCGATACGACAATGCCGCCGCCCGCCCCGGGCTGAACTGCTTGCTGCGAATGCCCCTCGCGCCCGACCGCGTCGTGACGTCGGACAGCCAGCCGCTGCGGCGCGTCGCCCAGCCCCTGCGCTTCGATCTACGTGCGCCCGAAAACGTCGACGGCGATTATGAACTCGCGCTCGGCACCGCCGACGGTTCGTCGCCGCCGAAAATTCTCTGCGCGCTCGACGGCCGGCCGACTCTGTATTTGACTGAAGGCGGTTTGTTCGTCGGCCCGCCAGCCGTACTCGACGCCGAATTGCGCAAGAACATTCCCGCGTCCGCGCTCGAAACCGCCGCCGGTCTGGAGTTTCTCCACGCCGCCGGCATTGCGTTGCCGGAACATCTGTCCGAACGCATCCGCACCGTGCCCGTCAGGGTCACGATTTCGTGCGCATTAAAACCGACTTATCCCGCCAGTCCAACCGAGGACATCGTCCTCCGCGCCGCCGCCAAAGCGCCGGGAATGAAATCGGAACGATACGCACCAGCGGGCTGGGAGGTGGAACGGAAAGACAACGCGGGGGAAAATTCCGAGTCGGCCAAGGGCGTCATCGTCGTCCACGATCGCGCCGCGCAACAATATTTTCCGCGAGCGATCGAATCGCTGGAATTGAAGTGGAGTAATGACCCCGGCGAATGGACGTTGCGGCTCACGAAAAAAACGCCGGAACGGTTCGTCGCATGGCTCGAATCGCTCCCGCCGGAAATTGAAGTGCTGTTGGACCCGGAACTGGCCACACTGCGCGACGCGCCGGTCAGCGGTAACGTCTCGCTCGATGTCGACGAAGCGGGCATTGACTGGTTCGATCTCAGAGTTGCGCTCCAGGTCAGCGACACCACGCTCACGCCGCAAGAATTGAAATTGCTGCTCAACGCGCGCGGCGGTTACGTTCGCCTCGAAAAGAGAGGCTGGCGGCGGTTGCAATTCAGTCTCACGCCGGACGACTACGAACAACTCGCCCGGCTCGGCCTCGACGCGCGCGATTTCTCTGCCGAACCGCAACGATTCCACACTCTGCAGCTGGCTGAGGATGCTGCGAAAAAATTCCTTGCTCCAGAGCGGGTTGAAACCATCCAGCGCCGCGCGAGCGAATTGAAAACGCACGTCGCGCCGCCGTTGCCCGCAGTCATCCGCGCCGAAATGCGGCCGTATCAAACCGAAGGTTTTCATTTTCTTGCTTACCTCGCGTCGAACCGTTTCGGTGGCGTGCTGGCCGACGACATGGGCCTGGGCAAAACCCTCCAAGCGCTGGCCTGGCTGGCTTGGCTGCGGAAAACAACCCTCCATGCTCAACCCCCAGCTCCCAGCTCGTCACTGGTCGTCTGCCCCAAGTCCGTCATGGACAACTGGCACGCCGAAGCCAACAGGTTTTATCCCGACTTGCGCGTCCGCCTGTGGCGCGGCGAACCCGGCGCGGAGCTTTCCGCTGCGCGCGAAAACTGCGATCTGTTGGTCATCAACTACACGCAACTGCGCTACCTTTCGCCCGAGATCGCAAGTGCGCCCTGGCTGGCGGCAATTTTGGATGAAGCGCAATGCATTAAGAATCCGAGTTCCCAAACCGCGCAAGCCGCCCGCGCGTTGAAGGCCGAGCATCGCCTCGCGCTGACCGGCACGCCGATTGAAAACCGCCTGCAGGATCTGTGGAGCGTCTTCGCCTTTGCCATGCCCGGCGCCCTGGGCAATCGGACACATTTTCTCCGCCGCTTTGACAGCAAGGACGACCCCCTTGCCCGCCGCCGCCTGGCTGCGCGCGTGCGGCCGTTTCTGTTGCGCCGCACCAAGGCACAGGTGGAAAAGGATTTGCCTGACCGCGTTGAAGAGGATTTGCTGTGTGAAATGGAAGGTGAACAAAAAAATCTTTACCACGCCGAACTCAAACGTGCGCGCCAACTCCTCCTCGGCCTCAAAACCGACAAGCAACTCAACCAGGGGCGCTTTCATGTTCTCACGTCGCTGCTGCGGCTGCGCCAGATTTGCTGTCACCCCGCGCTCGTGGATGCAAACTTACGCGAGGCCGAAAGCGCGAAAGTGTCGGCGCTCGAAGACTTGCTCGAACCGCTCCTCGAAGAAGGCCACAAAGTGTTGGTGTTTTCACAATTCGTGACGATGCTGGATTTGCTGCGCGAAAACGTGAAACAGCGCGGCTGGCCGCATTTTTATCTGGCGGGGGAGACGGAAAATCGCGGCGAACTGGTTCGGAAATTCCAATCCGCCAAAGACGGCGCAGTGTTTTTGATTTCACTCAAGGCTGGCGGATTCGGACTGAACCTGACCGCCGCGTCGTATGTGGTCCTGTTCGACCCATGGTGGAACCCTGCGGTGGAAAATCAGGCGATTGACCGCACCCACCGCATCGGCCAGTCGAGCAAGGTGATGGCCTACCGGCTGCTCGTGCGCGATAGCGTCGAGCAAAAAATCCGTGCGCTGCAGAAACACAAGGCCGCGCTCGCCGACGACGTGCTGGGCGAGGAACGCTTCGCGCAAAGTTTGACACGGGAGGATCTGCAGTTTTTGTTTGCGGACGGAACGGGCGACTCAAACAAAAGCGTACGGGAGTTTACGGATGGCGACTTTCATCTCGGCCAGCGGGTTGGCCGCAGCTCAAGTCAAAACCGCAAACCTGCCGCTGAACCTTGCGGAAATGGCGGTTCTACAGGTGTGTACTCGGATGATCGCGGAGTCTAGAGCCAGTGGCGCCTCCCGAAGAGAGCTAGAGAAGCTGCGAGTTGCCAAGCCAAACCCCAATCCTTCCCCAGACCCGTAGAATCAGGCAAGAACTTTAGCGGAATAGGCAATCTCCTGCGGAACAGGCAAACTACACTTTTCTCGTAGTCGATCGCGAAGGAGAGCAATGCAGCAGCGCAAACTTGGAAAAAGCAACCTGGAAGTCTCGGCCCTCGGCCTGGGCTGCATGGGAATGAGCTTTGGCTACGGCCCGGCTGCAGACAAGCAGGAAATGATTTCTTTACTCCACGCCGCGGTGGATCGCGGCATAACCTTCTTCGACACAGCCGAGGTCTATGGCCCGCACGTCAACGAAGAACTCCTCGGCGAAGCACTCTACGCCTTCCGTGGCAAAGTAGCCATCGCCACCAAATTCGGGTTTCAGTTGAAGCCCGATGGAAGTCCCGGTTTCGTGGCCCCCAACAGCCAGCCCGAGCAGATCAAGCGCGTCGCCGACGCCTCGCTTAAGCGGCTCAAGGTGGATGCCATCGATCTCTTCTACCAGCACCGCGTCGACCCCAAGGTACCCATCGAGGAAGTCGCGGGAGCGGTGAAAGATTTAATTAAAGCGGGGAAGGTCAAGCACTTCGGCATGTCGGAGGCCGGGGCAAAGACCATCCGCCGCGCACACGCGGTTCAGCCGGTGACCGCTCTCCAAAGCGAGTACTCGCTGTGGACGAGAGGCCCAGAAGCGGAAGTGCTGCCCACGCTCGAAGAGCTCGGCATCGGCTTCGTCCCCTATAGTCCGCTGGGCAAGGGTTTTCTCACGGGCAAGATGGACGAGAATACTACGCTCGACAAATCAGATTTTCGCAATCAACTCCCGCGCTTTACGCCAGAGGCTCGCAAGGCCAATCAGGGCCTGGTCGATTTGCTTCAAGAGATCGCGCAGCGAAAAAAAGCAACCCCGGCTCAGATCGCGCTCGCGTGGCTGCTGGCGCAGAAGCCGTGGATCGTCCCCATCCCCGGCACCACCAAGCTGCATCGCCTGGAGGAAAACATCGGAGCCGTCGCCCTCGAGCTTACGCCCGGCGACCTGCGCGAGATCGAAAGCGCCTCGTCTAAGATCGAGGTGGAAGGCGCGCGCTACCCCGAAGCCATCGAAAAAATGACCGGATTATGAAAGGTACGAACATGTCGAAAGCGAAAGCCTACTCCGCCGCCAGCGCAACCTCGCCGGTGGCAGCGACCACGATCACGCGGCGCGATCCCACCGCCAACGATGTGGAGATCGAAATTCTCTTCTGTGGCATCTGCCACTCCGATCTGCATTCGGTGCGCAACGAGTGGAGCGAATTCATGCCCACCGTGTATCCCATCGTTCCGGGCCATGAAATTGTCGGCCGCGTAAGCAAGGTCGGTTCCGCGGTTACCAAGTTCAAGGCCGGCGACCTCGCCGCGGTTGGCTGCATGGTCGATTCGGACGGAACCTGCACGGAGTGCCAGGCGGGCTTCGAGAATTTCTGCCCGAATATGGTTCTCACCTTTAATTCTCCCGACAAGCACTTGGGGGGCGTCACCTACGGCGGCTACTCCGAAAGCGTTGTCGTCGATCAGAAATTCGTTTTGCGCGTGCCATCGAATCTAAACCTCGCCGGCACGGCGCCCCTGCTCTGTGCCGGAATCACAACCTACTCGCCGATGCGCCGCTGGGGCGCGGCCAAGGGCAAGAAAGTTGGCGTCGTCGGACTCGGCGGCCTGGGCCACTTGGGCGTGAAATTTGCCCACGCGCTCGGAGCCCACGTCGTTGTGTTCACAACTTCGCCAAACAAAAAAGATGATGCACGCCGCCTTGGAGCCGACGACGTTGTCATCTCGAAAAATGCGAACGAAATGCAAGGGCACGTCGAGAGTTTCGATTTCATTCTCGACGCCGTCTCCGCCGATCACGACATCAACGCTTACCTCAACCTGCTGCGCCGTGACGGCAACCTGACCATCGTGGGCGCGCCGCCCAAGCCTCTCGGCGTGACTGCCTTCACCCTGATCGCGCGCCGCCGCAGTTTTTCCGGCTCGAACATCGGGGGCATTGCCGAAACTCAAGAGATGCTCGACTTCTGCGGACAGCACAACATCTCCGCCGATGTCGAAGTCATCCCCATCCAAAAAGTCAACGAAGCTTACGAGCGGCTGCTCAAGTCCGATGTGAGGTACCGCTTCTCCATCGACATGGCTTCGCTGAAAAGTGAGTAAAGCGAATCCAGGGAGCCGACCATGAGAAAGCTGCTATCGCTCGGCATGTTTTTCTTATCAATCAGTGCGATCACATGGGCACAGTCCGGCCGCAAGAATCCTGCTGTCCCTGAAGGCATGCGGGGACGATTCGTCGGAGCGTGGCGTTTGGTCTCGCTCGAAAGCGAGAGCGCGGACGGAAAGATTCACCGATCCGACTCGACCGGCCTACTGGTGTTCACAAGCGATGGCCACATGTCGGTGCAAGTCATGGATCGCAACCCGCAGCCGCAAACCGCTGCCGGGCCCGAGCTGTATTCTCAAGGCGGCTACGAGGCATCGTTCGGCGCCTATCCGATCGACGCCAGCGTCCACACCTTCACTTTCCACGTGGAAGGCGCTCTGGTGCGGACTCTCATCGGAAAAGACTTGCCGCGAGCCTTCGAACTCTCGGGCAAAGATCTCATCGTTAAGTCGACTCGCCCGGATGAGCACTGGAGAGTGACTTGGGAACATTACTAGCCTGAAAAACACAGAACGAATGATCTTGCGTAGGGCGATAACCATGCAAAAAACGTAAACTCGGAAAAAGCAGCAATCGCTGAGGGATAGAATGGCCCTCGATTCACGCGACTTAAGAGGAAGCGCCGTAATAAATTACCTTCATGACAGAGCTCGCTCAATGGGACGGCTTTTACGCGATCGTCGGATCGGCCGCCGGAGCCCTGATCGGCCTGCAGTTCGTAGTCCTGACGCTCATCGCCGAGAGGCCGCCCGCTGGCGCCGAGCAAGCCACTCCCGTATTTGGCAGCCCTACGGTGGTCCACTTCGGCGTTGTTCTGTTTTTGTCGGCGCTCCTGCACGCTCCCTGGCAGACGATCACAAGCGTTGCTGTTCTTTGGGGGCTCTTGGGCTTCGGAGGATTCGCTTACACCCTGAATCTAATCCGGCGTATGCGCAAACAGACGGCCTACCAACCTGTACTCGAGGACTGGCTTTTCCACGTTGCACTGCCTGTGTTCGCATACGCCGCACTCGCGCTCTCGTCATTTGCGGCTTGCTCCCACGCGCGCCAGGCCCTGTTCGGGGTAGGAGGGGCGGCGCTGGTGCTGCTCTTCATCGGCATCCACAACGCCTACGACAACGTCGCTCACATTGTTCTGATGAACCTCTCGACTGGCAACAAGGTGCCGCCCCATCCACGGCCATGACCCGCTTCGCCATCCGGGAAGACGGCAACGAGGTGGATTGGACGGAACACGTCACCGACGAACAATCGTATTGGTATCGACAGTCTGTCGAAGTGCTCTTTCATCGCTTTGCCGTTGCTGAGAATTGATCGATCAAGAGGTTCAGAAAATGGAAATCAAAAGAGTTGGTTCTCAACCTTCCGCGAAAGGCCCCTCCGACTGGTTCACGGGCGCGGTACGCATCGATCCGCTCTTTCAAGCCCCCGATCCGGCATTCGTCCAGGGCGCCAGCGTAACTTTCGAGCCGGGAGCGCGCACCGCCTGGCATACGCATCCGCTCGGCCAGACTCTAGTCGTCACCGCCGGCTGCGGCCGGGCTCAGCGCTGGGGCGGCCCGATCGAAGAGATCTGCCCCGGTGATGTGGTCTGGTTTTCGCCTGGCGAAAAGCACTGGCACGGCGCCGCGCCAGCGACAGGCATGACCCACATCGCCATTCAGGAAAAGAAAGACGGCAAGGTGGTCGATTGGATGGAACATGTCACCGACAAGCAGTACGCCGCAACTTAATAGAGGATATTGGCATGACCAAAAAGCCAACGCACAACGATAAATTGAAAGAGACTCTTTCTGGGACCTCTGAAGTCAAAATCACTGTGACCGGCAGAAGATCCGGGCGCACCATCTCCAATCCGGTCTGGTTCGTCTTGGATGACGATAACCTTTACCTCCTGCCCGTGCAGGGCTCGAACACCCAGTGGTACAAGAACGTTCTCGCGCACCCCGCGATGCGGATCGGTGCGCGCCACGAAGAGGCCGAGGTCAAAGCCGTTCCGATCACTGACGCGAGGCAGGTCGCATCCGTAGTCGAGAAATTCCGCGCCAAATACGGCGCAGGCGATGTCAAGAAGTACTATTCGAAGTTCGACGTTGCCGTGGTAGCCCAGATGCAAAAAGAGCGATCATGATTGCAAAACGAGGTATTCTCGAAGAAGTGAAGAGCAACGGAAAAACCGCCTTGGCGTGGAGGCCGGAAAAAACTCCGGAGACAGTGGACCGAGATACTTCGTCATTAGCCCGCCTGCTCGCCGCTTACGCCCCGCACGACGGCAGCTTCGAGCTGCGCATCTCGGGTGTTCACGCCAGCCGCTTTTCCCACGCTAATAAGGAGTGCGTGCATGCTCTCCGTATCGCTTCGTTGTGCATCATCGCGCAGGGAGCCAAGTCCGTCATCGTCGGCGACGAGGTTTACGAGTACGACGCCTCGCGCATGATCGTCTTTTCCGTGGCGCTTCCCGTCGCATCCCAGGTTACCCGGGCCAGCCACTCCGCGCCTTATCTCTCTCTCAAGCTCGATCTCGACGCGGGCCGCATAGCCGAACTGGTCTTGAAGGTGTATCCCAACGGCCTGCCTCCCGCGCAGGAACGCAGTGCGGTTTACACCACTCCCGTCAACGTGAGCATCATCAACGCCGCCACCAGGTTGATGGAGTGCCTGGCGAAGCCCGGCGACGCCGAACTGGTCGCGCCGCTAGTGATTGACGAGATTCTCATCCGGCTCCTCCGCAGCCCCATCGGAGTTCGCGTCGCGCAGATGGGCTTCGCCGAATCCAGCGTGCGCCGCGTGGCCAAAGCGATTGCCTGGCTACGCGGCAATTTCTCTCAACCTATGAAGGTCGAGGAACTCGCCGAGTTGGTCAACATGAGCCTTTCCTCCTTCCACGAACACTTCAAGTCCGTAACCTCGATGAGCCCCCTTCACTATCAAAAAGTTCTGCGCCTGCAGGAGGCCCGGCGTCTAATGTTGTCGACCATGGTGGACGCGGCCACCGCGAGCCAGCGAGTAGGCTATCTAAGCGCTTCCCAGTTCAGCCGCGAATACAGCCGTTTCTTCGGCAGTGCACCCACCAGGGACATCGCCCGGCTGCGTCAGGAAACGAGACTGTGGGCGTGATCGCCCCGGTCGCGAAGTTCGCAGACCAAAAAATTCCGCCAGTTTTACCTTGTGGCAGGCAAACCCAGCAACCAATGGCATTTCGCTTATGACTGAGATCTGAGCACTGCCGTTTTCATTTCGCTCGCCCCTGATGATACCCTGTTTGCACTCATGGAAAATCTCACTCGTCGTCGTTTCGGCCAGACCCTGGCTGCTACCGCGGCTACCGCCGCAGCCGGCGCCTCTCTCCCCCGCATGGCTTTTGCGCAAATGGCAAAGGCCGGACTGCTGCAATTCCCGCCCAACTTCCTCTGGGGCTGCGCCACCGCCGCTTACCAGGTCGAGGGGGCAGCGCGCGAAGACGGCCGCAAACCTTCTGTCTGGGATACCTTCTCCCACACCCCCGGCAAAACCTTTCAGGGACAAACCGGCGATGTCGCCGACGATTCCTATCATCGCTACAAAGAAGACGTGAAGCTCCTCAAAGACTTGGGAGTAAGTGCATACCGCTTCTCCATTTCATGGCCTCGCGTCATCCCCGACGGCACGGGCCAGTTAAACGAAAAAGGTATGGCTTACTACCAGCGCGTAGTCGACGAGTTGCTCAAGAACAACATCGCCCCCTACGTCACTCTGTTCCACTGGGATCTGCCCCAGGCGTTGCCCGGAGGCTGGCAGTCGCGTGACACCGCCAAAGCTTTCGCCGATTATGCCGGGTATATGGCGCACAATCTTTCCGATCGCGTGAGCCACTTTTTCACCATCAACGAGTTCACGTGTTTCACCGACCTGGGCTACAAGACCGGCAGATTCGCTCCCGGCCTGAAGTTACCCGACGCGCAGGTCAATCAGATTCGCCATCATGCGGTGCTAGCCCACGGTATGGCGGTACAGGCGATTCGCGCCAACTCCAAGCCCGGAACCCAAGTGGGTCTCGCCGAAAATCTCGAGGTCTTTGTACCCGTCATCGAGGATAGCGAGCAGATCGAGGCGGCGCGCCGCGCCACTCGCCAGGAGAACGCCCCCTTCCTCACTGCGCTCATGGAGAGCAACTACACGGAGGAGTATCTTCAGCGCGAAGGCGTCAATGCTCCCAAAGTGGAAGCCGGCGATATGAAAATTATCGGCAGCCCCCTCGATTTCGTGGGCCTCAATGTGTACACGCCAGAGTATGTCCGCGCCGACTCTTCTCCCGCCGGCTACGCGATTGAAAAACGCCCGTCGTCGTTTCCACGCATGGCGTCGGACTGGCTATACATCGGCCCGGAGGTGATTTACTGGGCAGTTCGCAACGTCAGCGACATCTGGAAGCCACCCGCGCTTTACATCACCGAAAATGGTTGCTCGTCTGACGATGTAATCGTTCGCGGCCACATCGAAGACACCGATCGCGTAATGTATCTGCGTAACCACCTTACCCACCTCCATCGCGCCGCTTCCGAAGGGTACCCCATCAAAGGTTACTTTCTCTGGAGCCTCCTGGACAACTACGAGTGGGCCGACGGCTATAGTAAGCGCTTCGGCATCCACTTCGTAGACTTCAAAACTCAGGTGCGCACGCCGAAGCTTAGCGCGGAGTGGTATCGCCAAGTAATTGCCCGCAATGCCGTCGAGTAAGTTGAAGTCGTTAAGGAGTGTTGGGGAGGGCCCGCCTCCCACTCGTGCTGTTCGTTTGCTCGAATGGATTCGCGCTTCCGCGCCTGCGGGAGGCCTCTTCGCGCGGCGCGACCCTTTCCGCAGCCTGCTAACGCTGCGTCGCCGCTGTATCCATACTGCCATCCCGCTGGAACCCGATTTTATCCAGCATCGGTTGAATCTCCGGGTTCGACATGAATAACTTCCATACCAGTCCGGTGCGGTAGTTTTCGACCATGACCACAATCGGCGCCTGGTCAAGCCCCATGTAGACGGGAGAGAACCAATTGCGAGTAAGATTGAAAGCGTCGTGCGGGCCGTAAATCCCCCAGAGCCGATCCCCGAGTTTCCGGTAAAAAAACTTAAAGGCCGCCATCGAGGCCTGCGGAGTATACGGAAATGACGAGAGCGCGCCCGTGGGAGTAATGGTTCCGTCATCCTCCGCCAAGTCCGGAGCGTGCGCCAGATAGCCTAACTGGTCGTCGCTCGCTGTAAGTCCCCAGTCAGCCGAGCCATAACCCTGAAAGTGGCCCGGGTTAGCCTCGCAGTAGGCCAGGTTAATAAGCGCAATGTTCCGGTTATTCTCGAAGTAATCCGTATACTTATCGCGAATGCCGCGCGGATCGAAGCCCATGAATGAATATTGAGTAAAGAACAGCGGCCCGCCGGTGTTGACTCCGACGTCCAACTTGATTCCATAGTAAGAATGTCCGTTGCGATAGCGATCCCCCTCCGTCGATCCCGACCATCCGCTGCGATAAGCGATCGCCGCCGGCGACTGACCGGCCCATCCCGTGTAGTAGAGATCCGCCGGTACCCCGTGCGTGGGGGAGGCGATCGCAAGAAGATAAGCGATCATGGTTTCGTTGAAGCCTGTAAGTCGATGATCGATGTACCACGACCATTGCGGAGACCAATGCCACAACAGCGCGCTGTTCTGCGGAGACCGCCGGTACCAATCCCATTCCACGCTCTCCCAAAGCTTGCTAATTCGTCCGTAAATACTCTGCTCAGTTTCGCTGCTCCCCTTGAAGTACTGGCGCGCGGCCAACAATCCTTCCATGAGAAAGGAGGTTTCCACCAGATCACCGCCATTATCGAACATCCCAAACACCAACATACTCTGCGCCGTGTAACCATCGATAAAGTGAGGCCACGCGCCGTGATAGCGCGGCGCCTTTTCCAGAAAATCCAAAATTTGGCCGAGCCTTTGAACACCCTGCTCGCGAGTAATGAATCCTCTCTCGACTCCGACGATAAGAGCCATGAGGCCGAAGCCTGTGGCTCCCGTGGCGACAATGCGGTCATCTCCCGGAATATTTTCCAGCGTAGTCCCCGCGATGGGATGCGCGCCCTCCCAGTAATAACGAAAGCATTCCTCCTGCAGCATGGTGAGCAATTCGTCGTCGGACAACTCTCGGGTCGATGCGCTCGCTACGGTCGACAACGCAGACTGCCGGTAGGCGCGGTCTACGGCCTTAACCCGGTAGGTAGCTTTCACGCCGGGTCTCCCAACAAAATCCATGTACCGATTCACACCCGCAATCTGTATTCCGATCGGCTGAAACTTTCGGCCGCCTTCGGAGCGGTAGATAACATAGCTTTGCAGTTCGTCGTTCACAACCGCATCCCAGCGAATGTCGATGTGCCGGTCATAGCCTTTGGCTTCGACGTTCTGCGGCGTCGCCGGCGCGCTTCTCACCTCCGGGGAGACCGGGGTAGACGCACCCTTGTCGTCAATTTTTATCTCGTCAACGATCAGAACGTGCGCCGTATTGTCGTCCGCGCTCTGACCGAAGTGCACGCTGTGCAACCGGCGCGGCTGAAAGGGATGAATCGATGCCGTTTCAAACTGGCTGAGCGCCAACCGCACTTGCGTCCACCGTTTCGCGGGTAAGTCGCCAGTAATACCATCCAGCTTGAACGGCGCGGTGAAGTTATGTTCTTCATCTTCTAATTGAATGAATGGTAAGTTGGCCGCAGGAATTCCTTCGGGTGAGTAACACCACAAATAAAGCGTATCGCCGCGAAAATCTAGGGGGCGGTTGCGCATACTCACGACGCGCACTTCCGTCTCCCAACTCCCGCCCGGCGCCGAAGTCCACTCCAGGCGCAACGCATTCGGAGGCGTGAAGAAATTCTTCTCCTCGACCGGCAGCGCGCCCGATAGTAAACGAACCGTGCTGGGAAACACCGAGCGGCCGCTGCTGTAATAGTAGGAATCGAGGGTGATGCTGTTGTCGAAGACCACGTGATTGTAGTAATCCGTGGCCGCGACCGCGCAGCTGGGAAAGGAAAGTAAAATCAAAAGCCAAAAAGGCCGGACAACCGAACGCACTAAGAACTCCCAGTGTAGGCGTATAACGAGACTGGACCGCCTTAAAAGCGCAGTTTACCACACTGAAATCACATGCCACGACCGGCGGCCGTTACCTTCGATATAGCCCGTGGCAAACGATCGGCATCACGAGGTTCGCGATTGCCGGCCGCTTTGGCGCGACTCCAAAGTGAAATAAAATGTGGCTCCCTTTTCCACCGATCCCTCAGCCCACGCTTCGCCGCCATGGCGTTGTACGATCCGGCCGACGGTCGCGAGCCCGATCCCATTGCCGGGAAATTCCACCGCGGAATGCAGCCGCTGAAACGGCTGGAACAGACGATCGGCCGATCGCGGATCGAAACCGCTTCCGTCGTCGCGGACGAAATACACTTTTCGCCCACCGCCATATTCCTCGCCGAATTCAATGCGAGCGTGCTCATGATGCGACGTGTACTTCCACGCGTTGCGCAGCAAATTCTCCATGACGATGCGGAGAAGACGCACGTCAGCGTATGCCTCCACCCGCAGCGGAGTGATGAAGTCCACTTTCCTTTCGGGGGCCTCGCGGCACAGCTCCTCCATAATCGAGCGTGCAAACGCGCTAAGGTCGATCTCCTCGCGATGCATGGTGCTGGTTGTGACTCGAGATAAATTCAGCAAGTCGTCAATCAACTCGGACATCCGCCTGGCAGCCGCTCGTATGTTCTGCAGAGAGTCTTTGCCATTGGAGTCTAGTTGGCCGGCGTAATTCTTCAGGAGTAAGTAACTGAATCCGTTAATGGCGTCGAGCGGCCCGCGTAGATCGTGAGAAACCGAGTACGAGAACGCTTCGAGTTCCCGGTTGGCGACTAATAGGTCTTGCGTGCGCTGCGCGACCCGTTGTTCCAGTTCGTTGTGTGCCTTCTGAAGTTCGCTGTCCCGTTGTTGAATCTCCCTCAACATTTCGTTGAAGGAGTCTATAAGTGTGGCCAACTCATCCCTCTCGCCGCCGACAGCGACCCGCACTCGGTAGTCTTTGTCGCGAGAGATCTGCCGCGCGGTGTCGGCCAACGCCACGATAGGATCCGCGACCGATTGCCGGAACTTGGCGGATACAATCAGTGCAAACATCAGCGAGACCATTAAAACCACCACCGAGATCAGAGCATATCGCCATAGTCGTTCGTCGATCTCATGAAGATTAGCTCGTATGTAAACAAACCCCAGAAGCTTGCCATCCGACTGGATTCGGCGTATTAAAACCGCATGAGTCCTCCCAAAACGGTAGTCTTCGACCTGATCGTTGCTAAGCGACGGAATGGCTAAGGATTCGTCGGCCCCTGGTCGCGTGTACTCCGCAAAGCTTCGCGCATCTGCAGTAAGAATTCCGGCCGACGCTATGTTAGGAGAATTCTTTAAGGCAGAGAGCGTATCCGATGCAGCTTGAGGATCGCTGAAGAGCAATGCTGAAATGCTGTTGGATCCGATAATCTGCGCTTGCGCGGACAAAGAATTCGCCAGGTTCTGGCGGAACGTAATCTGGTCGTAGGCGAAGAATCCAGCACAGGCCAATAGCAACGCCGCACCGCTCACCAGCATGTTCATCATGGTGAGCTTGGTCGAAATCGACGACTTGGTGGGCGCGGCCATGATTATTGCCCCACCGCCTTGTTGTATAGCTTGCTGGCAACCTTGAGTAATTCCGAACTAAGCGCGAGATGCGACTGCCCGGCGGCGCCACGGTTTACCTCGAAGCGAATCTTATCCTGCTGCACCACAAACCCGATGACCCCGCCTCGTTCGGCGAATCGCGGTATGTCGCTTACGGTAAGCTCGCCAAAATGCTGAGCCGCACTCAGTATGGAAGGTAGCTGACTCTCTTCTGACGAGCTGATATATAGGATGCTGCAGGACGAACCATCCTGCACTTTCGCAATTCGCCTCACCGTAAGCTTCCGGCCGTCGATGCTCTCGCCTTCCACCGTCGCGTCAAGCAACGCTCCAAAAGGGTCTTTGCCCAGTACACAAATCAAGAAGTCAGAGTTGCCAGCTCGATCCGATTGCCACCGCACAAACTTACCGAAGTTGTAAAGGTAGGCGGCCTTGACTTGCGACTCGGTGGGATGTTGTTGCTGCGCAGAGAGTGGAAGAAATGGTAAGAATGGGGCTAGCGCCGCGATACTCAGCCAGGCTAGCGATCGCATGCCGCCCAACCGGGATCCAATGGCGGCCACTCTATTCGGCGCTCTAGGCTTGCGGTGAAGTGCGGCGATCTCTCGAACCGTGTTCAGGGTGTCCACGTAATTTGCCCGTACGCTCCCCTTTTGATTCCTACCAGCGGTCCCGGATCGCCGCCGAACTCGGCATGATGCGGCTGCATCAAGTTTCGTCCTACTACGGAAAACTTGAACTGCCGGTTCGCCTGCCAGTCAAATCTGACGTCGGCGGTCGAATACGCCGGAACTGTGAGCGCCGGCAGAGCGCCAACATAACGGTACGTAAGGTCAAGGTTCAGAACTTTCGCAAAGTCAAGACCCGACAAGACCGATACTTCATGCTTGGGGCTGGAACCTTCGATCTGCGAAACCGGTTCTATATCCAGAGAGTCGTGAGACTTCTCGATGTCCATCTGCAGGTACGAGTACGATGCGCGCAATCGCCAGTAAGGCACTGGCCTCCATTCCGGGGCGAACTCGATTCCTTTGGTCGTACCCAAAAGGCCGTTTCCAAAGTCAGCCGGAATAAGCAGATGCGGCGGAGGAGGATTGTTCTCCAGAAATATCCCGCCAGTTATATCTTCACTGAAAAGATCGCTGTAGTGGTTGTAGAAGGAAGCTATATCAAAATAGGCCGACTTACGCAGCAGAAAACGATAACCCAACTCATAGCCATTGAGTTCTTCCGAGCGAAAGTGAGGATTGGGATCGAATCGCGCCAAGAGGGGAAGGCCGTTAACAAATTGGCCGGTGAATCCCAGTAGAGAAAAGTTTTCCTCGGCATCGGACGGAGTTCGAATCGCATGCGTAAACGAGGCCCATACCGTCTGCTTGTCGGTCGGAGTCCAAAGCAGCCTGCCACTGGGCTGCAATCTCAGCCCGGTAAAGTTCGTCTCCAGAAATTTTGTGCCAAGTGTTAGGGTCAGACGCTTGTCGACTAATCTGATTTCATCCTGGAGGAATGCAGTCAGCAAGCGATCGGTTCGGGTGTTCGGCTCGAAGGTGAGACCGGGCTCGATCACGGGATTCGTTCCCCGGCTGAATCGGGCCCCTAATCCCCACGATATCTGCTCCCGCCCAGGCAGGCGAAAGCGATCCAGAAAATCTATATCGTAAGTATCGCGAAGGTCGGCGAAATTGAGCTCGTGGCGGTTCGCGCGGTCATAAAAAGCTTGTAACTGAAAATCAGTTCCTTCTCCAAAAGCTCTCTGCCACCTTCCTAAAATATTGCCTCCGGAAAGCGGCGCGGTACCGTAAAGATTCTGCTGATAAGGCGGCGCGTAGTAATTGGCAGTTACTCCCTCGCCGTAGCCTTCCGCATAGACATCGCCTTGCACCGTGAAGCGGTCGCGAGAATGTTTTGTCCAGTCGGTGCGAAAGCCCCCTTGTATCGCCCGCCAGTCGTCGAAGTTCTTGCCATCGGGATGGTACTCATGGCCGCGTTCAAACCCCAATCCATAAACCCGGTAGTCAACGCCCCTCGAACGCCCGCCGTAACGCGCATTCAATGCTCCCGTATGCAGGCTTCCGGCCTCGGCATCTACGAGCACGCCGTGCGTATCCTTCGCGCTCTTAGTAATAATATTGATCACGCCGTTGACGGCGTTCGGACCCCAGATCGTGCCTCCCGGCCCGCGGATCACTTCAATGCGTTCCACGTCGTCGAGCATTACATTCTGGGCTTCCCAATATGTGCCCGCCAGCAAAGTGGTATACACCGTCCTGCCATCGATCAGCACTAGCACATCGCGAGCCAGCCGGCTACCAAAGCCGCGAATGCCGATCGACCAAGTGTCGCCATCGATACGCGCCACCTCCACGCCGGGAGCCAGCCGCAGAGCCTCGGGAATATTGGTCGCACCCGACCGCCAAATATCTTCTTGCGTGATTACATAAATCGCCGCCGAGGTGTTGCGCACCTCCTCCGGCGTTTTGGAGACACTGGTCACCTCCACATTCGCCAGTTGCTCCAGGGTCAGAGTCTTTACAGGATTAATGGTCTCTTCCGTCTCGGAGGAAGCTTCGGCGGCCCTCCCGGCCAGAAAACTCCAGCCTGCCAAAGCGCAAAAAATAGTAAGCCCGATGCGACCCAAGTTCCTCGGCCTGTGCATTTTCATTTAGGAGATGACAGGTTGCTGCGCTTCGGCCCTGAGGCCGATCAATCGCTTGACCTCATGCACCAGCTCCTCGGGTTCAATCGCGGCCTTGCGCAGCCATGCATCCACCACCGCGCCCTCACCCGGGAGAGACGAGAATCCCGAAAGCATCACGATGGGCGTTCTCGGGCGCAGCCGCTTCATTTCTTCGGCAACCGAGGTGCCGTTCTTATCGGACAGCCAGTAGTCCATCACCACGGCGTCAATCGAATTGGCGTGAAACAGTTCCAGCGCCGCCTTGGCCGATTGCGCCTGCAGCACGGCGAACCCCGCTGATTCCAGCAGTGCTCGCCTCATCTGCAATTGCAACTGTTCATCGTCAACGCAGAGAATCGTCTTGCGGAGAAGTAGCGGGTCGCGGTCGCGTTTTTCGCCGCCCTCGACCAGCAATGCCGAGAGAGCGGTCAGAAGAACTTCGGGTTCCGATCCCTTTTGTACGTGGCTGTCGACCATGTTCAGCATGGCCGAGGGCAACTCGTCGACGGCGGAAACCGCCACCAGCCGGAGATTCGGATAGCGCTGGCGCAGTTTCTCCGCCAGTTCGTCGCCCTTCATTGCGGGCATCACGTAGTCCAGGAGGACCGCGTCGACTTCGGCCCCATCCGCCAGAATCTTAAGCGCTTCAACACCCGAAGGCGCGGTCAAAACGGAGTACCCCGCCATCTCGAGCTGCAGTTTGCGAAAGCTTAAAGTTTGGGAATCGTCGTCGACGCAGAGTATGCGTTTGGAATTACCTTTCAAAGGCCTCCTCCGGAAGGCAAACAGGCTCGCTGAGACCGCACGGCCTCAAAAGAATGCATCAGGAAACATCTCCTTCGACATACAGTATTCACTGTATAAAAGACAACTCTCGCCAAAGCACCCGTCGGTGAATTCCGTTCGCACCCATCGAGGTGACGCGATCATCGCCGTGTGGCATTCTTAAACAGCGCATGAACCCGAGGATCCCCAGCCCTTGACCACCAATCGCTTCGCTCCAGGCGCACCGTCAGTGACTAAAGTGAGCAAGACTTCGGTTCTCGCCGTGCTGGCTTTGTTTGCGCTGGTCTACGTGGGATCCTTGTTTTCACCCGGACTGCAGGACGACGCCGATTCCACCCACGCCGAGGCGGCGCGCGAAATGCTGCTGACGCACGATTTCGTGACCCTGAAAGTGAACGGTAATCGCTACCTGGAAAAAGCCCCGCTCATGTACTGGGCCGTAGCGCTCTCCTATTTTTTCTTTGGCGCCAATGAATTCGCGACGCACTTGCCGGTCGCGAGTTCCATGTTGCTCCTCGTATTGCTGGCGATGCGCTGGGGCCAGCGCGCTTTCGGCGGCCGCGCCGCCCCCTATGCCGGATTGTTCATCACGACCGCGGCCGGATGTTATCTCTTCACCCGCATCCTTATTCCGGAGTCCATTCTCAGCCTCTTCATCGCGACGGCCTTCTATTTCTTTGCCACCGCGCTCGAAGAGCGAAAGCCATGGCGTTGGTACGCAGCCTATGCCAGCGTGGCGCTGGCGGTCCTCACCAAAGGCCTGCTCGCGATCGTGGTCGTCGGAGTATCGCTCGCGGTCTACCTGGCCATCAGCGGAGAGTGGCGCCGCTGGCGCGAATTTCGTCTCTTCACCGGCACTCTGCTCTTTGTCGCGGTAGCTGCCCCGTGGCACATTCTCGCCGGCATACGCAACCCGCACTTTTTCTGGTTCTACTTCGTGAACGAGCATTACATGCGCTTCTTGGGCCGGCGCATTCCCCGCGATTACAACAAGCAAGCCAACTCGCTCTATTGGACGCTACATCTGGTCTGGCTTTTTCCTTGGAGCCTGTATCTGCCGGTAGCGATAAGGCGGCCCATCGCGAATTGGCTGGCCCGCCGCAGGCAAAGTGACATCGAGCCCAGGCCGGCTTTGAACTTTAAATCCCGCACCGAATTGCTTTGCCTCGCGTGGGCCGCGGTCACCCTGGTTTTCTTCTCCTTCTCGACCAACCAGGAGTACTACACATTTCCGGCGTACTTGCCGATCCTGCTTTTGATCGCAGGAAAGTTGGCCGACGAAGAAGAGTGGGGATCGCGACCCTTTTTGCTGTGGAGCTCCGGAGCGCTGGCCACGATCTGCATCGCGAGTTCGCTAGTATTGGCGGCGGGAGTATGGAATTCGCGCCATCTGCCTTTCGTTCCTGATATCGGCACCGTGCTGGCCAAGCCCGACCTGCAAGCTGAAACGCTTTCCATGGGACACATCCTCGATCTAACCGGCGAATCCTTCGCCGCGCTGCGCCTGCCAGCGCTGCTGGCAGCGTTCGTGCTGCTGATCGGTCCCACCCTGACGGTTTGGCTGCGCTTCCGCAACGCGCACCTGGCCGCAACCTGGGCCACTGCCATTACCATGGCCATCTTTCTCTACGCCGCGCACATCGCCCTGGTGCGCTTCGACCCGTTTCTTGGTTCGCGAAGCATGGCCGAGCAGATCACACCGGAGCTGCGTCCGACGGATCGTGTGATGATCTACGGCGATCAATCCTTCGGCTCGTCGCTGCTCTTCTACCTGCGCCGCCCGATTGAATTAGTGAATGGAAATACGACGTCGATGTGGTGGGGATCCACCTATCCCGACGCCCCCCACATTTTCTTGAACGATCGCGACCTGGAACGCGCCTGGCAGTCCCCGCAGCGGGTCTTTCTCTTCGTCCCCCAGCACGAACGCGCCAACGTGGAAGCCTTGCTGCCGGCGCCGCTACACATTGCGAGTGAAGTATCAGGAAAGGTAATGTTTACGAACCATCCATAAGTGCGCAATCGGCAGTAGCTGCCTAAATCTTCGCTATCCTCCTGGCGAAGGACCTCGGTACGCGATTGCGGTATGCCGTCGGCAAGCACCGAATCGCTCTTACCCGTGCGAAACCCCCACGCCCTCTTTCACCGTGGGCAGCGAATACCCCGACTTCACCGCATCCCGCCGGAACATCTGCACCGTCTCTTGCGAAAACTCATGCAGATCCTTACCCACCAACGGTAGCTTCTTCAGAATATCGGTAGTCGCCGTGATCACGTGACAACCAATCTCATCCGCCTGGAAAACATTCAGCAGTTCGCGCGGACTGGCCCACATCAGTTGCGCGTTGGCGTCATTCACCATCGCCACAGCTTCGCGCATTACGGGCACGGGGTCGCGCCCCGTATCGGCGATGCGCCCGGCAAAAACCGAAACATAAGCGGGCGCGCTGCCCTGAAGCGCCTTGCAAACGCTGCGCACCTGTTCGAGCGTCAGAAGCGCCGTGACATTCAACTGAATGCCATCGCCCGAAAGGCTTCGAATCAGATCGTAAGTGGCCGCACCCCCGGTGTTCATCACCGGCACCTTGACGAACACATTCTTGCCCCAGGCCGCAATGTGCCGCGCCTGCTCTTCCATCTCCGCTTCTTCGTCGGCAAATACTTCAAACGAAATCGGGCGGTCTTGAATCGTCGCCAAAAGATCCAGCGCAAAGCGCTGGTAGTCGGTGACTCCAGTAGCCCGCATTAAGGTGGGATTGGTGGTGAAGCCTTTGATATAAGGCTGGCGATACAACTGCAGCATGCTGGCCTTGTCGGCCCCGTCCGCGAAAATTTGCACTCGCAGTTCGGACACGGACTTCATCGGGAATGCGCTCCTATGGGCGCGGAATGGAGAATCCAGTCGGCCGCTTCGCGAAGCGACTCCACGCGCACATCCGGAACCCGGTCTGGAGGTTTCTCCGCATAGCCGTAATCGATAAAAATCGTCCTGCAACCAGCATTATAACCGGCCTCGATGTCACGCCAGCGGTCGCCCACCATAAAACTCGCCGCCAGATCGATGTGATGCCGACGCGCCGCTTCCAGCAGCATTCCGGGCAGGGGTTTGCGGCAGTCGCACTCATCTTCGTCGGTGTGCTCGCACACCAGAATATCGTCGAGCGGCAGTCGCGCCGCCAACGTGCGATGGAACGCATCCAGCATCTCCTGCGATTGCTTTCCGCGGGCAACATCCGGCTGGTTGGTCACCACCAGCAATTTGTAGCCCTGCTGCTTTAGCTCCTGCAAAGCCTCCGGAACTCCGGGCAGCACTTCCAATTCCTGCAGATTCGCGGGCGGAAACGGTTTGCCGTTGCGCACAAAAGTCCGGTTGATTACGCCATCGCGATCCAAAAAAACCGCGCGGTGCCGGCCATTCGAGGCCATCGACTCCCACTTCGTGGCCTGCCGCTTCACCGCCGGGTGCGATACCAGCAAATGCCAAACCACCGCCTGGAACGCCTCCGCATGCGGCGTGACGTGCGCCGCGTTCACCGTAGGAATCAGCACGCAAACGTCGGCCACCTTGGCCGTGTAACCGCCGTCGCGGCCCACCACGCCGATAATTTTCGTCCCCACCGACTTGGCATACTGCAAAGCCGCCACCAGATTC